>WNGF01006402.1_pt1 | contig 21344 bp, 19 predicted proteins | sample 5400641 | NCBI WGS metagenome assembly WNGF01 (sample SAMN13153371, study PRJNA577476) | soil metagenome | isolation source: 80 cm soil or saprolite under grassland replicate 2 | place: USA:California | collected 2016-06-15 | reverse complement strand
GACCGCCGCGCGCTTTTCGCTCAACCGCGTCCCTCGTGGCGCTACGCGCCGTCGGTCCGCTGCTCGCCCGCGCGCGGCTCGGCAAACCACAGGGGCAAGCACGTGTGTGAGGTGTGGCGGGTACCGAGAGGTGCGTTGGGTTCAGGCCGAGGTCCGTGGATGGTTTTGGCAATGTCGAGCAACGAGCGGCGCTGCTGCGCCAGCTTCGCCAATGGTGGCGGGGGTGCCAGTGGTCATCGCGGTGCGGGCACGTTTGGCGAGACGCTGTCAGCTCGCGTGACGGCGTGATCGGGGCGGTACGCTAGCCAGGCTATGGCCATCGCCCAGGACCGATCCTTAGATCTGCTCGAGCGCGCCAACCGCTACATCGCGGGCGGCGGGCTAGGCTTGTTCGTACTGCCGCCCGAAGTCAACGTCGTGGTCGCCGAGGGCCACGGCAGCCATGTCACCGACGTCAACGGGCGCGACTTCATCGATTACCACCTTGGATCAGGACCTGCCCTGCTGGGCCACGCCCATCCGGATGTGGTGGCGGCAGTCGAATGCCAGCTGCCCAAAGGCTCCACCTACTACTTCTTGAACGAGCCAGTCATCAAGTTGGCCGAGCGGCTCGTCGAGAGCTGCCCGTGCGCTGACCAGGTCCACTTCACCGGCTCCGGAACTGAAGCCACGTTCTTCGCCCTGCGCATCGCGCGGGCGAAAACCGGCCGAGACAAAGTCCTCAAATTCGAGGGCGGCTGGCATGGCATGCACGACTACGGCCTGTGGGGCACCGTGCCCAGCCAGCCAAGCGCCTACCCGAGCGCGAATCGCGACTCGATGGGCATTCCGGACGCGCTGCGCGGCCAGGTCCTGGTAGCACCGTTCAACGACGGTGCACGAGCAGTGCACATCATCGAAGAGAACGCGGCTGAGCTGGCCGCGGTCATTGTCGAGCCGCTCGAGCGCGTCCTGGTGCCCGTGCCCGGCTTCCTCCAGGCAGTGCGCGAGGTGACCGAGAAGCACGGCATCGTGCTGATCTTCGACGAGGTGGTGACCGGCTTCCGGATCGCCTGGGGCGGCGCCCAGGAGAAGTACGGCGTACTGCCCGATCTGGCCACCTATGGCAAGGCCATGTCCGGTGGCTTCCCAATGGCCGCGATCGCCGGCCGCTCGGACGTCATGGCCGGACTCGATGCGCGGCGCAGCGAGCGCTCGCGCCTGGTCTGGGCCAGCGGCACGCTAAACGGCAATCCGATTTCCGCGACGGCTGGCCTGGCGGCCTTGGACGTGCTCGCACGCCCAGGCACGTACGAGCACCTGCACCATATCGGCGGACGTCTGCGGCGCGAGATCAAGGCGCTTGGGGCACGCTACGGTTTTGCCGCGCAGACGCCGGGTGAAGACGCGGTGTTCGGCGTGCGCTTCACCGAACGCGAGGACCTGCGCAGCTGGGCCGATCTGCTCACCGCTGACACGCAGCTCGGCCTGCAGTGGGCGATTGGTCTCCTCAAACGCGGCATTCTGGTCAACCCCAACGAGAAGTTCTACATCTCGACCCAGCACTCCGACGCTGACGTCGACCGCACACTAGAGGCAGCCGAGGCGGCGTTCGCCGAGCTCGCCCAGTCGCGCGGCTAGCTCGATCGTGATGATGGGTTGGCGATGGCAAGTGGTGGGCGCGTGTCTGGTGAACACGCTGCTCGTGAGCGGGTGCGGCATTCTGCCCGGAAATCAGGCAGGACCAACGCCCGCGCCGACGACCTCGGCTCCGGCGACAACGGCGCCTTCGCCCGTGGCGGCCAAACCTTCAGCCGCGGCGGTAGCGAGTCCCTCGCCGGTGGCCAAGCCGACGTCGACCAGTGAGCCGGCGCTCGAGAAAGTGTTCGTGGGCAACACCGACGGCGAGGGAGTCTATCTGCGCAAGACGCCGGTCATGGCCGATCGCATCAAGGCCTACCCGGACCGCACGCCGCTGACCATCGTCGACGTCGATGTCGAGGGCGATGGCCAAACGTGGCACCACGTGAAAGCCCCCGACGGCGTCGAGGGCTACGTGCCGGCGCAATACACGGTCAGTACCGAACCTTAGCGCGGGACGCGGACGGTCAGCCGCTCGACGGCGACGTGGTTGCCATCGCCGCCGGTGAACAGGCCGACGCCGCCGCGGTGTAGGACCGTGTCGCGCTGGCTGGAAACGGGGACGCCGTTCACGACGAAGCTCATCGTGTCGCCGATAGCGGAAACCGTGAGCTCGTTGCGTGCGGTGCCGGGGTTGACGACGTCGTTGGCGGTCCAGGGCAGCAGGTCCAGCCAGGTGTCGCCATCGCGCAGCCAGACGCCCAACTCGCCGCGGTCGCCGATCTCGAACACGTAATAGCGTCCATCCTGGCCGAGACCGTCGCGCGACGCCGGCGCTTGGTCGCGAATGATCAGCCCGTAGCCGCCGCCGGCTGGCCCTTCGACTTTGCGGAACGAGCCCGACACGACCACGTCGCCCAGGTTGGTCGCGCCCGGCACGCTGAGCGCGATGAACCGTCCGGCGTCGCGCGGCGTGAGGTGGTAGGCGCCATCGGCAAGCCAGGATGTGCTGTTCGGCTGACTGCGCCAGGGCAGCGTAGGCGCGGCGAAGCGCTCGTCGGTCATCAGGCGGAACTGGTCAGCCATGGCTGGCGCAGGCGGCGTGGTTGGCTGAACCAGGGGTGCGAGGGTCGGCGCGGCGGTCGGCGCCAGCGTGGGCGCGGCGACGATTGTCGGCACGACCACGGCGGTCGGCGCGGCGGCCACCGGGGTGACGATCTCAATGCGCGTACTGGCGACAGCAGGCTCCGAACGCATACTGCGCACGACCAGGCCCAGGCCCAGGGCAACGCCGCCGACGACCATAACCGCCAGCGCCCGAGGCACGAGTGCGATGGGCGAAGGGCGTGTTGGTGGCGGTGCGATGAGCCGCACGCGCGTCTGAGCGGCCGGAGCAACGGGCACGAGCCACGGCGAGGCCGAACGGCCTATGGCGTCCGACGGCGCGTGCGTGACCGAGGCTGGGAGCACGGGCCTGGGCAGCACCAGCGTCGCTGGCTGCGACTTGTGCGGCGTCGGCTGTGCTGGTGCTGGGGCTGGTTGGAAGCGCGTATCCGGGACGCGGCCGGTCAGCAGGTCGAGCGCCGGGTTGCGGCGCGTCTGCGATGGCCCCTGGACGTAGACGCTGAGCTTCTCTTCGAGGAAGCGTAGCCCTCGATCGGGCTCACGCACCGTGGGCTTCAGTGGCACCAGTCAACGTTCCTCGCGAGCGGGTGAAGCCACGCCACAGGCGCGACGCCTCGGCCATCATGCCTCGGCGGCGTGGCTCGGCCGTCGCCGACAGGTCACCCGCGGCGCGCGCGACTTCGCGCGCCAGGTCGCGGTACATATCCGCCGCCGCGGAGTTGCCCTGATAGCGCAGGATGCTCTGGCCGGCTTCGGCGGCTTCCTTGAGCGCCACGTGCTGGGCGATCTCGGTGTCGAAGACCGGCACCTGGCCCTTGAGGCTGTGTCGGACGGTGCTGACGACGCGCTGCGCGTGGCGTTTTTTCGAGTCGACCATGGTGAGCAGCACGCCGTAGATCGCCAGGCCAGGATTGAGCTGCTGTCGCACTGCGCCGATGGTTTCCAGGATTTGCGCGAGGCCCTGGACGGCCAGGAAATCGGCCTGGACGGGAATGACGACGCCGGTCGCGGCGCGCAGCGCGTTGATCGCCATCAAGCCCAGGCTGGGCAGGCAGTCGATCAGGACGTAGTCGTAGCGGTCGAGAACCGGCGTCAGTGTGTCCGTGAGCACGGCTTCGCGCTGTTGTGCGGATGCCAGAGTAATTTCGGCAGCGCTGAGCATGGAATTGCCAGGCACCAGCTCGAGCCCACACGGGCTGGTGACGATCGCATCGGTGATGCTGGCCGATGCGCCCTGGACGCGGGCGATCAGCAGATCGCCGATGGCCGTACGAACGGTATCGACGTCGAGGATGCCAGAAGCGACAGTCAGGCTGCCCTGAGGGTCGAGGTCGACCAGGAGCACGCGCTTGCCCATCTCGCGCAACGCGGCGCCAAGATTGAGCGTGCTGGTCGTCTTCCCGACGCCACCCTTTTGATTGGAGACCGCGATGATCGGCACGGCGTTACTGACAATTCCTCTCGGACGGGGATTCTTGTGGCACGTAGAACGCACGCTTTTGCTCTGAGGTGACGGCCTGCTGTTGTGATTCCTCGGCACATGTGCCGCCGCTCTTTCTTTCTCGCGCCGAACCAAAGCAGCTCAAGAGTCTCAACCAAAGCCAGAGGGTTAACATCTTGCGCAAAGGTCAGGTTTGGCGTATCACCAGCGCGGGCCGATGAAGATCCTGGCGGTCGCCGATGAAGTCGATCGCCGCCTGTATGGCGACGGGCTGCGCGATCGCATGGCGCCTGATTTGATCCTGGGCTGTGGCGATTTGCCGGGGCATTATCTGGATTACCTGGTCAGCCAGCTCAATGCGCCGCTGTATGCCATTCATGGCAACCATGACGCGCCCCCGACCACCGAGGGCGGGGCCGAGTTCGAAAAGTCGGGCGCAAGCTGGATTGGCGGTCGGGCGGTCAACGTGAACGAACTGCTGCTGGCCGGCTTCGACGGCTCAGTGCGCTACAACCAGGGCGCCTATCAGTCCACTCAGGCCCAAATGCGCGCCATGGTCGGCGCGCTGGTGCCGTGGCTGTGGCTGAACAAGCTCAGGTATGGGCACTACCTGGACATCCTGGTCACCCACGCGCCGCCGCGCGGCATCCACGACCAGGCCGATCCGGCACATGCTGGGTTCGACGCGTTTCGGTGGCTCATCGAGAAGTTCCAGCCGCGCTACCACCTGCATGGTCACGTGCACGTGTACGACCGCCGCAAGACGTGCGTCACCAGAGTCGGCCGGACCGAAGTCGTCAACGTCTACCCGTATCGCGAGCTCACGCTCGATCTGCCGGAAATAGCTCTAGAGCGGGTTCACACCGCCGCCTGATCTTCGGCGAACGCGTTCAGGGCGTCCTCCCAGCTCGAGTGCGGCGCGGCAACATCGCGCCAGGCTGTCAACCGCGCGATGTAGTCGGCAGTGCGATCGCCAGGAAAGGCCGCTGTCAACTGACGCGAGCGGACCGTCTGCCACATCGGCCGAAACAGTGTGGCGTACCAGCGATTTGCCGCCAACCGCAACTCAGATAGTCCCTGCTCCTGGCGATAGGCTTCGATCGCGTGCAGCAGGGTGCTGTATGTCTCGGGCCGTGCCGCGCCGACTTCGGTCAAGCCAGTTGCCTGTTCGAACGCGCGCCGCGCGGCGAAGAGCTCGGGCGCTTGCTCGTCGGCCGCGGGCAGAAATTCGGTCACACTGGCGTCGATCTCGACCTGGCCGTTCAGCAGTGCGGCCGCGAGGCGGTGATGACCGTCCAGCACGTAGTAGCCAAAGCCGAGCTTATAGACGTCGATGGGCGGCATCTCCATGCCTTGTTCCATGGCGCGCTGGATGCGCTTGAAACGATCCTCGTCTGGCCGGCGGCGCTGACGGCGCGCTGGTCGAAAATCCGGCCCGAGCTCCTGTGAGCGGCCAACACTGCCGACGATGCGGCTCGTCTCGATGGTGCGCAGGCCAAGTTTGCGCTGACTCAAGAGGCCGGCGCGTTCGGCGTCCTCATGGAAGTTGCGGAGTGGCGGTCGGCGGGCAGGTCGGCCCTCCGGGTGGACGAGCAAGACCGGGCACGGCGCCGAACGCGCTACCTGGTCGGCGACGCTGCCCAGCACCGCCGTGGACAAGCTGCGGCGGATGTTCGTGCCGAGCACGATCAGGTCGACGTCGCGGGCGACGGCTTCGCCGAGGATCGTGGCCGCGGGCGCGCCGCTACGCAGCAGCGCCTCGGCGGACACGCCCGCGTTGCGCAGACGCGCTGCCACGGTATCGAGATACGTTCGCGCGGTAGCTTCGCTCGGCGAAACCGCCGATGGATCCAGGGTGCCGGGCGGCAGGACGTGTAAGAACAACACGCCCGCGTGCATCAGTCGAGCGTAATGCTCGACTACGGGCAGTTTGGCCTCGCCCAGGGGCGAGAGATCGATCGGGACGAGGATCAGACTCTCACGCATTCGGTCGCGCGCCTCGTTCTAGAGCCGCGGCGCTAGTGCGCGCAACCGATGCGTGTCGCGAGTCTAGACCGACCCGCTGACGTTACTCAACATGTTGCTGATCGCGGGTCCGAAAATGATCAGGCCGGCGATCGCAAGGACTGCGACCAACGCGATGATCAAGCCGTATTCGACCAGGCCCTGCCCACGGAGTGGCATGCTGGAATGTCCTCCTTCTCCCAGTTCACGGGATTCGGAGCCATGGGGCTGCACGGCCCATGCCATCCCCTAAGCGACGGGTGTGGCTACTACGCCCGCGCCGTCAGCTGACCAGGTCTCGCCAAGGTACGCCTTGCGAATCAGCTCGGTCCCTAACAGGTCCGAGGCCTTGCCGGACAGGACGACCTGGCCCGTCTGGAGCACGAACCCGCGATGGGCGATGCTCAGCGCCATGTTCGCGTTCTGCTCGACCACGAAAATCGTCGTGCCCTGGCGATTGATCTCCTGGATGACGTCGAAGACCTGGTCGACCAGGTTCGGCGCCAGGCCCATCGACGGCTCGTCCATGCACAGCAGCTTCGGTCGACTCATCAGCGCGCGGCCCATGGCCAGCATCTGCTGCTCGCCGCCGGACAGCGTGCCGGCCATCTGGTTGCGGCGTTCACGCAGACGCGGAAACAGGTCGAGCACGCGGTCCTGGTCGTGGCGCATGCCCGCGCGATCGCGGCGGCGGACGAACGCGCCGAGCTCGAGATTTTCGGCCACGCTCATGCGCGGGAAAATGCGCCGCGCCTCCGGCACGACGGCGATCCCGCGTTCGATAATCTCACTGGTGTCGAGGCGATCGATGCGTTCGCCGCGATAGATGACCTGGCCCGACGTCGGCTTGACGAGTCCGAGCACGGTTTTCATCGTGGTCGACTTGCCGGAGGCGTTGCCGCCCAGCAGGCACACGATCTCGCCTTCGTACAGGTCGTAGTTCACGCCCTTCAGGACGTGCAGCGGACCGTAGTACGTGTGGACGTCGTCGAACTTGAGGATCGGCTCAGGCATGCGTGCGGCGGCGCCCCAGATACGCTTCGATCACGAGCGGATCCTGCTGGACTACGGCCGGGCTGCCCTCGGCGATCTTCTTGCCGTAATCGAGCACCACCACACGGTCCGAGATCGTATTGACCAGCTCGAGTTTGTGCTCAATCAGCAGCACGGTCACACCGAGATTGCTGAGGCTGCGAATCTGGTCCATCAGCTCGAGCGTCTCGGCCGGATTCATGCCCGCGGCGGGCTCGTCGAGCAGCACCAGGCGTGGCCGACCTGCCAGCGCGCGTGAGATCTCGACGCGCCGCCGGTTCGCGTAGGACAGGCTCGAGACCACGTGATCCAGGCGCGGGACCAGACGATTGCCGAACAACCCGACGACGTCACGCGTCCAGCTGACCGCACTGGCCTCCTCACGCCGCACGCCGGGTGTGCGCAGGACCGATGCGACCGCGCCGCCCTTGAGGCGTGTGTGTTGGCCGACCAGCACGTTCTCCATCACGCTCAGGTTGTTGAACAGGCGCAGGTTCTGAAACGTGCGCGTGATGCCCAGTGCGGCAATCTTGTGTGGCGGCAGGCGCGTGATGCCGTGGCCGTGGTAGGTGATCGTGCCGCCATCAGGTCGGACCAGGCCGGTCAGCATGTTGAACAGCGTGGTCTTGCCCGAACCATTGGGCCCGATCACACTGACGACCTCGCCGGGGTACACGACCAGGTCGATGTGGTCGGCGGCGACCAGGCCGCCAAAGCGCTTGACCAATCCTTTGACGTCCAGCAGTGGTTCGCCATGCTTTAGCGTTGGATCCGGCTCCGAGATGACGAAGGATGGCTTGAACCCGCCGCGCGCGGCCGTGGTGGTCTGCTCCGTCACCGTGAGAGCGCCGACGGTCCGCCGCGCGGGGATCAAGCCCTGCCGTCGATACAGCATCATCGCCACGAGCACGATGCCGTAGATCAGCTGATTGGCCTGCGTCATGTCGAGTGATCTCAGAAATGGCGTATTGGTCATGTTGCCGAGCGCATGCGCCCACTGATTGATGCCCGCCAGGATGATGCCCTGAAAGACCGTCAGGATCAGCGCGCCAATGGCGACGCCCGGGATGCTGCCCATGCCGCCCAGCACGACCATGACAAGGATGATCGTCGAGACGGTGAACTGGAACATGTCGGGCGTAGCCGTGGTCAGCTTGGCTACGTGGAACGTGCCAGCGAGGCCGCCCACGCCCGCGCCAATGCCGAAGGCGAGCAGCTTGTAGTGGGTGTGATCAATGCCCATCGGTCCGGCGGCGAGCTCGTCCTCGCGCAGCGCAAGCCAGGCCCGACCGGTGCGTGAGAACTGCAGCCGATAGCTGACGAACACGACGACGGCGACCAGCACCAGGATCAAGTAGTAGTACGGCCGCGAGTCGAAGCCGAAGCTGTAGCCGAAGATGGCGGGCGTGCGCACACCTGGCAAACCCTGGGCGCCATTGGTGATGCCCGACGCGTTGCGCAGCACGATTGGCACGATTTCGCCAAACCCCAGCGTCACGATGGCCAGGTAGTCGCCGCGCAGGCGGAGTGTCGGCATACCAAACAGCAATCCGAAGCCGGCGCACAACAGCGCCGCGATTGGCAGCATCACCCAGTACGAGAAGTGGAGCTGCGCGACCTGGCCCTGGCCAAAGCGCACCTGGTCCACCTGCCCGAGCCATTGCAGCGGCACCCACAGCACGGACCACGGAATCTTGAGCTGGAACGACGCCGCGAGTCCGTAGGCATAGGCGCCGAGCGCGAAGAAGGCCGCGTAACCCAGATCGAGCAGGCCGCAGAAGCCGACGACGATGTTCAGGCCGAGCGCGAGCAGGACGAACGTGCCCGCGTTTGCGAAACCGTCCAGGTCGCCACCGTTCGAGTCGACCAGTGGCAGGGCGGCCAGCAGCGTGAACGCGACCGTCCAGCCGAACAGCGTGCGTCGTGCGGCCGGCCATTGCGACCACGGCAGCACGCGGCCGAAGCGCCGCCCGGGCGGTGCGGCGTCGACGGACGGCTCGGCAACATACGCCGGTGGCTGGAGCGAGTCCGGTGCTTCGTTGGCCGGGACGGTGCTCACGCGCGCTGCGGCCGCTGCATGCCAATGAGGCCGTTCGGTCGGAATACGAGCACGAAGATCAGGATCGAGAAGATGACCACGTCGGACCACGAGCTCCCGATGAACTGGCCGCTCAGCGACTCGACGAGACCGATGACCAGCCCGCCCAGGACCGCACCGGGGATGTTGCCGATGCCGCCCAGCACCGCCGCGGTGAAGGCGCGCAGGCCAGCCACGTAGCCGACGATGTACGAGGTCAAGCCGTAGTACACGCCGAAGATCAGCGCCGCGGCACCCGCGAGCGCCGAGCCGATGAAGAACGTCAGCAGGATGATGACGTCGATGCGAATGCCCATCATGCGCGCGGCTTCAGGGTCCTGCGCAGTGGCGCGCATCGCCTTGCCGAGCCATGTGCGGCGCACGAAGTAGTCGAGGATGACCATCAACAGGATTGCCGAGACCCACAGCAGCACGTTCTTGAGCGTGATCTCGACGGGCGAGCCCAAGATCGCCCAGCGCTCGCCCGGCACCAGCGATGGGAAAGGCACGTTGTTCGCAAAGTTGGTTGCGAACAGGATCAAGCTCTGCAAGATGAGTGAGACGCCGATGGTCGTGATCATCGGCGCCGTACCCGAGGCGCCGCGCATCGGCTTGAGGCAGATGCGCTCGATGATCACCCCGAGCACGCCGGTGGTCAGCATGGTGACGGCGAATGCGGCGATGAACACGAACGCCAGCGTGGCGCCGGTGAGCGGCGCCGCGCCTCGGCCGTAGCCGAGCAGGGCCAGGAACCACAGCCCGAAGAACGTGCCCGACATGAACACGTTGAAGTGCGCGAAATTGATCAGTTCGATGATGCCGTAGACCATGGTGAAGCCCAGCGCGAGCAGGGCGTACATCATGCCGAGCGACAAGCCGTTGATCAGTTGTTGGAGGATGACGGCTTCAGCGGGCGTCATGTTGGGGGGTGGGGTTCGGGGAATGGGGAGCGGGGGAGTGGCCTAGTCTTTCGACCCCCACTCCCCACTCCTCACTCCTACGACTGGGGCGCGACGCCGACGTACTGGTAGCGGCCGTCCTTGACCTGGAAGACCGAGATGACTTTCTCCTGCAGGTCGCCGTTGTCGTCGAACGAGATGGTGCCCTGCATCGTCGGCAGATTGGTCATCTGGGCATAGTCGCGCACATTGTCACGCGTGATCGGCATGCCGTCGTTGACCAGCCGGGTGATCGTGTCTTCGAGCACCAGGACGGCGTTGTACGCGGTCAGCGCATACGCCTGCGGCGGCGTGCCGTACTTCGAGGTGTACGCGGCCACCCAGTCCTGGGCCTGTGGCTCTTCGATGCTGTCCGGCGCCGCGATCGTTGCGTACCAGTTCTCGGCTGCGCGCCCGGCGTCCTTCGGGAAGCTCACCGAGTACACGCCGTCGCCGCCCAGCTTGGGCACGTTCGGCATGACGTCGTTGGCCTGCACGGCCAGCTTGACCGCGGCTTGCTGCACCCCGCCGTAGTACAGCGCGTCGGGATTCATGGCCTTGATCTTGGTCAGAATCGTCGTGTAATCCGACTCGCGCGGGTTCAGCTTGTCGTGGCCGAGCACGGTCATGCCCTTGGCGATGGCCTGGCCTTCGAACGAGTTGGCGATGCCTTCACCATACGCACCCGTGTCGTCCAGGATGTACACCGTCTTGATGTTCAGCACGTCCGCGGCGTAGTTGGCCATGTACGGGCCCTGGAAGGCGTCCGTGGTCACGGTCCGGAAGTAGATCGCCTTGCCGCCCGGGCGGTACTGAGCCGCGAAGTTCGGGTCAGTGATGTCCGGGTTGGTCGAGCTGGGCGTGATGATCATCAAGTTCGCTTCCGACGCGATCGGCGACATGGCCTTGCCTGAGCCGCTCATCTGCGGTCCGACAATGGCGACGACGCTCGGGTCGGCAACGAACTGTTTGGTATTGGTCGCGGCCTGGGCTGGATCGTACTGGCCAGCGGCGACGGTTCCGTCGTCCTTGACCAGCGGCTCGATCATGATCCGGCCCGCGATGCCGCCCTTGAGGTTGATCTCATCGATGGCCATCAACGCGCCATCGCGTAGGTTGACCGCGTCGGCCGCGTCGGCGCCCGTGAAGGGCAGGTTGATGCCAATCACGATGGTCGACGGAACGTCCTGGGCCGCGGCAATTGGCACCGCGGCGGGTGCGCTGCCGCCAATCAGCGCCAGGGCGGTAAAAGCGGCAAGTCTCCAACGAGCGAGGTAGCCAGTTCCGCTCATGTCGAGCAACCTCCTGTGGTGCCCTAGCCCGCGTCGGGCGCAGGCGTGGAGGGATAGTAGGAGCGGCCCCAGGTAGTGTCAATTGGGCACACTTGCCGATTCCGCTCCACGGCCGCTGAGGCACTCTGCCAGTTGCGCTTCGCCCGTTCGTGCCGAGGCGGATGAGCCGTCCTCGGCACCGCCCGCTGCGCGGGCTGGCGTAGGGAACTCTCCGAGGAATGCAAGTGTGTGGTCCCGACCGAGCATCACGGGCGGCCATCGCCAGCGGCGCGACAACGGGCCTCAGCCGGGAGAGGGAGGCTTGCTGCGGGTAAGGTTGCGTCGTGAGCGGCTCGCTGGTGGCCAATCTGGCTTTGGCGCTGGTGGCGGCTTTGTTGGGCGCCGTTATTGCGCTGCGGCTGCGGCAGTCGGCGGTGATTGGCTATATCGCGGCGGGGATTGTCATCGGGCCGTTTACGCCAGGTCTGGTGGCGGATCCTCGCGCGGTCGAAGAGATCGCCGACGTGGGGCTGGTGTTTCTGCTGTTCACGATCGGAGCCGAGCTGTCGCTGCGCGACTTGCTGCGCGCGGGAAGAGTGGCGGTGCTGGGCGGCGTGGTGCAGGTGCTGGTCACCATGGGCGTGGGCTACCTGCTCGGCAGCCTGCTGGGCTGGGATACCGCGGGCACACTCTTCCTCGGCGCCGCCGTGGCCATCTCATCGGGCGCGGTGCTGAGCAAGATCCTCGGTGAACGAGGCGAGCTCGAGGCCGAGCACGGCCGCATCGCGCTGGCGTGGTCGACGGTCCAGGACCTGGCCACCATCGTCCTGGTGGTGCTCCTGCCCGCGCTGTCGGCCGGGCGTGCCAGCAACCTACAGGACATCGCGCTCGCGCTGGGCAAGGCGGGGCTGTTCCTGGTCATCCTCGTGCCCACCGGCCTCAAGCTGTTTCCCGCGCTCTTCGAGTGGCTGGCGGGACTGCGCAACAGAGAGTTGTTCGTGCTCGCCGTAGCCGCGGTGGCGCTGGGCACGGCCTACATTTCCACGTTGTTTGGCGTCTCACTGGCACTGGGCGCCTTCGTGGCCGGCCTCGCAGTCGGCGAGTCAGACCTGTCGCACCAGGTGCTCGCCGAAATCGTCCCGCTACGTGACGTCCTCGCGGGCCTCTTCTTCGTCTCGATTGGCATGCTCGTCGACCCGCCGTACGTGTTCGCCTACTGGAGCCTGGTGCTGCTGGTGCTCGTGCTCATGGTGCTCCTCAAGGGTTTACTGGTAGGTGGCCTGTCGGCACTGCTCGGTGCGTCCGGTCGAACGGCAGCGCTGGTCGGTGTGGCGATGGCGCAGTGCGGCGAGTTCTCGTTCCTGCTGGCGCGGCTCGGAAGAGACACCGGCGCGCTGACCAGCGATGGCTTCAACCTGATCCTGTCGGGTGCGGCGGCGAGCATCGTCCTTGCGCCACCGCTGCATGCATCCGCCGGCCGAATAGTCCGCACGGTCGAGCGACGGCTGACCGCGCGCGGCCTGGCTGAGCCCGACGTGACCATCGCCGATAGCCCGACGCGGCGGTATGCCGTCATCTGCGGCTATGGTGACGTCGGCCAGCTTGTCGGCCAGGCCCTGCAGCGGCGCGGGTTCTCGTTTCTGGCCATTGACCAGGATCCCAGGGTCGTGCGCCGTCTACGCGGCGAAGGCTTCCCGGCGCTGCTAGGCAGTGCCGACAACCCGGTGCTGCTCGACCGCGCTGGCCTGGACCGGGCGCGGGTCCTCGTGATCGCGATTCCAGACGCGGTGGCCGCGCGTCAGATCGTGGCGTATGCGCGCCGCGGATGGCCGCGCCTCGACATCGTCGCGCGGACGCATACCGAGGCGCAGCTGCGCGACCTGCACGCGCGTGGCGTGAATGAGGCCGTCTCGGCGGAGCTCGAGTTGGCGCTCGAGATGGCGCGGCATACCCTGCACCGTTTCGGCGTGAGCAGCGCCGAGACGCTCGCGATCCTGCAGGGTTTTCGATCGCGCGATGATTTGTCATCCTGAGGCGAGGCACGAGCCGAAGGATCCGCGAGCACACACATTCCGGCAAGCGGATCCTTCGCAAGCTCAGGATGACAAGGAAACCTCGAGGATGCACGCGCTGGCGCTGGTCGGGACGATCGTGTCCAGCCGCAGACCGGCTTGCTCGAGCAGCGCGCGGTACTCCGCCTCGGTGCGCTCGCGGCCGCCGGGCAGCATCGCCAGCATGGTCAGGTCACTCATCACCACGTCTGGCTCGAGGGCCAGCGGGCGCTCGACGATCAGCAGGCGGCTGGCGGGCCGCATTGCTGTCTTGACCGAGCTCAGAATTTCGAGACAGTGGGCATCGTCCCAATCGTGCAGCACCGACTTCAACAGGTAGGTGTCGGCCGCTGCTGGCACGCGCACGAAGAAGTCGCCCGCGATGAAGCGGCAACGTCCGGCCAGGTTGTCGCTGGCGATGGCCTGCTCAGCCTGGGTTTCCACGTGCGGCAGGTCGAAGACGAACCCGCTCGCCTGAGGGTAGCTGCGCAGGATCGCCCGCAGCAGCGTGCCGTTGCCGCCGCCGACGTCGACCAGCGTCTGGGTCTGGGCGAAGTCGTACGCGTCGACGACGGCGGGGGTGACGTCGGCCGTGATGCGGCCCATGAAGGCGTTGAAGGTCTGGGCGAAGTCTGGGTGCTCCAGGAAATAGGTGAAGAAGTCGGAGCCGACCGCGTGCTCGAAGGCGGTCTCGCCTGTTTTGGCGGTGTGCAGGAGGCCGCCCCAGGCCTGGATGACGATCGGGTTGCCCATGAGCCTGGCGGCTGGCCTGACGGAGTTCGGCACATCGCTGCGCAGAGCGCCGCCGAGCTCTGATAGCGCGTACTGCTCACCGTCGCTGGTGCTGACCACGCCGATAATGGCCAGGCCACGCAGGATGCGCTTGAACGCTTCGTCGTGACAGCTCGTGCGCTCGGCGAGCTGGCCACAGGTGAGCGGGCCGTGGGCCAGGATGTCCGCCAGCCCAAGCTCGGCCGCTACGTAGATCAAGGAAGCCGGCCGCGGGACTGAAGTGTGTTGAGGTCATGGTCGCCAGCATGCACCGTGTGTTGGTGGCTGTCGTGAGCACAAAGGCCCAGATGGCGTGCCCAGGTGGCAGGCCGGCGTCAGTCGCGCAGGCCCAGCTCGGTGGCGCGGGCGGCTACCTGGGCTCTGGAACGGACGCCGAGTTTGTCGAGCACTTTCTGGGCGTGGTTCTTGGCGGTTTTCTCGGTGATCACCAGGACGTCGGCGACCTGGCGGTTGGTCAGGCCGCGTGCCAGCAGGCGCGCTACTTCGGCCTCACGCTGAGTCAACACCGCACTCGGCGGCGCGCCAGGCAGCGCAATCATCACGCGCGCCTGCTCGAGTGCGTCCACCAACGACAGGTGCTGGCCAATGCGGGCGGCGCGCAGCCGATCAGCGGGCGACAAACCAGCGGCCACCGCGGCGGTCACGGCCTCGTAGGCGGTCTGGTTGCTGGCGGAGACGGTTGTGCCAAGCTCGGCCAGTGCAGCATCGACCGATGCCAGCAGGCGGGCCGCCAACTCGAATTTGGCAGAGCGTACGGCGACACTCGCCAGGCCGACCAGGCATTCGGCCAGGCCGCGGCGGTCAGTGCCCACGCGACGATACTGCTCGGCACTTTCGACGAAGTGCTCGGCCGCGCGCACCAGGTCGCCGCGCGCGAGCGCAACGTAACCCAGGTTGTGCAGGAGCCCGTGCCGCGCACGCCGCCGCGGGTCCAGAGCGCGGAAGAGTGGCAGCGCTTCCTCATACGCCTCGCCGGCGCCAAGCGCGTCGCCGCGTGAGCGCAGCAAGTCGGCCAGGCTGTTGAGCGCCATGCCGCGACTCCATGGATCGAGGGGCGCGGCGACCCGCAAGCTCTCGCGTATCCGCGACTCCGCCAAAGAAGCCTCGCCGCGCGCCAGCGCCACGCCCGACCACATATCGAGCACGCGCGCCTCGATCCAGGCCAGCTGCGCGGACCGCGCCTGCGCCAGCGCCGCGCCAAACAATGCATCGGCCAGGTCAAGCTCGCCCTGGAACAGTCGCAGGACGCCCTGCATACACCGCGTGAAGCTCTCGATCCAGGGGTCAGCGGTGGCCCGCGCCAACTCGAGCGCCTCGTCGAACAGCGCCGTTGCGGCGCGCATGTCGCTTTGCTGCAGGGCTGATAATCCGGCCGAGTTCAGCGTGCGCGCGCGCAACCGCGGAAACCGCTGACTGTCCGGCAGGCGAACAGCACGCTCGAGGCGACCACGCGCTTCTGCTTGGCGATCCGGTCGCGACCACCACCAGGCCAACGCTGCCGCGAGCCGCAGGGCACCCTCGGCGTCAGCGCTCTCGAACAACCAGTCGTCGGCCAGCCGAATGTTGTCCCACTCGCTGTCGAGGCGCGCTGACCACTCGGGTAGGCGTGGTCCGTAGAGCTCTGGTTCGGCACGCTCCGCCAGGGCGACTACATACGCGGCCTGTGCTGCCATGGCGCTGCGGGACCCATCAGACGCAGCCAGGCGCGCTTGCCCGAACGCCCGCAGCGGCTCGAGCAGGCGATAGCGCACGCTGCCATCGGCTTGCAGGTCGGCCTGCACCATGGACTTGGCCACCAGCCGCGGCAGTACGTCGAACCCGTCCTCGGACACTGCCTCGGCGGCGTCGACGGTGAAACCACCGGCAAAGACGCTCAGTCGATTGAACAGCCGCTGTTCGGATGCCTCGAGCAGGTCATAGCTCCAGGCGATGGCAGCCTCGAGCGTCTTCTGACGCGCCGGGACCGTCCGTGGCCCGTTCGCGAGAAGGCGCAGCGCGCTGTCCAGTCGGTCGGCGACTTCGGCGGGCGCGAGCTCGGCCAGCCGGTTTGCAGCCAGCTCGATTGCGAGCGGTAGCCCGTCCAGCCTCCGACAGATCCGCGCGACCGCGGCCGCGTTGGTCTGGCCCAGTCGGAAGTCGCTGCGCGCCGCGCGCGCGCGCTGCACAAACAAGTGCGCGGCGTCAGACTCGGCGAGCTGCTCGAGCGAGTCATCTCGAGGTATAGCGAGCGGCGGCAGGCGAAACACCGCTTCGCCGGGAACGGCCAGTGGCTCGCGGCTCGTCGCCAGAATGCGCAGTCGCGGACAGGCACGCAGCAGCTCGTCGGCGAGCGCGGCGCAGGGCTCGATCAGGTGCTCGCAGTTGTCGAGCACAAGCAGCATGGCGCTGCTGCGCAGCGCGTCCGGCACGGTTTCCGCGTTGACGATGCCGAGGCGTTCCGCCAATTCGCGGGCGACCTGGTTGGATTGTGTAAGTGGCGCGAGCTCGAACACGAATGCGCCATCCGCGTACGAATCTGCGCAGTCGCGTACGAGTCGCATGGCGAGGCGGGTCTTGCCGATGCCACCCGGCCCGGCCAGCGTGACCAGGCGCTGCTGGCGGAGAAGCTGTAAGACCTCGACCAACTCGCGGGTGCGGCCGACGAAGCTGGTCAGCTCACCCGCCTGATGCACGGTCGCGGAGCGTAACAGGTTGCCGCCGCAACTTCGAAGGCGATGCGCGCGTCAAAGACGTATGAACTTGAAGCGAAGGCTCTCTCGATCGCGCACTGACCGTGTCGTGGCCGGCGTCGCGGGCGGCATGGCCGAGTATCTCGATATCGATCCGACCATCGTCCGTATCCTGTGGGTGCTGGCGTTCCTGCCAGGTGGCGTGCCAGGTTTGGCGCTCTACGCGCTGTGCTGGCTGATCATTCCTAACGAACGGTCGGCTAGCACTTCCTGGGATTGACGCGGGCGAGTATTCTAGCGGCGATGCCGCGGCTCTCCGTGCGCGAGGCGAGCGAGACCAGGCGTATTCCGCTTGTAGTCATCGAGGCTAGTCCACGCAATCCGCGTCGGGCGCTACCTCTGGTCGAGGAGCTCGCCGAAAGCATCGCGGCGTACGGCTTGCTCCAACCGGTCGTCCTGCGCCCGATGGGCGAAACGTTCGAGGTCGTCGCGGGCCATCGTCGAGTCGCGGCGGTGCGTTCGCTGGGCTGGTCCGACGTGCCCGCCGTTATCCGTGAGGCGGACGACGGCGAGGCCTTTCTGCTGACGCTCGTCGAGAATCTGCAGCGCAGCGACCTCAGCGCGCGCGAGGAGTCGCGCGCGCTCGAAACGCTGGTCCGCGAGCGAGGCTGGAGCACACGTCAAGTCGCGGAAGCGATCAAGCGCAGTCCGGCGTACGTGTCGAAACGGCTCAGGGTGTTCGAGGACGCCGTGCTGGCACCGCTAGTGCTGCAGAACCGCATCACGATCAGCGCAGCCGAGGAGCTGTTGACGGTGCCGCCCGAGCCGCGCCGGCTCCTGGCGCTGCGCGCCGCCGACGAACACTGGGACCATGCTCGGGTTCGCGCGTCGGTCAAGAGCCGGCGCGACGGGGCGCATGCGAAGCATCAACGCAATGGCGTGGTTCGCTCGGCACGTGCCTTGCGCACAGTGCTGCGCGACATCGAGCCGCATGAGCTCACGGACGCGCAACGACGCGAGCTGCGGCTGCTGTTTATGGACCTTGCCTTGCTAGCCAAAGCGCCACCTGAGAAGCGCCAGATCGTGTTCCCACCTTTGCCTGTGGTGAACTCGCGCCGGGCGTGATCGCCCAGGTCATTACTCGATCCACAGACGACGGTAGCGCGACACTCGAAGTCGGAGACGGCAGCGTCGCCGAGCGCGCTGGGATTGGGTCGCTCGCGTGGATCGACATCGTCGAACCGAGCGAACAGGACGTCGAGTGGCTGCGCCAGCGCTTCAATCTGCATCCGATGGCGGCGCGCGACATCATCCATCACCACCAGCGGCCGAAACTGGACGACTATGGCGACACGTCGTTCGGGGTCCTGTACGCGGTCGGTGTACCGGGCCACGAGAGTCCAGGTCGGCGCGTCCAGATGCACGAGCTGCAGTTCGTGTGGCACCCCGAGCGCCTGGTGACGATCCACTGGTCGCCGATTCCGGCCATCGACGAGCTGACCGAGCGCGTGCGCAGTGGCTCGCTCAAAGCAACCGTTGGCGATACCGATCGCGAGCTGCGCGTCGAAGACATCGCCTATGAGCTCTTTGACGCGGTCGTCGACGCGTACTTCCCGGCGCTCGACTGGCTCGCGGAAGGAAGCGAGCGGCTCGAGGAGGAGATGTTTTCCTCGCGTCGCTCCTCGGCCACGCTGCAGTCGATCTTCACGCTGAAGAAAGACCTGTTTCAGATGCGCAAGGTGATCGCGCCAGCCCGCGATGTCGTCAACGTCTTGCTGCGGCGCGATCACAAGCTCTTTCCCGACGAGTACCTGCCCTACTTTCAGGACCTCTACGATCGCACTAATCGGATCATCGATGGCCTGGATACGTACCGCGATCTGCTCTCAACGTCCATGGACACGTATCTGTCCTTCGTCTCGAACGACGTCAATCAGACCGTCAAGCGCATGACCGCGGTGACCGCGATCCTGATGGTCGATGCGCTGATCGCCGGTGTGTACGGCATGAACTTCGAGAATATGCCCGAGCTGCACTGGCAGTACGGCTACTTCTTTGCGCTGTTGCTCATGGCCGTGGCGACAGCCGTCGCCTGGCTCGTGTTCCGCCGCATCCGCTGGTTCTAGCGCCCAGCGGGCTCCTGCTTCGCCGGTTACCCAGAGAAGGGCTGGCTCGAGTTGCCTGTCACCCGCACTGTTTGGCCCCCCGCCCAGGGGTTTCTTGTTCATTTCCGCGCGAGCGCGTGCGACGACGGCGGCGTTCGGAAGCCAGGAGCGACACACAAGCGGTGCGGGCGTTAGCCGCTGTAGGTGATGCGGTACAGCGCGCCGGCATCATCGTCGGAGACGATCAGGCTGCCATCGGGCGCAACGACCACGCCCGCCGGGCGGCCCCAGCGACTGCCGTCGCCGCGCTGCCAGCCTGTCGCGAAGTCCTGGATCGAGACGGGTCGCGGCCCGTCGAAATGCACGCGCATCAGTTTGGGCGGCGCCGGTGGCTGGCGGTTCCACGAGCCGTGCTGGACGACAAACAGGTCATTGGCATAGTCAGCGGGAAACTGCTGACCGGTGTAAAAGGCCAGGCCGAGCGGTGCGCCGTGAGCCTGGATGGCGACGGTCGGCGGCGTGATGTTCGAGCAATCGCGGCCTGGCTCTTGAGGTGTGGCGTCCGGTGGCTGGCAGCCCGGCCAGCCGAAGTTTTCGCCTTCGCGAACGATCGTCACCAGGTCCGGTGGGATCTCGTTGCCCTGATTGTCGCGCTCGTTGACCGTGGCCCACAGCAGGCCGGCGCCGGGCTGGATGGCCAGCCCGACGGCATTACGCAGACCGTAGGCGAAGCGCTGGTAACCGGAGCGGTCGGGCGCGAAGCGCAGGATCGCGGCGCGCCGCTCGTCACTTTCGTCGCAGATGTTGCACGACGAGCCGACCGAGACGTACATCGCGCCGTCGGCACCGAAGACGACGGTGCGTGTACTGTGGCCGCCGCGCGGCAGATCAGAAATGATCGGTTCTCGGGCGCCGACACCGCCGAACGGGTCATACGGATAGCGCGCGATGGTGCGCGTCTCGCCCACGTAGAGATAGCCGTCGTGGAGCGCCACATTGGACGGCTCGGCGAGTCCCTCGAGCAGAGGCGGCGGCGGCGCGCTCGACGGGGCGATTGCACCGTTTTCGCCCGGGTAGCGATAGATCTTGCCGCCATCCCAGTCGGCGAGCAGCAGGTTCCCTGCGTCGTCGAACGCCATGAAGCGTGGATTTTCGAGGCCGGCGCCGACCTGGCTGATGCTGAAGCCAGCCGGCAGGCTAACCCGCCCGTCCAGCCCGGCCGGCACGAGAGTGGCATTGGCCGCGGCCGCGGCGTTGTTGGCAGCGACCTGAAGGCCGGTGACCTCGGGCGACACATCCTGAGCAAACAGCAGCAGGGCCAGAACCGCAATGCGCATGGTTTTATTCTGTCATTCTGGGGCCGTAGCCGAAGAATCCGCTTGCCGAAACGTGTGTGCTCGCGGATCCTTCGGCTCGTCGCCTCAGGATGACAAGAGAACCTGCTCGCGGGCCACGACGATCGCCATGGGATAGACGAACAGCGTCTGGCCGTCCTCGCGCAGCGTGCGCCACTCGGGCGACGCAATCGCTTTGCGCAGCGCGGCCAGATCGTCGAACCACAGCTCTGAGAAGCCATCGTGCGTTGGCCGATGCAGCGCGTACGCCTCAGGCAGCACGTGATTCTGGACGTAGCGCCGCAGCCCGGGCGCGCGCGCCGCGAGCGGACCATGGATTGTGCGCCAGCGCTGCGAGAACTCGTCGAGAGACAGCCCGGGCAAGCGCGCAGCCGTAAAGATCGCCTTGACCATGTCCGGCGTCGTCTGACCGTCCACAATGACGTGCTCCATGGCGGCGACGCTCGTGCGTTTGGCGTGCAGCGGCCAGTGGGCGGAGCGGTCGAAGAGTTGCCGATCGTCGGCCATCACCGTCTCGCGCAGGGTGAGCGCGTCGGGCGCGCCGTACCGCGCCGAGCGGACATACCACTCATAGAGCTCGTCGTCCTGTGGCCCGATGACATCGCCAAGCAGGGGCGACGGGGCGCGCAGGGCCTCGAGGTCGTCGTACCAGAACATCGAGGCGCCGTCATGGGTTGGCCTTGGCGAGCCGCCGTAGGCCTCCGCAAGCGTGTGGTGCTGCACGTAGCGGCGCAGCTCGGGCGTTCTCGCGAAGAGCGGCCCATGCCGCTGACCCCAATACGCGTGGAAGTCGGCCAGTGAGCGATTGGTTGGATGCTTGACAGCACCCGCGATGACTTTGATCACGCCCGTGTTTGGAAGATATCAGCCGATCAGCGCGGCCATGGCCGCCAGGACCCGCGCGCGCTCGCCCCGGGCGAGCGC
>WNGF01010346.1_pt1 | contig 21351 bp, 13 predicted proteins | sample 5400641 | NCBI WGS metagenome assembly WNGF01 (sample SAMN13153371, study PRJNA577476) | soil metagenome | isolation source: 80 cm soil or saprolite under grassland replicate 2 | place: USA:California | collected 2016-06-15 | reverse complement strand
CGGACAGCTTACGTAGAAGCTCTGGGCAACATCGCAGCCCAATGCGTTCAGCAGGTCCCAGGCGGCCTTGTCCTCGACGCCTTCGGCGACGACTTTCAGACCCAGGTCGTGGGCCAGGCCAATCGTGGAGCGCACGATCGCCGCGTCGTTCTCGTCGAACGCCATGTGCGACACGAACGAGCGATCGATTCGCGCAGGGCTTCCTCGAGCAGCTAGCGCGCGGCCTTGGCCGCGCGGTCGGCGAGAATGGTCCGCACGCGCTGCGCAACCTCGCGCGGGCTGAACGGCTTGGTCATGTACTCGTCAGCACCGCCGAGCAGGCCGCGTTCGCGGTCGATCTGCTGGCCCTTGGCGCTGAGCATGATCACGTATGTGCCGGCCAGCGAGGGATCCTGCTTGACCTGCTCGCACACCTCGTAGCCGTTCATGTTGGGCATCATGATGTCGAGGAACATGAGCGGCGGACGCAGGCTGCGCACGCGCTCGAGGCCCTCTTCGCCGTTGCTCGCCGTCGCCACGCCGTAGCCCTCGCGGGTCAGCAGATAGCTGAGCGAACGGAGAATGTATGGCTCGTCGTCGATCACCAGGATCGGCCCGGCCAGCTCGCGGGTTTGGATTTCTACAGACATGGTCGGGTCGGCTCCTTTCGATGCCATGCGGCCAAGGCCGCGTCGATAGCCGCTCGGACGATGAGCGACGGCGTATAGAGACACTTGTCGATCCACAGCGCCGGGACGGTGTCGTGGCGTGCCTGCTCCAGGTAGGCAGCTGCTCGTGCGCAGCGTTCGTAATCGCGCTCGTCAAAGCGGCCGGCGGTCAGCGCGAGCAGACCGTAGGCGGTTTCCTCGGCCGTCGGCTGGCCGTAGAAGCCCCACGAGCCATCCGCGTTCTGAGAGTGGCGCAGCCAATCGCGCGACTTGCGCACCGCGTCGATGACTGGCCGGGCCTGGTCTGGCTGCAGCTCGTCCAGGGCGAGCAGCGTGTGCGCAGTCGCGTACAGCGGCGAGATGTGCCATTTGTCGATCCAGTACAGCCCTGAGTGCTGGTCGGCCAGATAGGCGACGATCTGCTGGATACTTCGGTTCGTATGGGAAGCTGACGAACCAGCCCTGGCGGCTCTCGAATGCCTTGAGGACCGTCGGATCGACGACGTCGCCGAGGTCGTGCAGCATGAGCAGCGCGACCGCCGTGTCATCGGCGTCCGGGATGGGGAAGGTTGGCGATAGGGTGACGCCACCCTTGCTCAGCTCGAGGTGGAGCTGCGCGCGCTCGATGAGCGTGAACAGCTCGCGACTCGGCGCGCCACCAAGGAACAGGTGATAGGCGGACCACAGCAGCTCGAACGTCTCACACGGGTGCAGCACGGGGACCGTGGCGCCGCCCGACCAGTCGAGGCACGTGGCCAGGTAGTCCGCCGCTTTCGCATCGTCCGTGTTGCTCAGCAGGAATGCCGTTGCCGCGGGCGAATTGCCGACCGATCCGTTTGCCCCCTGGGCCTGCTGGAGGCGTTGCACATCGGCCCGATCGCCAAGGAACTCCAGGGAGTGCACCACTGTCGTTTGCGGTGAATAGAGCGCATGGGTGGGGATGAGTTGCAGCTTGCGTTCGCGTTCTGTGTGATAGATGTCCAGGTGCGGTGGCACCGCGACGCCTGCCAGGCGCGCCCGCTCGACGAGCGTCGGCAGGAGCAGCTCGAAGCCGACCAGCTCGACTGGCTCGCGGCCGAGCAGATGCCCGTGCTGCCACAGATAGCGTGTGCCAGCTTCGACCGCCCGCCGATCGTCGTCGCGCCGGCCGAACTGCGCCAGCGGCGCCAGCGCGGCGAGCGTGCCCAGGATGCGGTCGTGTTCGTAGCGCACTGGGCTGCCCCAGCTGCCATCTGCGAGCTGGTTCTCCGCGAGCCAGCGCAGCGAGGTTGGGAACCGGCTCTGGCGTCGGTCAGACATCGCCGAAACGCCGGCCAGCCAGGCCGTGTCATAGGCAACGCCGGCAATACCGGTTCGGGCAGCGGGTTCGCGCAGCAGGGCAGACATGGTTAGTTCGATGGCACCAGGAAGGTGTGGTAGTCGTGCTGCGTGTAGAAGTCGCACACGAAGCGGGCGATGTTGTCGATGGCTGCTTCGGGCCGACCCGTATGCGTGACCGCCTGCTTGCGCAGCTCGGACAGCTCGTTCAGACCTGCTTCGATGTCGGCGCGCACTCGGGCTTCGGCCATCACGTATGCGTCCTGCTCGCTGACGCCCTGCTCGCGCAGTGCGCTGCCGAGGATGACCAGGGCGTTGATCTTGCCCTCGGTGACTTCCTTCTGATAGCTCTGCAGGTCGTTGGCGAGCCGGATGCAGGTCGAGGCGATCTGCTCCATGGCGCGCAGGTGGTCGAGATGCTTGGGTGTCGAGTCGTCGTCGGTGGTGATCAGCGCCGCCCAGATGTGTGGCGGGCCGCCGATGCTGTAGCGACCGATCGAGACGTACTCGTCGTACGTTGGCAGGCTGACCGGCCCGTCGTCGCGGTACGCCGAGCGCCACTGGTACTCGCGCGTCATGCCGTGGATGGTCCCGCACAGGGCATCGGCCCACTCCGTGCCCAGGCTCGCGAAGAGCGGGTACGTCGCAAGGTCGTCGCGCAGCTCGCACAGGGCGGTGGCCAGGCTGTCACCGCTCGGCGGCTGAATCTCCTCGTGGGCCAGGGCGCGGTAGCGGTTGGCGCGTTTTGCCAACTCGACCTGTGGGACGCGTTCTTCGTCGAACAGGTCGTCCAGGGTGAAGACCCACAAGCTGAGTCGTGCCGTGGAGATCAGGGCCTCGACGCTTGTAAATGGGGCACCGGCAGCCACGGACAGGCTGAGCGGCCACACGCGGACACGACGAATGAGCGGGTAGCGCGTGGCCCAGCGGTGCAGGGTTTGCGACGTACGCGCGCTCAGGTCGAAGATGCGCACCTGCTCGTCCGGTGGCAGGGACGCCAGGAAGCGACTGCGCAACCCGCCCCAGGGCGAGTCTTTCGCCTGTGTCTCCTGCTCAGCCAGTTGATGGCCGACCCGGTCTCGCTTGGCCGCGAATGCCATGGTGTTCCTCCGCGTAGTTCCCCAAGAGAATCGGCCGCCGTATGCGTGAACTGAAGTCCCTCAGGCGTGAACTGAAGTCCCTCAGGCCCGGTCTCTTGTTCCCAAGGGGGACCCTTCGGGGTAGCGGGTGCCGCCGAGGGGTCCGCGGCGCTGCGCGCGCGGCGTTCGTGCAAGCCGAGGCGGCTACCGGCGGGACGATGGCTGTGCAGGCGGCATGCGCGGCAGCCGAGTCGCTGACAGGCCGGCTCCGCGAGACACGGGTCAGCCAGGAGGCAGCGGCGTTGGGCGGGGCGTACTGGCGGGTCTGGTCGGTCTATCAGCGAGGGCCCAGAATCGCCTGAATGTCTAGTTCGCCGGTAGGCCGAACGGCCTACCCGGACTACGCCAGTTGACGCTGCTACCGGGGTTGCGCATTGAGCAGAATTGAGTGAGAGGGGCTACTCAATCGATAGGCTCCGTATTAGCAAGTGGCCCCCCGTCAGACCCGTATGCAGCGGCCCGCGCTCGCGGCCGACACCGTCCGACGGTCACAGGAGTCGCCTACTCGGCGAACGCCTGGATCGCTGCCGGCACGGTTGCCGAAGCCCGCTCCCGCACCACGCCCGCGTCGTACGCGAAGCCAACCGGTGGCACTCAGCACCGCCACCTGGAGTCTCGCCGGTACGTACGATCTAGCCGAGTTGTGCCGGCTGCTGCACGAAGCCGTGGGGCGCCAGATGGACGCCACCATCTTCTTCCTCGGTCTGTACGACTCGACCAGTCAGACCGTGGAAGTGGTCTGGCAAAACGAGAATGGGCGTGAGCTGCCGGGCGGCTCCTTCCCGTTGGGCAAAGGCTTTACCAGTGAGGTGCTGCGCACCGGTCGCGCGCGGCTGATCAAGCGCTGGTCGAGCGAAGGCCCCCGGGTCCAGGTGCAATACGCGACCGAAACACCTGGCCTGCCCGAATCCGCGGTCGCCGCGCCCTTGTGCCTACACGGCCACGTCATCGGCGTCGTGTCCGTCGAAAGCTATCGCCGTGCTGCCTACGGCACGCGCGAGATGCAGCTACTGCAGAACATCGCCGACGAAGCGGCGGTCGTGATCGCCGGGTTGCACTTCTCAGAACGCCTGGGTGTGCAGGTCCGTCGGCGCGTCTCGGAACTCGAAGCCATCTTGGCCAACATGGCCGATGCGCTGCTGATCGTCGAGGCCGATGGCCGCCTGGTGCGCCTCAACCGCGCGGCGCGCGACCTGCTGAGCCTGGACGATACGAGCATCGTCCTTGGGCAGCCGCTGGATCACCAGCAGCTCGAGCAGTGGCCGGCCGATGGTCGGGCCGTCGCCGAAGCGCTGCAGCCGATCGTCGAGAAGCTCAAGGAGACGGAAGAGCCGCAGGAAGTCGAAATGCTGATTTCCGGTCGGCGCACGCTTAGCTTCCGCGCTTCGCCGCTGTTCGACCACAGCAACCTGTATAGCGGCGGCGTCATCGTCTTCCGCGACGTGACCGGCCGGCGCGAGATCGAGCGCTTCAAGGACGACATGTTCTCGATCGCGTCGCACGATCTGAAGACGCCGGCGACGGTTATCAAGGCACAGGCGCAGTTGCTCAAGCGGCGCATGCGCACGGGTTTGGCCGACAATCAGGACGTCGAAGAAGGTCTGGCGATGATTGCCGACCAGGCCGATCGGCTCTCGAAGCTGCTGAATCTGCTGTTGGATCTGTCACGCATCGAGAACGGTCGGCTCGAGCTTGACCTGGTGCCGACCGACCTGCGCGCGATCCTGAGCAACATGGCGCGCGCGATTCAGTCGACCACCGATCAGCACCGCATCCGCGTCGACGCGCCGCACGGGATCATCGGCCACTGGGATGCGCGACGCATCGAGGAGGTCGTTCAGAATTTGCTCAGCAATGCCCTGAAGTATTCCCCGCACGGCGGCAGCATCGAAGTGAAGCTGGAGACCGACGAGCACAGCGCGACGGTCGAGGTCCGCGACGGTGGCATAGGAATTGCCAGGGACGAGGTTCCGCACGTCTTTGAGCGTTTTTATCGTGGCCAGGACATCCGACGGTTGGAAGGCACGGGGCTCGGTCTGTATATCTGCCAGGCTATCATCGCGGCACACGGCGGTCGCATCTGGGCATCGTCGTCTGGCCCTGGCCAGGGGAGTACGTTCGGGTTCACACTGCCGCTTCGCCCCCGCTACACCGGCAATTAATCCACTACGGGCGTACCACTCATGCGGACACGTCTTCCGCTGTTCGCGTTTGTCCTGCTTCTGGCGAGCCTAGGGCCGTGCCTGGGGACTAGGCGTTCCTAATCGAGTAGGAGTTCGGTTGGGTCTTCGACTAGCTCTTTAACTCGCACCAGGAATTGGACGGCTTCGCGGCCGTCTACGAGGCGGTGGTCGTACGTCAGCGCGACGTACATCATGGGGCGGACTACGACTTCGTCGTTCACTACAACAGGTCGGGGTTGGATCTTGTGCATGCCCAGGATGCCGACCTGGGGCGGGGACAGGATGGGCGTGGACAACAGCGAACCAAAGACGCCGCCGTTGGTGATTGTGAAGGTGCCGCCGCGCAGGTCGTCGAGCGTCAGTGTGTTCAATCGCGCTTTATCGGCCAGAGCGCTGATCTCCCGTTCTAGCTCGGCGAAGCTCTTGCGGTCAGCATCGCGGACGATGGGGACGACCAGGCCGCCCTCGGCGCCGACGGCAATACCGATGTCGTAGTAGTGCTTCTGGACGATCTCGTCGCCGCGGATCTCGGCATTCAAGTTGGGAAACGCCTTCAGGGCCGAGACGACGGCGCGGGTGAAGAACGACATGAAGCCCAACCCCACGCCATGGCGCTTTTGAAATGCTTCGCGGCGGCGGCCGCGGATGGCCATGATGGCCGACATGTCCACCTCGTTGAAGGTGGTGAGCATGGCCGCGGTGCGCTGCGCCTCGAGCAGTCGCTGGGCGATCGTCTGGCGGCGGCGCGACATGCGCATGCGCGTCTCACGTTGGGTGTCGGGGGTCGGGGGCCGGGGTTCGGTGTGCGCTGGACGCGCGTCGGCTGCGAGGCGCGTTGGCGAGGTGGCGGCAGGCGTGCCGTCCCCCGACCCCTGGCCCCCGACCCCCGAGATGTGGCGTTCCACGTCTTCGCGTGTGACGCGGCCGCCGGTGCCAGTGCCTTGCACGTCAGTGAGGTTGAGACCGTGTTCTTCGGCGATACGCCTGGCCACGGGTGATGCGTGGGGGCGCTCTTCGGCCGGCGCGGCAGGCGCAGCAGCCGCGGCGGGTGCAGCTGACGCAGCAGGCGTCGGAGCCGCGGCTTCCTCGAGAACGGCAAGGATATCGCCGGGTGCGACAGTGTCGCCCTCCTGGTGTGCGATGCGGCCCAGAACGCCGGAGGTATCGGCCGCGACATCGACGTTCACTTTTTCCGTCTCGAGTTGGACCAGCGTGTCGCCCGCCTGGACCGACTCACCCTCGCGTTTGAGCCAGGCGCCGACGGTCGCTTCGACGACAGACTCGCCCAGCGTGGGTACGCGTACCTCAACGGGCATGAATGGCCACTCCCTCGAGGATCTCTGAAATGATGCGCCGCTGCTCGGCGGCGTGGATTTCGGCCCAGCCTTCGGCCGGGCTGGCGCGGTCCGGACGCCCGACATAGCGCAGCTCGGCTTGCTCGCCGACGAGCCCAGCCAGCCGTGGCGCGAGAAATGGCCAGGGCCCCATGTTGCGCGGCTCCTCCTGGAGCCAGATCACCTCGCGCGCGTTGCGATACCGCTCGAGCGCCGCGGTCAGATCGTCGACGGGCAGCGGATACAACTCCTCCAAGCGCAGCACCGCCAGGTGTTCGTTGGCTGGGCGGCGTTCGTCGGCAACGAGATCGGCCCAGATATGGCCGCTGCACAGCACCAATCGCTCCACGCGATTTGGTTTTTCGTGCGCGCGGGCGTCGTCCAGCAGGGGGGAGAAGCGGCCATCGACCAGGTCCGAGGACCGCGAGGCGGCCAGTTGATGGCGCAGCAGGCTCTTCGGAGTCATCACGATCAACGGCCGGGCATCACGCCCGAGGCTGGCGGCCTGGCGACGCAGCAGCCAGAAATACTGCGCCGAGGTCGTGCAGTTGGCGACGCGAATGTTGTCCTCGGCCGCCATCTCGAGGAAGCGCTCGAGCCGCCCGCCCGAATGGTCGGGGCCCTGACCTTCCCACGCATGCGGGAGCAGCAGCACCAGGCCCGAGACGAGGCCCCACTTGGCCTGGCCGGAGACGACGAACTCGTCGACGATGACCTGCGCACCATTGATGAAGTCGCCGTACTGCGCTTCCCATAGCACGAGCGTCTCGGGCGCCTGCACGCTGTAGCCATATTCGAACCCGAGCGCGGCTGTTTCGGACAGCGGGCTGTTGTGCACTTCAAACGAGGCCCGTGCCTCACGCAATTCGCTGAGCGGCGTGAATCGGGTACCCGCGCGGGCGTCGTAGAAGCTGAGGTGGCGTTGACTGAAGGTGCCTCGGATGGCGTCCTGACCGGTCATCCTGACCGGCACGCCATCTTTGACGAGGGTTGCCAATGCCAGCGTCTCCGCGTGTGCCCAGTCGATCGGCGCGTCGGGCCGGTCAAACGCTGTGCGGCGGCGTTGCAAGGCACGGTCCAGTTTGGGGTGCACCGTGAAGCCGTCGGGGAAGGTCAGCAGCGCGGTATTGAGGTCCTTGAGGGTTGACCAGTCAGGCCGCTTGTCATTCTGAGGCCCTTCGCTCCGCTCGAGGGCAGGCTCCGCCGAAGAATCCGCGACTCGTTGCGGTTGGACGGAAGACGGATCCTTCGCTTCGCTCAGGATGACACCATCCGCCTGCCCGTTGGGCCGCTGGCGGACCTCATCGCGGATGCGTTGGAACTCGTCCAGGCCTGCTTTCAAGAACGCGTCGGGCTCACTTTCGGAGACGACGCCGCGTGCGACGAGGTCGGCCGCGAACTTTTCACGGACGGTGCGCTGAGTACCGATCGTGGCGTACATCCGCGGCTGGGTAAACGACGGGTCATCGCCCTCGTTGTGACCCCAGCGGCGGTAGCCGATCAGGTCGATCAGGAAGTCCTTGCCGAACTCGGCGCGATAGGCCATGGCCAGGCGGGTGGCGGCGAGGCAGGCGATCGGATCGTCCGCGTTGATGTGCACAATCGGCATCTCGAAGCCTTTGGCCAGATCACTGGCGTACAGCGTCGAGCGATCGTCGCGCGGCTCAGTCGTGAAGCCCAGTTGATTGTTGGCGATGATGTGCAGCGTGCCGCCGGTGCGATAGCCCGCCAGGCGCGAGATGTTGAGCGTCTCGGCGACCACGCCCTGCCCCGGGAACGAGGCATCACCGTGGATCAGCACGCACAGCGACGCGGCCTCGTCCTGGTGCGGCACGCCCGGCGCGCGCCGATCCTCGTCGGCCGCGCGTGCCATGCCCTCGACGACCGGGTTCACGAACTCGAGGTGACTCGGGTTCGGCGCCATGACTACGGTCACCGCGCCACTGGATTCTGCTTGATAGGCGCGCCGAGCCCCGGCGTGGTATTTGACGTCGCCCGTCCAGCCCTCGTCGGTGCTCTCGGACGGCGCGCCGCGCCGCGCTGGTTCGCGCCCTTCGAACTCGGCCAGGATGCGCGCGTAGGGCTTGCCGAGCACGTGTGCCAGCACGTTGAGTCGCCCGCGATGCGCCATGCCGAGCAGGATCGTGCGGGTGCCGAAGTGCGCGGCGTCGGCGACGAGCTCGTCGAGCATCGGAATGAGCATGCCTATGCCTTCGACGGAGAAGCGCGTCTGGCCTGGGTAGGCGCGATGGAGGAAGCGTTCGAAGGCCGAGACCTCGGTCAGTCGGTCGAGCAGCTCGCGTTCGTCGAGTTGTCTCATCCAGACCGTGTGCGCCATAGTCGAGCTGCGGGTCGCCTGGCGGCTCCGAGCCGAGTGGGTCGAGCTGGGCGCCGCGGTGGCCGAAGAGGCGGATGCCCTGCGCCAGGGCGGCCGCGGCCACCGCGGCCGAAAGCTGACCCGGCGTTTCAACGCCAGCGGCGACGACCGGCGCGGCGGCGGTCAGCGCTTGCGTCTGCTCGCGCTCGATCAGCTCAGCGGCGTAACCAGCGTTGGGACCGTAGAACTCATCCAGCTGGGTCATACAGGGCCGACAAGACAATAGTGGCACATGACTTGCGCTTGCCGACCGCGCGCATGGACATCGGGGCGATGCTCGCGCACGATGGCGTGCGCTTTCGGGTGTGGGCGCCGGCCGCTGCGCGGGTCGAGGTCGAGCTCGAGCATGGCAGGGTAGCCCTGGAGCGCGCCGAGGATGGCACCTGGCACGGCCGTGTGCCGGATATCGCAGCGGGCACCCGCTATCGTTACCGCCTGAACGGCGATGCAGCCTTTCCAGACCCGTACTCCAGAAGTCAGCCTGAAGGGCCGCATGGGCCGTCAGAAGTGGTGGATCCAACGGCCTTCGAGTGGCATGACGCCGCATGGCAGCGGCCAAGAATCGAGGGTCAGGCCATTTATCAGGTGCAGATCGGCACGTTTACGCCTGAGGGCACGTTTGAGGGCGTCATTGGGCAGTTGCCGCGACTGAAGCAGTTGGGTGTGACCGCCATTGAGCCACTGCCAGTGGCCGAATTTCCGGGCGAACGCAATTGGGGCTACGACGGCGTCGACTTGTTTGCGCCGAGCCATGTGTACGGCGGACCCGACGGACTGAAGCGGCTCGTCGATGCCGCGCATCAGCACGGGCTCGGCGTGATTCTGGACGTCGTCTACAACCATCTCGGCCCCGACGGAAACTACCTCCGGGCGTACTCGAATGACTACTTCACCGAGCGCTACCACACCCCGTGGGGGGATGCGATCAACTACGACGGACCGAACAGTCAGTGGGTGCGCAAGCTGGTCGTGGACAACGCGCGCTTCTGGTTCGACGAGTACCACGTGGATGGCCTGCGGCTCGATGCCACCCACGCTATCTATGACAGCTCTGCCACACACATCCTGGCGGCACTCTCGAAGGCAGTGGACGGGGTCCTGATCGCGGAGACACATGAGAATGATGTGCGCTACCTACGGTCGCGATCGGACGGCGGATTCGGCATCGACGCGGTCTGGGCCGACGACTTTCACCACACGCTGCGCCGTTACCTTGTGGGCGACCGCGAGGGCTACTACGCCGATTATGTCGGCACGCTGGACGAAGTGGCGCAGTGCATCAACCAGGGCTGGCTGTATGAAGGTCAGCCGTCACCGCGCAGCGGTACGCCACGTGGCACCGTCGCTCGTAACCAGCCGGCCCAGCAGTTCGTATACGTCATTCAGAACCACGACCAGGTCGGCAATCGCCCGTTCGGCGAGCGACTCAACCACCAAGTCGATGTGGAGCGCTACACGGCGGCGTCGATGCTGCTGTTATTTCTGCCGTATACGCCGATGCTGTTCATGGGCCAGGAGTTCGCGGCCTCCGCACCGTTCCAGTACTTCACCGACCACAATCTCGAGCTTGGACGGCTCGTCACCGAGGGGCGGCGGAAGGAGTTCGCCGCGTTTTCGGCGTTTGCCGAGCCAGAATTGCGCGCGCGGATTCCCGATCCCCAGGACCTGGCGACGTTTCAGCGCTCCAAACTGGACTTGACCGAGGCTGATCGGGAGCCTGGCCGACGTGTCCAGGGGGTGTATGCGCAGATGCTGCGGCTCAGGCGCGAGGATCCCGTGCTGGCACTGCAGGACCGCCAGTGCATGGAGGCACGGGCGCTGACTGCGACTGTGCTGCAGGTCCGACGCTGGCGAGATAGCCAGGAACGGCTGCTGGTTGCCAACTTTGGGGATGACGCGTGGCCGTTGGACGGCCCGGGCGCGGAGTTGGTGCTGACCAGTGGTGCGGCAGCGGGCGTGAGCGGCGTGCCCCCGCGCACCGCGGTTATCCTGCGCCGCGGATGAACGCCGTCCCTGCACCGCCGGCCTCGACCTATCGTCTGCAATTCCACGCCGGGTTCACCTTTCGCGACGCTGCAGCGTTGATCCCGTACCTGCACGAGCTCGGCGTTAGCCACGTCTATACGTCGCCCTACTTGCGCGCGCGTTCTGGCAGCACGCATGGCTACGACGTCGCCGATCCGAACGCGCTCAATCCAGAGCTGGGTACGCCGGAGGACTACGAGCTCTTGCTGGCCGAGTTGCGTCGCCACGACATGGGCCAACTCGTCGACGTGGTGCCGAACCACATGGGTATCGGCGATCCCGGGAACTACCGTTGGCTGGACGTGCTCGAAAACGGTCCCGCGTCAATCTACGCCGGCTTCTTCGACATTACCTGGCGTCCGCTGAGTACACGCGAGGCAGCACCCGCACGATCCAAGCTCGTCGTGCCGACACTGGGCGATCAATACGGCAAGGTGCTGGAGAACGGCGAGCTGAGTGTCCAATATCTCGACGGCGAATTCGACATCGCCTACTACGAGCAGCGCTTCCCCGTCGCGCCCGATTCGTACGTCATGTTGCTGCAGCCGGTGCTGGAGCGACTGGAGGATGAGCTCGGGCGACGTCACGAGCATGCGCAAGAGCTGGCCAGCATCCTGACTGCGCTGCACTATCTGCCGCCCCGCGAGTCCATCGATGGCGCGGCGGTGGAGGAACGCAATCGCGAGAAGGAGATCGAAAAGCGACGTATTCGCCGCTTGTACGAGGCCTCGGCGCCGTTTCGTCGAGCGCTGGATGAGGTCCTGCGCGAATTCAATGGTCAGCCGGGCGTGGCCGAGAGTTTCGATCGGCTCGATGTCCTGATCGAGGATCAGTCATATCGTCTCGCGTTCTGGCGAGTCGCCGCCGAGGAGATCAATTACCGACGCTTCTTCGACATCACCGAGCTTGCGGCCGTGCGTATGGAGGACGCACGCGTCTTTGCCGATACCCACCGGCTGCTGCTGCGCCTGGTCGGGGAAGGCAAGATTCAGGGCTTGCGGATCGACCATCCCGATGGCCTGCGCGATCCTGCGCGCTATTTCGAGCAGCTCCAGGACAGCTGCCGAGCAGCATTGGCAGCGCCCGAGGACGCGGACCGCTTCTACGTCGTCGTCGAGAAAATCCTCCTCGGCAGCGAACGGCTGCGCGCCGAGTGGCCTGTCGCAGGAACGACCGGCTACGACTTCATGAATCAGCTGAACGGTCTGTTCGTTGCGCGCCACAACGAGCAGTTCCTCAGCACGATCTACTTTCGCTTCCTGCGCCAGGGCGAGCAGCGCTTCGCCGACCTGGTCAACTCGACCAAGAAAATGGTCATGCTCATCTCGCTCGCCAGCGAGGTCAACGAGCTCGCCTACCTGCTCAAGGACATCGCCAACAGCGACCGTTCGCATCGCGACTTCACGCTCAATAGCCTGGCGTTTGTCATCCGCGAGGTTGTTGCCGGGCTCGACCTCTATCGCACGTACATCGACCCGCAGACCGGTGCCTGCTCAGCCGAGGACCAGGCGGCAATCGAGCGCGCCGTGCGCGAGGCACGACGGCGGAATCCCCGCACCGATCCGTCGATTTTCGACTACGTTGGTGAGACGCTGCTCGAGCCGGCGTCGGATCCGAAGCGCCTGCAGTTCATCGCGCGTTTCCAGCAGACGACCGGGCCGGTGATGGCCAAGGGTGCCGAAGACACCGCGTTCTACGTCTTCAACCGCCTGATTTCGCTGAACGAGGTGGGCGGCGATCCTGACGAGTTCGGCCGCTCGCTGTCGGCCTTCCATCGCCACAACCTCGAGCGCAGCCGGACGTGGCCGGCGTCACTGCTCGGCACGTCGACGCACGATACCAAGCGCAGCGAGGACGTCCGCGTGCGCATCGATGTGCTGTCTGAGCTGCCGCGCGAGTGGCGCAGTGCGCTGACACGCTGGACGCGTCTCAATGGCCGCAAGAAGGTTGTCGTCGAGGGCCGCGCCGCGCCCGACCGCAACGAGGAGTACCTCTTCTACCAGACCCTTCTGGGCGCCTGGCCCGAGGCCGGCCTGGACGACGACCTACGGCAACGGGTCAAGCAATTCGTGCTCAAGGCGCTCAAGGAAGCCAAGGTCCACACCAGTTGGATCACGCCGAACACGGCCTATGAGGAAGCCGTTCAGCAGTGGTCACACGCGGTACTCGACACATCCGAGCCGAATCCGTTCCTGGATGACTTCGCGGATTTCCAGCGCAAGATTGCCTTCTTCGGCATTTTCAATGCGCTCTCGCAAACCGTGCTGAAATTGGGCTCGCCGGGCGTCGCCGACGTGTACCAGGGCAACGAGCTGTGGGACCTGAGCCTGGTCGATCCGGACAATCGGCGGCCCGTCGACTACGCGCTGAGGACGCGCTACCTGCATGAGCTTGCGCAGCAAACCGTGGACAGTCTGCTGGACCAGCGAGCCGATGGTCGCCTCAAGATGTGGGTCACCCACCGTTTGCTGTGCCTGCGGCGCGAGGTGCCGGGTCTGTTTGTAGGTGGCAGTTACGTCCCACTGAGGACTGGCGGCCGGGTGCATCGTTTCCAGCACATCGCGGCGTTCGCACGCCAGTCGCCCGGGCAGGCGCTGGTCATTGCTGTGCCGATTCTGATTGCCACGCTGCTGCGCGGCGCGATGGCGGTGCCGATTGGCGAGGACGTCTGGCGCGATGACTGGCTGAGCGTGCCCATCGCGGGCGAATACCGGGACGTGCTCAGTGGCAAAACCCTGGAAACACACGAACAGGGCGGGACGACCGCCCTGTTCGTACGTGACGTCTTCGCGAAGCTGCCCGTGGCAGCGCTGCTAGCGCGCTAGCGCGCCGGCGGGCTGGTAGAAGCGCTCGGCGTATTCGCGCACCATGCGCTGCGCACTGAAGTCCGGCGCCATGACCTGAATCGAGCGAGCCACGCACTGGAGCCAGGCGTTCGGGACACCCTGTTCGTCGCGGTTGAAGTACAGCGGCACGATCTCATGCTCGAGGATGTCCATCAGCTGAAGCGCTTCAGCGGCATCGTGCGCCTCGCCGACGAGATCGGGCGCGATGCCTTCGCCGAGCGCCCAGCCAAGGCCCGGCTCATAGGCCTCGTCCCACCAACCGTCGAGCTCGCTCAAATGCAGTGAACCGTTCAGGGTTGCCTTCATCCCGCTGGTGCCACTGGCTTCCTGGGGTCGGCGCGGGGTGTTCATCCACACGTCGCTGCCCTGGACCAGCAGGCGCGCAATCTCGACGTCGTAGTTGCCCAGAAAGACCAGCCGGCCACGGAACCGCTCGTCATTACGGCATGCTTGCACGATGCGCTGGACCAGCAGCTTGCCGGGATCGTCGCGCGGGTGTGCCTTGCCGGCGAAGACGACCACGATGGGTCGAGTGCCGCCATCCATCAGGCGCGCCAATCGGTCTGGATCGCTCAGGATCAGGCCGGCGCGCTTGTACGTCGCGAACCGACGGGCAAAGCCGAGCACGAGCGCCTTTTCGGGGGTGACGTCCGGGTGCAGTCCGCCCAGCCCCTCGTGGCGCGACATCGCGTCGACCCGCTCGAGCAGGCGCGCGCGCTGCGCGGTTCGTGCAGCCCACAGCGCAGCTCGATCGATCTGCGCCATGCCCGACCAGTTCGTGCGGAAGTCGGGCAGGGTGCGCCAATCGCGCCCGAGCTGGCGATCGAAGAGCGCGCCCATCTCGGGCCCGACCCACGTCGCGGTGTGCACGCCGTTGGTGATCGCTTCCATCTCGGCGATCGGCGCTGCGTCGTCGAGTGTCAATCCGATGCCGCCCCACATCTCTTTGCTGACCTTGCCGTGCAACTGGCTGACGCCGTTGCGGCGCGCCGCGCTGCGCAGGGCCAGGACGGTCATGCTGAACCGATCCCAGTGCGCATCTTGTGCGACGCGCCCACGCTTCATGAACTCTTCGTGACTGAGGCCAAGCTGCTGACGGTAGCCGTCGAAGTAGGCCTCGACCATGGCGCTCGGGAAGGCATCGTGGCCAGCGGCGACCGGCGTGTGCGTGGTGAACGCCAGGTGTGGCGCCAGTTGCAGCGCTGCCATGTCGTAGGTGGCTACCTCGCCCGCGGCGAGCTTTTCGCGGGCCAGCTCGAGGCTCAGGAAGGCCGCGTGGCCTTCATTCATGTGATACACGTCGGGCTGCGCGTCGGTCGGGAGGACAGCGCGCAGGGCGCGCAGGCCGCCGATGCCGAGCACGATCTCCTGGCGAATGCGCGTGTCCTGATCGCCGCCGTACAGATGGCCGGTGATCCAGCGATCGTCCTCGCGGTTCTCGGCCAGATCGGTGTCGAGCAGATAGAGCGGCACTCGGCCGACCTGGGCGCGCCACACACGTGCGTGCACCGTGCGGCCTGGGAAGGGCACCTCGATCGTAATCGGTCGATCGTCTTTGTCCAGGACGGGAACGACCGGCGCCGTGTCGTTGTCGAGGCGGTCGTATGCTTCGTGCTGATAGCCGCTGTGGTCGATGACCTGGCGGAAGTAGCCGTAGCGGTATAACAGGCCAACGCCGACCAGCGGCAGGCCGAGATCGCTTGCCGACTTCAGGTGATCGCCGGCCAGCACGCCCAGCCCGCCCGAGTAGATGGGCAGCGCCTCGGCGATGGCGAACTCGGCGCTGAAGTAGGCAACGCGCGGGATGCCGCCCAGCGCGGGCTGTTTGGTCAGGTACTGCTCAAGCTCTGCGCCGCGGGCGAGGATGCTCTCGGCGTGTTCGGCGAGAACGTCGTTGTCGACGGACTTGAGGACGTGCACAGGGTTGTGCCCGCGAGACCACGGTTCTGGGCCGAGCGCCTGGAACAACTCGGTGGTGGGCGGATCCCAGCTCCAGCGCAAGTTGTAGACGAGTTGTTCGAGGACCAGCTTGAGGTCGTCTCGTCGTTTCCGAGTGCGCAGTGCGCCATTGGACGTCATACGCGGCTCGACTTCGGCAGTGTTCGGCATGTGCGGTTCAGGGTCCCCTTGGGCGGCCGTCACGAGTCCACCCGGCATGTCTGGCACGCCAGAGGGCGCGTGCATGATTTGCCCACGAGGTTATGGCTCGCTATGTGGAATGGTTCAGAAGAAGTTGTCGACACGGCCCAGCCTGGTTGGACCAAGCATCGGCGCTTCCATGCCAGTTCTGAAGTACGGAATCGCAGTAACCAATGACTCCAGATATTAATGTACCCGCCGTGATCCAGGTCCCAACCTTCGTTTTAGGCGGGAGCCACTTCAGGCGACGAGGTTTTCTCGGCGGCTCGTTTGCGGTCTATCTCGCGCTGGCGTTCTACCAGGACCTCTAAGGTCATGCCATCGAGGATGCGGCGCATCGTGGCGGTGGCCAGGTGCCAGGCGTCGCGGATGGGGCACGTCAGCGGGTCAGAGTCGGAGCCTTCTGAGTCGTGGAGGCCCTCTTCGGGCGGCACGAACGGGCCCTCCAACGCGGCGACGATATCGGCCAGCGAGATGGCGGCAGGTGGGCGGGTCAACGTATAGCCACCACCGGGGCCACGGTAGGACCGGACGAGGGCCGCGCGGCGTAAGGCGAGCAGCAATTGCTCGAGGTAGGGCTCGGGAATGCCCTGCCGCTGGGCGATCTCCGTGGCGTGCACGGGCCGCTCGCCGTACCAGCGCGCAATCTCGACCATGGCGTGCGCCGCATAGTCAGCGCGTTGCGAAAGGCGCATGCTGGGCTGAATTGTAGTTGCTACGCGTCTATCGTTCGCTGGGCGGCACGGCGCAGCCGATCCGCGAGCGCCCGCCCGATGCCCGAGCTCGGGTTGGCAAGCTGGCGCGTGAAGAGCATGTCCAGGCCGACACGGTCCAATGCGCGCAGGGCGTCGAACAGTCTGGCGGCAACGGCATCAGGCGCCGCGTAACTGCCGACCTCCTGCTGGGTGACGCCGGGCGGAATCAGATCGCGGTCTTCGTCCAGCAGCAGCACGCCCACACGCTGGCCATCGGCCAACGCCTCTCGAAGTTCCGTGGCCAGACGGCCTCGGGCACGCGCGGGCGGCCCGGTCACCAGGACGAGGTCGGTGCGCGGCGCGTAGTGCGCCGGCAGCATGCCCGGCGCGAGTGGCGCGGGCTCGATCGGCGGCGGCAACAAGGCCATACCCAGAACGGCTTCGATGGTCTCAGCACTGAGGCCGCCTGGCCGCAGCAGGCGCGGCACATCTTCCGACACGTCAACGATGGTGGACTCCAGGCCCACAGGCGTCGCGCCGCCGTCCACGATCGCATCGATCCGTCCGCCGAGGTCTTCCAGGACGTGTGAGGCGCGGGTCGGGCTGGGTCGACCAAAGAGGTTGGCACTCGGCGCGGCGATGGGCAGTCTGGCTGCGCCGAGCAGGGCGCGCGCGACCGGGTGGGCGGGCACGCGGATCGCGACGGTGTCAAGGCCGGCGGTGACCACGTCTGGCACGATAGGCAGGCGGCGGAGCACCAGAGTCAACGGGCCAGGCATGAACGCCTCGGCTAATCGACGCGCGACTGCAGTAGTCATGGCAATCTCGCCACTGCGGCTGAAGTCGACAACGTGGACGATCAGCGGATCGTTGGCCGGCCGGCCTTTCGCTTCGAAAATGCCGGCCACGGCAACACGATCGAGCGCGGCTGCGCCCAGGCCGTAGACCGTCTCCGTGGGGAATGCCACCAGGCCGCCGGCGCGCAGGATTTCAGCTGCCGCAGCGATGCCGGCTTGGTCCGCGGCAAGCATGCGGGTATGCCGCGTGGGGGTCACCGGGCCCATTCTGTCACGTCGTCACATACTGCTCACCCGCGCGTCACGGTCCGCCGGCACGCGTCAGACGGCGCTCATTTCGACGCGCTTCGGGAAGCTATGGGTCCCGGCGCGAGGCGCCAGCGGTCACTAGAATCCCGCCCTGTCTCATGGTTATCTCAGCCTTCGCGACGGTTAATTCTCCTCGCCCCAGCATCCTTCCGGAGGCATCGGAAGCTCACCAGGTTTGGCAACGCGTGCTGGGCCACCTCCAAACAAAGACCAGCGAAGCGCACTTTGAAACCTACTTGCGAGGTACGCTCGGCCTCGCCTACGACCCGCGGGCGAGCGTCTTGCGCGTCTCGGCCGCCAACCCATTTCACGTCCCGTGGCTCGAGGGCAAATTCAGTTCGGCGATCCACAGCTCGGTCGCCGAAGTTGTCGGTGGCCCGGTACGCGTCGAGTTCGTGGCGTACCCGACCGCTGAGTCGGCCGCGCGCGATCGTCCTGCGCGTCCTGCGCCACTGCTCACGTCCATCGAACAATCCGAACCGCGTGGCACTGTCGAGTCCCCAACGATGTCGACGCGCACCCGTCTTTCGACTCCGCAGACGGCGGGGTCGCCCCTGAATGTTCGCTACACGTTCGACAGCTTCGTCGTAGGCCAATCGAATCAACTTGCGCATGCGGCCTCGATGGCCGTCGTCGACGATCCGGGCCGCTCGTATAACCCACTGTTCCTGTACGGGGGCGTGGGCTTGGGCAAGACGCACCTGTTGCATGCGATCGGTCACGCGGTCGCGGCCAAGGGCCTCGAGATCGTCTATGTCTCGTCCGAGACGTTCACCAACGAGCTGATCGAAGCCATCCGCCAGCATCGAACCGACGACTTCCGCGCCAAGTTTCGCAGTGCGCGGGCGCTGCTCATCGACGACGTGCAGTTCATTGCCGGCAAGGAGCGCACCGAAGAAGAGTTCTTCCACACATTCAATGCGATTCACGAGTCGGGCGGGCAGATCGTGCTGTCCAGCGATCGTCCGCCGCGCGCCATGACGATCCTCGAGGATCGGCTGCGCTCGCGCTTCGAGTGGGGTCTGATCGCCGATATCCAGGCGCCCGACTACGAGACGCGCATCGCGATCTTGCGCTCGAAACTCATGGGCCCGGTGCTGGGCTTGGTGCCTTCGGATGTGCTCGAGTTCATCGCGCAGAAGGTGCAGAGCAACATTCGTGAGCTCGAAGGCAGCCTGAATCGACTACTTGCCTATGCGCGGCACATGGAGGAGCCCGTCACCGTCGAGCTCGCGGCGCAGGCGCTGCGCGACCTGGTGGCGCCGGGTCATTCAGGGCGAACAGCGACGCCGAACGCGATCCTGGCGGCGGTGGCGCGCTACTACGGCGTGCGCGTCGACGACTTGAAGGGGCGCGCGCGACACAAGCAGATTGTCGTGCCACGACACCTTGCGATGTACCTCTTGTGCGAGAATGCGCATCTGTCGACGACGGATGTGGGGCGGCTGCTCAATCGTGACCACACCACGGTGATGCACGGCATGAAGCAGGTGGCGAATGACATTGCCCGCGATGGTCCGAGTCGCGCGGCGGTGCGCGGCGTACGCGACGTCCTCCTGGTTGCAGCAGCGCCGTTGCCTGGCCGTACCGAGGAGGTCTCGACAGCCTGACGCTTCCTCAGGCCGCCTTCAGACCACATGCTCGACGCCCACCGCCACTCGTCGCGAGGTGCCGCGGGGCCAAGGATGGCGAAGGCAAGCTGGCGGTACGACGAGTGGCGGTGGGCGTCGAGCATGCGAAGCTCGATCTGCTGGTGGAGGTTACAGCGGCACGTTTCGGTCTGGCTGGACATGCGCCCAATACTCGCCCCCGGTGGTGTTTTGGCAGTAGAGCCCTGAGTACTTTGTTGCGTCGACGAAAGTCCCGCTCCGGCTCTTGTGCTTCTTTTGGGATATTTCTCCGCTGCGTGACCGCCTCGTAACGAGTTTCATTTTGGAAAATTTCTCCGCTGCGTGACCGCCGCGCGCTTTTCGCTCAACCGCGTCCCTCGTGGCGCTGCGCGCCGTCGGTCCGCTGCTCGCCCGCGCGCGGCTCGGCAAACCACAGGGGCAAGCACGTGCGTGAGGTGTGGCGGGTACCGAGGGGTGCGTTGGGTTTTAGCCGAGGTCCGTGGATGGTTTTGGCAATGTCGAGCAACGAGCGGCGCTGCTGCGCCAGCTATCGCCAAAGGCAGCGTGGGATCCGAGTGTAGCCTCGTCGCCAGACCAGGCCGGCTTCGCCGCCACTACTGTCCCGCCGCGAACCGCGCCAACCCGCACCGTGATTGCGGCTCTGCCGCGAAGTGTCCTGATCCCACCGTCACGCGAGACGTCAGCGCCTCACCAAGCCTGCCCATTCGATGACCGCTGGTCCTCGCGCCGCCAATGGCGAACTGGACAGGCCGACGCGGCTGAAGTTGTGCACAGGCCTATAGCCACTTATACACAAGGTTCTCAACAGTTCAGAGATCGCGGCGGTTGAATGACGCGACTGCGGCGATGAGGACGACGGCTACGTAGCCGACGGACCAGATGATCAGTGGCGTGCTCGGCGGCGCGATGGCGAAGAAGGGTAGGCCGGTGCGGGTTGCGCCCATGGCCGCGAGCATCGACGGCGGCTCCAGGTAGAAAGAGGCGCCGCGCCACAGCGCGTCGCTCGGGATGAGCAGACTGACGGCGGTGCCGATGTTGAGCATGGCGTCTGAGCCAGTCGAGTCGGGCGCATTGGACAGCAGGCGGCCGACGAACTCGATGATGCCGCCGAGCCAGGCCAGGCCGAGCAGCGTGAAGGCGATCACGCCATTGGCCAGAGTGGGCATGAGCGTTGAGCCGCACAGGCTCAGCGTCAGGAGCAGCAGGACTTCGAGCAGCATCAGCAGCAGCGCTGGCAGCGGCTCAGGTACCTCGTAGCCCGCGATTGCTCTGGCGATCAGCTGCACTGCGCTGGTCATGGCGATGACGTAGGCGCAGATCAAGGCTGCATAGCCTAGCCATCGACCCAGGACGAACTCTGACCTTTTCAGAGGTCGGGCGAGGACCGCGTGCAGCGTGCCTGAATCGATCTCGCCGCTTACCGCGCCCACGGACAGAAACAGCGCCAGGAAACTGGCCAGGTAATTGACCACGTAGACGCCAAAGAGCGTCAGTAGCGCAAAGGCTGCCCCCAACGCTAGCCTCGACTGTGGGGTCGGCGAGTTTTCCAGTGCCTTGTCATAGGCAAAGTGGAACCCGAGCGTAAAGAGCCCCAGGTACCCGGCACTGATCACCACGCCGGCCAGGATGAGCCGGCGGCTGATCGCCTCGTGCAGCGTGAAGCGGGCGATCTCGAGTACATAGTTCGGCCGCATTGTTGGGGCTACGATATTCAAACACCGCCGCCCCTGGCTGTCTTACGCCCGCGGCTCCGCCGCCACTACTGTGCCGCCGCGGCTCTGCCGCGAACCGTCCTGATCCCACCGTCAGGCGAGACGTCAGCGTTTCGCTACCCGCCCGCAGCACAGCGTCTATCGGCCATACACGCCGCCCCATGGCGAAGCTGGCGCAGCGGCGCCGCTCGTTGCTCGAC
>WNGF01007459.1_pt1 | contig 21354 bp, 26 predicted proteins | sample 5400641 | NCBI WGS metagenome assembly WNGF01 (sample SAMN13153371, study PRJNA577476) | soil metagenome | isolation source: 80 cm soil or saprolite under grassland replicate 2 | place: USA:California | collected 2016-06-15 | reverse complement strand
AACTGGCTGGGCGCCTCGACGGTGCCCTCCCGCACCCTGTACCCGCACCAGTGGAGCTGGGACTCGGCCTTCATCGCGATCGGGCGGTCCTGGTATGACCAGCAGCGCGCCCAGACGGAACTGGAGACGCTGTTCAACGGGCAGTGGGTCAATGGCATGCTGCCCCATATCGTCTTCAACCCGGCAGTGGCGCCCGAAGGCTACTTCCCCGGTCCTGACTTCTGGCAGAGCCACCGTGCCAGCGGCCATCCCCAGGGGATGGCGACCTCGGGGATCACCCAGCCGCCCCTGCACGCGGTGGCCGCGCTGGAGGTCTACCGGCATGCCGCCGACCCGCCGGAAGCGCTGGCCTTCCTGGAGCGGCTGTACCCCAAGCTGGTCGCCCAGCACGCCTACCTCAAGACCTGGCGCGACCCGGACCGGCGCGGGCTGGCCGCGATCGTCCACCCCTGGGAGTCGGGCCTGGACAACTCGCCGGCCTGGGACCAGCTGCTGGCAGCGCTGGAGATCCCACTGGGCGCGGTGCCGCCCTACCGGCGCTTTGACGTGCTCCACGCCGACCCGGCCGACCGGCCCACCGACGCCGCCTACGACCGCTTCGTCTATCTGGTGGTGACCTATCGCGACGCCGGCTACGACGACACCACGCTGCTGGCTGGCAGCCCGTTCCTGATCCAGGGGCCGCTGTTCAACGCGATCTGGCGCTGGTCGGCCGGCGCGGTCGCCGAAATCGCCAGGCTGGTCGGCGAGGACCCGGCGCCGCACCGCGCCGACGCCAGGCGGATCCGCCGGGCGATCCTCGACCAGCTCTGGGACCGGCAGGGCCAGCGGTTCGGCATCCGGGACGTGCGCCGCGACCAGCGCACCCCCGAGGACACCATCATCGCCTTCAGCCCCCTGCTCGACCCCGCCCTGCCCCGCCCCATGGTCGACGCGATCACCGGCCTACTCGGCTCGCCCTGCTTCCACCCGGCCGAGCCAGTCGAGCATTATCTGGTGCCCACCTACGACCTGCGCGCGCCCGGGTTCGACCCGCGCCGCTATTGGCGCGGGCCGGTGTGGATCAATACCGACGCGACCGGACAGGCTCCAAGCAGCCTGCGGCCACGGCGCGATGAAACGCGTGGCTCACTGTGTCAGCAGGCCGACAGTTCCGGCTGAGGCCCGGCAGCCCCCCGGTTGCAGACGATAGAGCCCCGACCACGGGGCCCGGAACCTGGGAGGCAAGGACTCATGTTGCTGCGAGCCATCCTGGCTGCTGTGTTGGGAACGGTGGTCATGACGCTGTCGAGCACGACCGAGATGCAATGGGTGCAGCGGCCGGCCAGCGTCGTTCCCGGCCTTGCGACCGCCAAGCTGCTGCGCCCCTTCGGGATACGCGAGCTCAAGGGACGGGCATTGGACATCCTGGCGACCTGGGCGCACTGGGGCTACGGCACGTTGTGGGAGCAGGTCGAGTTGCCGGTCCTCGGCCTGGCGCCATGGCCCTGGAAGTGGGGGTTGCGATACAACGCCATCGACGCCTGGCATCACCTCGCCTACGCGGCCGGCGCGGTCGCTGGCTGGGCGCTGCTCGGCCACCTGGGATAGGAACGCCCGCCGGAGGATGGGAAGGCCTCCTCCGGATCCATCTCTCGGCTGCGCCACGGGCACACGAACGAAGGGGCCTAGCTCAGGCCCCTTCGTTCGTGCGAGCGGAGGCCGTACCAGAAGGGCAGGGCGACCAGGAGCGTGCCCCCGATGAGGTTCCCGATGGCCGCCGGCACGATGTTCCAGCCAAGGGCGGTGCCCCATCCGGGGCCGATCCCCATCGAGGTGGCCAGCGAGAAATACCCCATGTTCGCCGGGCTGTGCTGGAGATTGGCCGAGACGAACAGCGTGACGGCCAGCATCACCGGGATGTACTTGCCGAAGATCGTCCTGCCCATGACCGAGAAGAACGCGGCCATCCCCACCAGCCAGTTCGCCAGGATCCCGGAGCCGACGATCTGGAACCACGCGCCCGTCCCACCGATCTGCCGCCAGGCGAGCTTTCGCTGGATCACCGCTTGGAGCTCCCCGCCGAGCTCGCCGGGATAGTGCTGCACCAGGTGGACGGTCCATCCCACGGCGACGGCCCCGACCAGGTTCCCGACGAACGCCAGGACCCAGAACCGAACCACCCACAGCACAATCGATGACCCCCCGGCCAGGAGGGTGGCCGGCATCGCCACGTTCGCCTCGGTGAACAGTGCGGCGTCGGAGAGGATCACGAAGAAGAACCCGGACGAGAACCCGATCCCCTCCAGGAGGAGCTTCGGTCCGGGAGCGCCGACCCCGGTGGCCAGCAGTAACGAGAACAGGGCCCCAGCCGTGATGAAGGCACCCGCCACCACCGCCAGCACCAGGACCTGCGGCGCCGACAGCTCCATCACCCGCCGCCGGCCCGACTCGCCCATGAGGCGCAGGACGTGGCGAGCGGAGACGTACTGCTGCGGCGGCAGATCCGGATCCACCCGCTCCTCGCCGCTCACCGAAGCATGATACTGAACCGGCCGCCTGGGGGTGGACGCGCAGCAGCCCGTCTCTCGTGGCCAACGAAAGGCTGTCTTCCCGCTGACAGAGCCCGGCTCCTCCCCGCCCGCCAGCGGTATATCGATGTCCGGACGTGAAGCGTGAGGCTCCGGCATCGTGGACGGGGTTTGGGATGCCAGATACCGGCGAGACGGGGGGACGAGCGGGTTCGCCTGGCGGCGCTGATCCGATGCCCGCCGCTGGCCAGGCGCACGAACCTGCGGGTGGCGGGTTCGACGACGCCGCGGTCGACTATGACGGCGCGGCCCGCTCCTTCGACGAGGCGGCACGCACCATCGGTGAGATCCGGAACGTCCCGGTCACGGCCTGCCAGGTGCGGCTCACCCACGGGGGCTACGACACGCAGCGGACCAGCCAGGACCCGGAGGTGGTGTTCCCGGTCCGCACGCTGCTGCGGCTGGCCGAGACCGGAGCGATCGGCGCGGTCGCCGCCTCGACCATGGGCTACATCCCCCGAGCGCTGAACATCCTGGAGCGGGTGGTGCCGCCCGTGATGGCCAGCCTGGTCCCAGCAGGTCGACCTGGCCCTGCTGGTGCCCGCCTGACCGGTCTGCCAGCAGTCGGTCGGACTGCTGCAGCGGGGCCTGGACCACGCGGGCATCGCCACCGTCTCCATCACCCAGGCGCCCTCGATCACCCGGCACGCCCGCCCCTCGCTGGCGGTGTTGGTGGCCCATCCGTTCGGCCTGACCCTTGGCGCTGTCGGCGACGACGCCAGCCACCTGGCGGTCGCGCGGGCGGTGCTGGCCGAGGCCGAGCGGGGGCACCCGTCGGGGACCATCGTGGCGACCCGCTTCCGGTGGCCGGACGACCTGCGGGCCCGGCAGCTGCGCAAGCAGGCCCACTGGAAAGCGCGAGATCAGCGACGCTCACCGCCCCGTCGGAGAGCGCCTGGATCAGCGGCCGGCGCGTCTGACTGGCCGTGCCGTTCCGCGTGGGCGATCGCCCACGCGGCGTTGATCAGGCCGATGTGGCTGAACCCCTGCGGGAAGTTGCCGAGCAGCTCGCCGGAGGCCGGGTCGACCTCCTCGGCGAGCAGGCCGACGTCGTTTGCGAAGGCGATCGCGGTCTCGAAGGTGGCCCTGGCCTGGTCGACCTCGCCGGCCAGCGCCTGCGCCAGCCAGAAGGTGCACAGCAGAAAGGTGCCCTCCTCACCTTCCAGGCCGTCGCGCGAGCGGTAGCGGTAGACCAGGCCGCGCTCGTCGGTGAGCCGCTCCGCGACGGCGTCGATGGTCTGCTTGCTGCGCGGGTCATCGCCAGGCAGGAAGCCGGTGATCGCCAGCATCAGGCTGGAGGCGTCCAGGTCGTGGCTGCCGAAGGCCTGGGTGAAGGCGCCGGCCTCCTCGCTCCAGCCCTGCTCCAGGATGGCGGCGCGGATCTGCTGGCGGCTGGCCGTCCAGTCCGCGACCCGGTAGGTGGCGTGCAGCAGGCCGGCCAGGCCGATCGCCCGGTCGAGGGCCACCCAGCACATCAGCTTGGAGTAGAGGAAGTCGCGCGGCGCGCCACGCAGCTCCCAGATGCCCTGGTCCTTGTCCTTCCAGCGGGCCGCGGCCGCGTCGGCGGCCTCCACCAGGAAGTTGGCGGTCGCCGGGTCCAATTCGCCGAGCTGGTCGACCAGCCGCTCGGCCGCGCCCAGCAGCTCGCCGTACACGTCGAGCTGCCGCTGGGTCCAGGCGCCGTTGCCGACCCGCACCGGCCTGCTGTCGCGCCAGCCGCCAAGATGCGTGAGCACCCGCTCGGTCAGGTCGTGCTCGCCGCCGACGCCGAACATGATCTGCAGGTCCTGGCCACGACGCAGCTGGGTCGGGGCGGCGCCGGCGAGAAAGTCGAAGAAGCAGTGTGCCTCGTCGGGGCAGGCGGCCACCCACAGGGCCTCCATCGTCAGGCTGGCGTCCCGGACCCAGGTGTAGCGGTAGTCCCAGTTGCGTGCTCCGCCGACCGTCTCGGGCAGCGAGGTGGTCGGCGCGGCCACGATCGCGCCGGTCGGCTGGAAGGTCAGCGCCTGCAGCACCCGGCCGGAGTGGTGGACGAGGTCCTTCCACGGCCCCTCGTAGGCCTGGTGGAGCCGCGACCAGGAGCGCCAGCCAGCGATTGCGTCGTCCAGCCGCTCGACGATCTCGGCCTGGTCCCACAGCAGCGGGGGCGGCTCCCAACGCCGTGCATGGTGCAGCGCGAACGCCGCCGTCTGGCCGGCGCGCAGGCTGATCGTCGCGGTCGCAGTCGACCCGTCGACCTGGAGCGGCACCGGCGTCGACAGCGCCAGGACGTCGGCTCCGCCGCGACTCACCAGCCCGCCGTCGGCCTGCGTGAGCAGTGGGTGGATCAGGCCGTACTCGGGTCGTGGGGCGTAGCTGACCTCGACCGTGATGTGGCCGTCGGTGCAGTCCAGGCGGCGCAGCAGCGCGCCTGGGGAGTTGGCGCCAAGGTGGTGACCGCGGTCGTCTGGGCCAAGCGCCATCGCGTCGACCAGGATCAGGGTGCCGGTCGCGGTCCGGAAGGTGGTCTCCAGCACCATCGTCTGGTCCAGGTAGCGGCGCGTCACCGCCCGGGCGTCGGCGGGCCGGATGGAGAAGTGGCCGGCCTGCCCGTCCAGCAGGCGGGCGAACACCGACGGGCCGTCGAAGCGGGGAAAGCACAGCCAGTCCACCGACCCGTCGCGGCCCACCAGCGCCGCCGAGCGGCAGTCCGAGACCAGCGCGTAGTCCGCGATCGCAAGCCCGCTCACGCCATCCGTCCTCCTCACACCGTCCGAGGTCACCGCACTCAAGCGTCGAGATTGCCGCCGATGCGGGCGATCGGATAGGTGCCAAACGGCGAGGGATGGGCCAACCCCAGCCGCTCCCACACCAGCGGCGGCACAGAGATATCGGCCAGGTACAAGCCCCCCACCGCGACCGCCGCGCCGGGCGCGCGCAGCGCCTGCTTCGGCGCCGCCAGCGTCATGGTCGCCTCGGCCACGACATGCGGCGTGTGCAGCGTTCCGGTCGCCAGCTCGAGGCCGGAGGGGACGTCCAGGGCCAGGACCCTCCGGCCGGCGGTGGCCTGGAGCAGCTCGGCCGCATCGCCGCGCGGCGGCCCGGCCTGCGAGTAGCCGAGCAGACCGTCCACGACCAGGTCGGCCGGACCGAGCGCCGGCCTGCCGGCCTGCACGTCCAGGCCCATGCGGCGCAGGATGTCGTGCTGATGTGCAGGGACGGGCGCCAGCCGCTCGGGCGGCGCGCCAAGCAGCACCCGCACCTGGGCGCCGGCCACGACCAGGTGGCGGGCGGCGACCATCGCACCGCCGCCGTTGCCGCCCGGTCCGGCGAGCACGACCACCGCCCGCCCCCGGGCGTCTCCGCCGAGCAGCAACCGAGTCAGCAGCGCCAGATTGCGGCCGGCGTTCTCCATCATCTGCTCCAGCGCGATGCCAACCTCTTCGACCATCAGGCGATCGACCTCGCGCATCTGGTCCACCGACAGCCACGGCAGCGCCGCCGGGTCCAGCGTCGGCAACCCGGCATTGAGGTCGCCAGCGTAGCGGCGGCGCGTGCGGACCGCGGCGGGCCAGCGCTCCTCGAGTTCGACGCCGAGGCCCTCCACGACCCGATTGACGTAGTTGAAGTAGGCGACGACCTGATTGGCGTCCACGATTGCGCGGTCGTCCAGCCCGGCGCGACGGTGGACCACTCAGTAGTGGCAGTCGTTGGCGGCCGAGACCGCTACCGCGATGGCCTCCCGTTCGGCGCGCCCGAGCGGCGAGTCGCCGAACATGACCGTCCGGTAGAGCGCCAAGTGGGCCCGCAGCGCCTCAGGGTTCAAGGTGTGCGAGGCCAGCACGTTGTCCAGCCCACCCGCGTCCGCGGTGGCACCGACCCAGCTCATCGCGTGCCTCCCTCTCGAGGGGGCACACCATTCGTCAGGTTGGCCACGGCGGCGCCAGGCGGCGTCATGTGTTTCATCGTCTATGGCTCCTGCTCGACGTTGGGGCGGGCGCGGCACAACGCGGCTGGCCTGATGACGCTGCACGCCCTGAACCGACCAACCCTTCTCGGCAGGCACAGCTCCAGGTGGCTCGTGCTGTACGCATGCCGTCGTGCTCTGCGCTTCCAGGGAATGACCGCCATGGTGATGACATTCCCCACTGCCCGGTCGCGGTATCGCGCTTTACTGACTCGACTGGGTGGGATGCAATCAGGCGAGGGAGGCGCGCGTCCCTCCCAGAGTACGGCCGGGTGGCGCTGCGCAGAAGCTGCAGCCCAGTGCCGCACTCGACCCCATGTCAGCCCGGCGTCGCAACGCATGCGGCGCCCGAACCAAGAGGTGACGGTTGTGGCAGCGACGAGGACCGGGCAGGAGAAGCGGTTGGCCGCAAGGCTGCTGGTGCACATGGTCCCGTCGGCGCTGTTTGGCATGGTGTTCGCCCTGGTCGTGCCGAGGCTTCGGACCAACGGCACGGTCGCGCTGGCCGGCACGCTGCTGTCGTTTGCGTTCTTCGGCCCGGGGGCCCGCCGCGGCGAGCCCGTCCTGGCATCCATCGCTCTCGCGGCACCAGCGGCAGCGCGCCGGGGCGCCTGGTCAACCGGCCGATGAGCCGGCGGCGAGGCGTGCGCAAGACGGCCCGGTGAGTCCCTGCCCCGCGCCCACCCCCCGGGCGCGGGGCAGGCATCACTCGAGGACGTCCGGGACTTGCGCCGACTCCACCAGACGGCCGGGCCCTCTGCAGCCAGCAACCCCTCGCGGACCGTAGCCACCTCCGGCACTGTCCTCGGCCAGACAGTGTTGCCGACCCAAGACCGAGGCCTGCTCGCGGTCGCCTACCGCTCGATCCGCATTCTGGACGGCGCGAGGCTGCAGCGCCTGGCCGACGGCCGACCCTGATGCGCTGTTCCAAGCTCGGACAGGTCAGCCGGTCCAGACGGCGGTGTCGGGGTGGAAGGCGGCCCAGTCGAACCAGAACGAGTCGGTCGCGCTGGCCGGGGTGAGCCGGCTGCCGGCCAACGGCCCGGCGGTCGCGCGGCCGAAGGGGTCCCAGACGCTGCCGGTCTGCTGGTCGCGGACCTGCCCAGCGCCGGCCGTGAAGGCAAGCACCCGGCCGCCGAGCCGCCGGGAGAACGCGGCCGCGGCGCCCACGTCGCGCGAGCCGGCGATCGACTCGCGGTCCAGCGCCGAGGTCGTGCCCGCCCGCCAGACCACCAGTAGCGGCGCGCCGGCCAGGTCGAGGTCGACCACGCGCACGCCGCCTGGCCGAGCGCCTGCGGCCACAGCGACCGGGTGGCCCGGTCGTACATGACCAGGTTGGACTGGTAGAGCTTGCCGGAGGTCCCAAAGGTGGTCACGGCGCCGTCCACCAGCGGGCGGCGCCAGGTGATGGCGGTGTTGCACAGCGGGCAGTAGGTGACCGAGACCGGCACGCCGCCGACGGTGTCGTTGACGATCTCGTGCCAGGCCAGGATCTGCAGCGGGTACGCCTTGGCCTGCCCGCCGACCTGGACGGCGGCGACCGGCTCGGCGGGGGCCAGCCAGGCGACCGACCCGGCGGGCTGGAACCTGGGGTGGTCCAGCGGCGGGATGCCGTCGGGCGGCGGCCCGCCCGGGATGATCCTGGCGGGGTCGACCAGCGGCGCCGGCGCGGCCGTACCGCCCGCGCCAGGGTTGATGGTCACGCCGAGGTCGTCGTGGAGCTTGCGGGCCAGCGCCTGCTCGTCGAGCTGGCCGGTGACGATCTCGGCCACGGTGCCGTCGGCGCGCAGCAGCACCGTGGTGGGCATGCCCAGGCCGCCGAACGCGTCGAACGAGCGGCCCGCCGGGTCGAAGGCGAGCCGGTAGCTGACTCCGGTCCGTCTGGCGAGCGCAAGGGCCGGGCCGCGCTGGTCACGCTGGTCGATGCCAACAAACGCGACCCGCTCGCCGAGGCGCTGGTGGACCCGCTCGAAGGCCGGCATCTCGGCGGCGCAGAACGGGCACCACGACGCCCAGAAGTTGACCACGGCCGGGCGGCCGACCAGGTCGGCCAGGCGCACCTGGCGGCTGCTGGCCTCAAGGTCGGGCAGTTCGACCCGCGGGGCGGGCTGGCCGACCCTGGCCGAGCCCTCGACCACCGTGGCCGCCGGCGCCGAGGACCGCAGCGCCAGGCGGCCGGCCACCGCCACCGCTGCCACGGCCAGGGCGGCGGCCACCAGGAATCCCAGCCAGCGGCGGTGACGGAGCGCGAGCACGGCGACCTCACCGCCTCACCGCAGCCCGAGCCGCTGCGCCGCCGCCAGCACCTCGGCCCGGTCAGCGCCGACCAGCAGTGAGGGCGCGGGTTGGTCGGCGCAATACAGCACCGCCCCGTCCACCCGGGCCGTCCAGGTGGCACCCGAGGAGGCGTGCCGCGCGCCCACTGCCTGCGGGAAGGGCTGACCGGCAACCAGCAGCACCAGCCGGTGCCCGGCGACGTCCTGGTAGGTGTGGGCGACGACTGGCAGGCCGGCGAGCTCACCCCTGGTGGCGCCCTGCCAGGTGAGGCCGCCAAGCTCGCGGGCCGGTGGTGGCTCGCCGGTCGGGGTCCAGGCCGCTACGCCCGCGCGGTAGCTGGCCACCGCCGCGGTGATCGCCACGGGCTGGGCGGGGGCAGGGGCTCGCAGCGCCAGCAGCCCGCCGGCCACTGCCACCGCTACCAGCGCGGCGACGACCCCCATCAGCGCGGGCATCCGCGTCCCTAGACGGATCCGGCGGCGGCGTCCAGCCGGGGCCGCCGCGATGGTCGCCCGGATGCGCTCGCGCAGGTGCTGCGGAGCCACCTCGCGCAGCGACTCGGCCAGCGCCCGGCCCTGGCGGCCAGCCGTGACCTCCCGCCAGCAGTCGTCGCAGCCCAGCACGTGCGCCTCGAACCGCTCCCGCTGCCTGGGCCCGAGCTCGCCGGCCAGGTAGGCGGCGGCCGCCCGCTCCGGGTCATGGCGCATGGCGCCGCACCTCCTCTGCGACCAGGCGAGCCAGCGCCTTGCGGCCCCGATGGACGCGGGCCAGCACCGTGCCGCGCGGACAGCCGGTCACCGCCGCTACCTCCGCGGCGGTCAACCCTGCAAGGTCCATCAGCGCGACCGCGACCCGCTGCGGCTCGGGCAGCGCCCACAGCGCCTGCTCCACCCGCGCGCGCTCCACACGGCCGATCGCCTCTCCCTCGACGTCGACCCCGTCCGGCGGGTCACCCGTCGCGGGCATGGCCGTGGGCGTCTCCAGACGGGTGGCGGCGCGGCGCGCCCGGTCCCGGCCGGCGTTGAGGCAGATCGTGGCCAGCCACGGCTCGACCTGGCGCGGCCGCCGCCCGCTGCTCCACGCCGCCCAGGCGCGCAGGTAGGTCTCCTGCACCAGGTCCTCGGCGTCGGCCCGCTCCCGCGCAAATCGCCGCGCCAGGTTGTGGACCAGGTCAAGCGCCGGCAGGGTCAGCCGCTGGAACTCCTCGTCGCTCGCCACACTCGCCACGCGGGCCTCCTCCCCCGTTGCCCGTATGGACGAGCCAGCACGCCGGTTGATTGCAATCACCCGCGCCCTCCCCGCGTCCTTCCTAGCGTCCGACTCGGCTGCACGCTGTTCAACCGCAAGCTCAAGTTCAAGGGAGGCACCGTGAAGCAGGCGACCCTGCCGCACGCAGCCGCACCGCTGCGCACCGCCACGCTCCTGGCCGTCCTGGCACTGCTGGCCGCCGCCTGCGGCGGCAAGAGCCAACCCGCCGGCACCGCCACCGGCGGTGGGGCCAAGGCGACCACGACCACCCAGATGGCCATGGAGCTGCCACCCGGCGCCGAGCATATGAAGGTCGCGGTCACCGCACCCGCCGACGGCGCCAAGGTGACCGCCAACCAGCTCACCCTCAAGGTCGCCACCAGCGGCTACACCGACACCTGCGACCTGGCCGGCAAACCGGTCCTCAACGCCACCTCCGGGCACTACCACGTGCTCATCGACAAGTCGCTGGTCAACATGTACTGCACCCCCACCGCCACGGTGTCGATGCAAAACCTCAAGCCCGGCCGCCACACCCTCACGGTGGTGCCGGCCCTCAACGACCACGCCGAGGTCGAGGAGAACGCCAAGTCGATCACCATCGACTACCGGCCCACCCACCCGCGGGCCGCGCTGACCGACACGACCTTCCCAGGCAAGCCGTCGATCACCATCCTGTCGCCCACGCTGGGCGCCACCGTGTCCGGACCGTTCGACGTGACGGTCCAACTCAGCAACTTCAACGCGAGCTGCGCGCTGTACGGCAAGCCCGGCGTGGCCGGCTACGGCCACTGGCACCTGAACATCGACTCCAGCACCGGCCCGATGATGGGCATGGGCACCATGCTCGGCATGAGCTGCCAGCGCGTCTTCCACGCCACCACCGCCGGGCTCAAGCCGGGCGAGACCCACACCCTCATCGCCCTGCTGGTCGACAACGCCCACGCCCCCCTGCACCCCGCCGTCGAGAGCAAGGTGGAGGTGAAGATCGGGTGAGCCCAAGGCCCGGCGGACGGCTGCTCGCCGTGGCGGCGCTGGCGCTGGCAGTCAGCGCCTGCGGGGGCGGCGGCGATGGGAACGGCCAGTCCAAGCCCCCCGCGGCCAGCGCGACCACGGGCGGCGCGCCGGGCAGGTGCCCGGCCGGGTCCGGTCTGCGCGGGAGCGTCAACGACCACGGCGCCGCCGCGGCGGCCGGGTCGCGGCTGCAGGTCGAGGCCGGGGACTCCTTCTTCGCCCCGACCTGCCAGACCGGCGTCCAGGCGGGCACGGTCACGCTGGTGGTCCACAACAGCGGCCGGATGCTGCACAACATCTCCGTGCCGGCCCAGAAGCTCGACAAGGACGTGGCGGCGGGGCAGACGATCACCGTCACCGTCAAGGTCGCCGGCAAGGCGCTGCCGTACTTCTGCAAGTACCACCGCACCGCCGGGATGGTCGGCTCGCTGCTGCCCGCCCAGAGCTGAGGTGGAGGCGTTGCGGCGGCGGGTGGGCTGGCTGGTGCCGGCGGTGGCCGCGCTGGCCGCGCAGTGGCTGCTGCACCTGGCCGTGCCGCAGGCGCCGTTCGCTCCGTTCTCGCTGGGCGAGTGGCTGGTGCGCCAGGCGCCGGGAGGGCTGGCCACCGCGGCGATCGACCTGCTCGGCCACCAGGCCCTGCACGTGGTCGCCGCCATGTGCGTGGCCGGGGCGTTGGCGCTTGGGTTCGCTCTGCGCCGCGTCACCCCACGCGTGCTGGGCGGAGTCGCCCTGGTGGCCAGCCTTGGTGCGGCCTGGCTGGACCCCCGCGGGCCGGGGCCTCCCTGGGCCCTGGCCGCGGGCGCCGTGGCCGCGCTGGCCGCGGTCCTTGCCTCCCTGGCCGTGGCCGCGCGGCCCGGCGGACAGCGCGCCGGCCGGGCCATGGACCCCGGCCGGCGGCGCCTGCTCGCCGGGATCGCCCTCGCCGCCGGCGCGGCCGCGCTCGGCGGCGCAGCCGCGCGCCGCGTGCTCCAGCCTGCCCAGGCCGGGCTGGTCATAGCCGACCGGCCCACCGTGATCCCCCACGACCCCAGCTTTGCGGGGATCGCCGGGCTGTCGGCGGTAGTCACGCCGACCCCCGACCACTACGTGGTCGACATCGACCTGGCCGACCCGGCCGTGCCGGCGGGCGGCTGGGCGCTGCGGGTGGACGGCGCGATCGCCCGGCCGCTGCGCCTCACCCTCGCCGACCTGCGCGCCATGCCCACGGTCGAACGGCTGGTGACCATGTGCTGCATCTCCAACCCGGTCGGCGGGCCGCTGGTCGGCAACGCCCGCTGGACCGGCGTGCCCCTGGCCGACCTGCTGCACCAGGCCGGGCCAACCGCCACCGCGGCCACGGTCGAGGCGGTGGCCGCCGACGGCTACCGCGAGAGCTACCCGCTGCCGGCCCTGGCCGGCCAGGACGTGCTGGTGGCGTTCGGCATGAACGGCGCCGAGCTGCCCCAACAGCACGGCTACCCCGCGCGGCTGCTCGTCCCTGGCCGCTACGGCATGAAGAGTGTCAAGTGGCTGACCCGGCTGGCGCTGCTCCAGGCACCGGCCGCAGGCTACTGGGAGCAGCGCGGCTGGGACCCGGTCGCGACCATCCGCACCCAGTCCCGCATCGACGTGCCGGCCGACCACACCGCGGTGCCGCCACGGTTCACCGTGGCCGGGATCGCCTGGGCGGGCGACCGTCGCGTCGCGCGCGTGCAGGTCCTGGCCGACGACCACGGCCCCTGGATGCCCGCGGTGCTGGAGCGCGAGGCCGACCCGCTCGGCTGGCGCCGCTGGCGCCTTGGCCTGGAGCTGCCACCCGGCCTGCACACGCTCGCGGTGCGTGCCGTCGACGGCACCGGCCAGGTGCAGGCCGCCGAGCGCCTGCCACCCCACCCCAGCGGCGCCAGCGGCTACCACCGCATCGTCGTGCGCGTCCGGCGTGCCTGACCCGGCGTCCCTGGCTGCAATCACGTGGGCGTCGGGGCCGTCCAACAGGGCGAAGGAGGAAGGACAGTGGCCAAGCCCACCAATTCCGCGGCGCAGCGCCGGCACCGCCGAAACCTCGGGGTGGCCGCCTCGTGACCGGGACCGAGGATGTGGCCAGCGGCTCCCTGGTGGTCGCCGCCGCGATCAGCATCGCGGCCGGCGCGGTCAGCTTCGCCTCGCCGTGCGTGCTGCCACTGGTCCCCGGCTACCTCGCCTTCGTGTCCGGGCTCTCCGGCGCCGACCTGGCTGGCCAGGTTGAGGGCCGCAGGCCGGCCCGTGGTGCGGTCGTCGCCGGCGCCGGGCTGTTCGTGCTCGGCTTCGCCGCCTTCTTCACCCTGATCGGCGGGGCATTCGGCGCACTCGGGCAGGTCCTGGTAGCCCAGCGGGGACTGCTCGGCCGCCTGGGCGGCATCCTGGTCGCCGCGCTCGGCCTGTTCCTGCTCGGCGTCTGGAGGCCGCAGCGGCTGGAACGCGAACGCCGCGCCCTCGGGCTCGTCCGCCGCGGCGGGCTGCTCGCCGCGTTCCCGCTCGGCGTGGTCTTCGGGGCGGGCTGGACGCCGTGCATCGGCCCGACGCTCGCGGCCATCCTCACGCTGACCACCGTCGGCCAGGACACCTCCCCCGCTCGCGGCGCGGTCTTGGCCTTCGCCTACGCGCTCGGCCTCGGCGTGCCCTTCCTGTTGATCGCGGTCGCCTTGCGGAGCGGCATGGGTGCCGTGCGGCGGCTGCGCCGGCACGCCCGGACCGTCGAGCGCCTCAGCGGGGCGCTGCTGGTCGTGGTCGGCGTGCTGCTGGTCACCGGGCTGTGGGACCGGTTCATCGCGCTGCTGCAGCCGCTCATCGGCGGCTTCCAGACCCCACTGTGAACCCGAGACGGTCCGGGCCATCGCCATCATCGCCTCACCGCCAGCGTCGTCCGGCTCGGCCCAATGAGGCGCGGCGCCCGCTGAACACCAGCATCGACCCCGCCCGACTCCTGGGGGCCCGGAATCAAGCACGGCCCACGCGCGTCCAACAGGCTGAGCACTCGTTAAGGGCAGGGCGCGGCCCTGCGACCGGCACCAGAACCGCCATGAACGATGAGCTGCCAGCCCACCAAGCCCCGGAGCCCGCCAGCGAGCAGGCGCGCGGGCCCAGGCGGGCGATCGCGCGGCGCCGCGTCTGCAGGTCCTCGGCGGCCTCGGGCTTGCCGCAGGGATCTCCTACCTGGTCGGCCGGCGCGTCGCCCCGCACCCCGCCGCGCCGGGCGTGGCGTCGCCCGGGCCCCGACGCGATGCCGCCGATCGACCACCCCCAGTTCGTGCCAGCAGCCCAGGCCCGCTTCCTCGCCGACGACGATGTCGTCTTCGGCCTGGCCCGGGCCGGTCAGGCGCGAGCCTATCCCCAGCTCGTCCTGGTCTGGCACGAGATCGTCAACGACCGCTTCCCCGACGGGCCGCTGTCGGTCACCTACTGCCCGCTGACCGGCTCGGTCCTGGCGTTCCGCGGCACCGCCCCGAGCGGCGCGCCCTACACGTCTGGGACCTCCGGGCGACCTGGTCAACTCCAACCTGCTCATGTACGACCGCCAGACCGACAGCTGCTGGCCGCAACTGCTCGGCCAAGCCATCCTGGGGCCCAGCCGCGGGCGGGTCCTCGAGCAGGTGCCCCTGGACTGGACCAGGTGGGGGCGCTGGCGGGCGGCCTACCCCGACACCCTGGTGCTGTCGACCCGCACCGGCTCCCTGCGCAACTACGGCACCGACCCCTACGGCTCCTACAACTACGGCCCCGCGCACGAGCTGTTCGGCTACTACAAGCCCGGGCTCGGGCGCTACCTGTACTTCCCGCTGCTGCACGAAAGCGACCGCTTCGACCAAAAGGAGGTCATGGTCGGCGCCAAGCTGGGCGCCCGGCGTCTGGCGGTCCGCAAGTCGGTGCTGCGCGGGCGGCTGGCCGTCAACGCCACCATGGGCCGCCGGCCGGTGGTGTTCCTGTACGACCCGGCGCTCGACGCGGGACGGGCGTTCCTGGCCGGCCCGCACGGAGCGCCGCTTCGCTTTGCCGCCACCGCCACGCCCGGCCGCTACGCCGACGACGACACCGGCTCGACCTGGGACTCGCTCGGCCGGGCGCTGCAGGGCCGACGACGAGGCACCAGCCTGCGGCGGGTGCTGACCTTCGAGGTGCTGTGACTGGCCTGGTACGCCTTCTTCCCGAGGGCCGAGGTCCTCGGATGAGCCAGCGTAGCAGCTTGCTTGGGCGAGCGGGCCGAGCGGTCAGCGACTGGCTGTTCCCTTCGCCCTGGCCGCAAGCGCGACCTCGCTGGCCTGGAGCGCGCAGCAGGCCCCGGCACCGGACTGAACGGCAGGCCGCACGGCGCCACAGGGCGGCGTCGGCGAGCGCCGCGTCGAGCACCGCCGCCCGGTTGACCGTTCCTCCAGGACCGCTTGCCCAGCCTTACGTCAGGGGGAAGGTCCAGGGCCACCGGGGCTGGCCCGGGTGGGCTGGCCTTGCGGCCGCAGCGGGACACCAGCGGCCCGCACCCACCGGTTGGCGGTCTGCTGGGCGACCCCGTAGCGCGCGCCGATCTGCGCGGTGCTCAGCCCTTCGACCTGGTATAGCAAGCGAAGTTCCTCACGGGTAGGCGCATGGCTGCGACGGCCACACCGCCGCCGCGAGATGCCCGCATCCTCGAGCCACCGTGTGACCGTCCTCACGCTCACCCCATAGAGCGTCGCAAGCTGCCCAGTCGACAGGCCGTCCGCAACGTAGCGGCGGCGAAGCTCCGCCGGGGCGGGGCGTCGATGGCGTCGGCGGCGCTGGGACCGGGGGCGCGGCGCGATGCCGAGCTGCCGCAGCCAGCCGCTGACGGTGCGGCCGCTCACCCCGAACCGCTCGCCGATCTCCACCGGCGCCAGCCGCTCCCGCTGGTAAAGCCGGCGCAGCTCGGCCGGCGAAACGCCTCGGCTCACCCCCACGGCTCGTCCCCGACGGCGCCACCATGTGTGGCCGACACCGGCTGGTTCCAGCGGGCGCGGGAGTCCCCGAAGGCGAACCAGAGCGGCGCGCCGAACGCCGCCGCCAACGGCATCGTGCGGGCGGCGCGGATCGACGTCCTCACAGCGCCTCCTTCGGGAAGCCGGTGCCAGGGATGCGGCAGCTCCGGATGCCGTTGTTCCTGCTGCTACGGACGCGTACCGGCCGCCCTTGATTGCGGCGTGGTGTCGTGCCGCTCGACGTCGTCGAGCGGCACGGACCGCCTCGTCTGCCGCTCGCAGGCGCCCCAGCCCACGCGCGCTGCTCCGTGGTGGTCTCGCACGGCTTGGCCGGTTCGATGCTCGCCGCCGGGAACCAGCAACGGTCGGGTCAACCAGTGGTGACGGCGCCCAGGACCTCGTTGATGGCGGCGGCCCGGTCGGGATGGTCCTCGGGCGTGAAGTGCCGGCCGCCCTCGGTGCGCCACGGCTTGGTGCGCGGATCCCACGCCAGCCGCTCCCGTCCATCACCTTCTGGGACGGGTCGGCGCCCACATCACCCGCCGCGGGCACGTCCAAGTCGCGCAGCCGGTCGGCGACCTGGAGCGTGTCGGCCGCGCTCAGCCAGCGCACCTGCCAGGCCAGGCCGCCCGCACCTATCGTAGTAGGGCTCGATGCGGTGCTGCTGGTCGGGGTAGTGCCGGCAAGATCGTCGGCGCTGCTGCGTGCATGGTGGCAACGGCCCCCTGCTTGCAGGTAGGCCAGGATTCCAGCTAGTGGGGCGCGAACTTGGGGGCTCGCCAGGACGACAGCAGACCGCTGGCGCGACATCTTGGGGTCGAGGTCGACCCGTCAGGTCGCCCGCCAAGACGTGGTGGGAGCGAGGGAGGCGGGTCTGCAGGTAAGGGGGAGCGCAGATGCGCGTCTGGTCCGTCACCAAGAGGTTGCTGCTCGGCAACCGCGCCGGGTCGCGGTCGCGTCCGGGAAGACCGACGAGGGGGCGAACAGCATGACCGCGATCGTCGCTAGGACGCGGCAAGCGCACGCCAGGCACTCCAGGACGTGGGGGCCGTTGGGGCTGATGCTCAGCACGGCCCCGCCGGTCAGGTACTGCAGCGGGGTCGGCGCGGTGTCGGTGCCGCCGCGGTCGGCGGGCTCGTCGGACTCCAGCCGGAAACGCCCCACCCGACCGACCATGTGACAATCCCGGTCGATGCTGGCCTGCGCCCGGATGACCCGGATGCGCTGGTCGAATGTCGCACGTGCCAGCGCCGCCCGCTCCCTGTCGTACACCGCTCGCATACGCTCCAGGTCCACACGTCCCTGCTCGCTGATGGCTTAACCTCCTTGTCTACTGGTCGACGGCCAGGATGCCGTCGGCGACCTCGGTCAGGTCAGCACCGATGACATCGGGCCGCTCGACCAGCGGGTCCAGCACCTTGCCCGGCCGCGCCACGAAGGCGGTGGCGTAGCCCGCCCGCGCCGCCCCGGCCACGTCCCAGGCGTGCGCCGCAACCAGGCGCGCCTGGCCCAGTGCGACGCCAAGCCGCCCGGCTGCCATCCGGTACGGCTCCGGCGCGGGCTTGAGCCGGCGCACGATGTCGGCCGACAGCACCAGTTCGAACGCGTCGAGCAGGCCGGCGTACTCCAGCCGGGCCCGGGCGACCTGCTCGGTGGAGTTGGTCAGCGCGGCCAGCCGCATGCCGGCCTGGCGCGGCCGCAGTAGCGCGCCAGGCACCTCGGGATGGGCGGGCAGGCGCGACAGTTGCGTCCCGATCGCCTCGCGGTCGGCGTCGCGCAGCTCCACCCGGCCTGCTCGGCGATCATCGCCAGGGCGGCCAGGTCCAGCAGCGTCTCGTTGACGTCGAACACCCGCACGCGGCGCATCATGGCCTCGCTTTATGTCGCTGCGAGCCGTCCGGGTCACTCGTCGAGCAGCCAGACCAGGGCATCGCGCAGGGTCGCGGCCGTGGTCCCGCTGTCGAACCGCTCGGCGATGCGGCCCTGTTTGTCGACCAGTACCGTGACCGGCTGGTACGGCACCCGCCAGCGGGCCCACGTCCGCCCGGACGCGTCGTTGGCCAGTGGGTAGGAGACGCCGAAGTGGCGCTGGTAGGCACGGCCGGCGGCCACGGTGTCGTGGTAGGAGACACCGACGAAGCCGACCCGGCCGGAGAACTCCGTGGCCACCTGCGACAGGTCGGGCTGCTCGGCCTGGCAGATCGGGCACCAGGACTCGAAGAAGCTCACCACCACCGGCTGCCCGCGGAAGCCATCCACGGTGACCGTACGGCCGTCGAAGGCGGTCACGTGCAGGACGGGGGCTGGCGGCGCCGGGCTGCTGGCAAGATGCCGCGCGGTGGGTGCCTGGCCGGGCTCGTGCTGGCGGTGCTGACCTGGTGGCGGGAGCGGCCGTGGTGGCGGGGGCTGCCATCACGGTTTGCGCGGCGTCGTCGCGGGGTGCGCCACAGGCGCTCACGAGCAGGGCGAGCAGGGCGAGCATGACCAGCCGGTTACGCATGACGGGCGATGCTACCCGGCTGGCCGGGAGTGGGCCAATCGGCGCGCACGGTGGCCCAAGCTGGCCGGCTTGGCGGTGCGCGAGGCCAGCACGCTGTCCGGCCGGCCCACCTCCTGGGTAGCGCAGATCGGCGTGCGGCAGTCGGCGGCGTCGCAGAACTCGCAGCGGTCGATCGGCCGGTCGCACCTCGAGCAGGGTTGCACGGCCAGCGCCCGTTCAGTCATCACGCCCCCCTTCCTCGGCGCTCGCTCCGCCCGTGCGAAGCTCCTCGGCGACCCTGGTCGCATCACGGCGGCGCAGCAGCCCGACCAGCCGGCCATCAGAGGTCGTGATCGGCGAGCTCTCCAGGTCATGGTCGACCATCAACCGCGCCATCTCCACGATCGACACATACGGCCGGAAGGTGCTCGGCCCCGGCCGCATGGCCTGCTCGATCCGAAGACCCTGGTCCGCCTCCAGCTCCCTGGCGCGCAGCAGGCCGAGCACCACCCGCTCGTGGTTCACCACCACGCAGGCGTCCCAGCCGGCGGCACCCACTCGCTGGGCGACCTCTCCCAGCCGCTGGTCCAGCCCACAGGTTGGCACCTCACGCCGGGCCACGTCCCCAGCCCGGGGCCGCAGGGCGTTGGATCCCTCAGTGGCAAGCCCGGCCGCCAGCCAGTCCAGCTTGCCGGCCGTGTAGTCGTAGACCTGGCCGAACCCCATGCTCTCGAGCCGCCACGCGGCCCGCGGGCTGAGGTCTCAGGCGGAGTCCGAGCAGTAGACGACCACCGGTCGATGCCGGTCGAGGACCGCTGTGGCCTGCTCCTCGAGCTTTCGCAGCGGCAGGTTGATGGCGCCGGGGAGGTGGTCGGTGGCGTACTCGCTGGCCGGCAGGACCTCGACGAGCTGGGCGCCCTGGTCGGCAAGACGGCCGACACCGTCCCGATCGATCTGACGTGGCATGGTCACCTCCGTATCGCCGGCCGCGGTGTCGTGGTCTGCTCGCCTGGACAGCAGGGTCGCGCGGAGACCCCAACTCTATCGGCTGCTGGCCGCCCATCTGTGAGGAGTGTCTGCCGGCTGACAGTGCTGGTGTTGTCCTGGGATGCACCGGGTAGTGTCCTCCACGCCAAGGAGCCGAGTGTGGAGGAGGCGCGTTTGGCATGGCGAAGGTTGCGTTCCTTGTGCTTGCGGACACCCAGACCCGTGAGGACCTCGGGCGCGTGGTCAACGCGATGATCGGGACCAAGGAGTTCAAGGAGGGCGGGGATGAGGTGCGGCTGATCTTCGACGGGGCCGCCACCAAGTGGGTGGGCGAGCTGGCAAAGCCCGACCACCGCTACCACGAGCTGTTCGAGGCGGTCCGCGACCGGGTCGCGGGCGCGTGCGGGTACTGCGCGCACGCCTACGGCGCCGAACAGGACGTCCACCGCGAGGAGATCGCGTTGCTCGACGAGTACGAGCACCATCCGAGCCTGCGTCGGCTGGTGGCCGCGGGCTTCCAGGTGCTCACGTTCTAGCCGTGCCCGGTGGTGGACCGCCCATGAGGGCCCCGGTGCCTGGAGAGCCGGCCCCGCCGCTGGCGCTGGCGACGGTGGACGGTCAGCCCTTCGACCTGCGCGGGCTGCGCGAAAGGCCGGTGCTGGCGTCGCTGCTGCGGCACGCCGGGTGACTGATCCGCCGCGGGCGGCGAGGCCGTGTTCGTGGTCCACGACCCGCCGAAGCGGGTCCGCGCCGGCATGCTCGCCGGCCTGGCGGTCCCCTGGCCGGTCCTGGTCGACCTGGACCGTCGCGCCTACCGCGCCTGGGGGCTCGGCCACGCACGCCTGACGCGGATCTGGCGGTCCCCAGCGCTGTGGGCGCGGTATGCGCGGCTTTTGGCCGGCGGGGAGCGGCCGCGCCGCCTGGGGCGGGACACCCTGCAGCTCGGCGGCGACTTCGTGGTCGACCCGCAAGGGCGCATCGCCTCCGCGCGGCCGCAGCGCCACGACGACCGGCCACCCGTGGGTGAGCTGTTCGGTGCGCTCGAACGGGCCGCCCGCGATGGCGGGTCCTGAAACCGGTCGCGCAGCCGAGGCGGACGACCGGTTGGGTCAGCGGTTGCGCCCGCCGTCGCCCCACGGCAGCGGAGCGGGCTCGCGCAGCACGCGCGAGGCGACCACGACCCGCTGCACCGCGGTGATGCCCACGGCGGCGGCAAACCCCCAGGCGATCCCGGCCGCCTGCTGCGGGAGCAGGCAGAACAGCACGTAGACCACGACGGTCTCGGTGCCCTCGGCAAGCCCACCGGCAAACCGCAGCGACCGGTCGTCGCCACCGCAGCAACGCCGTGCCGGACACGTAATAGGCCGCCAGCAGCACCACGCACGCCAGCCGCGCGGCCGGCACCCCGATCGCCACGCCGACCACGAAGCCGCCGTAGACGCTGAAGTCGGCCACGATGTCCAGGAACCCGCCACGATCTGTCGGGGAGCCGAGCCGGGCCACCGGCCCGTCCAGCCCGTCCAGCAGGCGGTTGCCGAGCCACAGCGCCAGCGCCAGCGGCCACAGCCGCAACGCCGCGGCGGCGCAGGCGCCGACCCCGGCCAGCCAGCCGGCCGTGGTGAGCGCGCCCGCCCGGACCCCCCACGCGGCCAGCCAGCGCGCGGCCCGGTCCAGGGTCGGCGCCAGCGCGCGGCGCACGGGGCGCATCCAGCACGGCCGCTCAGCCCCGCCGGTCCGCAAGCCGCCGCACGGCCAGCAGCGTTCGTGTCAGCCGGCGAGCGGCCGGGCGCCGCCAGCGCGCCCGCACCGCCTGGTCGGCCGCCCGTGCCGGGCCCTCCGCGAACGTCGGGTAAGCGTGCACAGCCTGGGAGATCTCATCGATGCGGGCAC
>WNGF01017393.1_pt1 | contig 21357 bp, 14 predicted proteins | sample 5400641 | NCBI WGS metagenome assembly WNGF01 (sample SAMN13153371, study PRJNA577476) | soil metagenome | isolation source: 80 cm soil or saprolite under grassland replicate 2 | place: USA:California | collected 2016-06-15 | reverse complement strand
GCCATCCAGTCCGGGATCGGTAATCTGGGGACGGAGTCCGTGATTGACGTTCACCGCGTGAGTGCTGAGGTTCTCGGTGTGCCCTGGGAAAAATGCGATATCACCTGGGGCAATACGACGCAGGACCTTCCCTGGACCTGCGTGTCCGGTGGCAGCCAAACCACGCACGCGATGACGCGAGCGGCACACGCGGCGGGGATGGAGGCCAAAAAGAAGCTCCAGGAAATTGCGGCCAAAACTCTCGGTGGCAAACCGGAGAACTACGAGGTTGCGAATGAGCGCGTGTTCCACAAGGGCGGCGGCCGTGGCATGACCCTGGCCCAAGCTGCCCGGCGGGCGATTCAGCTAGGCGGCGCCTACGATGGCCACGAAGCCCCGGAGGATGTGAACAAGTACACCAAGGCGTCGGTCGCGGCACTGGCAGGTAAAGGCCTAGTGGCTGCGGCAAAAGACAAGTACCCGCATGACGGCCAGACATTTTCCTACGTCGCAAGCTTCGCTGAGGTGGAGGTAGATGTCGAAACCGGCAAGTACCACATTGTCGATTTCCTAGCCTACGCGGATGTAGGAACGGTGATTCATCCACGCTCGCTTGGCGGACAGGTGCTAGGACGTTCAATTCTAGGCATCGGTCATGCGATCGGACAAAAGTGGGTGTTCGATCCCCAGTATGGGCACATGGTCTCAAACCGGTTTTATCAGAACAAGCCGCCTACCATTCTGGACGTACCCGTCAACATGAAATGGGCGGCACTGGATATTCCGGATCCGGAGACACCGGTCGGCGCCCGTGGAATTGGCGAGCCGCCCGTGGGAGGCGGATGTGCGTCGATCTTGAACGCCCTTTCGGATGCGCTGGGAGATGAGATCTTTCGCCGTGCGCCGGTCAACCTCGACACCATTCTGACGTCGCTGGAGGCGGGGCGGCCGATGCAGGATCCCCTGACGGCGCACATTTAATGGATATTGAACGGAGAGAACCATGGCTGTAATACGAGATGTCATGCCGGCGTTCCAGCTGTTCCAGCCGAACTCCGTTGCTGATGCACAAAAGTTGCTCGAACAGCATGGGCCGGATGGGTTGGCGCTAGCCGGAGGGCTCGACAGTTTCGACTGGCTCAAGGATAGGATCAAAAAACCGAGCGCGGTGGTTGATCTTAGCGGAGTCGAGGAACTCAAGGGCGTTCGCACGACCAGCGACGGGATCGAGATCGGCGCGATGACCACGCTGACCGAAGTGGTGCGGCACCCGGTGGTCCAGCAGAAATACGGATTACTTGCACAGGCGGCAGAGCTTGTGGCGTCGCCTCAGATTCGCAACCAGGGTACGCTCGGCGGGAACGTATCGCAGGACGCGCGTTGCTGGTATTACCGGGCGGGTTGGCCGTGCTATCGCGCGGGCGGAAACATTTGCTATGCCGACACGCCAGTCGGACGGAACCGGGAGCACGCCATTCTTCACGCCGACCGTTGCGTCGCGGTAAATCCATCCGATTCAGCCCCCGCCCTGATCGCGCTCGATGCCAAGTTCGTCGTTCGCACGAATAAGGGCGAACGCGTCCTCGATGCCGAGGACTACTTCGTCGGACCCGAAATTGACATTACGCGCATGAACGTCTTGCAGCCTGGGGATTTGCTTACGGCCATCCGTATTCCCTCCGCGTGGGCAGGGGGGCACTTCTACTTCGAGAAGGTGCGAGACCGAAATGTATGGGATTTCCCTCTGTTGAACGTAGCCTCGGCGATGGTGCTTTCGGGTGACAGGATCGAGCGAATCCGTATTGCGGTGAACGGTGCAGCCGCTCGCCCACTGCGGTTGAAAACCGTGGAAGACGCGGTACGCGGCCGTCCGCGGAACGAAGCAACCGGTCAAATGGCAGGGAAGCTGGCAGTGCAGGGCGCCGTGCCGTTGCAGTTCAACTCTTACAAGATCCCGCTGATGAGAAACCTGGTGAAGCGCGCCATCAGCGGCGTGCAGGAGGCTACGTGGGAATCTTAGAGTGGGCTACAAGTCCATGGGGGCGGCATGTCCCCATCCACATTGCGTGGTTCCTAATATGGGTTTCGCTGATCGCGGGATTGCTGTTCCTTATCGTTCACGCCATTTACATCCGATACTTTGCGAAAGAAAAAGAGTTTGTGCGCGAATCTTCGCCGGAACTCGTGGCCCGCTTGCCGGAGCGTATTCCCAGACACTCGCTGGCGGCGCGGCTGTTTCACTGGATCATGGCAGTCGCGATGTTCACCCTGCTATTTACCGCCTTCTTGCCTAAGGTGGGTGTGCAATTCAACTGGGTCACGTATCACTGGATCGCAGGGGTGATGCTGACAATTTCTATCGTTTTTCACATTATCCACGCGTCCTTCTTCCTGGACTTCTGGTCGATCTGGCCAGACAAGACCGACCTGGAGGACGCCTGGAAAAAGGTCCAGCGGTTCTTCGGGAAGTCCGCTCCTTTGCCACGCAAATCCGCCAAGTATCCGCTGGATAATAAGCTCTACCACGGCGTCATCATTTTGTGCGGCTTGGCGGTGGTCCTGACCGGCGTGTTCATGATGTTCCGCATCCGAACCGGTATTCTTCCGCGCAATCCCTATTTGTTCGGCGACATGACATGGGGCCTGATGTACGTGCTGCACGGGCTGGCAGGCGTAGGGTTGATCGCACTGGTGATCGTGCACGTTTACTTCGCAGTCCGACCGGAGAAGCTCGCCATTACGGAGTCGATGATCTTTGGCTCGATGAGCCGCGACTTTTACTTGAAAGAACATGATCCGGAACGATGGGTGATCGAGGCTTCAGCTTCACCCTCCAGAGAACGGAGATCCTGACAGATGCCGGCTCGGTTCTCAGAACGCTGTGATGCTATCGAACAGTGCTATGAATTCATGCTGGCTTATGCGGGCCAAGGACTCCCGAGCGATGAAGGCAGCCAGTCGGGGGGACAGCTCCGCGAATTCCTGCGTCGTTGCCTCCAGGCGTTGGCCGGCCTCGCCTCGAGCTGTGCCGAGGCAGTAGAAGAAGAACTCGAATTCGCGGAAAAATACCGGGCTTTCATTGCGGTGCTGGACCGCGATGCCCGCGACTCACTAGCTGCCCTGGAACTGGTCCTGGCCCAACCCGTAATCAGCTCTCAGTTGATCGATAATCTGAACGCGTCGATCCATCTGCGGGCCCTGCTCACTGACCTATTTCTCTTTGACGAGATCCTGAAGGCACAACGTAAACCCAAGTCGGCGGTCACGAGTTGATAAAGGCGTCACGCTTAGTACGGATTGGATTTATAGCGTCACTTGCTCATGGTGATATCGTTCGGTGATGCGAATTCAGGTTCATTTCATTGGGATTGCGCTGCAGTGCATACTCCTGGCCACGACAGCCAGGGGCGCCAATCGCTCCATCCCTCCCCATGACAAACCTGTAGTTTTGTTCAACGGCGCGAATATCGAGAACTTCGATATCTTTCTGAAATCCCACGGATTGAACAACGATCCAGATTACGTGTTCCAAGTTGAAAAGGGCGTGATTCACGTCTCCGGTAAAGAGTTTGGCTACATCATTACCAAGAAAGAATTTTCCAACTACTATCTGCGCGCGGAATTCAAGTGGGGCGAGGGTACCTATGCACCGCGCCAGGGGCAGGCCCGCGACAGCGGAATTCTCTACCACGTGCAGGGTCCGCAGAAGGTTTGGCCGACTTCGATTGAGTTCCAGATTCTCGAAGGTGGCACCGGAGACTTTTGGCTCACTGACGGTGGCGCTATAACAGCCAATGGCACGAGGGCGACTGGCCCTGAAGGCAAAGCCGTAAAAGTCGATCGTTTGCGAAAGGGTCGTTGGAAAGATGTAACCGGGTACCGCGATCCAGTTGGAGAAGTGGAGAAACCACGTGGTAAGTGGAATCTGCTGGAATTAGTGGCGCAGGGAGATCACGTCCAACAATTCGTCAATGGGAAATTGGTGAACGAAGGTTCAGAAGCATTTCCGGCCAGCGGAAAGATATTGTTCCAGTCCGAAGGAGCGGAGATTTACTTTCGCAATATCAAGTTGTTCCCCTTAAAACAATAGTCCGGGTTCTCCGATCATCAGCCCAGCCAGGTATTCTTACGCTTTTCGAGGAGGTTCCACCTGCCGCCAGCGAGATTTCATGGCGCCACGTAAACGGGCGCTCACCCGAGTACTACTTGCCCGAGACCACTGGGGCCGGCTGCGGGTTCCTCGACTATGACAATGACGGCTGGATGGACATTTACCTGGTGAACAGTGGGGGGTGTGATTTTTTCAAGCCTAATCCGCCGCTGCGTAATGCGCTCTATCACAACAATCGAGACGGAACATTCACGGACGTAACAGAAAGGGCGGGCGTGATCGGAGGGGGCTACGGAATGGGCGTCGCAGTCGGGGACTATGACGGTGACGGCTGGCCGGATCTGTACGTTACTCAATACGGCCGAAGCATCCTCTATCACAATAATGGCGATGGGACCTTTACTGATGTGACGGAGAAGGCCGGAGTTGCGGCGCCAGGTTGGGCTTCGAGCGCGGTCTGGTTTGATTATGACAACGATGGGCGCTTAGATCTTTTTGTCTGCCGATTCGTGGATTTTGATAAATCCAAAAACAAATTTTGCGGGAATGAGCACAGTGGGGAGCGCTACTACTGCGTACCAACTGCCTACGAACCGACCCCGAGCTGGCTGTTTCACAACAATGGGGACGGCACGTTCACAGATGTGAGCCGGGACTCGGGGATTGCAAAGGTACTAGGGAAGGCCTGGGGAGTGGTTGCTACCGACATTAATAATGATGGGCGCATGGACCTGTTTGTGGCCAATGACACCACGGCGAACTTCCTGTTCGTGAACAAGGGGAACGGAAAATTCGAAGAGGCGGGGATCCAGTCTGGTGTCGCTTACAGTCAGGAGGGCCGTCCGCGCTCCGGCATGGGGGTGGACTCTGCCGATTTCGACCAGGATGGCTGGCAGGATCTTTTCGTGACAAACGTGGACCAGGAGATGTATTCGATTTACCGGAATGACCACGACCTGACCTTCGACGATTTGGCTGGCACGATGGGCATGGGCCGCCTGACGCGACTCATGAGCGGATGGGGAGTAAAGTTTTTCGATTACGACAACGATGGCAACGTCGATCTATTTATCGCCAACGGACATCCCGACGACAAAATCGAAGAACATTCAAGCCACGTTACTTATCGAGAGCCACTGCTGCTTTTCCACAACGAAGGAGGAAGTCTGAAGAACGTCGGTTCTTCCGCGGGACCGGCGTTTAGAAAGAGCCTTGCGGCCCGTGGCATGGCGATCGGCGACTTCAATAATGATGGCGCAATCGATGTTCTTGTTGGCGTGAATGATGGAGCCCCCGTTTTACTAAAAAATGTCGCCACGGCAGGGAACCACTGGCTGGGCGTCCGGCTCGTCGGAAAGAAAGCGAATCCGGACGCGATAGGCGCGAAGATTACATGGCAGTCTGGCGATCTGACGCGTAGCCGAATGAAGGTTGGCGGCGGCAGTTATCTCTCTTCTCATGACCCACGCGAAGTGCTGGGCATCGGCAAGCGGACGAAAATCGACAAGCTGGAGATCCGCTGGCCGCAGCCAAGCACGCGGGTCGATACATTTACTGATCTTCCGATTGACCGCTACATTACGATCGTCGAAGGTGCTGGGATTAAGTAATTGGGTTGCCGCTGGTTACCCCACTCGATCTACAACTTAAAACGGATATGGTTCTCCCGCGCGTACGATGCGAATGCGGTGATCGGTAAATTTGAAATGCGTACCCGGGATCTCAACTTTCGGCATGTGACAGCTATCGCAGTTTGCAGTTGCAACGGGACAAGGTTTCGCCTCGGATGAGCCAGAGCTTTTGTTCACGGAGGCTTTGGAAGCTGACACGGGAGTTGCAGGCTTGGGAACGTGGCATGTCGTACATTTGGAATCGCTGGAAGCTCCTTGCTGCGGCAGATCAATGTGCGGATCGTGACAGGCAATGCAGGCGAAATGTGGGTCGTTGGCATCGTGACTGCGACTGGTGGCGACGCGATACGGTTGAAAGCGCACGTTGGCGATTCCACCGAGGTCGGGCATCATTCCCACGGTGTTGGCACTGCGGTGGCAAGCGCCACAGAACTCCTGCGACAGTGCGTCTGGCGCGAGTGTTTTGGGATTGAAAATAAAAAAGCCTTCGCTATTTCCCGAGCGCATAGCCTCGACGTGAGACCGTCCCGGCCCGTGACAAGCCTCACAAGTCACTCCAGGAATTAGGCGCTCGAGTTGTAATTTGGTATCGACCACAGCGGCAGTGCCGTGGCAGCTGAAGCAGTTGCGAGACTCATCACCGCTGATGTCGCGACCAAATGCCTCTTCAAGACTCGGAGGCGGATTCAGAGCGTCGCCGATCGTCCAGTCCAGGCCGTCGATGCCGCTGTAGTAGCTGACGCGGCCTTCGTAAAGCTTCCCATTGTGGCGCAAGATATAGGTTTGGGCGACGTGGGCATTGCCGAAGACATAGGCTATAGGTTCACTGATCGTTTCTTTCCCGTCGGTGACGCGATAAAAACTTTGTTTCTCGTCATTGGATATTTCATAAGTGTAGGAACCGGTGCGAAAGGTCATTTGTGGATGGGAGCGCAGTACACGATTGTCCCCAGGGTTACCCAGAGCATGCGCCATTGCTGTCTGTGACTGGGTGCGATTCTTTTGGATATGGCAGCCGGCGCAGACCTCCCGACCCACAAAACCTTCCTTCGGCATTTCGCGACGAGGGCGAAAATCAGAAAAGTTGTCTGTCTTGCCTCCGGGTTGCGATTGAGCGAATGCGAGTGCAGAGGCACACAGGAATAGAACGCGGCACAGATGGTCGTAATTACTTCTCAATGAGTCCTTTTCCTTCGGAGACAGTCAAAATTTGGTCAACACCAGGCGTAACGATTGTTTCTTTCTTCCCGCTCGGCCACTCGATTTCGACTTTCTCTATTTTTGTAGCAGTTCCCAATCCAAAATGAGCCTGGGGATCGGAACTTGAACCGTAACTGGCTCCGCTGATAACGTCGGCGCGCTGCCGTACCCCGTTGACGGTTACGAAAGCTTTCGCCCCGATCGCGTCTCGCGGGCTTCCGGCACCGCCGATCAATTTCAGAGAGATCCAATGGCTGTTGCTCTTCGCAACATTGCGCAGGAGAGCTGGGGTTGAATCAATATTGTTCAAGACCACATCAACTCGACCATCGTTGAATAGGTCGCCAAAAGCCGCGCCCCGAGCTGGAATCACGTCAGCGAGGCCGCTTCCGGTGGCCGCCGGTACTTCAACGAACTTGGTCCCATCTACATTGCGGAATAATAACGGTCTTTGTGCCCACGTCGTCCCCCAATCCCGTTTGTCCACCCAGGGATAGACATGACCGTTGGCGATGAAAATGTCGAGCAGGCTGTCGTTGTCGAAGTCAATGAATCCGGTCCCCCAGCCGAGAAAGGGAATCGTCGCACTGCCCACGCCTGCCTGAAAGCTAACCTCGGAAAGACTGACGTTTCCATCGTTTCGATAAAGTGTGTTGAAGTCGTCCGAAAATACGGTTACGTAAAGATCCACCCTACCGTCGCGATTGTAGTCGCCCACCGCGATGCCCATGGATGCCTGTGCAAGGCCAGTATCGGTTAGCGCAAAACCAGAGACGTAACTTACGTCTTCAAAAGTCCCGTTATGCAGATTGCGGTAAAGATAACGCGGAACAGAGTCGTTAGCCACGACCAAATCGAGCCAGCCATCGTCATCGAGGTCCACGAAGACCGAGGCGAGCCCGTAATAGCCCCGGGGATCGGAAACCCCGGCGTTCTTGCTCACATCAGTAAAAGTTCCGTCCCCATTGTTGTGGAATAGATGATCGCCTTCTCCCGGTAGCCCGAGGGGACCGCACATGGAACTGACCCCGCGAAACTGACAAGAGCTAGCGGGAATGCCGGCTTGGCCCGCTATAGGAGGATGGTCAGGATCAAATTTCACGTAACCGGGAACGAATAAATCGAGGCGACCATCGTGGTCATAGTCTCCCCAGGTCGGGCCAGCGGACCAGCCGCCCAGCGCGATTCCTGCTTTCTCTGCAACGTCAGTAAAGGTGCCGTCGTGGTTGTTGTGGTACAGGCGGTTCTTGCCAAAATTGGAGACGTAGATGTCCGGCCAGCCGTCGTTATCGTAGTCAGCGACAGCTACGCCCATGCCCCACCGTTCGTTTGCGACGCCAGCTTTGTCGGTGACATCGGTGAAGGTACCGTCATGATTATTGCGAAACAGCATCGCCCGCGGCGCCGGCTCTTTGCCATTCAATGCAGAGAAGGTGGAAGCGTTGAGCAAGTAGATGTCGAGCCAGCCATCATTGTCGTAATCAAGTAACGCGACGCCCGACCCTACAGTTTCAAGAAGCGTCGCTTTCTCTGGACTGCCAGAGCGGTGGTGGAATTTGTCGAGGCCGGATGAGTTTGTGATGTCCTCAAAAACGACTGGGGCACCGTCAACAAATCCACCTGCAGTGATTGGGCGTGATTGGGCGTCTTTCACTGCGGCGTGTTGCGGGCCGGTCGAGACCCCCATTGATTCTGTTTGGGGTGGTTTGTGTTCCTCGACCTCCTGCGCCGCCACATTAACAAAAAATAAAACCGATACCACAAGAAACACAGAACACCATCGTGATGGGAGAAGTCCGAGAGACGGAACACTGAAAATTCTCATGAGATCTTATTGAGGCGGCTCAGGTTGCGAGCCCTCATCTTCTTGGGGCTCTCTTTTTTCAGCGGGTACAACCGAACCGTTTAGCTCATCTAGCTTTTTGAATGCAGCGGCAGCTTCATCGCGACGTCCAAGTTTCGTGTATGCACGACCGAGCAAGAAATACGCCTGTTTCATCCGAGGCTCGAATTGCAGGGAAATCCTCAATTCCGGAACGGCTGCATCGAACTGACCACTCTGAAAGAGTGCGTTTCCGAGCGCAAAATGGCCCGCTGCCAAGTCAGGATCCAACGCGACAGCTTTGCGTAACCAATTAGCAGCTTGCGGGTAGTCCAGTTTGTAGGTGTAGCAAGCCCCAAGTCCGTACGCTACTTCATAGGTGGGAGGTCCGATCTGCTCCGCCTGTGTGTAGTAGGTGATGGCTTCATCAAATTTGGACTGGGACCGCTTCAACTCAGCAAGCTCGGTTGCGACCTCGGCCGAGCGGGGATTGGCTTGGAGAGCTTTCCGAAATTCTGCTTCGGCTTCTGTCCGGTTCTCGCCTTGCAGGGCGGCCTCGGCGAGAAGTTGGTGAACGCGCGCGGAATCGGGAGCCATGGCAAAGAGTCTCTGGTACTCCTCTTGTGAAAGCCCTCGGGCAGCGAAGGACAAGTAATAGAGGGCATCAATGTTCCGCGGATCCGATGCGTGGGCCTTTCGCAGGTCCTCAAATGCGGGGGTATTTGTGTAACTGTTTCTCCGCCAAATCCGCCGCTCTTGCATAATCGCTGGCATAGAGCGCCCGTGTGCACTCCGTAAGCGCTGAGGATTGTGAAAATGCGCTTGCGGAGGCCGCGAGCAGCACTACTAGCTGCCAGCATGAGAGTGGGCTTAGACGGCTGAAGATGCGAAACATATCGGAACCTAGGCTCAAGGAGTCTCGAATGGACGCACCTCAACCATACGCAAAAATTCCCGGCTCTTCTCTTCTCGAAGTTTTTGAAGGTCATCGTAACGCTTAGTTTGTGACTCGCGCCGCGGGTCCCCGGTACGCGTGTACAGCGTCAGAAGATAAAAGTTCGCTGAGAAGTGATCCGGATCAATCTCCAAAGCGCGTCGAAGCTGCATTTCCGACTGACCGTAATCTTTTCGAAGTAAATAATAATGCCCCAATTCGGCCAAAGCATCTGCGTAATCAGGTTGGGCTTTTAACGCGAGTTCGAGCTGGCTCGCAGCCTCATCCAAGCGTCCCTCCTGCAAATCCAGGGAACCCAGATAATAGTGTGCCGCGTTGGAGGTTTCAGGGACGCTGGCGGCATCCGTCAACCACGGAACAGCCGCGTCATAGTCTTTCGCTCTAAAAAAAGATGCCCCCAACGCCAATTTTCCCCGAGGATCTTGCGGTCTGAGTTTCAGGTATTTTTCAAAATAGGGAACTGCCTCGGCTGGATCGTGCCGGAAAGCCGAGGTCGCGCCCATTGCGTAATTGTAGGAAGCGTTTTCAGGTTCCAGCTTTACGGCTTTCTCAAACGAGTTGCGCGCCTCGGCGATGAGGTCGATGTCCAAACAAACCAGGCCGAAAGAATAATGGATACTCGCATCATTGGGTGCGAGGTCGCGCGCGTGCGCCAGGTAGCCAAGGGATCCCTTGTAGTCTTTCTGCTCGTGGGCTATACGAGCCAATTCAATAAGCGAGGCAACAGAAAGATGTCCGCCGGTGACGTATTTTTCCAGAGTCAAGCGTGCTTCCTTGATCCTTCCCGAGGCTTCATACGCCAATCCAAGGGTGTGCTGCATGGCGGGCGACAATGAACGACGACTCTGCAGGCTTTCCAGAGTAGAGACGATCACATCATCACGCTGGCCCGCACGCAGACCCGGCAACATTTGCTGGACATCGGGCTCAGAAAAATCGGGCTTGGCAAGCAAGTGCGCAACAGCCTCGTCTGTCCGCTTTCGATCGCCCAGCCCCGCGTAGTCTGCACACAAAAGTGAGAGACCCTGAGCAGAATGCTGAGTATCTTCCGGAAGCCTTAAGACTCGGACGAGGGATTCTTGATATTTACTATTCTGAAGAAGCAAGGTTGCGCTCTGGTAGTTGGCTTCTGCATTTTGAGCGTCGTAGTCCAGCACCCGCTCGTACACATCGAGTGCTTTGTCGCCGGCGGGGCGGTCAGCGGCGGAGGTTTCCTGGTAAAGCCGTCCCAAATTCAAATAAGCTGCGGTAAATCTCGGCTCACGCTGAACGGCGCGCCTGAAGCTGGTTTCGGCTGCTGCGTAGTGACCCTGCTGCGCTTGGATAACACCGGATAAGTTGTCGAGTCCCGCATCGGCAGGGAACTGTTTTGCCAAGTCGGTGAGCAGACGCTGTGCCTCGGCCAGATCATGCTGTTCGATCAGTTGTTGAATTCTCAGGATTCGCTGATCTCTTAAGCTTTGGGAAGTTGGTCGGGCACAGGCAGCACTGGGAGTGAAACAGAGAGAAAACGCCAGGGTGAAAGCCGGAATCAGCCAACGCCATCGCATCATGAAGCCCGTGACCGTGCGCGTTTTCCGGGGAAAAATCCAAGAAAGTCGCGAAAAAATTATACCTGAGTCACTAAAGCATGCGGGTGTACTTTATACTCGCGCGGATAGGGATTTGTAACGATAGTGATAGTTCGGCCTCAAATGATCGTTCATGGTGCCCGATTGCTTGAAGTAGCGCGGTTTTGGATCATCGTATTTTGCTGCGCCGGCTGCGTGACATTCGCGCAGCAGAGTATTCCACCTTCTGCCGAGACCCAGATCGCTGCGGGCGTGCAGGCACTCAAGAATGGCGACCTGGATACTGCGGAGAAGGTCTTTACCGAAGCTTTGCGGCATGGCACCAGGCATCCCCTGATCTTTCACAATCTTGGGGTTATAGCTCAGCAACGAGGCAATCATCAGCAGGCAATTGTCCGATTTCGACAAGCGATTGCTCTGCAACCGGATTACGGTCCCACGCGGCTGCTGCTTGGATCGAGTCTGCTGGCGCTCGGAAAGAATGCGGATGCGATTCGCGAGCTCAAGCTGGCGGTCACCTTGATGCCAGACCAACCTCAGCCACGTCTGCAGCTGGCGAAAGCATACGAGGCATCGGCGAACTGGATCGGAGCTGTGGAGCAGCTCCAGAAACTGGTGGGGTTGGCTCCGGGCGATGCCGAATATTCGTATCAACTGGGTAAGGCTTACACCAAACTTTCTGGTTGGTCGCTTCGCGAGATTGCGCGTCTCAATCCAGACGCCGCGCGATTGCGCCAGGCTCTCGGGCAGGAGTACGCGATCCAGGAAAGATATGACCGAGCGTTGACGGCTTATCAGGAGGCCGCTCGCTCTGACCCCAAGTTGCCGGAAATTCATTTAGGAATGGCTGTGATCCTGTTTGAACAGAAGAGATTTGACGAGGCTCTTGCGGAAATTGAACTTGAGCTCAAACTTGTACCGGAGAGCAAAGTTGCGGCCGAGACAAAGGCGAAGATTGAAGCCGCGAAGTCGGGATTAACCCCTTAGCCCTGTGTCATCACCTTTGATAAATCGCGTTGTTGTCGCGGCTGCGATGGTATTGTGTGCGTCGTCGCCCCTGCTGCAAGCCGGACAAAATCCCGCTCCGCAGTTAGAAGATTTGCCAGGCGTTCGTGTTCCGTATGATCTCTCAGGCTTGGAACTGGGAGCCGTCCGCCGCGCTGAATTGGAAAGCGCCCTCACAAGAAAAGATTACAAGAAGGCGGAGACGATTCTGGTCGATGAAGCAGAACGGGATCCAAAATCCTTTCATGCGGCCAAAGTGCTTGAGTTTGCCGGCGGCATTTTCTTTCTCGATGGGCACTATCTCAATTCCTCAATCGCCTGGAAAAAATCGGAGGCGATTGCGCCGCTTAGTGAGCGTAGCAGGTTCACGCTGGCCATGGCGTACATAAAACTGAATCGGCGGCATTGGGCGCGACCGGAACTGGAAAAGCTGGCAGCGGCCCAGCCACACAATCCGCTCTACTTATATTGGTTGTCGCGGCTGGATTACGACGACCAAAAATATTTGGAGGCGATCGGACGACTTCAGAAAGTGGTGGATCTCGATCCAAAGATGGTGCGCGCACACGACCTTCTAGGACTCTGCTACGACTACCTTGGGCATATGGATGAAGCGATCAGGAACTTCAGCCGTGCGGTCGAGTTGAACCGATTGCAATCCACGCCGACCGCGTGGCCCCACTTGGATATGGCGATTTCGCAAATTGAGCTGAATCAACTACCCGAGGCGGAGAAGAATCTCCGAGAGGCGATCAGCTATGACTCCCGCCTGCCTCAGGCACGCTATCAGCTCGGGCGCGTGTTGGAAAAGCAGGGAAAGTACCAGGAAGCACTTCAGGCGCTCAATGAATCTGCAGCACTCGATCCGGCATATCCCGAACCACACTATCTGCTGGGCCGGATCCATCAGAGATTGGGGCAGGGCCGGCTTGCGAAAGCCGAGATCGAACGATTCCGGCAGCTGGACAAGGCACGACCGACACGCGCGGGAGTGAAGTCTCCCTCGCCGCCGAATTAGCCACGGCGTTCATCTCTCCGAAAAAAACGCGCCATCTCCGTGGGAGAAGATGGCGCTTCGTGGGTTGGTGGGTTGGTTGGGTGAGATTTAGAACTCTAGCCTCGCTCCAATTTGAATTGTCCGCGGTGAGCTGACGCCTCCACTCCAAGCGCCAAAATTTGCGCCGCTTACGTCGTTGTTGAAGGCAAAGCTTGAGCCTTGATTGTTCACGTTAGCTGCGTTGTAGAAGTAATGCTGGTTAAAGGCGTTGAAGAACTGGAACCGAAGTTGAAAGTTGACGCGTTCACTAAGTTGTGTGTTCTTGGTCACAGCGAAGTCAACATTTTTTGAGTTGGGGCCTCTCAAGTTCGAGATGCGAGGCCCGTCGCCTGTGTAGCCAAATTGGCCAGGTCCTCCCACACCAGCGGTGTTGGTATAGCTGAAGTTACTAGCAGACTCGAATGCCGCGGCATTGAGAAGCGGTCCTTTGCCCGGATCAAAGCTATTCGGATCCTGTAGGAAGGGATTCACCCCCGGCACCAGGCCCACCAAACAATTCTGCCTGAATTGCGGCACTACTTGGCACGTGCCCGAGCGGAACCACATGGGCGTTCCGCTCGACCAGTGGATGATGGGACTTATTTGCCAGCCGCCGGCGACCGCATTGGCGAACCCATGGGTAAGGTGAGCCTTACTCCGACCAAACGGCAGGTCATACACAAACGCTGCCGAAACGATTTGCGGGACATCGTCGGACGATAAGGTGCGAGCGCGCTGCTTCTCATATGGCGAGATTACGCCCTGAGTGGCATTCCACGATCCGCCAAGCTGTTGCGTATTATCCGAAGCGTCGGAAATGAGCTTCGAGTTGGTATAGGAGACCAGCATGTAGAGACCATGCCGGAAGCTCCTCTCGGCCTTGAGCTGGAAGGAGTGATAGATGGAGTTACCCTTGTTCTCATTGAGTCCCTGCAGTGGAGGACAGAACTGCGGGAAGGGGAGCAGAGCTTGAGCAACTGTGGCGGAGCAATTATTGCCGCCTTTATTCATGTCCGCGACCCACCCAGTATAAGGCACTGAAACCCCGTCAACCGGTGCTTCTGAAGGGCTGAATGTGTCCAAGAGCTCGGGTTTACCTGGATTAATGCTGCTGGGTCCCTCAAGAGCTCGGATGTTTGCAGCAAAGGGATCCAGCACATTGACTGGAACCAGACTCGAAGTCAGGCGCGTGCCCTTGTTGCCGACATAAGCCAAACTCAACGCTATGCTCTTGGGGAGTTGGCGCTCGATTGTCAGATTCCATTGTTGGGAATACGGGCGCCGATTGGCATCTACAGGGCGATATGCCGAACCATTGCCATTTGCTTGGCTGGGGAACGCGCCATTGTCATAGCTTGGCGAAATAAACGGAGGGGGACTGAAAGCCGAGACACCCTGGTCCAAATAGAAGGCTGGATTAGCGCTGAGGCCGTTCGGAGTGGTTCCGAATGTTTGGTGCAGGTTGTAGCCGTCAAGCGACATGCCTCCGCCCCATCCCGGATAGAAAGCTTGGGCGTAGAAAATACCGTAGCCGGCGCGAACCACCGTCTTCTGGTCCCAGGAATAGGCGATACCGAGCCGGGGCGCAAATCCGTTATGCCAGGGCTTCTCGGGAAAGCGTGGACCGTAACAGGCGCCTGCGGCCCCGCATGCGGCGTTGTTGCCGGCAAAGGCGAGCCGCCCAGGTAGTCCACCGGCGCCCGGATTGGTTCCTACGAGGTCGATGAAGGAAAAGTGGTCGTACTTCTCATGCGAAGGCGCATAGTAATCCCAACGTAGGCCATAGTTTAGAGTCAACTTGGGAGTGATTTTCCACGCGTCGTTTCCGTGAAGGGCCCATACCGTCTGGCGCGGGTACCACGCCGGCACCGTCCGACGATCTACTGAGCCACCGCTGACTGCTCCCAACAGAAATCCAGCGACAGGACTGCCCCCGGCACCTGTTGTGGGAGAGCTGGTAGTTGATTTGTCGAAGCCATAGGTTCCTGACTCGTTACCCGACTGGTGAATGTTTCCCTGAACCGAACGCCACTCGCCACCGAACGTAAAAGTGTGATGGCCATGGACCTTCGTAGCCACGTCATTCCACACCCAGGTTGGGCGCACAGTAATGTTGGTGGCGGGGGGGCCGTTGCTATTGGAGATCTGGTTATACCCGTCTGAAAAGGTGAACGCCGGGAGAGCATTGGTTCCCGCTGCATTGGGTATCTGAGGCAACTTACCGATGAAAGACAAATTCTCCGAACCGTACCCTTCGTTTCGATTTAGATATCCGAAGGTCATGTGATTCAGTAAGGTCGGAGAAAAAGTGTGTTCCCAGTTGAAACGCGAAATCGGCGAATTCTGGGGCCGGGTGGGAGATTCCGTCGAGATCGCGACGGGAAGCGCGGTCGCTGTGTTGAAACCAGTAAACTGGCGCCACCAAAAGAAATAAAAGTGATCGCTGTCGCCCCAATTGTGGTCGAGACGGAACATATAAACGTTGGAATTGCTGGTCAGGGAATCCGGGACCGGCTTAGGCAGCGTGTAATTGTTGGTTGGTTGGTTGTTGGTAGGGGTCGGTAGCTGGGCTATGTAAGCAGCGGCGATTGGGCTGATGCACGCCGCCGGAATTGCATTTCCGGGGAATTGCTGTCCCGGTACCACGCCGCTTGCCGCGCAGGCCGGAGTAATTGTTCCGGGAACGTAAATATTATTACCGGTACTTGCGGCCCAATCGCTGAAATTACCATTTCGTTCGGCAATGGACGGAATCGAAAGGGTTGGAGAATTCGATCCGCCAGCCTGATGATAAGACTCCCAATCGAAGTAGAAAAAGGTTTTGTGCTTCCCGCTGTTGACCCAGGGAAGTTTCACCGGTCCGCCAATGTTAGCGCCAAAGTCGTGCTCATTGTCGGCAGAAGCGCTGGTCTTTCCCCACTGTGCGGCATTCAGCGCCTTGTTGCGGCCGTACTCGAAAGCGGCCCCGTGATACACGTTGGTACCGGACTTGCTGACCATCGTGATTTGGCCCGAGGTGGAGGAGCCATATTGTGCGTCGTAGCTGGAAGTGATGACCTTGACTTCCTGAATCATATCGGGAGACATCTGGAAATCTTGGTGGATAGACACCATGCCGCTCTGGCTCATGAAGCCTTCCTGCATCGTGGCTCCGTCCAAGAGAGCTTCGTCACCGGATTCCTGCCCGCCGTTGATTCGCGCCTGAAATGCCTGATTCGAACTGCCGGTCGAAATGCCCGGCAGCAACACGGCCAAACCCGCGGAGGAACGCGGCTTGCCTTCTACCGTGAGGGCTTCGAATCCAGTCGCCGCATTGGTCAGCGTCAGCTCCGCCCCAGGCATCGCAGCCCCAGACTGATCGGTTACGGTGCCGCCAAGGCTGGCATTGCCAATCTGCGCGCCAGCCGAGACCGCGAGGGCAAGCCACAGAGCCAAAAACAAACCCAGAGAAAACATTTTCGATGGGATGCTATTCGCAAACATGTTCGTCACCTCAAGAGGCTGCGGCGGACCGCAGTTTTCGATTCGTGATTTCTGCAGGCGGCAGATGCCGCCACGCTGCATAAACGTTTGGGCTAATGCGAAAGCATTACTGGGTTGCGATTATTCGCACCATACGTTCTCATTTGTCAAGGCGAAAGTTTTCAAAGGTTCTGTTAAGAACAATTAAACGATCAGATCCGGCCGCAGCTCGCGGTAAGCGAGCTGCAATCGCCTTCTGAGCACAATAAACACCAGGCAAAGTGATTGATTTCCACGGTGCAACCCGTCCGAGCGACCAGAGAATCTTGTGCGTTGATTCGCCATAGGCAGTAGCGTGCTTGCGCGTACTACTTCGAGACTCTTAACAACATCACACCGTGCTTCGGCACCTGGGAAGAGTAGGAACCCTGCGTCGAGCCGACATCCTGATGTTTCCAGAGATCGCGGAGCCGCGCCGGACCTGCGATTCCGAGCATTTTGAAATCGAGCGTTATCTTGAGTTCGGATTCGCCCCGATTGAAAAGGCCTACAGCGTTACTACCGTCAGCAAGCGGCTTCACCCAAATTTCGAGTGGGCCTTCATCCCACACTCGGTGTCCCTGAGCGCCTTTTGCATCCTGATCTACTGCGATGATTTCGGGATTCGTTAGTATTTCCTTTGTTTCGGCATTCATGGTGCGCAAGTCATTGCCCGCAAGCAGCGGCGCGGCAAGCAGTGCCCACAAGGACATGTGGGTGAGATACTCATCGCGCTTCATTCCGCCGTTACCAACTTCCAGCATATCGGGATCATTCCAGTGTCCTGGGCCAGCGAACTTCTCCAGTCCATTTTGGCTAAAACCGATCACGGACATACGGTCGTAGTGGTCGCTAATATCTCCTGTGGTGCGCCACAGATTTCCGGTGTGGGGTCCCCACGTCCACGGGGCTTTTACGCCCCAATTGCAGATACTGAATACAATCGGCCTACCTGCTTGCGCGATCGCGTCGCGAAACTTGACATATTGTGTCTCCGCATCAAGACCTTCGGCGTGGCACCAATCGATCTTGACGTAGTCGACGGTCCATCCCGCATAGGTCTTAACATCCTGAAGCTCATGGTCCAAACTGCCCGGGCGTTTTTGACAAGTGAGCCTTCCCGCATCCGTATAAACTCCGAGCTTCAATCCCTTGCTGTGAACGTAGTCGGCGAGCGCTTTGATCCCGGACGGAAATCCAGTTGCGTCCGCCACAATCGTTCCCTGAGCGTCCCGGCTGACCTGCCAGCAGTCGTCGATGTTGACGTACTGATAGCCGGCATCCTTCATTCCCGAGCTGACGATAGCGTCCGCGGTCTCGCGGATCAGTTGTTCGCTCACGCCGCAGCCGAATTTGTTCCAACTGTTCCAGCCCATCGGGGGAGTCTGGGCCAGTGGCCGGTTGCCGGCCTGTGCGAATGCTGTGCTGCTGGTTACGGCGAAAAGCGCTACAAATAGAACTTCAAGCAGAGCACGTCGAAAGTTCGTCATAATGTCCCCTCTGGATGTTTTGTTCGCGTAAATCGAACAGCATATTAAAAGCACTTTTCAAAAAAAGCGACTGAATTCGAAAGAGCGGTTCGATTTCCGCCTCCGGAAGTTTTAGGAATATTGAAATGTTTCTTCAGTATTTCCGCTTTGACACTCAGAGCGCACCTGCCTATCTTCAGCGGGACATGTTCGAGAACGAAGGAAGACTCTCAACTCGGAGGGCGTGGGGGATGTGTTTGGTTGACTCACGCTTCGGATGCCCATTGAAAAACATTTTGTTCTGTCTTTATCCCGTTATTTTTCTCGGGATATTCACTGCGATAACTTCTCCCGCATGGGCGGCAGTGACCACTTTGGAATCAGCGGCTTTGCGCGTCGAACTAAACTCCAGTCCCTATTCCTATCGCGTCATCGAGCGCTCGACCGGGGAGGTACTGGTCTCGCAGCGCGACACTGCGCTTGCCTTTGGCGCCGAACTCTATCCCGTTGCGGATGCGAAAGACGTCACCACGAGCTCCGACAGCATGCGGGCCAGACTTTTATTACAACTCGCGGGACGCGAGCGCCTCCAGTCCGGATCTCCCGACAGCGCGCAAGTGAGTTTTACATTCATCAAACCCGAAATTCTGCAAGTGGTAATTACCTATGGTGGGGAGCGCCCGAACGAGTTTTCTGAACAGTTCAATGACCAGGACGAACACTACTACGGCATATGGGAATACCCCTTTGGCGGAAATCTCGACAATCGTGGGGCAGATCGAGATTTTCTCGGTCTTGGAAACCAGCGTTATGTCCATCATGCGAGCGTGAGAGCGCCTTTTTATGTGACTTCGAAAAAATATGGCATCTACATCGAGAGCCTGGCACAAGGGCACTATGCAATCGCGCAGGCAGGCAAGACCAGCTTTTCATTTAAAGACGGGCAACTCAAATACCACATCATTTATGGGCCGTCGTATGCCGAGGTCTTGAATCGCTACAACGCCCTGGCAGGACCGGCAATTATGCCGCCGACGTGGGCATTTGGAAGCATATGGTGGCGAGACGATGAGCACGACGACTTGCGAGGGGTCACCAACGCACAAGAAAAGGTGATTCAGGATGCCGACAAGTTGCGGGCGTTGCATTTGCCGGCGGGCGCGATCTGGCTCGATCGACCGTACGGATCAGGCGACATGGGCTGGGGGAATATGGATTTTGATTCGTCGTTTCCTGATCCTCCCGAAATGATCCATGATCTAAACGAGCGCGGAATGAATCTTCTCCTATGGGTTGCGAACCGGAATTCTAGCGGCTTGTTTGCAGAAGGTTCTGCGAAGCATTATCTTTTCCCATTCAAGTGGCCAGCCGCCGATATTCAACGCGAGGAGGTTTCCACCTGGTTCAAAGACAGGCTGAACGGGTATGTTCGCCTCGGCATCAAGGGTTACAAAATTGATCGCGGCGAAGAGAATGAGATGCCGGATTCATTCCAGAACCAGCAGGCAGTACTGTTGCCGAAACTGGCAGCGGAAGGAATGAGCGCCGCTTATGGAAATGATTTTTTCCTGTTCTCACGTAACGCCAATGATACTTCGCGGAAATATACGGCCGTTTGGAACGGAGACTCCTGGTCCACCTTTGGCGGGCTGCAAACGTCGTTAAAAAATGCGCTGCGGTCGGGCATCATAAATTTCCCCATGTGGGGATCCGATACGGGCGGATACTTCGCCCCGCCGCAGCCGGACACAGATCTGCTCGCGCGCTGGCTGGAGTTCAGTGCGTTCAGTCCGATGATGGAGATAATCCTCGGGCCTAAGAGAACGCTGTGGGATGACTATGACCACGAAGTGATCGAGATCGCTAAGACCTATGTGACTGCCCATCACGACTTAATCCCCTACGCGAGATCGTATATGTATCAGGCGACGCAGACAGGAATGCCAATCATGCGGGCCTTAGCACTTGCATACCCCAAGGACACGAGCCTCAGCGACACGTGGGATGAATACTTGTATGGCGGAGACATCCTAGTCGCGCCGATTTTGGAGGGCAGCGTGACCGGGCGCAATGTTTACCTTCCCGCTGGGCACTGGCTGAATTACAACGACAAGCACACCGTTCACGACGGGAATAAAACCATCAAGACCAAAGCCCCGTTGGCGATCATTCCCCTGTTCGTGCGCGAGGGCGCGATCATTCCACGGGGCGATATCGTAAAGCTGAATAACAACTGGGATGTCAACTGGGCCCCAAATCTTCGTATCGAAGTTTTCCCATCCGGAAAGCACGCAAGTCAATTCGATTACTTCACGGGAACCAGCGTACAACAAATTTCCGTCACCCCTCAAAACGGAACATTGGCGATCCGTTTCGGAGATTTGGGAATTGAGGGGAAGCTCGAGGTGTACTGTCGGAATGTGAAAGAGGTGAGAGAGAACGGCACCAGCTTGCGAATCGGCACAGATTATACCTACGACGCGGAAACGCTAAAACTTACGATTCCATTCAAAGGCACAACCAATCTCGCAATCATCGGGGCAGCCAGTCTCTTTGGTTCACCGGCCTCGTCCGAAGGCCGAACACGGGAATGATGTCCTCAGGAGCGATAGTGAAAGCCAACGCACTAGTGGGCAAAACCTCATTTGCCGTATTTGTGTTCGCAGCTTTTCTTTTCGTGCCACGGTTAACTGCCCAAAATCCGAATTTTCATAACGCTCCCTCATCTGCCAAGAGTTTGAAGAATCCTTACGAAGGAAGCCCCAACTCCGCGGCGGCCGGAAAGCCGCTGTACAGCGTCCACTGCGCCCAGTGCCACGGGCAAAGTGGACAGGGAACCGGCAATGTTCCCTCTTTGGCCAAAGATCCAGCGCAGTCCGCGGAACAGGGTGAGCTTTTCTGGTACATCAGCCGAGGCGACGTGAATAACGGTATGCCATCCTGGGCTGCCCTCCCGAAGCAGCAAAGATGGCAGATCATCAGCTACGTGAAATCGTTGCCCAGTTCTAAGACGGTGGCGGCGACTGCTTCAGCATCGGCACCCAGCGGCGCAGATTTGAACGCACCGCCTCCGAAAG
>WNGF01003480.1_pt1 | contig 21370 bp, 19 predicted proteins | sample 5400641 | NCBI WGS metagenome assembly WNGF01 (sample SAMN13153371, study PRJNA577476) | soil metagenome | isolation source: 80 cm soil or saprolite under grassland replicate 2 | place: USA:California | collected 2016-06-15 | reverse complement strand
TGGGGAAGGGCACGGCGGATGCTGCTCGGCGTTTCCCGGGTGCCCCCGGCGCGCCACCTACAATGCCCGGATGACCGACGACGTTCGCGTCCGGATCGCTCCCAGCCCCACGGGCCCGCTGCACATCGGCACGGCTCGCACGGCGCTGTTCAACTTCCTGTTCGCTCGCCACAACGGGGGCACGTTCGTCCTGCGGCTCGAGGATACGGACGTCGCGCGCAGCTCGATTGCATACGAGAAGGACATCCTGGATGGGCTCCACTGGCTGGGCCTCACCTGGGACGAGGGCCCTGCCGTCGCGGGCGAGGAGGCTCGCGGGCCGCACGGCCCATATCGCCAGATGGAGCGACTGGCCCTCTACAGGGAGGCCGCCGACGCGCTCCTTGCCGCGGACATGGCCTACCCCTGTTACTGCACCGCCGAGGAGCTGGATGCCGAGCGGCGGCGCCTAGAGGCGGCCCATCTCCCACCTCGCTATAGCGGCCGGTGCGCCCGACCGACGGCGGCCGAGCGCGCTGCCTTCGAGGCCCAGGACCGCCGGCCGGCGCTTCGCTTCCGGATCGCGGAAGGCGTCGTCGCCTTCGACGACATGGTCCGGGGCCGGGTGGAGATCGACACCTCCACCCTCGGCGGGGATCTCGTGATCGTGCGTGCCGACGGCACCCCGCTCTACCACTTCACCGTCGTCGTGGACGATGCCGCGATGCGAATCAGCCACGTCATCCGCGGTGAGGACCACCTGTCGAACACGCCCAAGCACATCCTCCTCTTTCGGGCGCTGGGCTACGACGAGCCGCGCTTTGCCCACCTGCCGCTCATCCTCAACGCCGACCGGACGAAGATGAGCAAGCGCAAGAGTCAGACGGCGATCAGCGACTACATCGCCGAGGGCTTCGTCCGCGAGGGAATCGTCAACTACCTCGCCCTCCTGGGGTGGTCGACCGGGACCGAGGAGGAGGTCCTGTCGCTGGACGAGCTGGTCGAGCGATTCGACATCGGCCACGTCCAGAAGGCCGGCGCCGTCTTCGATCGCGAGCGTCTCGAATGGCTCAACGGCCAGTGGATTCGTCGCCTCCCGCCCGATGAGCTCGTGGAGCGGTTGCGGCCGTTCCTCGAGGCACAGGCCGCGGCCGGCCGCTTCGATCGAATCCCGACCGACGAGGAGATCCGCGCGCTCGTGCCGCTCGTGCAGGAGCGGTTGCCCGTCCTGGGGGCGATCGGCGACCTCGTCGGCTTCCTGTTCGTCGATGAGGTCCGGCCCGACAGGGCGTCGCTCGTGCCCAAGCGCTGGGACGCCGCGACCACTGTCGAGGGCCTGCGCGCGGCGCGCAAGGTGATCGCCCGCAACGGCGAGCTCGCCTTCGACCACGAGGGCCTGGAGCTGGCCCTGCGCGGCCTGGCCGAGGAACGTGGCTGGAAGGCAGGTGACCTCTTCATGGCGATCCGGGTGGCGGTCACCGGCCGAACGGCGACCCCGCCGCTCTTCGAGACCCTTGCGGCGCTCGGCTACGGGCGGACGCTCGACCGGCTGGACCAGGCGCTCGCTGCCCTTGCGGACGCTGCGCCGGCCTGACCCATCAGCCCACGACCGCGTTGAGGATCACATAGCTCACGGCGGCGACCGCGCCAGCGGCAGGAATCGTCAGGATCCAGGCGACGACAATCCGGCCCGCCACCCCCCAGCGGACCGCAGATAGCCGGTGGCTCGCGCCCACGCCCATGATCGCAGTGCTGATGATGTGGGTCGTCGAGACCGGCATCCCGAAATGGCTGGCGCCCAGGATAACCGTCGCGGCCGTCGTCTCGGCGGCGAAGCCATGAATCGGATCGAGCTTGACGACGCGCTGGCCCATCGTCTTCATGATTCGCCACCCCCCGACCGACGTGCCCGCGCTCATCGCGATGGCCGCGACAACGATGATCGGCAGGGGCACCTCAAACGTCGGGATGAGATGCGCCGAGAAGAGAGCCAGGGTCATGACTCCCATCGTCTTCTGGGCATCGTTGCTGCCGTGGCTGAAGGCCATGTACGTGGCTGACAGGAGCTGGAGGCGTCGGAAGCGGGCATTGAGTCGCGCCGGGTGCGCGTGCCGGAAGAGATTGAGCAACACGACCATGAAACCGAACCCGATCGCAAGGCCCAGGATCGGTGAGCTGACGAGCGGGAGCAGGACCTTGTTCGTCACACCGTCCATCTGAATTGCGGCCACGCCGGACGCGATCAGGGTGGCGCCCAGGAGGCCGCCGATGAGTGAGTGGCTGCTCGAGCTCGGGATCCCCAGCCGCCAGGTGAACAGGTTCCACGCGATCGCGCCGATCAGCGCAGCGGCGACGTATACCTGGTGCGGATCGGCGGCGTTGACGATCCGCTCGTCGATCAGCCCCGCGCCGATGGTCTTTGCCACGGCCGTGCCGGACAGGGCACCCACGAAGTTGGCGACGGCCGACAGAACGATGGCCTGGTCCGGCCGGAGGGCCCGCGTCGAGACGGACGTCGCGATCGCATTGGCGGTGTCGTGGAAGCCGTTGATGTAGTCGAAGAGGACCGCCAGGGCAAGAATCGCGACGAGGATGACGGTCAGTTGATCAAGCACTGGCGTCGTGGCCAATGCTCAGGGTTGCCGGGGACGCCGGCGGCTCGAACTTCGAGCAGCAAGTGATCACGGGCAGGGACGGTAACAGGTCCGGGGCGGTTCCACGACCCGGGCCGGTATCCTTCCGCGATGCGTCTCTCGCAGCTCTTCTTCACCACGCTCCGCGACGATCCCTCCGACGCCGAGATGCCGTCGCATCGCCTGCTGCTCCGAGCCGGCTACGTCCGCCAATTGGGCGCCGGCCTGTATTCGCTCCTGCCGCTCGGCTACCGGGTGACCAGGCGGGTCGAGCAGGTCATCCGCGAGGAGATGGACCGGATCGGCTGTCAGGAGATGGAGATGCCGGTCATCCATCCCGCCGACCTGTGGCGGGAATCCGGGCGGTACGACCAGATCGGGCCCGAGATGGCCCGCTTCAAGGATCGTGCTGGCCGCGACATGGTCATCGCCATGACCCACGAGGAAGTGGTCGCCGACCTGCTCCGCGACATCGTCAGGAGCTACCGGCAGCTGCCGGTCATGGTCTATCACTTCCAGACGAAGTTCCGTGACGAGCCACGGTCGCGCGGCGGTCTCATCCGGGTCCGCGAGTTCGTGATGAAGGACTCCTACAGCTGTGATCGGGACGAGGCCGGCCTGGATCACAGCTACCAGCTCCATTACGAGGCCTACTGCAGGATCTTCGAGCGCCTCGGCCTGCAGGCGATCGCGGTCGCGAGCGATGTCGGGATGATGGGCGGCAGCCAGGCCCATGAGTTCATGGTCCTCAACCCGGCCGGCGAGGACGTGTTGGTCCTGTGCGAGGCGTGCGGCTTCTCGGCCAACCGGCAGGTCGCATCCGCCCGGCCGCCAGAGATTCCGGCCGCACCACCCCGACCGATCGAGGAGGTGGAGACGCCGGGCACGACGACGATCGCCTCACTGGCCGCCTTCCTCGGAATCACGCCGGCGGAAACCGCGAAAGCGGCGTTCTTCGTCACGGGCGACAGCCGGCTCGTGACGGCCGTCGTCCGTGGCGACCGGGAGGTGAACGAGACCAAGCTCGCCAATGCCGTCCGGGCAGAGGCCGGGCTGCGGCCGGCCCAGCCGGAGGAGATCACGGCCGCCGGCATGGAGCCCGGCTACGGCTCGCCGATCGGCGCGCACGACACCTACGTGATCGTCGACGAGATCGCGGCTCGGACACCGAACCTCGTCGCCGGCGCGAACCGTGTCGGCTGGCACGTCCGCAACGTCAACGTCGGTCGCGACTTCCAGCCGGACCTCGTCGCCGACATCGACAACGCCCAGGAAGGCGACCCCTGTCCGACGTGCGGACGCCCGGTCGTCCTTCGCAACGGTGTGGAGGTCGGCAACATCTTCAAGCTCGGCACGAAGTACACGGAGGCTCTGGGCGCGACGTACCTCGGCGAGGACGGTCAGGCGCATCCCATCGTCATGGGCTCGTATGGCATCGGCCTGGGACGGAACGTCGCCTGCATCGTGGAGGCCCACCACGACGACAAGGGCATCGTCTGGCCGGCCGAGGTGGCGCCGTATGCCGCCCACCTCGTGGCAATCGGATCCAATCGGGACGAGCGGGTCGCCCAGATCGCCGGGCGCCTCCACGCTGCTGCCCTGGCGGCAGGCCCCGATCGCGAGATCCTCTACGACGACCGCGACGAATCGCCCGGCGTCAAGTTCACCGACGCCGAGCTCCTGGGCATGCCGCGAATCCTGACCGTCAGCCCGCGCTCGATCGCCGCCGGTGGCGTCGAGGTGACGATCCGTGCGACCGGTGAGCGCTCCACGGTCTCGATCGACGAGCTTGAGACTTCGCTCGTGCGAGAACCCACCGGTTGACTGGGCGGGCCCGCGATGTCGGCCGGGGTTGGCCGCCGTTCCAACCGGCGTAGGATTCGGCCGTGGCCGCTCGCGACATTCCAACCGACGACCTGTACGCGCGCCTGGAGCTGCCCGCGGGCGCCGCGCCCGAGGCGATCGAGATTGCCTGGCGGGCCCTGCTCAAGCGGCACCACCCGGACGTCGCCGGCGAGGGGTCGCTCGACGCGGCCAAGCGGATCAACGTGGCGCACGACTGGTTGGGCGATCCGGAGCTCAGGGCGCGCTACGACCGTGCCCGGAATCTGCCGGGACGCGCAACCGGGCACGGCGGGACGAGGCTCCGCGGAACGGAGCCACGACGAGCCACGACTCGGCCCCGACGACCGCGGTGGACCTGGCCGACCACTATTCGGCCCCGCGATGGGCGATTCCGCGCTCGCTCGCTGGGCGGGCTCACGGACGAGCGGCCGCCCGACCTCGATCTCTCATCCCCGCCCGTGCAGGCGTTCCTCGACCAGGTGGCGGCACTCACCGCCGACGAGCTGGATCGGCTCGCCCTGGCCAGGCCGGCGCCGATTGCGTTCGTCGCCAGCATCCGTCGGTTCCTGACGCCCGAGCGTGAGGCCGCTCTCGATGCCACCGAGGCCGCGGTGATGTCTCGGCTGCCCGATGCCGCTCGGGGCAGGCCGCGTGTCGCCGACGCCGTCATCGGCGTGGCCGACCTTCTTGTGCTCGAGGGCTTCCTGGCCGATTCGCTGAGCGACCCGTTCCGAGAGCGGGTGGGGGAGCGCATGACCCGTGGCTGGGAGGCGGCCGTCGGCCATCGCCGGTACGGCCCCAACACCTCGGAGGTGGAGGCGCTCGTGGCCAGAGCCGGGCGGCTCGGCGACGACGGCGCCCGCCGGATCGTGGAGGTGGCCCGTGAAGCTCGCCTCGGCACAGTCTGCTGGCCGCGCGGGACCGACCCGGCGGAAGACGAGACCCTCCGGATCTCGGTCGACCTGGCGGGGCTAGACGCGGCCTCGGCGGTGGCGGCCTGCGGGTTGCCGAATGCCCGCGAGGCGGCCGTGCGGGGCGTCATGTCCGCCCTGGCCGGGATCGTGGCGCTGCGGCCGGCCTTTGCGCCGAGCGTGTTCGCCTCGCTCACGTCGCGCTTCGCCGAATTGGGTCTCGTGGTGGCCGGGCCTCGCGTCGCTCGCTGAGGGCCGAAGGAACTCGAGCGGCGCGGCGCCCGGGCGAAGCGGCCGACGGCCGACCCGCGGGGCGAGGTCAGACCAGGCCGACGGCGTGGAGGTTGCTCGCGGCACCCATGATGCCGGCCGCGGCGCCGGCAGCCAGCAGGGCCACGGCCAGCGAGATGAGGATCGGCCGGCCGACGCGGACGAGCAGCACGGAGGCGCCGACGATGAGGGCGAACAGGCCGATCTTGAGCGCGATCAGCCCGGGCAGGCCGTACGCGTCGTAGGCCGTGCCCGCTAGTGGCCCGCGCTCGGCGATGGATCCCAGCCTGCTCATCATGTGGCCCGCCGTCGCGAGATCCTCGAGCTGCGCAACGAGAAGCAAGGCGATGAGGGTCGCAAATACCAGCGCGCGCCTCACGGTCCAGCCCTGCCTTCCGGTGTCGTGGCCGCGCGAGCGGCCCACGTCGGCCAGTGCGGCCCGTCTTACCCCGGCGGCTGGACCCTCTCGGGGCGAGAGCCCTGCACCGCCCAGTTTGGCAGAACCGGGCGCCGCCCGTCAGGCGTGGCGTTCGCAGCGATTGCGGGGTCGGCTGCCCGACCACGGATAGACGACGAGCCGCCGGTTATCTGCCTAGGCGTGCTTGACGACGATCCGCTCGATGATATTGGCGACGTCCTCGCACTTGTCGATCGTCGCCTCCAGGAGTGTGTAGATCTCCTTCCACTTGATGATCTCGAGTGGCTTGTGGCGCTCGTCGAACAAACCAGCGATGGCCTCTCTGGTCACCTGGTCACCTTCGTTCTCGAAGCGGTGGATCTCGATCCAATATCGCTCGAGGCCCTTGAAGCCACGGAGGTGACCGAGCGCCTCGTGCAGCAGCTCGCATTGCCGGACGACAATGGCCGCCTGCCGGATGGCGGCATCGGTTGGAGCCTCGATCCGGTAGAGGACGAACGTGTCCGCCACCTCCTCGACGAGATCCAGGACGTCGTCAAGCCCGCTGATGAGCGAGTGGATGTCTTCGCGGTCAAACGGCGTGACGAAGGTCGCCTCGAGGCGATGGCCGATGTCGTGACTGATCTCGTCGCCGCGATGCTCGGCGTCGCGGATCTCGCCGGCCCGTCTGGGCAGCTGGTCGAAGCTCCGGAGCATGGCCTCCAGCAGTCTGGCGGCACCGAGGACGTTCGCCGCGTCCTCCACGAACAACTCGAAGAAGTGCTCGTCGCGAGGAATCAGACGCAGGCGCATGCGCTTCTCCACCTCCCCACTCAGACCTCATGGCTCGGCATGGCCGGCCCCGCGAGCCAATCAAGGGTACCGCCTCCAACCGCGAGGGTGCCGACCGGCGGCGTGTGCGATCCTGACGGGCGTGGACCGCCTGCACGTCGCGACCCTCAACATCCTGAACCTGGCCGATCGCTGGTCCGCGCGACAGGGCCTCATCTATGCGGACATGGCGGCCCTGCAGCCCGACCTGCTGGCCCTCCAGGAGGTCGTCTATGTCATCCAGCAGGATCGACTCATCGGAGCCGCCGGGGAGGGCAGATACGCGGCGATTCGTGGCTGGGCGGGTCGGCCCGAATACGGCAACAGCCTCCTCCTCCGGGAGCCGCTCGTGGCCGATTCTGAGGAGCGCCTGGACCTTGGCCTGCAGCGGGCGGCGCACCGCGTCCGGGTCGCGTTGCCCGGTGGTAGCGCGGCGGTCGTGGCCGTCACGCATCTCCACCATCCGCCCAACGCCCACGCTGAGCGGGACAGGCAGGCCCAGGCGCTCCTGAGCTGGCTCGACGAGACAGCCGCCGACGGCCCTCCCGCCGATGCGACGATCCTGGCCGGCGACTTCAACGCCGGGCCGGATGAGCCCGCGTATGCGCGCATCGCGGCCGCCGGCTTCCGATCGGGTCACCTTGAGGCGAACGGCCGCGAGCCGGAGGTCACCTGGCCGTCTGGTCTGATCGCCCCGGCGATGGACAGGGACGGTGAGCCCGACTGCCTCGACTACATCTGGATCCGGGGCGCGATCAGGACGATCGACTGTCGGCTCGTGTTCGACAGGCCTGACCCGGACGATCCCACGCTCTATCCGTCCGACCACGTCGGGCTGGCCGCCCACCTCGAGATCGGCTGATGCGAGGCGGGGGACGGCCCCACGTCCTCGCGCATCGAGGCGACCACCGCCGGCACCCGGAGAACAGCCTCGCGGCCATGGTGACGGCCCTCGAGCTGCCCGCCTGTGACGGCGTCGAGTTCGACGTTCGGTCCTCCCGCGACGGGATGCCGGTCCTCTACCACGACGCGACCCTGGCCAGGGTCCACGGCCGCCCCGAAGCCGTGGCCGACATGTCTGCCCAGGAGCTCGACGCCCTCGGCGTGGCGAGCCTGGCGGCGGTCCTGGCGGCCGTACCCCACCGGGCGTTCCTCGACGTCGAGATCAAAGTGGAGCTCGGCCGGTCCCTGATCGAGGTCCTCGCCGCCGGTCGGGGCCCGGCCCTGTCGAACGCGGTCATCTCGTCGTTCGACGACCGGGCGCTCCGTCGCGTGCATGAGCTCGCGCCGGGCTGGCCCACCTGGCTCAACGCCGTCGATCTCTCGCCTGCCACGATCGATCGGGCGCGCGGGCTCGGTTGCGAGGGCATCTCTGTGGAGTGGCATGCCGTCGATGGCGAGCGGGTATCGCGGGCAATCGCGGCCGGGCTCGACGTCGCCGGCTGGACGGTGGCCAGGCGACCGACGCGCGACCGCCTCGCACGGCTTGGCCTCGTCGCGATCTGCGTGGAGGGCGCCGCGCTGATCCGCTGAGCATGCAAAGGCCCGGCCGTTGGCCGGGCCTGCTTGGGGCGAGCCGCGCGGTTACGACGCGGAAGCGATTCGGCTGGGGGAGGTGGTGCCGCCGAGCACGATCGTGAGTCGATCGGTCAGCGAGCGCTGTCGACGCGTCCGACCGGATGCGAGCGCCGCGTGCCGCTGGATTGCGGCGTCGGAGTCGCGCTGTCGGTCGCGGACGAGGGCGTCGACGAGGTCGAGGCGTGACACGAGGTCCATTGCTGCTTCTCCTTCGTCCTTGTGGTGCTTGTTTGTCGCTGTCATCACCCTGCGATTATAGGGTATATATCGATGGTTGTCAATATAGACAAACGACGATATAGTGGAGGCCATGCGACGATCCACCCCGGTCACCGACGATCCCGACGTTCGATTGCTGCACGCTCTGGCAGATCCGACGCGCCTGGCGATTGTTCGGGAGCTCGGCGGTGCGGGGACCATCTGCGCCTGCGATTTCACGGCGACCTGCGGGGTCAGCCAGCCGACCGTGTCCCACCACCTGCGCGTCCTGCGCGAGGCGGGCGTCGTGCACGCGGAGCGCCGCGGAACGTCGATCGACTACTCGCTGGCGCCGGGCGTCAGTGAACGACTGGCGGGACTCGCTCGGGGCCTCCTGCCCGGCTAGCCCGGCCCTGATTCCGGCCGTGCTCCAGGCGTGACCGGCTGACGGCGCTCAGCCGGACGGGAGGAGGTCCGGTGGCAGCAGCCAGCGCAGGACGCCGGCGCCCGGCTGGATCGGCGGCTCGATGTCGACTCGTGCCAGCGCGCCTTTGCGCAGGGTGAGCGCGGCAGCCCCGACCAGGGTCGACAGCAGCTCGCTGAAATCCGGGTCATGCCCGACCAGGACGACCCGGCGCCCTGACCCGGCGTCCCGGATGATGTCCTCGAGGTCGGGGATGTCCAGGGGGCCGCCCAGGCGGTCGTCCTCGGCCACCGCGCGGCCCAGGGCCTCGGCCGCGATCCTGGCGGTCTCGGCGGCCCGGACCTTTGGGCTCGTCAGGATCACATCCGGCGCGAACTCGATCGCGGCCAGGTGGCGTCCGAGCCGCTCGGCCTGGCGCCGGCCCTTTCCGGAAAGTGGGCGCTCGGCGTCCGGCCGCGTCCATGCTTCCGGGTCACCGGCGTCCGCGTGGCGGAGCAGGTACAGCTCGACCCTGCCCTGGCGATCGTTCATCCGATCCATCATCCCACGACGCTAGAGGACGGCGACGGCCCGGCCCAGGCCGCGCCGGAACGCCAGGCCGCCGACGCCCCGCCAGATCGGACCCACCGAACGATGCAACCGGGCGACCTCGCGTTCGCGGTCGACGAGATAGCGGCCGATGGCAGCCGTCTCGGCCTCGGACAGGCGGCCGGAGCGCTCCACGAGGAAGGCGCGAGCCATGGAGGCTGCCACGTCCGCGTCGTGCAGGAGGCCCAGGTGGTCCTGCATCGCTGTGACGCGGGCGATGAGGCTGGCCGCGTCGGGGCCGAGGCATTCCCGCACGAACTCGAGGGTGTAGCGCAGCCACTTCCCGGCGATCCGGAGCTCATGGAGCGTGGCCACGTCCGCCCAGCGGAGCACCGGTTCATAGGCCCGAACCTGCTCGTAGGCCGTCCAGATCTGGGACGCTGCGCGGTCGCGAATGCGGTGAGGGACCGTCGGCACGACGGCCGCCGCTCCGGCGCCCTCATTTCGGACGAAGTCCCGAAAATCATCCACCCAGCGCTTGTAGCTCTCGCTCTCCAGCTCCCGGACCAGCAGGACGCGGGCGTCGTCGCGTTGATCGCGCCACGCGGCGAAGAGGGGGGCCACGGCGCGCTGCTCTGTGCGCGACTGTGTCGCGAGGTATGCCTCGCCGGCTTCGATCAGCACGTCCAGGTCTCGGACCGCACCCAGCCGGCCGGCCACCTCGCGCAGGCGGCGCCGGTGGCGCTTGGTGCGGCCCTTCTGAAAGCCGTCTCCGAATACACGCCAGGCTGCTCGCATGCGCCGCGTCGCCACTCGCATGCGGTGCAGGTCTTCTGGGTCGTTACCCTCTCGGGTGCCAGCCTCATGGGCGATCATCCGGGCCAGGTGGAAGCGGAGAACCTTGCGCCCGGCCTCCGGCAGGAAGTCCTCGGCGGTGACCCCCGGCGTCTTGCCGACGACGAGCGGCAGGGCCGACGGGGCGGACGGGACGGCCCCGGCCGCAGCCGAAGGCCGGTCTGGCTCGATCGATCGCGCCGCTTCCTGGCCCTTCGCCTCCTGGCCGTGCCCGCCCCGGCCCGTGGCTGCGCTCCGCGGCGCCCTGGTCTGCGCGGTCGCCCCGGGTGGAGCCGCCACACCCGCCTCCTGCTGAGCGGCAGAGCGTGACGCGGTCTGCGAGGGTCGACCGGTCCGGCCGCCCCGGGCTCGCGGCCGACGCCCATCACGGGGCGAGGCCGCCGGGCCCGACCTCTCGTCCGGGGCCGTGACGCCATCCCAGCCTCCGGCAGCAATGCCATCGGCGCGAGCCGCCACGCCGGCGCTCTCGGACGCCGCCAGTGCCGCCTCCAGCTTCGACGATGTTGCCGGTGAGAGGCCGCTGTCATTCTCCAGGAACGCGCGCAACTCGGCCAGGCGGGACTCGTCGCCGGAGGTGAGCTCCACCTCGAGTTCGGCGAACCGGTCGATGACCCGCCCACGAGCGACGACATCGACCTCGTCGAGGCTCAGCTCGACTGCCGCATCGGGGGCCTTGAGGCGTCGCTTCCTGCGGAGCTGGCGAACTGTAACCAGCTCGACCAGGGGTGCGTCGCCGCCCAGCTCGAGGATGAGCGAGCGCGCCGCCGATGGGGGCCAGTCACGCGGCTCCGCGGTCCGGTCGGCCGGACCCTCGAGCTCCTCGCGTCGGGCGAGGGCTCCATCGAGCGCCGTCGTCGCCTTGACCGTGACGATCGTGCCGGCGTTGGTCTGGCGAAGGCGCGCCGCGAAGCCGGCCCGGGCGAGCGCTCCATCGGACGTGTCCAGGTAGCGGTCCTCGTGCTGGGCGGTTCGGGCCGCCGCCGCCGCCCGGAATGGGCCCAACGTCTCGGCCGACAGGAATCGCTCACCCGAGGCGACGTCACGGAGCCGGTACTTGAGCTCGACCTCCATCGGGCGGGCCTGGGTGGCCACGTCAGGCACGAGGGTCGAGGGAGCCGGCGCCCGCGCGCGGCCGGCGCGGACTCGACAGGCTGGAACTGGACTCGAGCGCCTGCTCCTTGAGGACGGCAAACGTATCGCACGTCCCCGGCGCACCGTTGATTTCCTCGGTGCGCCGCCAGGTCGCGTCCGCCTCGAGCTGCCAGGAGCGGCGGTCGTCGGCAAGCATGGTCGTCACGATCGCCTCGATGCGGGCGCGCGCCTCCCGATCCTCGACTGGGACGATGGCCTCCACCCGGCGGTCGAGATTCCGCTCCATCAGGTCGGCCGAGCCGATGTACCACTCCTGCTCTCCACCGTTGGAGAAGCCGAAGATCCGCGAGTGCTCCAGGAACTCCCCAACGACGGAGCGGACGCGGATCCGGTCCGAGACGTCCGGCAGGCCGGGCCACACCGAGCAGATGCTCCGGACGATGAGATCGACGTCGACCCCGGCCTGGCTCGCCCGATACAGCGCGTCGACGCACGCCGGGTCCACGACCGCGTTGAGCTTGAGGACGATACGGGCCGGTCGGCCCGCCGAGGCGTGGCCGACCTCGCGCTCGATGAGTTCGAGGATGCGCGTACGGAGCGACAGGGGCGCGACCAGCAGCCTCCGGAAGCTTCGCTGCCGGGAGAGGCCGGTCAACACGTTGAACAGGTCCGTCACGTCGGCGCCAAGCTCGGGCCGGCACGAGAGCAACCCTAGATCCGTGTACAGACGGGCCGTCCGCGGGTTGTAGTTACCGGTTCCGACATGGACGTACCGCCGCAGGCCGGAGCCTTCCCGCCGGACGACCAGGACGAGCTTGGAGTGCGTCTTGAGGCCAACCAACCCGTACACGACGTGAGCGCCGGCCTGCTCCAGCTTCCGGGCCCAGACGATGTTGGCCTCTTCGTCGAAGCGCGCCTTGATCTCGACGAGCACGACGACCTGCTTGCCTCGTTCGGCCGCCCGGATGAGGTCGCGGACGATCGGGGAATCGCCGCTCGTGCGATAGAGCGTCTGCTTGATCGTCAGGACTTCCGGGTCGTCGGCCGCCTGGGCGATGAACCGCTCAACGGTCGCCGTGAAGCTCTCGTAGGGGTGGTGCACGAGCAGGTCGTTGGCGCGAATCGTCGCGAAGACGTCGGCCGGCTCGTCGTCGTCCGGCGGAATCAAGCGGGCGGGAACGACCGGGGTCCAGGGCTCGTGACGCAGGTCCGGCCGGTCCACCTCGGTGATCGCGCCAAGGCCGGTCAGGTCCAGCATCCCACTGATGTCGTAGCAGTCCTCCTCCGTCAGGCCGATCCCGCGGAGAAGGATGAGCCGCGTCGCCGCGGGCATCGATCGCTCGACCTCCAGGCGGACGGCCTCTCCGAACCGACGACGCCGGAGCTCCTCCTCGATGGCCATCAGCAGGTCGTCGGCCTCGTCCTCCTCGATCGCAAGGTCGGCGTTGCGGGTGACCCGAAAGGCGTGGGTCTCCAGGATCTCCATGCCGCTGAACAGCAGGTCTAGGTTCGCCTCGATCACCTGGTCGATGAGGATGAACCTGGACGGTGCGAACTCCAGCAGGCGCGGCAGGATCTGGGGCACCTTGATCCGGGCGAACCGGCGCTCGCCGGTCTCCGGATCGCGCATGCCAACGGCGATCGACAGGCTCAGCGTGCTGATATACGGGAACGGATGGCCTGGATCGACCGCCAGCGGCGTGAGAACGGGGAAGATCTCCTCGACGAAGCGCTCCCGGAGCCGGGCATGGTGGTCGGGGATCGTCCGGTAATCGACGATCGCGATGCCCTCTTCGGCCAGCTCCTGACGCAGGGCCGCAAAGATCTCGGCCTGCTCGGCGATGAGCGTCTGGACGCGGCCGCGGATCTGCGTCAGCTGCTCGGCTGCCGTTCGGCCATCGGGCGACATGGTCGAGGAGCCTGCGGCCACCTGCTGGCGCAGCCCGGCCACCCGAACCTGGAAGAACTCGTCCAGGTTGCTCGAGAAGTGGAAGAGGAACTTCGCCCGCTCCAGGAGCGGATTGCGCTCGTCCCGGCCCTCGTGCAGGACGCGGGCGTTCCAGTCGAGCCAGGACAGCTCACGGTTGAGGTACGGCGGCGGGGCCTCGGCAGCTGGCGGGCGCTGGCGCGATCGCGAGCCGGTGGCGCTGCGTGTACGGGCGGTACTGAGGACGGTCATCCGGTTGAGCGACTCCTGGGGTCGGCGCGGGCGCAGTCGTCCGGGCCGCCGATCCTAGCACGCGTTTGTGAACGCGTGGCACCGATCGATGGTCCCTGTTCGACCACATTCAGGCCCGGCCTCTCGGGTCCCGCTCGACCTCCACCGCCGGGTTATGTCAGCCTTCGGCCCGGTAGCGGCGCTCTCCGGTGCGTGGATCGAGCCAGACCCGCATGAGCCTGCCCGACGACGGATCGATGAACGCCTCCTCCGTGCGCTGGAAGCGGGGCTCCATGGCCCCATCCTCGCCGCCGCCAGGGCCAGCCGGTGCCGAGATCCTCTCGGCCTGCTCCGATCGATAGCGGCTTCGCTCGAGAGCGATCGCGACGATGCCCGTGCCGCCGACGATGAGCAGCCAGACGCCGCCGCCCGCGGCCGGGCCTCCAACGGCGATCAGGACGATCCCGGACAGGAACAAGAGGCCTGCGACCACACCGATGAGAAGGCGCAGTGTCCCGTGCATGGCCGTGGGTGCGGTTATTCGGCCGTCGGCTGGGGAGCGTTCGGGTCGGCCACCACGACGACGGCGGTGCCGTAGGCGACGATCTCGGACATCGTCTGCCCGATCTCGGAGGAGTCGAATCTCATCGAGAGGATCGCGTTTGCACCCATGAGCGTCGCGTTCTGGACCATGCGGTCCACGGCCTGTCGCCGGGTGTCCTCGAGCAGCTCGGTGTACTCATGGATCTCGCCGCCCACGATCGACCGGAGCCCCGCCGCCAGGTTGCCGGCGAGTCCGCGGCTGCGGACGACGAGGCCGAAGACCTGGCCCTTGGTCTCGCTGACGCGCCAGCCGGCGATGAACGGGGTCGTCGTGGTCATCATCGATGAGACTCCTTGGCTGTGGTGGTGACGGTATCGGTGCCGTGGGCGTGTCCGGCGTGGGTGGCCCTCCTGATCGGCGCCCTGTCGGCATCCGGGGCGCGGCGGGCGGCGCATGCCTCACATGGGCAGCGGTCCCGGAGCAAGGCGAAGGTGTAATAGCCGGTGTGGTGCCCGTCGCCCCAGGTGGGTGCGATGGCGTACTGGCCGACCAGCTGGACGTCCACGAGCCGGGTCTGATCTGGGCTGAGCGTCGGCCGGGAGTCGAGCCAACCGGGCATGCCCGCCTCGCCACGGCAGAACGCGCAAGGACAGAGCCAGCGCAGGGTGACGGCGTCGTATGTCGTCTCATGGCCGTCCGCCCAGCCGATCTGGAGCGTGCCAGCGGCGCGGTCGGCGTGGATGCGGCTGGCGGTCGATGCGTCGGTCACGAGCGGATTGTAGTTCCAAGACACTCCTCGTCTGAGCTCACCTCGCCGACGGTATCGTCGCCGGACGCCGGGGACACAAGCTGGGCAGGCCGTCGACCTGACGGGCCACGAGCCGGCAATTCGTAGCTGGCCGCCCCTGCGACTGCCCGGCCCTGCCGCGACCATGGGTCTGTGACGGGAACGTCGGGACCCTGGCCCACCAACAGCCGCGTCGACGCGACCGGCGAAACCGTGGGCGATCATTGGCGGCGCATGCCATCGACCTTTCGACCGCGCAAACGCCAGGCCAACGCCTGGGCCCATCACACCCGGCCCTCCCGCGGCCTCGACAGGCTGGACCGGGCGCTCGCAACCGTGGCGATTGAATCCGCCGTCCTCGCAGAACTGATCCGTACGGTGCCAGAGGCGACCTGGGTCGCCTAATGGCCCATGTCCCCTCCGCCGGCACCCGCCGTACCATCCGGCTGAGGCAGCCTCCACCATGACCCTCGTCATCGATGCTCTGCACAAGCGGTTCGGCAACGTCGTCGCTCTCGACGGCGTGAGCTTCAGCGTGCAACCGGGCGAGGTCTTTGGCTTCCTGGGGGCCAACGGCGCCGGCAAGACCACGACGATGCGGATCGTCCTGGACATCCTCGCCGCCGACTCGGGCAGCGTGACCTGGAACGGCCGGCTCAACTCCGACCTGCCCCGCAGGACATGGGGCTATCTCCCGGAGGAGCGTGGGCTGTATGGGCGCATGACGGTCCTCGACCAGCTCGTTTTCTTCGCCGGCCTGTACGGCGTCGAGAGTGGCGCAGCCCGGCGCGAGATCCTCCACTGGCTCGAGCGCTTTCGCATCCCGGACTATGCGGGGCGGCGGGCCGAGGAGCTGTCCAAAGGCAACCAGCAGAAGGTCCAGTTCATCGCCTCGATCGTCCACGACCCCGAGGTGCTGGTCATGGACGAGCCCTTCAGCGGCCTGGATCCGGTGAACGCTGCGCTCCTGAAGGAGGCCTTCGCGGAGATGCGCGGGCGCGGCAAGACGCTGATCTTCAGCACGCACCAGATGGACACCGTCGAGGAGCTGTGTGAATCGGTCGCCATCGTCGACCGCGGGCGGGTCGTGGTCGGCGGGCGGCTGGTCGACGTCCGGCGAGCCTCAGGGGCACGCCATGTCCGCCTGGCGGTCGAGGGCGACAACGGTCTCGCCTGGCTGGCCGGCGTGCCAGGCGTGCGCATCGTCCGGCCCGGGCGCGATTTCGTCGAGCTCGACGTGGATCGCGACCGGGACCCCGACGTCATCCTGCGGGCGGCGCTCGATCGCGGCTGCCGGGTCACCCGGTACGAGATCGCCGACCCGTCACTGGAAGAGATCTTCATCCAGCACGTCGGGCGGCCCGTCGACGAGCCCCGGCATCTGGCTGACGGGGCCACGAGCGCCACGAGCACCCAGCCACAGATCGATCCTCTGCCTTCGGGCGATGTGCCGCGATGACGGTGCGACGGATCGTGGGTGCGGACGCGCTGCTGGTTGCCCGGCGCGAGTACCTCGACCGTATCCGCAGCCGTGCCTTCCGCATCACGACGCTGCTCGTCGCCATCATTGCCGTCGCGATCTCGCTGACGCCGATCGCGCTCAAGTACCTGGACCAGCACGCGGTCGTGCGCATCACCGTCATCGCCCCGACGAAATCTCTCGCCGACGGCACCGTGGCGATCCTCGACGGCCTCGTCAACCGGCCGCCGGCCGGCCAGGACCCCGATCGCTGGGAGAAGCCCTTCCGCATCGCGGCGGCGAGCGATCTCCAGGCGGCGATCGACGACGTCGCTGCCGGCCGGATCGACGGCGTCCTCGACGTGAGCCGGCGGGCCGACGGCGGACTGAGCTTCGTCCTCCACTCCCGCGACACGTCGACGAGCGCACGAGCCCAGATCATCGCCTTCGCCGCCGAGGGCGTCGCGATCCTGGACTGGACCTCGAGCGTTCCGCGCGGCCTGGACACGCCGCCGTTCCGCCAGCCGTCGTTCGATGTCCGCACCGAGGGTGCCGCTGCCGGCTCCGCAGCGGAGCCCATCGACCAGCAGGAGCTCGCGGGACGGTCGATCCTCGCGATGATCTTCGTCGTCCTCCTGTTCATTTCGCTGGTCACGTACGGGATGTGGGTGGCCACGAGCGTGGCGACCGAGAAGACGAGCCGGGTGATGGAGCTGCTCATCAGCGCCACGCACCCCCGCAACCTGCTCCTCGGCAAGGTGATCGGAGTCGGCGCGGCCGGGCTCACCCAGTGCCTGGCGATCGTGCTGCCGGCGCTTGCGGTCTTCCTGCTTCAGGATCGCATCGCGGCCGTCGTCCTGGACCCCTCGGCCGGGCCGGGCGCGCCGATCGTGAGCGTGACGCCGGGCATGCTCGCGGCCTACGGAGCGTTCTTCCTGCTCGCCCTCATCCTGTTCACCCTTGCCTACGCGGCCGCCGGATCGCTCGTCAGCCGCCAGGAGGACGTCCAGCAGCTGGCGATGCCGATGAGCTTCCTGACGATGGCCGGCTACATCCTTGCGATTGTCGGCCTGGGCTCGATCACCGCGCGGTGGGTCGTGGCCCTCTCGTTCGTGCCGTTCTTCAGCCCGTTCCTAATGGTCACCCGGATCATGGTCGGTCGGGCCGAGGCCTGGGAGATTGCCCTCAGCATGGGCCTGCTCATCGCGACGATCGTGGGCGTCGCCATCCTCGCCGAACGCGTGTATGGCGCAGGGGTCCTGCTCTACGGCCAGCGGCCCGGCCTGCGGATGTTCCTCGCCGCGATGCGGCGGCGTTAGCCTTCGGGCCCCGGCCGGGAGACGGGGGAGCGGAGGATCAGGTCGGCGGCCGGCGAATGAGCCCCCGCAGCACGAACATCAGACCCAGGACGATGAGTGCTGCCGGCCACGCGTACCGGGCCGCGTCGCCGTAGCGCGTCCCGGCGAGCGTGATCAACCCGATCGTGCACAGGATGCCGCCCGGGATGAGCGGCCAGGGATGATTCTCGCGCAGCCGGAACAAGGCGCCGAGGATGAAGATCGCGATGAAGCCGAGCCCGAGGCTGACCAGGAAGAGACCGCCGCCGACTCGACCCTGGTCCTCCACGGCCAGCACGACACCGACGCCGACGCCGGTCACGATCCCGCCGGGCACGAGGAAGCCATAGCTCCGCGTCACGAGGAAGACGGCCAGGAAGATCAGCCCCACCAGCAACGGCACGAAGCGTCCGGCGTTCGGCAGGAGCTGGCCCAGCAGGAAGGCCACGCCGATCGCGACGAGCACGATGCCGCCGACCCACGATCCGTCGCGTGCGTCGCCCCGGCCGTGACCCGGCGGGGTGGAGGCGGGCACCGGACCCATCGGCGGCGCCATCGGTGGGGCCGGGGGCGCGTCCGGTGGCCAGCTCCGGCCGGCGGACGGCAGCAGCTCGGGCGACGGCTCGGACGGCGACTCGGCCGCGGGCCCGGGCGACGACTCGGACGGCGACTCGGCCGCGGGCCCGGGCAGCGGCTCGCCTGGCGCCTCGGGCACTGCCTTCGGCCTGGAGCCAGGTCGTCTCGTGTCGTCGGGTGGTTCGGCCATGCGATGCTCCTATGTCAAGCCGCGGGCTTACGCCTCATCGTCGAACGGAAGGCGCCGAAAGACGGCCAGGACCGGCGCCGCCGGATTCATCTGCCCGGCCGGCCGCGACGCGTCGCCCAGGCCCAATGAGGCCTGGCTCGCGGATGGCTCGGGAGCGGTTCCGTTGGCTGCCGGCGAGGGGGCGGCCGGCGCCGCGGTGACGAGTCGCCACAGTCGGCTTCGTACGCCAGGCAGGTACGGACTCGTCCGAACCCGAGCCATGACCCCGCCGATTCCCTGCGCTCGCACCGCGGCCTGGAGCGCGCGACCTTCGCCGACGATCGACGGGACCGCCACGACCGTCTCGCCGGGCGTCACCGACCGCCTGAGCGCTTCGCGACGTCGCCACAAGGGCTCGCCGAGGAGGGGACGGCCATCGAGCACGAGCAGGTCGAACACGAGATAGGCGACGGCCGGCCCGCGCTCACCCCGAAGCCGGGCGCCGAGTGCGGCCGGATCGGCTCGACCGCCGGCATCCACCACGACGAGCTCGCCGTCGATGACCGCAGAGCGGGCCTGGATCCGGGCGGGCAGGTCGGCCAGCTCGGGCAGCAGCCCGGCCAGGTCGCGGCCGTGGCCGTCCAGGAGGCGAAGCGGCCCGCGGTCGGCGGCCTCGATGAATGCCAGCGCCCGCTCGCCGCCCCAGGACGGCTCGAACAGGTGGTCGGCGGAATCGAACGGCTCCGGAGCCGGCCGGGGAAGCATCGGCCGGAGGTCATGCGGCAGGAGCGGCAGGGCCGATTCCAACTGCAGCGACAGCTGGTCGCTCATCGTCGGTCGATGGTAGCCGCTACACTGCGGCCCGTCGCCGGAAATGCACGCCCGCGAGAGTCAGAGGTTCGACCAGATCCCTCATGCCACGGCCCGCCCGCCCCGACGACATGTACGGCCTGCGCATCGCGACGGACCCGAGGCTATCGCCGGACGGCCGGTGGGTCGCCTTCACGGTGCAGGCGAGCGCGCCGCGTCATGATGGCTACCGGCACGCGATCTGGCTGGTCGCGGCCGACGGGTCGGCACCGGCCCGCCAGCTGACGATCGGAGCAAAGCGCGATCGCCATCCGCGCTTCTCGCCGGATGGGCGGTCCCTCGCTTTCCTCTCGGACCGCCGCCTGATCGTCGAGGAGATGCCCGCCGCGCCGGACGATCGAGAGGACGGCGAGCAGGTCCACCTCTTGCCGCTGGACGCGGGCGAAGCACGCCGCGTCACCGACCTGCCTCGTGGCGTCACCGGCTTCGCCTGGGCTCCAGACGGCGAAACGCTGGCCGTGCTGTCGCCGTCGCGGGGCGCGACGCGGGAGGAGGATGCTCGGCGTCGTGGCATCGCCGCGCGAAAGCGCCCACCGGACGAACCGCCGGAGCCCGACTACCGCTACCTCGATCGCCTGGGCTACGAGCTCAACGGGCTGGGGTTCATCGTCGGCCGGGAGGCCGAGATCTGGATCGTCACGGTGGAATCCGGCGATGCCCGGCGGTTGACGGCGGGCGGCACGCCGATCACCGAACCGGCCTGGTCGCCGGACGGAAGGCGGATCGCGTTCTCCACCAACCGGCGCACGGACCGGGACCGCAACTGGCACTCACAGGTCTATGTCGTCGACGTGGCGAGCGGCCGGGAGACACGCATCACGGACCTGGGCGAAACGTGGTTCAGCACGCCGGCCTGGCTGCCGGACGGTCGTACGCTGGCCATGCTCGGCCACCGGTTTCCCGCGGCCGCCGGCTCGAGGAACGACATCTGGCTCTTCGAGGCGGACGGTTCGGAAGCCGGCCCGAACGGTGGCCGCAACCTGTCGGGTGGCCACGACCTCATGCCCGGGTCATCCATGGCAAGCGACCTGACGCCGCACGAGGAGCCCGGCCTTTCGGTGACGAACGGCGGCAAGTGGATCACCTTCACGGCGCCCTACGGCGGCTCGTACGAGCTGTGGCGGATCTCGGCCGATGACGGGTCACTCGTCCGCCTGACCGAGGACCGCCACTACATCTCGGCCTTCGACCAGGTCACCGTGCCCCGCGCCGGCGAGCGGGCACGCCCGGACGGCAGCCAGAACCGTGGTCGCCAGGACAGTCCCGAGGCCGGTCGCCAGGCTGGACACCAGGGCAGCCGGGTCGCCTACGCTCGATCGACGCCCACCGCGCCGACGGACATCTGGGTCCTCGACCTGCCGGCGGGCCGGACGGCCGCCTCGGCCGCAACGCCGCGGCGCCTCACCGATCTCAACGCCGACGTTCTCGCCGACATCGAGCTGGTGAGCCCGATCGAGCGCTGGACGGCCGTCGACGGCCGGGACGTGCAGGGCTGGTATGTCCCACCGGCGTCCTCGGCCGCCGGGCCACCGGATGCCGGTGGGTCGGGGGACGCCGGGGGCGGCAGGCGGCGACGTCGCGATCCGGCCCCGCTCGTGACGGAGATCCACGGCGGCCCGCACACGCTCTACGGCTTCTCGCCGTTCTGGGAGTTCCAGATCCTGGCGGGTGCCGGAATCGGCGTCTGGTACTCCAATCCTCGTGGCTCGGAGGGCTACGGCCAGGCATTCAACGCCGCGAATTTTCGCGACTGGGGCCCGGGACCCGCGCGCGACGTGCTGGCGGGCATCGAGGCGCTCGTCGGCGAGGGCCTGGCGGATCCCAATCGGCTTGGCGTCACGGGCGGCTCGTACGGCGGCTACCTGACCAACTGGATCGTGGGCCACGACGATCGATTCCGTGCGGCGATGACCTGCCGCAGCGTGGTCG
>WNGF01003479.1_pt1 | contig 21371 bp, 26 predicted proteins | sample 5400641 | NCBI WGS metagenome assembly WNGF01 (sample SAMN13153371, study PRJNA577476) | soil metagenome | isolation source: 80 cm soil or saprolite under grassland replicate 2 | place: USA:California | collected 2016-06-15 | reverse complement strand
GAGCCCGCGCTCGCCGCGCGCGGTCACGACCTCCAGCGCGCCGTCCTTGGTCTCGACCGATCCGGACAGCGCGTCGCGGACGAATACCTCGGCCGTGGCAACGCGTGCTGCGCGCAGCGCCTCGAGCGCTCGGTCGACGACCTCGTCGTTCGAGAGGCGCGTGGTCATTGGATCTTTCCGCCGATGACGACCGAGGGAATGCGCAGTGTGGGCTGCGCGTCGGCGACGGGCGCGCCCTGGCCATCCTTGCCGCACGTGCCCGTCGAATACCCAAGATCCCAGCCCACCATGTCGATCTCGCTCATGAGCTTCGGGCCCTGGCCGACGAGCGTCGCGCCGCGCAGCGCCTCAGCGACCTTCCCGTCGCGGATGCGGTAGCACTCGGTGACCTCGAAGGCGAAGTTGCCGCTCACGACATCGACCTGGCCGCCGCCCATCTTCTTCACGAAGATGCCGTCCTTGACCGAGCGCACGATCTCTTCGGGGTCCGAGTCGCCGGAGGCGATCATCGTGTTCGTCATCCGGCAGATCGGCAGATGCCGGAAGTTCTCGCGCCGCGCGTTGCCGCTGCGGCGGATGCCGAGCTTCTCCGCGTGCTTGCGGTCCGACAGATACGTCCTGAGGATGCCCTTCTCGATCAGCACGGTCCGCTGCGTCGCCGTGCCCTCGTCGTCCATCGCCGCGGTGCCGCGCTGGCCCGGATCGCGTCCATCGTCGATCACGGTGATCAGCTCGCTCGCTACCTTCTGACCGATGCGACCCGAGTACACCGACAGACCCTTGAGGTTGAGATCCGCCTCGAGGCCATGGCCGACCGATTCGTGGATGAGCGTCCCGCCCGCTTCGCTCGACAGCACGACGGTGTACGTCCCCGCGGGCGCGGACTGGGCACCGACGTTGAGCACCGCACGACGCGCGGCCTTCTCCGCGGCATCGCGTACGGCGTCGTCGGTGAGCATCTCGAAGCCCAGCGTGCCTCGGACCGCCTCGAATCCGGACTCGAGCACGGCGCCTTCCTTCGCGACGACGTGCACCGCGAAGTTCACGCGGACGCGCGTGTCGGTCCGATGGACGCCCTCGCTGTTCGCGACGAGGATCTCCTGCACACTCTCGGCGTAGGACACGGTCGCCTGCGTTACGCGCGGGTCGTGGGCTCGCGCGACCTCGTTCGCGAGCCGCAGCAGCGCAACCTTGCGCTCCACCGGCACGGTTCGGGGGTCGATCGCGACCGAATGTGGTCGCGGAAGCTCGTCCGGCGTCAGCCGGGCGGCCTCATGCAGCCCCGATCCGTCGGCCACGCTGCGGGCCGCACGGCCGGCGATGGCCATGACGTCGTCGACGTCGGTCAGGTTGCCGTTCGCGTAGACGGTCTGTTCGCCGCTGACGACGCGGACGCCGGCTCCCTGATCGACGCCGGTGATCGCGTCCTCGATCCGCTGGTCATCGAGGACGAGCTGTAGCGTCTCGCTGCGTTCCCAGAAGAGCTCGGCCCAATCACCACCGCGTGACAGTGCGGTGCGAAGTGCGCGCTCGACATCGAGGACCGTCATGACCGGCGCGCGCGCGACGGTGAGTGTGGTGATCGCCCTCTCCCCTGACCGTCGGTGACGGCGCACGAAATGGTACGACGCTCAGTCGCCGATGACAGTTACGGTCGCGTTCCGCTCACGCGGTCCATCGAATTCCGCGAGGTACACGCCCTGCCATGTACCGAGCATCAGCTCGCCTTCGTGTACTGAAAGCGATACATCGTTACCAACGAGCACCGCTTTGATGTGCGCGGGTGAGTTTCCCTCCGCATGACGGTAGTCACCGTCCTGCGGAACGAGCCTCGCGAGCTGATGAAGCAGATCACGCTGGACATCGGGATCGGCGTTCTCGTTCACGAACACGGCCGCGGTGGTATGCGCAACGTTTACCACGCATATACCTTCACGCACCTTCGACCGGGTGACCGCAGTTCGTACGCGCGCTGTCACGTCGATGGTCATCTCGCGCTTGTCGGTGCTCACGGACAGCTTCTCGTGGTGGACGGTCACTCGGCGATCATCCGTTCGGCCGCGCGCGTCGATCGTTCCACGCGGCGACGATACTTCCCGCATGCGGACGTGGGGCGACGCGCGTACCGCCGCGACCGTGCGCCTGCGTTCCGCCCCTGACCCCCACACCGCCGCGCTCGATGCCGACGTGCTGCTCGCGCATGTGCTCGGCGTCGGGAAGGAAGCTCTCTTCGCCCATCCCGAACGTCAACTCACCGCCGCGGAGGACGGGCGATTTCAGGATCTCGTCGAACGAAGAAGCCGTGGCGAGCCGGTGGCCTATCTGCGCGGCTTCAAGGAGTTCTACGGCCTGCGCTTCCTGGTCGATCCGCGCGTGCTAATCCCGCGCCCGGAGACCGAGGTACTCGTCGACGCGGCGCGCCAGCGCATCGCCGGACGCTCGCTACGCACTGTCGACGTCGGCACGGGCTCCGGCGCGATCGCTGTGGCCATCGCAGCGCACGAGCACGGCGTTCACGTCATCGCGACCGACTTCTCGCGCGACGCGCTCGCGGTCGCGGAGGCGAACGCGCTCGCGAACGGGGTCGCGGACCGCGTGGAGCTTCGGCATGGCGACCTGCTCACACCCGTCACCGAGCGCGTGGACATCGTGTGCGCCAATCTGCCGTACCTCCGCGACGACACCGTGACGGAGTGGGTCGGCGAGCGCAGCTCCCTCGCGTTCGAGCCGCGCGGGGCCGTCGTTGCGGGGCCCGATGGTCTCGGCGTCATCCGCCGTTGCGTCGCCGATCTGCCGCGCGTGCTCGCTCCGGACGGCGCGGCCTTCTTCGAATGCGATCCGCCGCAGGTCGCCGCGGTCACCGAGATGCTCGAGCGCGTCGGCCTGCGGACGCGCACCGTGCGCGATCTCACGGGGGCCGAACGTGTCGTCGTTGCCGAGCGTTAGTCGATCGCCCGCGCGACCTCTTCGAACGTTCGTCCGACCGCGTCGTCAAATCCCTCGCCGTCTTGGCGTTCGACGAGGAAGCCGCGCAGTCCGCATTCGCGCGCCCACCCGAGCGCCTGCGGCGAGTCATCGATGACAGCCGCGCGCGCCGGATCGACGCCGCTGTCGGCGAGCACCGCCCGGTAGTACGCGGGCCCGAACTTCCAGGCGTTCACGAGGTCGGACCCGTAGACGCGGTCGAAGAGCTCTCGCGCGCCGATCCGCTCCAGGAACTCTACGAGCTCGTCGTGCGCATCGGCCGATGCGATATGCAGCACGATGCCGCGGCCGCGAAGGGCGCGAAGCGCATCGAGCACGCGTGGCACCGGGATGTCAAGATGCGCCCTGACGTACCGGACGGTGTCGGCCGCGATCACCTCCGCAACGTCGTCCGGCGGACGCGCCACGCCGACGCCATCGCACATGTCGAGGAACCACTGCCGTCTGTCGTTCGCGAAGAATCCTCGGATGTCCGGCGGGCCGCCCGCGGATGCGGCCGCTAAGAAACGCGCCCACTCGCGTTCGAATGCCGGCACGTTCGCCGCGCCCCACGCCTCACGGCTACCGCCGAGGCGCGGCGCCAGGAACTCGCCGACCAGGCGACGCCACTGCGCGCTGAGCACCGGGTTGTCCAGGAGCACGCCGTCTTTGTCGACGAACAAGGCCTCGATGGGGCTCACGGCGGAAAACTCGCGGGACCTAGTGCGGCGGGGGACGGCGTGCGAGAGCGTCGGCGAGCTCGTCGGCGCTCCGAAGGCGTCGGCTCAGGGTGCGCAGCAGCGCGGCGGCGACCTGCGGGTACTGCATGACGACCACGGCCACGACCGTGGCGTGGAGCTCGAGCGTCTCGGTGTCCTCGAGCGCGGTCACCGTCGCCGATCGCGGCCCGCCGTCGAGAAGACCCATCTCGCCGATCACATCGCCGGCGCCGAGCTCTGCCAGAACGAGCGGTGTCTCGCCAGCCTGGTCGCGCTCCACGCGAACGCGCCCGCGCGTGATCACGTGGAGCGCGTCGCTGACGTCGCCCTGCCGCATGATCACTTCTCCGGTAGCGAAGTGCTTCGGCCGACCGCGCTCCGCGAGCATTTGGAGCCCGGGCTCGGGAACCTCCTTGAAGAGCGGTACATGGTCCAGCGGCGATGTCACCGACCTATCATCCTCCCATGAAGACGCGCCTCCTCGCGGCGGATGCGCCGGGGGCAGTGGAGGAGGCGGCGGCCGCACTCTCGCGTGGTGAGCTCGTCGCCTTTCCCACCGACACCGTGTACGGTCTCGCCGCCGGTCACGACCACGTGCGCAAGCTGTACGGCGCGAAAGACCGACCGAAGGAGAAGCGGATCCCGGTGCTCCTCTCAGACGTATCGAATCTCGAGGCCAGCGCGCAGGTAACGCCGGCCGCTCGCGCCCTCGCGGAACGGTTCTGGCCTGGTCCGCTCACGATCGTCCTCGTGGCGCCGCGGCGTGGGACGCTCGCGTTCCGCGTGCCCGATCACCCCGTGGCGCGCCGGCTGATCTCCCTGAGCGGCGGCGGCCTCCCGGTGACGAGCGCGAACCGCTCAGGTCAACCGGACGCGCGCACGGCACAGGAGGTCATCGCACAGCTCGAGGGGCGCATCGCGCTCGTTCTCGATGGCGGCCCGACGACAGGCGGTCTGTCTTCGACGATCGTCGATTGCACGACACAGGACGTGAAGGTGTTGCGCGAGGGCGCCATCACGATCGACGAGATCCGGAGCGCACTTGAGTCGGCGAAGGTCGCTTGAAGATCGGGATCGCGGCGGACCATGCCGGGCAGGCGCTGAAGGCAACGCTCGTGGAGCACCTGCGCGAGAAGGGGCATGAGGTGACGCAGTACGGCCCACCGATGGATCCGGACGACGACTACCCGATGATCGTGCGCGCTCTTGCTGAAGGCATCGCGCGCGGCGAGGTCGAGCGGGGCATCTTCACCTGCGGCTCGGGCATCGGACCCGCCGTCGCAGCGAACAAGATCCCAGGGATCAGGGCGAGTGTCCTGGACAACGAGTGGTCCGCGCGCGACGCCGTTGAGCACGTCGACGTGAACCTGCTCACGATGGGTGAGCGCGTGATCGGCGACGAGCTCGCGAAGAGCATCCTCGACGCGTACCTGGGCGCAAAGGTCCAGGGCGGACGACATGAGCGCAGGCGGAAGCAGATCGAAGCCATGGAGGCGACAAGGGTATGAGCCATCTCGAACGCGAAGATCCGGAGCTGTACGCGGCGATCGAGGGCGAGCGGCGCCGTCAGGTCGAGAAGATCGAGCTCATCGCCTCAGAGAACTACACCAGTCCCGCTGTCATGGAGGCCGTCGGGAGCGTGCTCACGAACAAGTACGCCGAGGGCTATCCGGGCCGGCGGTACTACGGCGGCTGCGAATGGGTCGATGTCGCCGAGACGCTCGCGATCGAGCGTGCGAAGGCGCTCTTCGGGTCGGCCGCGGTCAACGTGCAGCCGCACGCCGGTGCTCAGGCGAACATGGCGGCGTACGCGGCGGTGATGCAGCCGGGCGACACGATGCTCGGCCTGGCGCTCGATCAAGGCGGGCATCTCACGCATGGCTCTCCGGTGAACTTCTCCGCGAAGCTCTACAAGGTCGTGCCATATCACGTGCGGCGCGAGGACGAGCTCATCGACTACGACGAGATCGAGCGGCTCGCGAAGGAGAACAAGCCAAAGATCATCGTCGCCGGCGCCACCGCGTACCCGCGCTTCTTCGACTTCCCGCGGCTGCGCAAGATCGCGGACGAGGTCGGCGCGCTCCTCATCGTCGACATGGCGCACTTCGCGGGCCTGGTGGCGGCGGGGGAGCACCCGACGCCCGTGGGACACGCCCAGATCGTCACGACCACGACGCACAAGACGCTCCGCGGACCGCGGGGCGGGATGATCCTCAGTGACGCCGAGTTCGAAAAGCCGATCAACAGTGCCGTGTTCCCGAACATCCAGGGCGGACCGCTCATGCACGTCATCGCCGGCAAGGCGGTCATGCTGAAAGAGGCGGCGACGCCCGAGTTCAAGGAGTACGCCAAGCAGATCAAGAGGAACGCGACGACCCTCGCCGCATCGCTGGCGAAGGCCGGGCTGCGCATCGTGTCGGGTGGCACCGACAACCATCTCATGCTCGTCGACGTGCGTCCGCTCGGACTGACCGGGAAGAAGGCCGAGAAGGCGCTCGACGCCGTCGGCATTACGGTGAACAAGAACACGATCCCGTACGACCCCGAGAAGCCCGCGGTCGCGTCGGGCATCCGCGTCGGCACGCCGGCCGTGACCACACGCGGGATGCGCGAGGCCGAGATGGAGCGCATCGGCTCGCTCATTGCGCGCGCGCTCAACACGAAGGGGGACGAGACGGCGGCGCTGGAGATCTCCGCCGAGGTCCTCGACCTCACGAGCCGCTTCCCGGTCCCGGGCATCACGCCGGAACGTGTGTCAACGAGGTGAGCGAGGAGCGGCTCCGCCGCGACGAGCGAATCTGATGCTGTGTCTCCTCGCACGCTCGCTGCGGCTCGCTGACAGGGGCCCCTCCCCCTGAGCCGAGAGATTGAGCAGGCTCTGACCGAACAGCTGCACGTCTCGACGCACCCGCTGGTCCGCGAGAAGGTCACGCGTCTGCGCGACGAACGGACCAAGCCACAGCAGTTCCGCGCGCTCGTCGGCGAGCTCGCGACTCTCCTTCTCTACGAGGCCACCGCGGACCTTCCGGTCGAGGCAGCCGAAGTGAAGACGCCACTCGCGATGGCGAAAGGCGCGCGGCTCGCCGAGCCGGTCGGTCTCGTTCCGGTGTTGCGCGCTGGGATCGGCATGGTCGAGGCCGCGCTCGAGCTCATGCCCGAGGCGCAGGTGTGGCACATCGGGCTCTTCCGCGACGAGCGCACGCTGCGCCCGATCGAGTACTACAACAAGCTGCCATCCGAAGCGACGGTCGCGGTGTGTCTCGTCCTCGATCCGATGCTCGCGACCGGCGGCTCCGCGGTCGCGACGATCGACATCCTCAAGAAGTGGGGCGCGAAGCGCGTGAAGTACGTCGGCCTCATCGCGGCGCCGGAGGGCGCACGCGCGCTGTCCACCGCGCATCCCGACGTCCCGATTCACGTCGCCGCGCTCGACGAGCGGCTGAACGAGAAGGGCTACATCGTCCCGGGCCTCGGCGACGCTGGGGACCGTCAGTTCGGTACGCGCTGACTCGCCTGTCACGCGTCGGCACGCAGCGTGCTTCCTCTGTGAAGAATGGCCAACACTCCGGTATCGACCGACCCCATCTCGCTCTTACATGTAACGCGCCGCTTCGGGGACGTCCTTGCCGTCAATGACGTTTCGTTCGGTCTCGCGCCGGGAACGATCCTCGGCCTGATCGGCCCCAGCGGCTCTGGGAAGACCACGATCCTGCGGATGCTCACCGGGAGCCTCGCGCCCACCAGTGGTCAGGTACGCGTCCTCGGCGAGCTGCCGACCCGTTTCCGCTCGCAGACACGAGAACGGATCGGTTATATGCCGCAGAACTTCGTTCTCTATCCCGACCTGACGACGCGCGAGAACGTCTCGTTCGTCGGCGCGCTCTTTGGCATGTACGTGCTCAAGCGGCATCGGCGAGTCCGCGAGGTGCTCGAGCTCGTTGACCTCTGGGACGTCCGCGACCGACGCGCCAGTCAGCTGTCCGGTGGCATGCAGCGACGCCTCGCCCTTGCCGCGGCGTTCGTGCACGAGCCGGAGGTGCTTTTCGTCGACGAACCGACCGCGGGCATCGACCCGATCCTCCGCGAGCGCATCTGGGCGGAGCTGCGACGGCAAGCGAACGAGGGCCGCACCTTCATCGTGACGACGCAGTACGTCGGCGAGGCCGAGCACTGCGACGGCGTCGCGTTGCTGATGTCCGGCGAGCTGCTCGCGCTCGCGTCACCTGCCGACCTGCGGCGTGAGGTATACGGCGGCGACATCCTCGATGTGCGCACCAATGGTGAGATCGACGCGAAGACCCTCGAGGGCATTCCCGGCGTGCTGAGCGCGCGGCAGCGCGGGCCGCGCGGGGTCATCGTCGTGACCGAGGACGCGGGTGCGACGACGCCGCGCATCGTCGAAGCGGTCCAGCAGAACGCCGGCTCGGTCGCGTTCATCGACCAATACGACCCCAGCTTCGACGAGCTCTTCGTGCAACTGGTGGAACGGCACCAGGCCAAGCGTGCGGCCGCGGCATGAGGATCCTTCGCGTTCCGACGCGCGTCTGGGCGGTGATTCGCAAGGAGCTGGTCGAGCTCGTGCGACGGCCGGGCGCGGTGCTGAGCCTCATCTTCGGGCCGCTGCTCATCATGGCGCTCTTCGGTCTCGGCTACTCCGGAAACCGGAGCCCCTTCGAAACCATCGTCGTGGTGCCGGCCGGAACCGAGCTGCCGCGCGATCCCGCGTTCTACGAGCGCGTCTCGCGAGGGTCGGCCAAGGTCGTCGCGGTAATGGATGATGCCAACGCCGCGCGAGCGCGGCTCGATCGCGGTGAGGTTCTGATGCTCGTGATCGCCCCGGCGGATGCCGTCGAGCGGCTCGAGCGGGGCGAGCAGACCACCGTGCGCATCGAGACGAATCAGCTCGATCCGGTCGCGGACGCGATTTCGCATGCGATCGCCGATAACCTCGCCTACGAGCTGAGCGCCGAGCTCATCACCGCGGTCGCGCGTGCCGGACTCGACCGGCCGGAAGCGGCGGTGATCATCACCCGAGCCATAGCGCCCGAGACGGTGGCCCGTCCCGTGAAGGCCGAGCTACAGAACCGCGCGCCGGTGCAGCCCGTGCTCCTGACCTTCATGGCGCCGGCCGTGCTCGCGCTGGTGCTTCAGCATCTTGGCATCACCGTGACGGCGCTCTCGATGGTGCGCGAGCGTAGCTCCGGCGCGATCGAGATCCTCCGCGTGGCGCCGATCAGCACCGTCGAGCTCCTGGTCGGAAAGTACATCGCCTACGCCATCACCAGCCTGCTGGTCGCCGCGCTCATCCTCGTGATCACGACGAATCTCCTCCACATCCCGTTCCTCGGCGACCCGGTCGAGCTAGCGGTCCTGGTGGTGCTCCTTACCTTCGCGTCGCTCGGGGCCGGTCTGTTCATCTCGCTGTGGTCCGACTCGGAGCGTCAGGCGGTGCAGCTCGCGACGCTCGTCCTGCTGCTCTCAGTGTTCTTCAGCGGCTTCGTGTTGCCTGTGAGCGAGCTGCGCATGCCGGTGCGGGCGCTCGCGTATGCGCTGCCCGTGAGCTACGCGATCCCGGCGTTCCAGCAGGAGATGCTGCGGGGCCAGCTCCCGAATGCGATCGCGCTCGGCGCGCTCGGCGCGATCGGCCTCCTCCTCTTTCTCGGGTCCGCGGTGCGCCTGCGCCGCGTGCTCCGCGGGGCCGCTTAGTGCGGCGGTGCCCGTCGCCATAGAGCGACCCCGCCGATGAGGAAGGCGAGAGCCTGGACCGCGAACCACGCGACGACGAGCAGCAGCACGATGCTGACCGGCGCCGCCTGGAGCGCGGAAACAGTGTCGAGCGCCGCGACGCGGTCGCGCAACACCGATACATCGTCGCGCAGGACACGCACGTCGAGCTCGTTCCGGGCGAGCGCCGCGGCAAGCTGGTCGACGCTCAGAGCGAGATCGTCCAGGTCCTGGCCCTGGCGCCGGAAGTCGGTCGCGATCGAGAGCAGCGGCTGCGCGCCGAACACGCTGAGCGACATCGCGTCGCCGAGGCGCCGCGCCGTCGCGGCGGACGAGCGTGCGCTCGCCGCCGCGCGCTCGGCCGAGGTGCGCGCGTCCACGAGACTGACGGCAAATCCGTCGAAGGCGTCTCGCGTCGACGAGAGGGCGTGTCGCGCGTCGATCGATGATCGTGCCAGCGCGTCGAGGCCGGCAAGTGCCGGTGCGATCGCAGCCGCGAGGGCGATGGCGAGTAACAACCCGATCGCGCCATATGTAACGAGCGCGGTCGCGATGAAGCGCACACGGCGACGACCGAAGCGGCGCATTGCCGTAGTCAACGTCACCGCGTAAGTGTGGTGCACCGACCGTGCCGCGTGGCACGCCGGTTGCCTCTCGTGTAACGCATGAAGAATTCATTCATCGCCTCAACAGCACTCGCGATCCTTGTCCTTGTATCCGCATGCTCGCCCACCGGCGGACTCTCGGGGGCCTCGCCGACCGCGACCACTTCCGCGACCGCAACAGTCGCGCTCGGTTCGCCATCGCCGTCCGCCACCCCGACAGCCACGTCGGCGGGCAGCGCCTCACCAGCCGGCAGCGTCGTCTCACCGGCTACGTCGCCTGGCGGCACCGCAACCGCATCTCCGGCCGGAACCGCAGCGAGTAGCAATGTCTGCAGTCTGGTGCAGAGGTCCGATGTAGAAGGAGTCATCGGAACGCTCATCACGCAGCCCGCGAAGGTCGACCTGCCCCTGCCGGGCTTCATCGCCTCGGCGTGCATCTACGCATCGAACGACGGTACGCTCACCGTCGCTTTGGGACCGCGCAGCATCGGACGGACCGAGTTCGAGGCCGTCGTCCGGCTCGCACCTGGCGCGACGGCGATCAGCGGTATCGGCGAGTCCGCGTTCTCCCTGAGGGCCGATGCGCCGTCCGGCGCTGCGGGCGCCGCCGCGATCGTCGCGCTCAAGGGAACGACCTACTTCACCGTGCAGGCCACGCATCGTACGAAGACGAGCGATGCGCTCCTCACGGCTATCACGGATCTCGCGAAGAAGGTCGCGACGAGCCTCTAGCCAGCCCGTGCGCGATGACGCGGCCCCGAGCTCTCGGGGCCGCGTCGTCGTTCGCTAGCTCCCCTCGCTCACCGGATAGATCTCGTCGGCCACGAGGCCGTGCGCTTCCTTGTGCACCTTTGCCGCGGCCTCGGCCGTCGGCGCCTCCACGAGGCAGAAGATCTTGCGCGCGTTCTCATCTACCCAGTAGCGCAGGTACTTCACGCCGTACTTGTCCTGGGTCTTGACGTCGGCCGCATGCGCTCCGGCGACGTCTTTCACTGTCGTGCCCGCGGGAACCTTCTGGTGTACGTCCATGAACAGCGGCATGGTTCGCTCCTCTTTCGCGACTTGGTCAGCCTCTGCGGCGAATCCTATGGGAGATGCTCCCAGAGGATGCGCGCGAACTCGTCGGGCGCCTCGATCATCGGACCGTGCCCGACCTTGGGGATCGTGACGAGCTCGCAGCCCAGCGCGCTTGCGACGCGGGTCGCGTTCGGTCCTCCGGTGAACACATCGAGCTCGCCGCTGATGACCGTGCGCGGCACAGCGATGCGACCGACCGCGTCGCCGGGTGCCCACTGTGTGAGCGCCGGCAAAAGCGCGAGGGCGGCAGCGATCGTCTGGTCACGTCCCTCGCGAAGCAGCCGCTGCCAGAAGTCATCGTCAGGCGCGCCTGGAATGATCGCGCGCAGCGCCATGGCGAAGTACGCCGGCTCGTCCTTCAGCTGCTGCTGGCGCTCGGGGATCGCATACGCGCCTGGCATGCCGTCGATCCAACCGGGTGACACGACGGTCAGCGAGCGCAGTCGCTCGGGATGCGCGAGCGCCAACTGCATCGCGACGCAGCTGCCGAGCGAATGGCCGACGAGATCGAAGCGGTCGAGCCCGAGCGAGTCCGCGAAGGCTCGGAGGTCCTCAGCCAGCGACGGTATCGAGTAGTCGCTATCCGGGCCGCGCGTCGCGCCGCGTCCGCGCATGTCGGGCGCGATCCCGCGTCGTTCTCCGGGAAGACGGGCGAGCGTCGGCTCCCACCAGGAACTGGTCGCCCAGTTGCCATGCACGAGAACAAGGGGCGTACCGCGCCCGGCCTCGCGATAGCTCACATCGAGATCGCCCGCGCGAACGACCGGCATCAGGTCCCGACCACCACTCCGCCGTCGACGCTCAGTACGGCGCCGTTGATGAAGCTCGCGTCGTCCGACGCGAGGAACAGGTAGGCGTTCGCAACGTCGCGCGGCTCGCCCATGCGTCGTACCGGCGTGCGCTCGACCATCGACTTCAGGATCTGCTCCGGCATCTGCCTCACCATCTCGGTGGCGATGAAACCAGGGGCGACCGCGTTGACGGTGATGCCTTTCGGTCCGAGCTCGCGCGCCCACACCTTCGTGAGTCCGATCACGCCCGCCTTCGTGGAGACGTAATTCGACTGCCCGAAGTTGCCGTAGAGGCCGACGACCGACGACGCGTTGAGTAGCCGACCCCAGCCGCGTTTGATCATCACCGGCGCGACGGCTCGACCACACAGGAACACGCCTTTGAGGTTCACCGAGATCACCGCATCGAACTGCGCTTCCTCCATGCGACCGACGAGCTCGCCCTCTCTGATCTTCACGAGCTGCGCGTCGCGGAGGATGCCGGCGTTGTTCACGAGAATGTCGATACCACCGTGCTCCGCGACGGTCGCGGCGGCGGCTGCGTCGACGGCATTCCCGTCGGTCACGTCCACCTGGCGATCGACGTCCCCCTCGACATCCCAGGTCACGACCGTCGCGCCCGCCTCGCGGAACACGCGCGCCGTCTCGGCGCCGATGCCGCGTGCCGCGCCGGTGATCACGGCCACCCGGCCGTCGAGGCGGAGCATCAGTCGACCGACCTCCATTCGGGGCTTCGCGCGGCCAGCGCCCTGAGCTTCCGCGCGGCCAGACCAGCGGTAGGCCAGAGGCCGTGACGGAACGCGAGCACGATGACGACGAAGATCGCGCCGGTGATGACCCCCGACGCCTCGGGTGCGCTCGAGAGGGCGTCGCGGACAAGGAGCACGACCGCCGCTCCGAGCAGACTGCCCCACAGCGTGCCGATGCCGCCGAGGATCGTCATGAGTACCGCGGTGCCCGACGTCGTCCAATGGAGCAGTTCGAGCGACGCGAACCCGTGCCCGAGTGCGAACAGCGCGCCGGCGAGACCTGCGATACCGCCGGAGAGCATGAACACAACGAGCTTGTAACGCCAGGTCGGGTACCCGAGCGACTGCGCACGCGCCTCGTTGTCGCGGATCGCGACGAGCACGTGGCCGAACGGTGAATGGACGATGCGGTAGGCCAAGGCGAAGCCGAGGAGCACGAGGGGAACGGACGCGTAGTAAAAGTCGATCGACCGTCCGACGCTCAACTCGAGAAGGGTCCGAGGCACGCCCTGGACGCCATTCTCGCCGCCGGTGACCGCGCGCCACTCGTTCGCAACGTAGAAGAGCATCTGCGCGAACGCGAGCGTGACCATCGCGAAGTAGATCCCGCGTCGGCGGATCGCCAGGTAGCCGAAGGGAACGGCGAGCGCGGCCGCGGCGAGCACGCCCGCGAGCGCCGCCAGCGGGAAAGGCAGGGCGAGCTCCTTCGCCGCGAGGGCCGCGGTGTATCCACCCAGCCCCCAGAAGGCCGCGTGGCCGAACGAGAGCAGTCCCACGAAGCCAAGAAGGAGGTCGACTGAGACTGCGAAGAGCCCCCACAGCAGGAGATCGAGCGCCAACACGGGGTAGGTCACACGCGGCAGCGCGAGGACGATGAGGATGCCGGCAGCGTAGGGGAGCAAGCGGACCAGTCGCCTCACTTCGCCTCGAGCGAGCCGAACAGGCCCGCGGGACGTATCAGCAGCACCAGCGCCATGAGCGCGAACGCCAGCGTGTTCTCGAGCGCAGGGTTGAATACGGCGGCCAGGCTCGCGAGCACCCCGACCAGGAACCCCGCCACGACGGCGCCGACTATCGAGCCCATGCCACCGATGACGACGACCGCGAAGGTGAAGATGATGAGCTCACTGCCCATCAGCGGCGAGACGTTGCGCATCGGAGCTGCGAGGACACCGCCGAGCGCAGCAAGTGCCACTCCGAAACCGAAGACGGGAGTGATCCAGCGATCCACGTCGATGCCGAGCGCCCGTGTGAGCTCAGGACGTTCGGTGGAGGCCCGCACGACCATCCCCAGCCGGGTCCGCTCAATGAGATACCACACGGCGATGCAGACGGCGAGCGCGAAGACGATCGCGAACAGGCGGTAGACCGGGTAGCCGATGGAGCCGAGCGAGAGCGATCCCGCGAGCTCCACCGGCGCGGGGTACGGTTGGCCCTGAAGGCCGAACCGTATGCGCATCGCGTCCTGGATCATCAGCGTGAGGCCGAAGGTCAGCAGGAAGTTGTACAGCGGGTCGAGGCCATAGAGGCGCCGGATGAGCGTGCGCTCAAGGACCATCGCCAGGGCGCCGATAGCGAGCGGCCCGATGAAGAGCGCGGGCCAGAAGCCGATCCCGAATTCCTGTAGCAGGAGGTAGGCCGCGAAGGCTCCCAGCATGTAGAGCGCGCCGTGCGCGAAGTTCACCACTCGGAGCATCCCGAAGATCACGGCGAGACCCAGCGACAGAAGCGCGTAGAAGCTGCCGTTCGCGAGGCCATTGAACAGTTGGAGCGCGACGTATTCCATGAGATCGCCGCAGGGGCGGGAGACTCTCCCGCCCCTGCGTCATTTCCTCTCTACTTGGGCATCTTGCAGCCGCCCTCGGACAGCGGCCGCGAAGCCTTTTCGGCGGACAGCGTACCCACGACCTTCGAGTAGTCGAAGGCCTCCTTCGCCTCCGACTTCGGCTTGACCTGGGCGATCAGCGCGTCGTGCATCACCCAGTGGTCCTCCGCACGCACCACGCCGTTGCGGATGAAGAAGTCGTTGAATTTGTAGCCCTCGAGCTGCTTCACGACGGCGTCGGCGTCGTCGGTGCCCGCGCGCCGGACCGCCTCCATGTACTGCCACGCCGCGGAGTAGTTGCCGGCGTGCGCGAACGTCGGGCGGATCCCGGTCCGCTTCAGGAACTTGTCCGCGAACTGGCGCGACTCCGCGTCCATGCTCCACAGCCACGGGGTCGTGTAGAGCGTCCCCGCGAACGCGTCCTGCCCGAGCGCAGTGATATCGGTGTCGAAGAGCAGGCCGATCGCGAGCTTGATGTTCTGGTCCTTGAGCTTGAACTCGTTGTACTGCTTCACCACGTTGACCAGGTCGCCGCCCGCCTGCATCGCGCCGAGGACCTGCGGCTTGAGCTGGCCGGCCTTCAGGAGAAGCGCTGAGAAGTCACCGGTGGTGTTCGGGAACGGTGAGCCGTCCGACTGGACCACCGTGCCGCCTGCCCCGATGACCGCCTGCCGGAAGGACTTCTCCATGTCCTGACCGAAGGCGTAGTTCGGGTAGATGATGTACCAGCTCTTCCCACCTTGTTGCGTCACCGTAATGCCGGTGCCCTGCGCCAGCATGTAGGTGTCGTAGGCGTAGTGGAACGTGTACTTGTTGCACTGCGCCCCGGTGAGCTCGGTGGTCGCGGCCGTCACGTTGATGTAGAGCTTCTTCTGGTCGTTGGCGACCTTTGCGATCGCGAGCGCGGCCGATGATGTCGGTACGTCGAGCACGACGTCGGCGCCGTTCCGTTCGTAGAATTCCTGCGCCTTCGTCTGGGCGAGGTCCGGCTTGTTCTGGTGATCGGCGGTGAGGATCTCGACCGGGCCGCCCAGGGCGCCGTCGCCGTACTTCGCCTTGAAGTCCTCGACCGCCATCTTCACAGCCTCGACCGCGTTCTTGCCGGAAAGATCGGCGTAGACGAGTGACTGGTCGTTGATGACCGCCATCACGAGCTTCCCGTCGGTGAGCTTGACCGCCGCCCCGCCGCTCGGTCCGCCTGTCGTTCCACCGCAGCTTGCGGTGACGACCAGCGCGGCAACGAGGAGAGCTATCGATCTCCGCATTGGTTTCTTCCTCCTGTGTTCTGGGATCTAGACGCCGAGGTGATGGAGCAGTTCTTGTTCGCGGGCGATCACCTCCTCATTGTCGAGCGATTCGACGATCTCGCCGTGCGCCAGCAGGTAGTGACGATCGGCGACGGTCGTGGCGAAACGCAGGTTCTGCTCGACCAGGAGCACGGTGGTGCCTTCGCGCTTCGCCTCGAGAAGCATCGTGGCGATCCGCTGTACGAGGACCGGCGCGAGGCCTTCCGTCGGCTCGTCCAGGAGCAGGACGCGCGCGCCCGTCCGGAGCGCGCGGGCGATCGACAGCATCTGCTGCTCTCCACCTGACAGCTTTGTCGCTGCGTGCCGACGGCGATCGCGCAGTACCGGGAACGCCTCGTACACGCGGGCGAGAGACCAGGGCGTCGGCCCGACTACCGATGGAAGGAGGAGGTTCTCCTCGACCGAGAGCGTCGCATAGATCCCCCGGTCGTCTGGGACGTAACCGATCCCCGCACGCGCGCGCTCGTGGGGGGCGCGATGGGTGAGATCGAGGTCGCCTGAGAGCACCGTACCGCGACACTGGGTGTGGAGGCCCATCACGCAGCGCAGCACCGTCGTCTTGCCCGCGCCGTTGCGGCCGACGAGCGTCACCAGCTCACCGTGCCCGACGCTGAAGGACACGTCGAGCAGCGCCTGGGCCTCTCCGTACCAGGCCGACAGGCCCCTCACCTCGAGAGCCGCAGGCTCAGGCATGCGACTGTCCTAGATACGCCGTGACGACGGCGGGATCCTCGCGCACCGCCGCATATGTGCCCTGGGCGATGACGCGGCCCTGCTGCAGCACGATGACCTGGTCCGCGAGCTCCGCGACGACGCCCATGTTGTGCTCGACCAGCACCACGGTCCGGCCGCCGCGGACGCGCTTGATGAGGTCGATCGTGCGCCGCACATCTTCCAGGCCCATTCCCGCCGTCGGCTCGTCAAGAAGGAGCAGCCGGGGCTCGAGCGCGATCGCCAGCGCCAGCTCGAGGGCGCGCTTCTGCCCGTACGGCAGTCCACCGGCGCGCCGGGCCGCGAGGTCGGCGATGCCGACCGCGTCGAGCAGCTCGCGAGCTCGTGAGTGGAAGCGCTCGAGCGCCCGCTCGGAGCGCCAGAAGCGGAAACCGAGCTGCGAGCCGGCCTGGAGCGCGAGTGCGACGTGTTCGAGGGCGGTGAGCTGCTCGAAAAGGCTGGTGATCTGGAACGAGCGCGCGACACCCCGGCGCGCGATGTGCTCCGGCGCTAGCCCGGTCGCGTCCTCGCCAAAGAGCGTGATGCGCCCGGCAGTGGGGCGGAGGAAACCGGTGAGCAGGTTGAAGAGGCTCGTTTTACCCGCGCCGTTCGGGCCGACGAGCGCGTGCACCCAGCCGGCCTCGAGGCGCAGGTCGACCCCGTCGACTGCGCGGAATCCCGCGAATTCCTTCACCAAGCCGTAAGTCTCGATGGCATAGCTCTTCACGCCATCGTTCATATGCGGGTCCTGCGCTTGGCCCAGTACGGCTCGCGCATGATGCGCTTCAGCGTCTTACCAGCGGCGCTCCGGGGGAACTCCTCCATGATCACCACGGCCTGCACCTGCTGGTAGCGGGCCTCGACGCGCTCGTTGATCCAGCCTCGGAGGTCGTCGGACGTAATGCTGCCCGGCTCTCGCAGGATCACCGCCGCGAGCGGCGTCTCGCCCCACTTATCGCTCGGCACGCCGAAGACCGCGGCCTCGCGTACCGCGGGATGACGCACGATCACCTCCTCGATGTCGCGTGGGTAGACGTTCACCCCACCGGAGATGAGCATGTCCTTCTGCCGGTCGACGAGGTAGAGGAATCCGTCCTCGTCGACGTACCCCAGATCGCCGGTGTGGAGCCAGCCGTCCACGATGACTTCGCGCGTCAGATCGGGCCGCTTGTAGTAGCCGGACATGAGGAGGGGTGAACGTCCGACGATCTCGCCGACCTGCCCCGGGCCGAGGTCGCGGGCATCCGGGTCGACGATCCGCATCTCGAAGAACGGCGGCGGCACACCCACCGAGGTCGGCTTCGTCGCGAAGCGGGTCTTATCGAGGATCGTCATGAACCCCTCGGTGAGGCCGTACAGCTCGTGGAACACGCCCGGGACGCGCCGCGCGAGCTCCTCGCGGTGCTCGCGGTGGAACGGCGCGCCGACCGCGCCCAGCATCTGGAGCGACGGCACCGCCTCGGCGCGGAATCCGGGAACGCCCAGCAGCGCGACGATCTGCGACGGCACCATGAACATGTGCGTGACGCGTTCGCGCGCGATGTGGTCGATCACCATCGCGGGATCGAAGTGACCCTCCAGGACGAATGTGCACCCGAGGACCAGCGCGGGCATGAGCGTGAGAAAGGCGCCGTTGAAGCAGAGGGAGCCCGAGTGCATGACGACGCTCTCGGGAGTCATGCGCCAGGCGAGACCAAAGAGAGCGCCGTACAGAGCGCGCACCCGTTGTGTGATCACGATGCCCTTCGGGACCCCGGTGGTCCCGCTGCTGTAGATGATGTTGTACGGATCGCTGCCGTCGACGCCGGTGCCAGGTGGCTCTGCGTCGCTGGCCTTCGCGACGATCGCGTGATATGACAGGTACGGGTGATCGCCGTGCTGTTGTCCGTCGATGATGAGGTAGCGGCTGGCCGGGATCCAACCCAGAGCGGGCCGCACTTCGTCCAGGAAGCCACTGAGCGCGTCCTCGGTAACGATGAGGGTGACGTCCGCGTCGCGCAGAAGCGTCGACAGCCCGTTCCCTCGGAGCAGCGGGCTGAGCGGCACGACGACGACGCCGATCTTCGCCGCTGCCCAGTACAGCTCGAGCTGCTCAACCGAGTTGGTGAGGAACGTGGCGACCTTGTCGCCCTTCGCGATGCCGAGGTCGTGCAAGGCGTTCGCCGCGCCGTTGGCGCGGCGGTTGAAGCGTCGGAAATCCAGACGCTGATCCTCGAACACGACCGCGATGCGGTCCGGACGGTGGCGCGCATGCTGCGCAAGCACTGCGCTGATGTCCACGGTCACCTCCTATCCAAGGTAGGCCGCCCGTACGTGCGGATCGGCGAGGAGCTCGGCGCCCGTACCCTCGAGCGTCACCCGCCCAAGCTCGATGACGTAGGCGCGCTGCGCGAGTCTGAGCGAGAGCGGGACGTTCTGCTCCACCAGCAGGATGGTGGTGCCTGCGGCGTGGATCTCGCGCAGCGCGCGGAACACCTGCTGCACGAGCACCGGAGCAAGTCCCGCCGATGGCTCGTCGACGAGCAGCAGCCGCGGGCGCGCCATGAGTGCGCGGCCGATCGCGACCTGCTGCTGCTCGCCGCCGCTCATCGTCCCGGCATGCTGTTCGAGCCGCTCGCCGACGCGCGGGAAGAGGGCGGCGACGCGGCCACGCATCTCCGCGCGCCCCGCCCACGCCTCCGGTGTGGCCATCGCGCCGAGCTCCAGGTTCTCGAGCACGGTCATCTCGGGGAAGAGCTGACGGCCCTCGGCGACCTGCGCGATCCCGACGCGCGTGATCTCGTGCGGCGCAAGGCCGGTGATGTCACGGCCGGCGAAGCGGATCGTTCCCGATACCGGGCGGACGATGCCGTTGATGGTGCGGAGCAGGGTCGTCTTGCCCGCAGCGTTCGCGCCCACCAGCGCCACGGCCTCCCCTTCGTCAACGTGCAGGCTCAGCTCGTGCAGCACCTGCACCTGGCCGTACCCGGAAACCAGGCGCTCGATCTCGAGCAGGCTCAAGACTCGTCCTCGGTCCCGAGGTACGCGGCGATGACCTTCGGGTCGCGTGAGATCTCCGCGTAGGTTCCCTCCGCCAGCTTCTTTCCGTAGTCCATCACCACGACACGGTCGGACAGATCGCGCACGGTGCTCATGACGTGCTCGATGAGGAGCAGCGTGACTCCCTCGGCGCGGATACGCCCAAGCAGCGCGACCGCATCGCGCTCCTCCGCGGGCGTGAGCCCTTCCATCACCTCGTCGAGCAGCAGGAGGGCGGGACTCGTTGCGAGCGCGCGTGCCAGCTCCAGCCGCTTGCGGTCCCCGAGGGTGAGCGACGCGACGGGGCGGTGCAGGTGCTGGCCCAGGCCGACGAACCCGCAGAGGCGCTCGGCCTCGGCCCGCGCGGCCGCGAGACCGCGGTGCCGGTCAGAGCCGAACAGCGCACCGACCATCACGTTGTCGAGCACGTCCAGATCGAGAAAAGGCTGCACGACCTGGAAGGTGCGACCGAGCCCCGCCCGCGTGCGCGTGTGCGCTGGCGCGCGCGTGACATCGACGCCGCGCAGGCGGATCGCCCCCCCGTGCGTCGGCAGCAGGCCGGAGATGAGGTTGAAGGTCGTCGACTTGCCTGCGCCGTTGGGCCCGATGATCGCCAGTGTCTTTCCTTCTTCGACGCTGAACGACAGATCGTCCACGGCCGCGAGGCCCCGGAAGCGGCGCACGAGCCCGGTCACCTCGAGAAGCGCCACCGCCACCTCCCGGCGTAGCGCTGCGCGAGGCCGACGACGCCGCGCGGCATGAAGAGGACCGCGACGACGATGACGAGGCCGTAGACGACCTGATAGCCGTCCTTCCAGGGCGGGGTCACGCGCAGGTACTCCTCCAGCGAGCGCATGACGACGGTGCCGATCACCGGACCCGCCGAGGTGTAGAGCCCGCCGAAGATCGGGAACACCAGCGAGGACACCGAGCGGCCGATGTCGAACGCGTCGAACGGATCGGTGTGCGTGATGAATGGCATGTAGAACCCGCCCGCGAGCGCGGCCAGCACGGCCGACGCCGAGAAGAGCCCGACCTTCACGCGAACGACGTCCAGGCCCATGACGCGCGCGACCGTTTCGTTCGCGCGCACGGCGCTCACGGCGTACTGCCAGCGTGACCACCGGACCGTGAGCGAGAGAGCCAGCGCCAGGATGAAGATCGCGCCGATGACGTAGTAGGAGGCGACGCGGTCGCCGGCGAACAGCGGCGGCATCGCGATGCCGACCGTCCCGCCGCTGAGGTCGGGCACCTGCAGCGCCACGGTCCGCCACACCTCGGCGAACGCGAGGGTCGCGATGGCGAAGTAGATGCCGCGCAGGCGCAGCGTCACGACGCCGAGCGCGAACGCGATCGTGCCGCCGACGAGCGCCGCGACGACCAGCCCAGCCAGTGGCGGCAGTGCCCAGAGCCTGAACGCGATCGCGACGCTGTAGGCACCGAGACCGAAGAATGCGCCGTGGGCGAGCGACAGCTGCCCGGTCCGCGCGACGACGTCCCATGAGAGGGCGAGCGTCATGAACATGAGCATCACGTTCGCGAGGAACATCAGGTACCGATCGCCGGCCAGCCCGATCCACGGGAGCACTGCCGCGACCGCGAGGAAGATCCCCCAGCCGATGAGGTCGCGCTTCATCGACGCAGGCCACCCGGCCGCGCGAGCAGCACGACGAAGATGATCACGAAGAACAGCCCGTCGCGAAGGGCAGAGCCGCCCGGGACGTACTGCGACACGATCTGCTCCGCGAGCCCCAGGAGCAGGCTCGCCCAGATGACCCCGGTCAGGTTGCCCAGGCCGGCGAGGACGACGATCGAGAACGACTTCAAAAGAGTGCCGAGGCCGAGGTACGGACTCACCTGTGTTTGGAAGATGAGCATCAC
>WNGF01008198.1_pt1 | contig 21373 bp, 4 predicted proteins | sample 5400641 | NCBI WGS metagenome assembly WNGF01 (sample SAMN13153371, study PRJNA577476) | soil metagenome | isolation source: 80 cm soil or saprolite under grassland replicate 2 | place: USA:California | collected 2016-06-15 | reverse complement strand
CGGCCTTCGAGGTTTATCGAGGTTAAGTACCAAGGCATTGTCGTTGGCGACTCGCAGCTTCCCCTGGAAGGTCTCTTTTGGGAATCCGTGTTCCATCCGTGTTCCATCCGTGGCTCGCCTGAAAATCTTGTCGGAAATGAAAGATTTCTTCTTATAGTGGTACGGATACCACGGATGGAAGATTGACTTGGTGAAGATTTTCGTCATGCGCCCGTCCCGCCTCCGTGGTCCAACTCCAGGCTTGAATAGACGGCGCCATGATGCATTCTAAACAACCTGTTTCCGCATTCAATTGACGTATGAAGTCTGTTCTCACGCGGCTGTCGTGTCTTTGCTTTTTGGGCGGCATGCCGGTTTTCGCCAACCGGATCCTCCTCAACGAAATTATGTACCATCCGGCGCCGGACACGCCGGAAGACAACGGGCTGGAATGGCTTGAACTGTATAACAAGGACACCAACGCCGTGAATCTAAAAGGCTGGCGTTTCAGCAAGGGCATCAGTTTCACCTTCTCCAACGACACGGTGATCGCCCCCGGCGGATACCTCGTGGTGGCGGCCAATGTGGCCAAGTTCCACTCCCGTTACCCCGGCGTGGCCAACGTGGTGGGCGACTGGAATGGGGTGCTGAGCAACAACGGGGATCAAATTGATTTGGATCGCGCCGATGGCGAGCAGGAGGAGAGCGTGGAGTACGCCAGTGAAGGGGATTGGGCCATCCGCCAGCGCGGCCCGGATGACTTGGGACACCAGGGATGGATCTGGTTCACCGAAGCCGACGGGATGGGGCGATCGCTCGAGTTGGTCAACCCCGCCATGCCCAATCAGTACGGCCAGAATTGGGCGGCCAGCCTCGTCCCGGACGGCACGCCGGGCGCCGCCAACTCCGTCCTGCGGGCCAACATCCCTCCGCTGATCCTCGACGTGATCCATTCCCCGGCGGTGCCGAGGTCAACGGACACCGTCGCCGTGACCGCCCGCATTCTCGATGAATCGACCAACGGGTTGACCGTCTCGCTTTTTTTTCGCGTCGACGTCAATCCGCAGATCAACGCGTTTACGCGGGTCCCGATGTTCGATGACGGGGCCCATGGGGACGGCGCGCCAGGCGACGCAGTTTACGGGGCGATTCTGCCGGCGCGGCCCGATGGCACGATCGTGGAATGCTACGTGCAGGCGACGGATTCCTTTTCCAATGCGCGCACCTGGCCGGGCCCGACGCTGCCGACCGGCACGCAGACCGCCAACCTGCTGTATCAGGTGGATGATTCGGACTACAGCGGAGATCAACCCATCTACCGTCTCATCATGACCCAAGCGGAAGCGGCGGAGTTGGCGTCCATCCCGTGCTCGGGTGCCCAGGAAACGGATGCCGCGATGAATGGGACGTTCATCAGCAGGGATGGCGTGAGAACGGAGGTCCGGTACACCTGCAACTTCAGAAATCGCGGTCACGGCAGTCGCTGTCCCGGGGATCGTGTGCCGAATTACCGGGTCAATCTCCCGAATGATCGGCGTTGGAATGGCGTGCCCCACCTGATCCTCAACAGCCAATACACCCATGCCCAGGTGGTCGGGAGCGCCCTCTTCCAGAAGGCCGGCCTGCCGATGGCCAATTCGCGGCCGGTGCAAGTGCGCGTCAACCATTTCAACCTGGCCAACGCCGGCCTCCGCCAATACGGCTCCTACGCGCACAACGAGGAATTGGGTTCGGAATTTCTCGCCCAGCACTTCCCGCTGGACACGGCCGGCAATGTCTATCGAGCGATTCGCGTCGATCCGAACCTGGCCTACGCCAACTTCAATTACTACGGTCCCGACAAATCATCGTGCCTTGTTCCGCCGGCCTGTTACGCCAACCTCTACTTCAAGCAGAACAACGTCAGTGAGGACGACTGGTCGGACATTATCGGGATCTGCTACGCCCTTTCGACCAACACGCTGGATGTGCAGTATTCCTCCGAAGTCCACCGCGTGCTCGAGATCACCAACTGGATGCTTTATTTCGCCTGCAATACCCTGGTCGATAACCGGGAGACGGCCTTGAGCAACGGCGAAGGCGATGATTACGCGATGTATCGCAGCGGCGCCGATGGCCGCTTCCGTTTGATGGGGTATGACACCGACACCATCGTCGGGCAGGGCGACAGCCCGGGCTCCATCACGGCGAGCCTCTTCCGCATGACCAATACGCCGCCCTCCGGCGTCGATCGCACCAACACCGCGATCATCCGTTTGATGACCTGGCCCGAGTTCACCCCCATCTATTACGCGACGCTCAAGCATCTGATCGAAACCACCTTCTCCGCCGAGCAATTTAATCCGCTGCTGGATCGGCTGCTCGGGGGTTGGGTGCCGAACGGGGTGATCGATGCGATGAAAACCTGGCAGGCCCAGCGCAACGCCTTTGTGCTTTCGCGAATCCCGACCAACCTCGTCGTGACCGCGCCCACCAACCTCGTCAACGGCTACCTCCAGGCCTCCGGCCCCACCATTTCCATGGCCGGCCTGGCCAACATCATCGACACGCGCGCGGTCCGCGTCAACGGATCCCTGGCCGATTGGAACCACCTGCGCGGCGCCTGGTCGATCAGCGGAGTGGCCCTCCAGCCCGGGATCAATCGCGTCCTGATTCAATCGTTCAATGCCGCCGGCGAGGAACTCGAACGTTTGAACGCCGACCTCTGGTACGACGACGGCTCGCTGGCCAGCGTCTCCGGGACGCTCAGCACGGATACCGTTTGGACGGCGGCCGCCGGCCCTTACCTCGTCACCGCCACTCTCACCGTGCCAACCGGCGCCACGCTGACCGTCCAGCCGGGCACGACGATTTATCTGGCCGCGGGAACGAGCCTGACGGTCAACGGCCGGCTCAGCGCCGAGGGGACCGAGCTGCAGCACATTCGAATCACGCGGGTGCCCGGCGGGAATAACTGGGGCAGCCTCGATTTTCTCAATTCATCGGTCGAGAGCCGGCTGGCCTACGTGGATTTTGAATTTGCCGGCGGCTCGACCATCGGCGGGCACAACGCCCAACTGCACGTGAACAACTCGATTGTCTACATCGACCATTGCACGTGGCCGCCGACGCCGGTGGTGGAATACATCTCCTTTGATGCCAGTTCATTTATCGTGCAAAGCTGCTTTTTCCCGAGCTACCCGCCGCCGACCGGTCCGGAGAGTCTCCACGGGATCAACGGCATTCCTGCGGGCGGCCACGGAATTTTCCGCGATAACTATTTCGGCCGCACCTGGGGCTTCAACGATACGATTGATTTCACCGGCGGTCAGCGGCCCGGGGCCATTCTCCAGATCCTGAATAACGTGTTTGACGGCGCGGGCGACGACAACCTCGACCTGGACAGCACCGACGCGTGGATTGAGGGCAACATTTTCATGCACGTCCATCGCGACCCAAACCGCACGGACGATCCGCGCGACACCTCGAGCGCCATTTCCGGCGGGATCGATTTCGCCAATCAGTTTTCCGAGTGGACCATCATCAACAACCTCTTCTACGACGTCGACCATGCCTGCCTCAATAAAGGGGGCGGCTCGCCCGGGGGTGGACGGTTTGTCTTCGTGAACAACACCCTGGTCCATGTCGCGAAGGAAAACGGGGCCGGCCTGCCGGGGGACCTGGCCGCGTTTGACTTCACCGACGACGGCGTGCCGCTGCCTGACCCGGCCTATGGCGCCGGGGCCTACGTGGCCGGCAACATTATCTGGGACTGCCCGGCGTTGGTGGCCAACTACAATCCGAGCAATCACACCGTCATCTTCGAGAACAATCTTCTGCCCCTGGCCTGGAACGGGCCGGGCAGCAACAACGTCGTGGCTGATCCCCGACTGCACCTCGAGCGGATCACCAACGTGACCAACGCCGACTGGAGAACGGTCCGGTCGGCGTTCGCGCTGCGCTCCGGTTCCCCGGCGTTGGGCACCGGGATCGGGGGATTCGACAAGGGCGGTCTGAACCCGAGAGGCCTGCTGGTTTTTGGCGAACCCTCCGGCACAACCACGGCCACGGGCGCGACATTGACCGTCGCGCCGGGCGGCACGTTTCCGTGGGGGACGCTCGTGCCTCCTTATCAATGGGGCTACGAGCAATACAAGTGGAAGTTGGACAACGGTCCCTGGAGCCCCGAGACGTCGATCACAACTGCTCCGACGATCAGCCTGAGCAACCTCAGCGCCGGGCCGCACACGGTCTACGTCAGCGGCAAGAACGACGCCGGTTACTATCAGGACGACGGGTTTGTCTACCCGGCGGGCGGTGGATTGCCCGCTCACGTCACGGCCTCGCGCACCTGGGTGGTGACGACGACTTCCTTCGCGCGCGTCCGCCTCAACGAACTGTTGGCTTTCAACCATCAGGCCGTCGTGCATGAGGACTCGTATCCCGACCTGGTCGAGCTTTACAACGAAGGCGGTTTGCCCGTCGATCTCTCGGGGATGGGTCTGACGGACGATCCGGCCGTGAAGTTCAAGTTCGCTTTCCCACCGAACACCATGCTCGGCCCGCGCCAATACCTGGTGCTCTACGCCGATAGCGAAAAGACCTCCGGAACGCACCTTGGCTTTGGCCTCAAGCAGAACGGCGACGCTCTTTATCTTTTCAATGCGAATGGCGGACAAGTTGATTCGGTTCAATTCGGTTTTCAGCTGGCGGACTTGTCGATCGGCCGGCTCGCCGACGGCTCGTGGGGCTTGACCGTCCCGACCTTCGGCGAAGCCAACATTCCCCAACCGGTGGGCGAGACGAGCTTTCTCAAGATCAATGAATGGCTGACGGATGGCGCCTCCCAGTTTACCGACGATTTCATCGAGCTCTACAGCCCGGATCCACTGCCGTTGAATCTCGGCGGGCTTTACCTGAGCGACGCGCCCGCCGGCGCGCCGAACCGGAGCCGAATCCCGGCGTTGAGTTTCATGCGCGGATTCGGCGTGTTCATCGCGGATGGCGAACCGGAAGCCGGGGCGGATCACCTCGATTTCAAGCTGTCGCCGTTGCAGGGCCAGATCGCGCTTTATAGCGCCGACCTCTCCCTGATCGATTGCGTCGTCTACGGCCCCCAAACGACCGACATCTCCCAAGGCCGCCAGCCCAGCGGGACCGACAATTTTGCCTTCTTCTCGACCCTGACGCCCGGCGCGCCCAATCCGGTTCTGAGCGTCACCGTGACGGTTTCGAACACGGTCGTGAACCTGTTCGGGGTGACGGACAAACTTTGGCGCTATGATAATTCCGGGGCGGACCTGGGCACGGCCTGGCGCGCGCCCAGCTACAATGACTCGTCCTGGCAGGCGGGTTTTGGCATGTTCGGCTTCGAAACGACTCCAGGGATCTATCCGTATCCGTTTCAAACGACCATCCCGGCGCCGAACCAGGCGGGTGGACAGGTGACGGTTTACTACCGCACTCATTTCCAGTGGACCAATGGCGCGGGCTTCACCTTGATCGCGAGCAATTACGTGGACGATGGTGCGGTCTTCTATCTGAATGGCGCCGAAGTGGGCCGTCTGCGGCTGACGGGGACCGTTTTCTACAACACGACCACGCAAGGAAGCGCCGGCGAACCGGCCATGGACGTTCTGACTTTCCCGACGGCCACGCTGGTCAATGGCGACAACGTGCTCGCTGTCGAGGTGCATCAGCAGTCGTGTTGCGGGACCGGCGCGAGCAGCGATGACGTTTTCGGCATGTCCCTGATGGGGCTGAAGTCCCAAACCAACGTGACGATTTTGGGCGTGGTGCTCAATGAAGTGATGGCGAAAAACTTGAGCGTGACCAACGCCGGGGACACCAACGTGACCGACTGGGTTGAACTTTACAACCCTTCGGCGGACAGCGTCGACCTGTCGGATTTCAGCTTGAGCGACAACTTGTCCAGCCCGCGTCGCTGGGTTTTCCCCAGCGGGGTGACGCTGGCCCCGGGGGCCTATCTTGTGGTGCGCTGCAATCCCGGTGCGCCGGCCACCAGCAACGCCGCGCCGGTCCTGAACACCGGCTTCGGGCTCGACGCCGATCAGGGGGATGCGTTGTATCTCTTCGCCACCCCGGCCCGGGGCGGCGGCTTGCTTGATTCCGTCGTGTTCGGTTTGCAGGCAGCCGACTATTCCATCGCGCGGGTGCCGAACGGTCTTGGCGGATGGGGCCTGGCGCTGCCGACGCCCGGGGGCCAGAGCGTGGCGGCGGCCCTGGGCAACCGCTTCGCCCTGCGGGTCAACGAATGGATGGCCAATCCTTCCAGCGGCGAGGACTTCTTCGAACTCTACAATCCCAACTCGCAACCGGTGAGCCTGGGCGGGTTGTTCCTGACCGATGATCTCAATGTCCGGGACCGATCCCGGATTCGCCCGCTCTCTTTCGTCGGCACGGGAGTGGATGGCTTCGCCCTGTTCATCGCCGACGGCCAACCGACCAACGGCGCCAACCACGCCGATTTCAAACTCGACAAGGATGGCAACGAATCCATTGGCCTGTTCACGGCCAATGGCGCGCTGATCGACGCAATCAACTTTGCCGCGCAGCAGCGGGGGATCTCCGAGGGCCGCTTCCCGGATGGCGCGACCAACCTCGCGCGCTTTCCCGGCACGCCGACGCCGGGAGAGAGCAACCTGCTTCCGCTGGACGGTGTCGTGGTCAATGAAGTTCTCACTCACTCCGAGTTGCCTTTCGAGGACGCCATTGAACTGCGCAACATCACCGCCGGCGCGATCGACCTCTCCAACTGGTATTTAACCGACAGCAAGAAGGAACCCCGCAAATTCCGAATCCCGAACGGGACCATTCTGCCCGCGGGCGGCTTCGTCGTCTTCTACGAGAACCAGTTCAATCCCCTGGCGGGAGGCAATCCGGGTTTCGCCCTCAGTTCGGTGCACGGCGACGACGTATTCCTCTTTACCGGCGATGCGGCCGGCCAGTTGTCCGGGTTCCGCGCGGGAGTCAAGTTTGGCCCGGCGGAAAACGGGGTGTCGTTTGGCCGTTACGAGACCAGTGTGGGCGCCGATTTCACGACGTTGCGCGCGCGGACCTTCGGGGCGGACATCCCGGTGACGGTGGAACAGTTCCGCAGCGGCACCGGCCTGCCGAACGCTGACCCGCTGGTCGGCCCCATCGTCATCAATGAAATCATGTATCATCCGCCGGACTTGATTTCCGGCGGCACCACCAACGACAACGATCGCGATGAATTCATCGAGTTGCAGAACATCTCGGCGACGGCGGTGTCGCTCTTCCACACGAATTATCCGACGAACACCTGGCGCTTGCGCGACGCGGTCGACTTCAACTTCCCGCTGAATGTCACGATGCCGGCGGGCGGCTATCTGCTCGTGGTCGGGTTTGATCCGGCGACGAACGCGGCAAACCTCGCCGCTTTCCGGACCCGGTATGGCATGAGTGAGTCAGTGCCGATTTACGGTCCGTGGCAAGGGAAGCTGGCCAATGACAATGAGAACATTGAATTGTATAAACCCGGCGCACCACAACCACCGGAGGCGCCGGACGCCGGCTTTGTGCCCTATGTGCTGGCCGAGCGGGTGAAATACGCGGACTCGGCGCCGTGGCCGGCGCTGGCGGATGGGAGGACCAACGGAGTGGGCCTGTCGCTGCAACGGCGCGTCCACTCCGACTACGGCAACGATCCGACGAACTGGCTGGCCGGCGTGCCGACGCCGGGGAGCGCCACCGGCCCCGGCGCGCTGACCTTGCCGGTCATCACGAGTCTGACGGCGGACCACGCGGTGGCTCCGGGGGCCAATGATTCGCTGGTGGTGAGTGCGAGTGGGGCCGCGACCCTCAGCTATCAGTGGTACTTCAATGCCGCAGCGATTCCCGGCGCGATCGCCCCCACGCTGTTCCTGAATAATTTCCAGAGCACCAACGCGGGCATCTATTCCGTGGTGGTGGCGAACGACGCCGGCGCGGCCTCGGCCGGGGCGCGGGTGGATTTGCGTTCGGGCCCGGTCATCACCCGCCAGCCGCAGAATCAGATCGTCGTCGCCGGCGGGACGACCGCCTTCAGCGTCCTGGCCGCGGGCACGTTGCCGTTGACTTATCAATGGCAGCACAACGCCACGAACCTGCCTGGCGCGGTTAATCCTGCGCTGGTCCTGACGAACATCCAGTTGAGTTATGAAGGCGGTTATCGGGTCATCGTCGCCAACACCTTCGGCTCGATTACCAGCACGGTGGCCACGCTGACCATCAATTCGCCCCCGGCCATCACCGCGCAACCCGAGAGCACCAATGTCATCGCGGGCGCCACCGTCAGGTTTAGCGTCTCCGTCCTGGGCAGCGCCCCGCTGGCTTACCAATGGCGCTTCAACAACGCGAACATCCCCAATGCAACCAACGCCACGCTCACCCTGACCAATGTGCAATTGGCCAACGCCGGGGAATACCGGGTCCGGATCGTCAATGCGGTCGGTTCCGTATTGAGCGATGCCGCCATCCTGGATGTCAGCGTGCCGCCCACTGTCACCATCGTGGCCAGCGACCCGGTCGCCTCGGAACCCTCCGGGGATTCGGGAGAATTTACGCTCAGCCGCACCGGGGGCACGGCCGCGTCCTTGCAAGTCAACTTCAGCGTCAGCGGCACGGCTCAACCGGGGGCGGACTACGTCGCCCTGGCCGGTCCGGTAACGATTCCCGCAGGGACCAACTTCGTGGTGCTCACGGTGACGGTGGTGGATGATCTGCAACTCGAAGGCGACGAGACGGTGGTGGTGGCACTGGCTCCCGGGACCGAATATGTGGTCGGATCTCCGTCTGCCGCCACGGTGAGGATCCTGGACGACGACAACCTGGCCCCGTTGGTGACAATGACCAGCCCGGCGGATGGCGCCGTATTTAACTTTCCCGCCGGCCTTGCCCTGGGGGCAACCGCGTTCGACCCGGATGGATCGATTGCGAAAGTGGAATTCTATGAAAACGGCACCAATAAACTCGGGCAGGCCACAGTGGCGCCGTACGGTTTCAACTGGACCAATGCCGCGCCGGGCATGCACGCCATCACGGCGGTGGCCACGGACAACCTCGGTTCGACTGCCGCTTCCGCCCCGGTGTCCATCGTGGTGAACGCGCCGCCGACGGTGGCGCTGGTCAGCCCATCCAACGGCGCGAGTCTCCCCGAGGGCAGTACCATCAACCTGGTCGCCACCGCGACGGACAGCGACGGCACAGTGGCGCGAGTTGACTTCTACCAGGGCGCGTCCCTGCTCGGCACGGACACGACCAGCCCGTACTCCTTCGTTTGGACCAACGTCGCCGGCGGCGTCTATACGCTGACCGCCCGGGCGACGGATGATCGCGGCGCGGCAACGGTCTCCCTGGCCGTGCATATCACGGTAAAGATTCCGACGATTGGCTTCGCGGACTCTTTCGTCGATCGCGGCATCATCAGCGGCTTCACCAATTCCGTTCCGGGAAACAATTCGAGTTACAGTCGCGAGGCCGGCGAGCCGCGTCACGACAATCGCAACGGCAACCACTCCGGCTGGTTGACCTGGACGGCGCTGGCGTCGGGTCCCTGCACGATGAATACGTTCGGCAGCGATTTCGATACGGTCCTGGCGGTTTACACTGGCTCCGTGGTGTCGAATCTCGTCAAGATCGTGAGCAACGACGATGCGAGCGAGGACCTCACCCAGAGCGCGGTTGCCTTCAACGCGGTGGTGGGAACGACTTATCAGATCGCCGTTGATGGTTATTCCACCAACGCCTTCGGAAACATCGTTTATCAGGTCAATCTTCCGAATCCATACCCGGTCATCATCACGCAACCCCAGAGCCAGGTGCTCAACCAAGGGGCCAATGTCACCTTCACAGTCAGGACGGCCGGCCCAGGGCCGCAGACCTACCAGTGGCGCTTCAACAATGCGACCATCGCGGGAGCGACCTCCACCAACCTCGATCGCAATAATGTCCAGTCGAACAATCAAGGCGTTTACACCGTCGTCGTCAGCAACTCTTCAGGTTCGGTGACCAGCGCGCCGGCGGTGCTCACCGTGCGGACGCCCCCCGTCATTACACTCCAACCACGAGACCAATCGATTCCAGCCGGCGGGACCGCGACCTTCACGGTGGCGGCCGGCGGCACTGCGCCCTTCGGCTATCAATGGCGCTTCGGCGACATGGACATCCCGGGCGCGACCGGAACCAGCCTGACTCTGACGAACGTGCAGTTGACCAACGAAGGGAATTATTCGGTGCTCGTGACCAACGTGGTCGGGTCGGCCGGCAGTTCCAATGCGTTCCTCGAGTTCGATGACGGCCTGGTGGTGAGGCATCAGATCAACCTGATACCGATCAACGCGGTCTGGAAATATGACCAGAGCGGCACGGACCGGCTGACCGCCTGGAGTGCTTCCGTCTTTGCCGACCATGACTGGGCTTCCGGGCCGGCGTTGCTGGGCTTCGAAGACTCCGTTCCCTATCCTTATTTCGAGCCGATTCGAACGCCGTTGTTGTCTCCGGTGGCCGGCGGTCCGATCACAGTTTATTTCCGAACGCATTTTGACTTCACCAACTTCTTCGAAGGCGGGGTCAGCCTGGTTTCCTCAAACTTTGTGGACGATGGTGCCGTGTACTATTTGAACGGCGTCGAGGTCGGACGTCTCCGCATGGCGGCGGCGGCGACGAACTTCTCAAGCCTCGCGCAGAGCTTGAACCAGGAGGGCCAGACCAACGTGCTCAATTTGGCAGCGGACAGTTTGCTGGCGGGCGACAATGTGCTGGCGGTGGAGGTGCACCAGAGCAGCGCCACCAGCAGCGACGTGGTCTTCGGCATGACGCTCGATGCCCGGATCACGACGACCAATCGCCCAACGCTGGTCAATCCACAATTGCTCGGTGACGGCCGCTTCCGGGTGACGTTGACCGGGATCGCCGGACGGACTTACTCCCTGGATATGGCGACGGGGTTGGGCTCGAACTGGACGACTCTCGTCACCTTCTCGAATTTGACCGACCAGGCCACCTATCTCGACGCGCAGACCACCAATAGCCGTCCGCGCTTCTATCGTGGACGATTGGCGCGGTGAGAAGAAGTGTAATGTGGAAGTAGTAACTCCGCGCCCGCCGCTTTCCCCTGCTGGATGACTGTTTTGTCACCTGCATGACGCTTTTTCTGCGGGAAAATTTGCGTCTGGGGTGGTCTGTGGCTAGATTTGTCAATTCTATGAAACATTCTTCAAGGGCATTGCTTTGGGCATGCCTCGCGCTGTGTCACGCCCAAATCGCCTTTGGTCAGCAGGTGATCCTGAACGAGATCATGTATCACCCCCTCCAGCTCCCATTCACTTCGGAGCCGGTGGGTCAAGAATTCATCGAGTTGTTCAATCGCGGCGCCACTTCCGTCAACCTCAACGGTTGGCACTTCAGCAAGGGGATCAGCTACACGTTTGGCAACCTGGCGCTGGCGCCCGGCGCCTATCTCGTGGTCTCTCCCAATCTGGCCGCCTTCGCGGCGAAGTACCCGGCGGTAACCAACGTCGTCGGCAATTGGACCGGCACGCTCGGCAACAATGGCGAAACCATCGCGCTGGCCGACGCGAACGGGAACACCGTCGACAGCGTCCGCTACGGCACCGAAGGGGACTGGGCGCAACGCCAGCGTGGGCCCGATGATCGCGGGCACCGCGGCTGGAAATGGTTTTGTCCCGCGGACGGACAAGGTTACTCGATGGAATTGAGGAATCCCTATTTGGGGAACAACGAGGGACAGAACTGGGCGTTCAGCGCGGCGCCGGATGGAACCCCCGGTCGAGTGAACTCGAGTTTCACCAACAATGTGGCGCCCTTGATCCTGACCCTGGCGCACTCGCCGCTGGTCCCCAAATCGACCGAGGCCGTGGCGATCACGGCCCGCATCGTGGATGAATCGGCCAGTGGCCTGGCGGTCACGGTTTTCTGGCGGGTCGATTCGGCCACACCGCCGCCGTTCGCCGCGCTGGCCATGGTCGACGACGGCCTGCACGGCGATGGGGCCCCGGGGGATGGACTCTACGGCGCGACCATCCCGGCCCAGGCCAACAACAGCGTGGTGGAATTTTACGTGCAAGCGGCGGATCCGGGTGGACGGACCAGTCTGTGGCCCGCGCCCGCCCTGGCTGCAGCCGACCAACCCGGTCCGTCGACGCAAACCGTCAACGCCCTCTACGTTGATCATGACCGAGAACGAACGGGTCGAGTTGGCTGGCATTCCATGTTCGGGCGGGCAGGAAAGCGACGCGGAGATGAACGGGACGTTCCTCACCCTCGAGGCCACGGGCGAAGAGTTCCGCTATCGCTGCGGTTTTCGCAACCGCGGTCATGGCAGCCGTTGTGCCAGTCCGCCCAATTACCGGGTTAACATCCCCAACGACAACCGGTGGAAAGGCCAGCGCGCGCTGGCCCTGAACAGTGTCAATACGCCGTCTCAGATCTTTGCCGCCACCGTGGCGCGCAAGGCGGGACTGCCGGGAGCCGATTCGCGCGCGGTGCAGGTGCGGGTGAACAACGTCAATCGGGCCAGCACGGACACCGGCATGCTTGGGGCCTACGCGGCCAACGAGGAGATGAATGGCGATTGGGCGTCGGAGCATTACCCGCTGGACAGCGCCGGAAACATTTACCGGGCCGTCCGCGACATCAGCCCGCCGGACTGGGTCTATCGCGGTCCCGACGTCTCCGCCTACATCAACACTTATTTCAAGACCGACAACAACGGCGCGTACGATTGGAGCGATTTGATCAACCTTCACCGCATTCTCGGCACGAACGACCTGTTCACGACCGCGAACGTGCGGCCGGTGGCGGATGTGGAGGAGTGGATGATTTTCTTCGCCGTGATGTCGCTCTCCGGCAACGGGGAGACGTCGCCCAACACCGGCTACAATGATGATTACTTTATGTACCGCGGCGTCAACGACCCCCGGTTCCGGCTCGTTTACTACGACAACGACACCATGTACAGCGGATTGTTTGGCGCCCGTTCCACCTCCGACAGCATTTTTTCCTCAGAAGCCAACAACGGCATCGGGCAAATGACCACGCGCTTCCTGGAATGGCCCGACTTCAAGCCGATCTACTACGCCACGATGCAACGGCTTTTGGACACGACCTTCTCCCAGCCGCAATTCGACGCGCTCGTGGACGACGTGTTCAGCACCTACCCGCCGAGTTCGTCGCTCAACACCGTGATCAACAGCATCAAGACCTGGATGAATGCCCGGCGCACCTATGTGCAGGGGGTGATCAGCGGTCTTGTCCCGCCGGCCACCAACAGTCCCATCGCTACGATCGCAGGAGAGCCGCGCTCACCGACTCCTTTCACCACCGCCACGCTCACCGTCGGCGGCAATGGCATCACCCATTACCGTTACAAGTTGAACAACGGCGCGCTCGGCGCAGAGACGCCGGTGGCCACGCCGATCACCCTCTCGGGGTTGGTCAACGGTTCGAGCAACCGGGTCGACGTGGTCGGCCGGAATGCCGCCGGGATCTACCAGGATCCCGCCAGCGCCACCGCGTCCAGGACCTGGGTGGTCCGGACTTCGACTCCGACCGTCCGTTTGAACGAAGTGCTCGCGCGCAACGATTCGGCGGTCAACCACAACGGAACCTTTCCGGACGTGATCGAGTGCTATAACGAAGGCGCGACCACGGTCGACTTGTCCGGCCTGCGTTTAACCGATGATCCGGGCAACCCGAACAAATTCACCTTCGCGGCCAACACAACGCTCGTGGCCGGTGGCTACCTGGTCGCGTTCGCCAACAACAGCGATGGCACTCCGGGAATTCATCTCGGCTTCTCCCTCAAGCAGGAGGGAGGCGCCGTTTACCTGTACGACAAGCTCTCCAGCGGCGGCGCCCTGATCGACTCGGTCGTGTTCGGCCTGCAACTGCCGGACAAATCCATCGGACGCCTCAACAATGAAGACTGGCTGCTCTGCCAGCCCAGTTTTGGCGCCGCCAACGTGGCCCTCCCGCTCGGCGATCCGGCCCGGCTGCGCCTCAACGAGTGGCTGACCTCCGGCACACTGCCGTTCGTCGACGATTTCATCGAGATTTACAACGGCGACTCGCTCCCGGTGGCGCTGGGCGGGGCCCATCTGACGGACGAGCCCATCGGCGCGCCCGCCTTGCACCGCATCGCCGACTTGAGTTTCATCGCCGGCGGCGGCTATGCCGCATTCCTGGCCGACGGCAATGCGGACGCTGGGGCGGACCACTTGAGTTTTGCCCTCTCCTCGGAGGTCGGCGACATCGGGCTCAATGGGCCGGATCTGAAGCAAATCGATTGCATCAGCTACGGCCCGGAGCAGACCGGCGTTTCTCAAGGACGCTGTCCGGACGGTGGACTCAAGATCGCCTTTCTCAGCTCGCCCACGCCCGGGACGGCTAATCTTTGCCCCGTGGTTCCGCCCCCGCCGCAAACGGTCCCGCTGGTCAATTACCAGAGCGTCTGGAGCTACGACCAGGTGAACAATTACGACGGGATTGCCTGGATGGCGCCCGGCTTCGATGACTCGAGCTGGCCCAGCGGGCCAGGAGTGCTGGCCAAAGTGCGTAATGGAGGTTCGCTGCCGGAGCCGGTGGGCACCGTGCTGACGCTCGGAAAGTCGACTTACTATTTCCGCAGCCAGTTCGTCGCGCCCAGCACCGCCGGCATCACCAGCCTGCAACTGACGCACCTGATCGACGATGGGGCGGTGCTTTATCTGAACGGAGTCGAGATCTATCGCTACAACCTGGCCGCCGGCCCGGTCAACAACGCCACCCTGGCGAGCGCAGTCAATGGCGATCCGACCTATCAAGGGCCAATTACTCTGCCTGCGGCCAACCTCCTGGCGGGAGTCAATCGATTGGCGATCGAGGTCCACCAAAGCTCCTTGACCAGCGCGGACCTCATCATGGGCCTCAAGCTCGAGGGGATCATCGTCACCAATTCCGCCACGCAAGCCGGCGTCGTCCTCAACGAAGTCCTGGCCAGCAACGCCACCATCACCGAGGCCGACGGCAGGACCCCGGACTGGGTGGAGATTTACAATCCATCCGCCGCCGCCGTGGATCTCGGAGACATGAGCCTGAGCGATTCGCTGACCGATCCACGTCGCTGGGTTTTTCCGTCGCCGACGATCCTGCCGGCCCAGGGATACCGGGTGGTCCGCTTCGACCCGGATGCGCCGGCCTCCGCCACCAACACCGGCTTCGCGCTCAAGGCCACGGGCGATTCGGTCTACTTGTTCAAAAAGACGGCGGACGGAGGCGGGATTCTCGATCTGATCCATTTCGGGCTGCAGACACCGGATTTTTCCATCGGGCGCGTCCCCAGCGGCGGCACCAATTGGGTGCTGACGTTGCCGAGCGCCGGATTGGCCAACTCCGTCGTCACCCTGGGCGATCCGGGCAACCTCAAAGTCAACGAGTGGATGGCCGCCCCGTCCTCCGGAGATGATTGGTTCGAGATCTACAATCCCAACCCGCAGCCGGTCGCCCTGGGCGGCCTCTGGTTGACGGATGACCTGACCTCCACGGTGACGCGGCAGAAATATCAGATCCCCAGCCTCTCCTTTCTCGGCTCGATCACAAACGCCTACCGGCAATTCCGGGCGGACGGCAACATCGCGGCCGGGGCGGATCACGTGAACTTCAACCTCAAAGCCACCGGGGAATCGGTCGGCATCTCCGCGCGCAATGGGACCCAGATCGATGGAGTGAATTTCGGCCTGCAACAGACCGACGTGTCGGAGGGCCGTCTCCCCGACGGCAGTAGCAGCATCGTGCGGTTCCCGGCTTCGGCCAGCCCGGCGGAGGCGAACTTCCTGCCTTTGTCCAACGTCGTGATCAGCGAAGTGCTTTCCCATACCGACCTTCCTCTCGAGGACGCCCTGGAACTGCAAAACATCAGCGCTTCGGCCGTGGATATCAGCGGTTGGTACCTGAGCGACGCCAAGAGCCATCTCAAGAAATTCCTCATCCCGGACGGCACCATCATTGGCCCCGGGGGATTCAAGGTGTTCTACGAATATCAGTTCAACGACCCAAACTTCCCGCCCGTGGCTTTTTCCTTCAGCTCGGCCAAGGGCGACCAGGTCTACCTCTCGCAAGCCTCGCTCGAGGGGCAACTGACCGGGTATCGTGCCAGCGCGAAGTTCGGGCCGGCGGCCAACGGCGTTTCCTTCGGCCGTTATGTGACCAGCCGGGGCGTGGCCGAATTTCCGCCCATGAGCGCGCTGAGCTTCGGAACCTCGGTCACCGCGCAAAGCCCGACCAACCAGATCACGGTTTTCCGCACAGGGCAGGGGGCCGCCAATCCTTATCCGAAGGTCGGCCCGGTCGTGATCAGCGAAATCATGTATCATCCGCCGGATCTGGTCACCCCGACCGCGACCAACGACAACGTGGTCGAGGAATTCGTCGAGTTGCGAAACATCAGCGCCGGCGCGGTGCCTTTGTATGATCCCGCTTACCCAACCAATGGCTGGAAACTGCGCGACGGAGTCGAGTTCACTTTCAATGCCAGCCATTCCCTCCCGCCCGGCGGCAACCTGCTGGTCGTGAGTTTCGATCCAACGAGCGACCTCGCCGCCCTGGGACAGTTTCGCGCCAAGTACGGCTCGAATCTGTTCCTGGTCGGCCCCTATCGCAGCAAGCTGGATAATGGCGGCGAAAGCCTGGAGTTGGTCAGGCCGGACACGCCGCAACTTATCGGGCCCGATGCCGGCCTGGTGCCGTACCTCCTGGTCGACAAAGTCGTTTACGGGGACGCCGGCCCGTGGCCGACGAACGCGGACGGCCGCGGGATGTCGTTACAACGGGTCAGCGCCAGCGGCTACGGAAATGACCCGACCAACTGGATTGCCGCCCTGCCGGCGCCCGGCCCCTACGGGATCACGGACACGGACCACGACGGCATGCCCGATGATTGGGAAATGCTTTATGGATTCGACAAGAACAACGCGGCCGACGCCGGCCAGGATTTCGATGGGGATGGCCTGACGAACTTGCAGGAATACCTGGCCGGGACCAACCCGAAGCAGGGGTCGAGCGTCCTCAAGCTTAGCGCCATGCTCAACGGGGGCAGCGTGGTGTTGAATTTCACCGCCGTCGCCGGGAAAACCTACACGGTGCAATACTGCGACGGCCTGCCCAATGCCGCCCCGTGGCTCAAGTTGTCCGATGTTCCCGCCCCGTCGAGCACTCAGGTGATGGTCATCCCGGACCATTCCCTGGGCGAGGGCGTCGAACGTTTTTACCGGGTGATCACCCCGGCCCTGCCATGAAGACTCGACTGGCTGCCACCTCGAAATGCGCACTTTCCTTTTCGGCTCGAATCGGTTACAGATCATGCGGTGTTCCCATTGGCTTGAACGACTCTGCCGTGCGGTGGCGTGAGTCAGAAATCCTGCCCCGGCTCCCCAGGGCCCGGCTTGCTGTTTAGGCCGCCTGAATCCAGAAGTGAAATCCCAATATGAAATCAACGAATCCTGTTCGGCAACGCCTGCTCCTCTGCGCCGTCTTGTTCGCTTCCTTGGTCCCGCCGAGCCGTGCGCAGATCTTCACCTTCCAGGTCGGCCCGACTACCGCTCCCCCCATCCCGCTGGTCAATCACGGCGACGTGTGGAATTTCTATAAGCCGACCAATGGCGAGCCGGTCGTCGATTGGCAGACGGTGCCGGACAGCTCGCTGGGGGCGGCCTGGGGCAGCGGCCCTGGCGGATTCGGCTACGGGGATCCCAGGATCGTGGGGGAGAACACTACCCTGAGCGACATGACCAATCGCTACACGACTTTCTACATCCGCAAGTCATTCGAGATCGCCAATGCCGTCGATCCCGCCCAGCGCCTGGAACTGATCGTCGATTATGACGATGGCTACGTGGCTTACCTGGATGGGATGGAACTCACTCGCGCCAACCTGACGAACGGGCCGGGCACGACCGTGGTCTTCAACGCGACAACGGGTGGCGCCAGTCACGAAGCCTCCTGCTGCAATGCCCCGACCAATTCGCCGAGTCACCTCGACCTCGGGCCGGCCGGAAACCGACTGGGCGCCGGAACCCACACGCTCGCCTTGCATGGGGTCAACCAGGTCGTGAGCAGCAGCGATTTTCATCTGATCGCCGATCTGGCGCTGTCCGGCACGCAGGTTTCTCCCACTTCCGGCAGATTTTTCACACTCGTTAACACCAACGTCGTGGTCCTGTCCGGCACCAACACCCTGGCCGGCTCGACGCGCGTCGTCGTCAATGGCGTGGAGGCCGCGTTCAATCCGCTCGCCGGCACCTGGTCCAAGACGCAGTCACTCCGGCCCGGGGTGAACCACTTGTTCATCGCTGCGCTGGACGCCGCAGGTGCGATCCTCTCCGCGACGAACCGTGACGTCATCTACGAAGCCTCGAGTACCACGGTTGGCGGAGCGCTGGCCGACAACACAAGTTGGACCAGTGCCATGGGCATCATCCGTGTGACCAGCGACGTCGTCGTCCCCAGCGGCGTCACCTTGTCGATTGGCCCGGGTGTCGTCGTGTTGCTCGGCTCCGGGGTCTCCATCCGCGCGACCGCCGGCGGGACGATCGACGCGGCCGGCACCGAGGCGGATCCCGATTTTTTCCTGCCGATGGACGGCACCACGGCCTGGGGGTCGCTCAACGCGACGGGTGCCGGTGCCTCCCTCAGCGTCCGTCACCTCGAAACAACGGCGGGCAGCATCACGTTCAATACACTGGCCAGTGGGCTGATCGAGGATGCCTATCTTCACGACCGCCCCTCCATCATTACCGCGAACAGCTCCGGCTTTATCACCATCCGCCGTGTCCACGTGAAGAATTACGAGGAAACGATTTTTAACTCCGGCACCATCATCCTGGCGGAAGACAACCTCTACGAAGATCTGACGGCCGCCAACAGCGATTGTCTGGAAATTCAGGGCGGGCCTCCGGGATCGATCATCCGCCGCTGCACTTTCCGCCGCTCGAGCGGGAGCAATTCCGACGCGGTCGACTGCAATGGCACCTCCGGCACGCTGATGGAGAGCCTCCTCATTCACGACATCTCCGACAAAGGCATTTCCATGGGCGCATCCGGCGCCGGCGGCGCGCCCGACTTCGGCATGGTGATCACCAATTGCCTGATCTACCGCGTGGATACCGGCATCGCGGTCAAGGACAACGGCACCGCCAGTCTTTTCGACACGACGCTCTCCGCCTCGCCGTTCGGGATGAGGTTGTATCAGAAATTTGCCACGCCCATCGGCGGCGGACATGTCACGAACGCCTTCAATAACCTGGTTTGGGGAAATACCGTCTCCCTCGCACTGACCGAAGGCGCCACCGTCGTGCTCGACTACAGCGATGTGCAAGGCACCAACTGGCCCGGGACCGGCAATCTCAGCGTCGACCCGCTGTTTGTGAATCCAGCAGCGGATGATTTTCGCCTGGGCGCCGGATCGCCGGCCATCGGCGCGGGGCAGGGCGGCGCCGATATGGGCGTGCATTTCCCGGTGGGCGGGTTGCCCTCCGATCCAACCCTGCTGGCCGCCAACGCCGACGGGACGAATCAGCTGCGTCTTTGGTGGCAGGAAGATGCCGACAATGAAGCCGGTTTCGCCATCGAACGATCGACGGACGCTTCGAACTGGCAGGCCTTGGACGCGGTCGGCGCCAACGTGACCAATTTCACCGACAGTTCGGCCCTGATCGATCGGCTTTATTTCTACCGGGTTCGCGCGACCAACGCTTCGGGCGCATCCCGCTTCTCGAACCTCGCGGGCGCCATCCGCCAGATGCCGATGACGCTGGTTTGCGGCACGCTGGCGGCCAACACCGTCTGGTCGCCGGCCAACGGCATGATCCTGGTGTGCAGCAATGTCATCGTGCCCGCGAACATTTCCCTGCTCTTGCAAGCCGGCGCGGTCGTGAAGTTGACGAACAACGCGTCCCTCATCGCGCGGGCGGGCGGCACCATCCGGCTCGAAGGCACGGAAGGAAGCCGCGTGGTCGTGCAACGTTGGAATCCCCCGAATAACTGGGGAGAAATTCGCGCGGATGGCGCCGGGGCCTCCCTGGTCATTCGCTACGCCGACATCTCCGGCGGGCAGACGACCGTTTACAACGGGGCCGACGGCTTGTTCGAGGACAGCTACTTTCACAACTTCCACCAGCAGGGTGCCGGCACGACTCTCAACCAGCCGATCGTCCTGACGCAATTCCCGCGGCAAAGCATTATGCGCCGCTGCCACCTTAACGACTATTACGAGATGCTCTGGAGACATGGCCTGAACATGATCGAAGACAGTCTGTTCGAGCACATGGTGGGCGATGCGCTGGACTTCGACGCCGCCAAACCAGGATCGATCGTGCGCCATTGCACCTTCCGGCATGGCGACGTCAGCAACGTGGACGGGTTGGACATCGGCAACGACGGTGCCACCACCTCCTCCGATGTCTTGATCACCGACTGCCTGATGTACGATTTCGCCTTCGACAAGGGTGTCTCGATCGGGGAAGGCTCAACCAACATCGTCGTGACCAATTGCTTGATTTACGGCTGTGATTCCGGCGTGGCCGTCAAAGACTCCTCCATCGCCCAGGTTTTTGGCTGCACTTTCGTGGAGAACGATTTTGGCTTCAAGAATTTCAACAAGGCGGACCCGGCGTCCCCAACCGGCGGCGGGCGCATTACCAATTCCTGGAATAACATTCTCTGGAACAACATCACCAACATCTCACTGCTCAACGGATCCACGCTCGTGGCCGACTATTCCGATTTTGGCGGAACGAATTACGCCGGCACCGGGAACATTGATGCGGATCCGCTGTTCCTGCTGCCGGCCCAGCGGGATTATCGATTGCTCGACAATTCCCCCTGTATCGGCGCCGGACGCGACGGGCAGTCCATGGGCGCGCATTACCCCGTGGGCGCGCCGATGGCTCCGAGTCATCCCACGATCCAGTCCATCCAGGTTTCCGGTGGAACAGCCGTCGTTCGGTTCTGGGCTGACTACGAGAGGACCTATTCTTTGCTCAGCGCCGAGGCCCTGAGCGGAGGCACCTGGAGCAAGGTGGCCGATGTGCCCACCGGCGTCGAGCCGCGCTTGCTGTCAATCACCAATGCCATCGCGCCGAACAATCGCTTTTACCGGTTGGTCACACCGTAGGGATTGCGGACTTGCCGATTGCGGATCGCGGATTGCGGATTGCGGATTTGGGGACGGGCGGATTTGAGGATTCACCGATTGAGGACCAGTTGTGCTCGGCCTTGCTGATGAGCCGGTCCCCTCAGCGTCAATCGCCTTTTCGGCGACTTTAATCGCTCACGTCAAATTCGAAATCCACCCCGACGACAGCCTGAAGGCAGAACGCTGAACACAACTGATCCGCAA
>WNGF01003469.1_pt1 | contig 21409 bp, 23 predicted proteins | sample 5400641 | NCBI WGS metagenome assembly WNGF01 (sample SAMN13153371, study PRJNA577476) | soil metagenome | isolation source: 80 cm soil or saprolite under grassland replicate 2 | place: USA:California | collected 2016-06-15 | reverse complement strand
TGTTGTTGTGGGCATGGACTAAGGTTAATTGAAACCCCATTATCTGTCCAGCTATTTGTTGGACACTACACTAACGACATCGAAGTCGAACCAGCCGGCGTCTTTACCAGGACCGATGCTGACATTGCTCAAGCAGTCCGCCATGTTCTGCAATGGGATGCTTTAGTTCCCGACGAGCGGATCCAGTCCACGGTCTCGGACGGCTGGGTGACGCTTGAGGGAGAGGTAGACCTGTGGCGTGAACGGCAGGACGCAGAGCGGGCCATTCTGCGGCTGGAAGGTGTCGTCGGCGTTCTTAACAAGCTGACCATTGCGTCAAGAAAAGTCGACGCAGAACAACTGCGGAAAGAGATTGAGTGTGCGCTGGAACGTCGCGCGGATCGCGAGGCTGAACGACTGCGGATCGAGGTCCACAATGGTGCTATAGACCTGTTCGGCCGTGTGCACTCGTGGCAGGAGAAACGTGCTGTTGTTGGATCGATCAGTCATGCCCCGGGTGTCGCTGAGATCAGGGATCGTCTCCGCATAGATCCATACTTTTGATTTGCTGGCAGCGTGCCCGTTGGGGTTCTCGGCTAGCCGGCTAAATCGTTGAACAAGAAAGAAGGAGAATCATGAAAGAAAAGAAAGAAACTAAGGAGCAATCAACTGAACTTGCACGCGCGGAAGCGCGGCCAATGACACCTTTCACGCCGTTTGGATTCATGCGCCGATTTGCGGGTGACATGGAGCGGCTATTCGAAGACTTCGGCGGGTTTGGTTTTCCCAATCTTTTCCGAAGAGAATTCTTCCCCTTCAGCAAAGAGCTTGAACATGTCGCCTGGGTGCCTGAGGTTGAAGTGCTTCAAAAGAACGACCAGTTTACGGTGCGTGTGGACCTGCCTGGTCTGAAGAAGGACGACGTCAAGGTGGAAGTAACTGACGATGTCCTTACGATCTCAGGGGAACGAAAAGAGGAGAAGGAAGAAAAACGCGAGGGTCATTATCGCAGTGAGCGTAGCTACGGCAGTTTCTACCGTCAGATACCACTGCCCGCAGGTGCAAAAATCGACACGGCAACGGCGGAGTTCACCGATGGTGTGCTTCAAGTAACTATGCAAGCGCCGGCACGCGAACCTCAAACGCGCCGGCTGGAGATCAAACCGGGCGCAGAGGCGGCGAAAGCAAAGGCAGCAGCGGCCAAATAGATCTCTGGCGGAGTTCAGTAACAAGTAAACACTGATGCGAGCGCCGAGAGCTCCCGGCTCTCGGCACTCGAGATAATGGGGAGTGCTTTGGCCCCGGAGGCAGACTCCTTCAAGCAGGGAAGTAATCGCTGTTTGAAAGGGTATTGACCTCATCCGTCGGCCGACGTGGTCACATCGTTACATGAACGAGCCGCAACTCGAGCACAGTCTTTGGCGTACCATCGCCCATCTCGCGAAACCTTACCGTTCGCGATTTTTCCTGGTCATTTTCCTCGCCGCAATCAGCACCGGAGCCGATCTGGTGGAACCGCTGATCTACCGCGTCGCGGTTAACGATGTGGCTGGACTCTTTGTGCAGCGGGCGCGAGAAGAAGCGAGGGCCGAGTCAGAACAGGCAAGCAAACCAAGTCCACGAATCCGCACTCCAGTCGAGCACGAACGCCAACCTCTGGAACGTTCTACCCAGATAAAGGAACCTCATCGGCGAGGTCACGTTGCGCCGAGGACCCCCTCACAGACTCTTTCGACGCTGCTGTGGGCCGTCGCGCTTCTCTTCGCAATCAATATTGCGGGATATTTCGTTTGGCTCTTATCAGACAACATGACCGCTGATCTGGGTACCAGAATTGAAAAGAGTTTTATTTATCGCGTGTTTGGTCACGTCTTACGACTCCCGCTCAGCTTCTTTGGATAACGTGCTAGCGGAGCGCTGGCGAAGCAGATAGATCAGTTGGATCAGGTGTCTCCCCTAGTCAATGCCTTTGCACAACAGATCGCTCCCGATGTAATTCGCGTCGTTGGGATCTTGATCATAATGTTTACTCAGAGTTGGATGCTGAGTGTTGTAGCGCTGCTAACGTTGCCGCCGTATCTGCTGATTGCTCGCCGATCAGCAATAAAGCTGGAACTTGGGCTGTCGCGCTATTACGAGCTTTGGGAAGAGGTGTCGGCGCGCATTCAGGATGCGCTTGCCGCGATTAAGACAGTCAAGCTTTCGGGAGCAGAGACCCGCGAGATAGATCGCCTGGAAGACGTTTCGAATACGGCTTACGATACTTATCTCACACGTACTCGATTGGCCAACCGTTATGTCTTCTGGGAGGCGTTCTTAACACACCTGGGCAAAGCACTGGTCTTCGGTTTTGGTGGCTATCTCGCACTAAAGCACGCACTTACGCCAGGGGACGTGGTGATGTTTGTCGCCTATCTCGATCGACTCTATGACCCGATCGATTCGCTCACCAGTCTTGGCGTTGAGTTGCAGCAAAACGCCGCCTCCCTAAAAAGAGGCTTGCCATTGATGGAAACGCCGGTCGAAGAGGAAAAAGGAATCAAACTTAAGCCAGGTCCGGGTCGCGTGGAATTTAAAAAAGTGCACTTCAGTTATGTTCCTGAACGGGAGGTGTTGCGGGGATCAGCTTCGTCGTTGAGCCCGGAAAGACCACCGGCATTGTAGGGCCATCAGGCGCCGGCAAAACTACGATGATGGATTTACTCTGCGATTATACGAACCAGGATCAGGGATCATCGCAATCGATGGTCAATCGATTGCGGGGCTGGATCCATCTTCCGTGCGGAGCGAAGTCGGAGTTGTTGCCGCCGATGGCGCCGTCTTCAGAGGAACTCTCGCCGACAATATCTGCTACAGACGTTCAGACGCAGCAGAAGACGAAGTGAGGGCCGCCGCTATCGCGGCCGGATTGGCAAATACGCTTGAGCGGTTACCAGACGGGCTGGACACAGAAGTTGGTGAATGCGGTGTTGGTCTTTCGGTAGGCGAGCGTCAGCGAGTGCAACTCGCACGCGTGCTGCTGGCAGATCCTCGTGTTTTGATTCTTGACGAAGCGACCGCCAATCTCGATTACGCCACTGAACTGGACGTAAAGCGTACCCTCGCGGAACTGCGACGAGATCGCACGACTATCGTGATTGCGCATCGTTATTCGATGGTAAAGGACGCTGATTGGATCCTTGTTCTCGAAGAGGGTCAGCTAGTTGAATCAGGCACCCCAGCGCAGCTGATTTCATCCGGAGGTTGGTTTGCGCACTCGCCGAAGGAGCGGGACAGGAAGCGGAGGAAGTCGAAACTTAATGTCAGAGCAAAGCGAATCCCTCTCCGCCTCACTCAGCGCATAGTTTTTCGTTTGCACCCCATGCTTAAGCCTGGCGCGGTTCGATTAACTCTGCTTGGCGTCGGGGCGATGAAGTCGCCGCGTTATGCGCCGGCCGGATTGCTCGTGGAATATGGTGGGTCACGCGTAATGATCGACGGCGGGCCCGGCGCAATAACGAAAAGCAGTGTTAGTGCGTGGCTTGTAACTGATGCGCGCAGCGAGTTGATTAAGGAGATTTGTAAACTAGCCCAACTAAAAGGACTGGATCCCGAGGTGGCTACATACCGGTCCGACGCACTGACTGTCGAGCCTCGGGCCATGATTCATACTTCTCACCCTACCTGCGGTTATTTAATTCGGGTTGCTGGTGAGAAGATAGGGCAGGTAGCAGGCGGGCAGTTATGTGCGCCGCGCCACGGGCTCGATTGAGGGGGAGGAAGATCTTATGTGGAAACAAGCGGAGGTGGTCAAAGCAGTACATGAAGCAAATCGGCTTTGACGCGGAATTGAAAATGGAACGTGCTGGCTTTTATCCCCATGGCGGTGGTCGAATGCGAGCGGATATTCAGCCGTCGACAAAGCTCGCACCGCTCCACATAACGGAACGCAAACTAGACATTATCGATCGTTTTTCGCTTACTCGCAGATTTCAGCATGAGGGCATAGGTTTAGCTCGAAAAGAGTAGAAACGAGGCACTTGGCGTTGTTCATCATAATGGGTAAACCGCATTGAGTAGCCTTCTTACGATGTTTGCGGGGAGCGGCAACCCCGATCTCGCTGCGGGCGTTGCCCGCGAGGTTGGGGTCCCGCTGGGCGCTCGCGTTATCGAACGATTCCCCGATGGCGAAACTTTCGTCCGGCTTGAAGAACTCGTGCGCGGTCATCAGGTCTTCATTGTGCAGCCAACCGGACCGCCTGTGAACGACAATCTGGTGGAGTTACTGGCCTTCGTTGATGCATGTCGTCGCGCCGCAGCCGCTCACATCACCTTGGTTGTGCCCTATTTCGGTTACGCACGTCAGGATAAGCGGCACGGACACCGGGAGCCGGTCACCGCTAGTATGGTGGCCTACCTGCTGCAGGCTGTTGGCGCCAATCATGTGGTCACAGTCGATCTACACGCTGCGCAAATCGAAGGCTTCTTTCGCATTCCGGTTGACTCTTTAACAGCCGTTCCCACTCTCAGCGATGCCGTGCGCCAGTATCTCCCGGACAACCTAATTGTCGTTTCACCAGACGAGGGTCGAGTGAAGATGGCGGCGCAATACGCCCAACGACTCAACGCCACCATGGCCGTTCTCCATAAACGACGGGAAACCGCAACGACGACGCGAGTAACGCACGTAGTTGGCGACGTTCGTGGCAAAGCGTGCCTCATCATCGACGATATGATTTCCACCGGCGGCACAATTGCCGAAGCTATTGAAGCGCTGCTTGCGGCAGGCGCGCGTCCGGAGATCGTTGTCGCAGCAACACACGGACCCTTGCTAGAAAGCGCACGCGAAAAGCTTAAGCATGAGGGCATCCGTGCGATCTTGGTAACTGACACAATCAAGCCGGTGATTCGCGACTGGCCGAAGGTGCATGTCGTTACTATGGCGCCGGTAATTGCCAGCGCGATTCGACGTCTGCTTGCAAGCGAGTCGTTGGGCAATTTGTACTGAACCTTAATGCTGACGTAGTCATCGGCTGAATGAAGAAGCATATGCTTCTTTTTTTTGTTTAGGGCCAGCTTTTCGCGCCGCGCTCAAACTTTAGTGGGCAACGTTGGCAGGAATGCTCCTGGCCCTTTGCCTCTGACTTCTGCGCCGGTCGCATTACTCATGCGAGACGGATGCGCAAAGTTCCACACGCACATGCGCGAAAGTACGCATCTTTCCTTTCCAATCCACTGCTGTTTGCAAATCCTGCCACCAATAACGAAAACGAACTTAAGTCTTGCATGGGCATGTGGCTTGCACTAAAAGAGAAGCTGCCAACAAGAGAGGAACGAAGTGCGATTGCCAAAGCTCTTCGCACGAGTTGCAGTTGCTCCTACGAAGAGTTTGTTGTTTGAAAAGAGAGGATTGAGTTGAAGATCAAACTAACCGTGAAGGACAACTGCGTCGCGCTGGAAGGAAGGGTTGACTGGTGTTACCAGAAGAACGCGGCTGAATTGGCGGTTAAGTATCTTTCAGGGGTCAGAGGCGTCACCGATAACATCAAGGTCGAGCCACAGGTTTCGACGATCGAAGTTAAAGACAAGATCGAGGCCGCGTTGAAACGCAGCGCCGAACTCGATGCTCGCAGAATCCGTGTCGAAACCGTCGATGGAAAAGTGACGTTGTCGGGAAACGTCCATACCTGGTTCGAAAAGGATGAAGCCGAAAATGCAGCCTGGGCCGCGCCCGGCGTAACACAAATAAGCAATCAAATCGCCGTGGTGCCGTAAGCAGCGATGAATTTGGGTACAAGGCCTGATTCCTTAACCAGGCTTTGTGCCCATTTCTCTCTTACTGCCAGCTGGCTATCACTTTTCACCGAAGTCCAGCAAGCTACCGAGAAATCTTAATAAGCGGACGGCGACTCTTTCGTCCGCCGCAGAAAGGGACCGAACGATGAACCGATTTGCAGGGAATGAAATGACTTTGAGTGAGTTGGAGCAGATTGAAGAGTCGGCCCATCGTTCTGGAACGTCCGAAGCGCAGACCGTGCTGCGACTCTCGGCAGCTTTGAGGGAAGCACTCCAGGCAAGAGAAAATGCGTGCGCCTTAGCCGCTGAGTTCAAGAAAATGGCCGATCGCTATCATCGAAACAGCGGTGAGTCTTAATTGAATTGACGCAATAATCGCCGGCGGATATGGCGGCCTTGCCAGCCACGCCGAGGAAAGTTCCAAATCTCGGGCACTGGAGCAGGAGGTTATCTACTCCGTGGAACATTCATTGCCTGCCTGCGAAGTAAATCAAACTCTACCAGATCAAGAGTTTTGTGAATCTAACTTAACTTCCTCGAACCACGCGAGTGCGGCGCACGCCAGAGGACGGACTGGACAGCAGAGAGTTACTTGAGGCTTATCGCCCTCAGAGATTGAGCGCGAGAAAGGGAAAAAAATGATCACCCGTCGAAGATTCCTACAACTGACCGCAACCGCATCGGGAGTGTTCTTGAGCACGAGATTTTCGTCCTTTAGCGCTCTCGCCGACAAACCTGGCGGCACGCTGAACATCAAGAAGATCTCGAAATACCAAATGCCGCTGATAATCCCACCAGCGATGCCACGAACAAGCGAGTTGAATGGTCCAGTCGACTACTACGAAATCGCGGTCAGACAGTTCCAGCAGCAGATCCTGCCACCACCTTTGCCCCAAACGACAGTGTGGAGTTACGGTTCGGCCAACCACGCTGGCACATTCAACTACCCTGCTTTCACGATCGAAGCCGACTGGAGCAAGCCAGTGCGGGTCAAGTGGATCAACGACCTGAAAGATCCGCTTACGGGCAATTTCCTCCCCCACCTCCTGCCGGTGGACCCGACCCTTCATTGGGCCAACCCGCCGGGGGGCAGTGCTGGCCGGGACATGCGGCCCACTTTCACCACTACGCCGGATGCCTATGCAGGTCCAGTGCCGATGGTGACCCATCTGCACGGGGGTCACAGCTCCCAGGAGAGCGACGGTTATGCCGAGGCGTGGTACCTGCCCAGGGCAGGCAACATTCCCGGAGGCTTTGCCACTCAGGGTACCTGGTACGACTCGTTCAAAACCCAATTCCTCAACAAATGGGAGGTGGCATGGGAGCCCGGCACGGCTGTGTTCCAATATGCCAACGATCAGCGGGCAAGCACACTCTGGTATCACGATCACACGTTGGGCATGACCCGGTTGAATGTTTATGCCGGGCCGGCAGGCTTTTACCTGCTGCGCGGTGGTCCAGACGATGCGGTCAGCGGCACGCTACCGGGACCCGCGCCGGCGTTGGGCGACCCGCCGGGCCTGAAGTACCACGAGATCCCCATCGCGATCCAGGACCGCTCCTTCAACAAAGACGGCTCGCTCTTCTACCCCGACAGCCGTAGGTTTTTTGATCGCTTCAAAGGACCGTATATTCCCGACAGCGATATCTCGCCAATTTGGAACCCTGAATTCTTCGGCAAGGTGATGGTGGTCAACGGCCGCACCTGGCCATTCCTCGAAGTCGAGCCGCGCCGCTATCGTTTCCGCCTGCTGAATGGGTGCAACTCGCGTTTCATAATCCTTAAATTCAGCGACCCGAATCTGAGCTTCTGGCAAGTCGGGACCGATGGTGGCTTCCTGCCGGCCCCGGTCGAGCTCACGCAACTCCTCATGTCGCCGGCAGAACGAGCCGACGTCATCGTAGACTTTTCAGGTCTCGCGCCCGGAACGGAGATCATCCTGCGGAACATCGGTCCTGACGAGCCGTTCGGTGGTGGCCTGCCGGGTATAGATTTCTTAAGTGCTGATCCGGATACGACCGGCCAGGTGATGCAGTTCAGGGTCGTGCCGCTGACCGCAGCGGATACCAGCACGCCACCCAATCTCCTGGGACTACCCGCGCTTGTGGGGCTCGGCGATGCAAGCAACACGCGGCAAGTGTCGCTGAACGAGGAGGGTTCAGCAGTGCTACCCGATGTCGGGCCTAGAGCCGCTTTGCTGGGTACGCTGGACCATGAAGGCGAAACAGTGCATCGGACGTGGGACGATCCAATCACGGAGAACCCAGCCCTGGGCGCTACCGAAGTGTGGGAGATTTACAACTTCACTGAGGACGCCCACCCCATCCATATCCACGAGGTGCAGTTTCAGGTTGTGAATCGCCAGCCGTTCGAAGGAGTTGCGAGAGCCCCAGAGAGTTGGGAGACCGGCTTCAAGGACACCGTCATCGCCTATCCGGAGGAAATCACCCGGGTCAAGGTCATGTTCGACCTTGCCGGGCTGTATGTCTGGCATTGTCACATCGTCGAGCATGAGGACAACGAGATGATGCGGCGGTACTTCATCGGCCCCATGACGCCCTAGCGAGTGGGTGGTCTCAAAGTGCCCTGACATGAAGCGGGCCGTCAGTTGTCTAATGTATGATAGGGAACACAAACCATCAAAATCAGGGGTGCAGTTCGCTGCCCCGGGATCGGCCCGATGTATCTCTTAGCGCTGCTGGATAGATCCGTGGATGCACATGCACAACAAGAGACGTTCTGTCAGCGAGTCGTAGCGGCAGCCAGCATTCGCCCTGACAAAGTAGCGATGATGGTCATTGAGCCTGAAGGCGCAGAGACCATAACATTCGGCTCGATGATGGCCCAGGTACGCAGCATTGCGTATCGCCTCACTCAGGAGAAAATTGCTTTCGGCGACCGGGTGGCACTTATCGGCGAGAACCATCCCAATTGGTCCATTGCCTACCTTGGAATCATTTATCGCGGTGCTGTAGTTACACCGCTGGATCCGGCGGCGACAACGCAGGCGCTCGCGACGTTTCTTAAAGGCTCTGAAGCGAAGCTCGCATTTGTCTCACCTGCTTCATTAGACAAGTTTCGCGCTGCCTGCGAGCAGATAGGCAGCAACATCCCTGCGGTCGCCCTGCGTTGGCTCACACAGGCGGATGGCCTCGCTCGTTTTGAAGACTGGGCCGCGACGCCGACTCCGGAAGAATTCCATGAAGCGCCGCCTTCTGCTAAAGCAGAAGACCTGGCGGTTTTGATATACACCTCAGGCACAACCGGATCCCCAAAGGCTGTGCCGCTCACCCACGGAAACATCTATGCGGAGAGCGATAAGGTCCAGGAGGTGTTGCGTATTAGCGATCAGGAGGTGGTCCTCAGCCTGCTGCCGCTATTTCATGTCTACTCACAGATCGTAAATCTATGGCTTGCCACGATCATAGGCGCCCGTGTCGTCTATCTCACCGAATTGAGCAGCGCCGGGATTGAACAAGGATTAAAGGAGAGCGGTGCGACGGCGTTAATCGGAGTGCCGCGCCTGTGGTATTTGTTTCACAAAAAGATATTTGACGCGCTACGAGGGCGACCTGCGTCAGCGAGGATTCTGTTTCGAGTCATGCTGGCCCTCAATGGCTTGTTGCGTGATTGGCTTGGGCTGAACGCCGGTCGGTTTTTCTTCAAGCCAGTTCACCGATCTTTTGGCGGGAAACTAAGGCTTGCGGTTTCCGCCGGGGCCAGCTTCGACGAGAACGTCGCCATGGATTTTCATCGCTTGGGTTTCACGATCTTGCAGGGCTATGGCCTGACCGAGACCAGCGGAGCGGCGACAGTCACGCGCTTCGAGGATAACAAGATCGGTTCGGTAGGCACCCCGCTGAATAGTGTCGAAGTCAGGATTGATCAACCCAACGGAGATGGAACCGGCGAAGTCTTGATTCGCGGGCCGGTGGTGATGTCAGGCTACTACCAGAATCCGGAAGCTAACCGCGAAGCCTTTACAGCCGAGGGATTTTTTCGCTCTGGCGACCTCGGGCGCTTTGACAAACAGGGGCACCTCTACATCGTCGGCCGTAAGAAAGATGTGATCAAGTTGCCGTCTGGCAAGAATGTCTTCCCTGAAGATGTTGAGGCACATTACGAACACTCCCCGTTTGTTAGCGAGGTCTGTGTGCTCGGCGTCAAGGACGAAGCAAGTCAGTTCAAAAGAGCAGAAAAGCTATGCGCGGTCGTGGTGCCGAATTTCGAACACCTCAAGGCGCAGCACATCGCTAATGTACGCGAGTGGCTTGTCTGGGAACTGGAAAATCTCGGACGGGAATTGCCGGAGTATCAACGTGTCCATGATTTCGTCCTTCGCGCTGAGCCGTTACCGCGCACGACAACACGCAAAGTACGGCGGTTCGAACTTAGAAACCAACTGGAGGCGCAGGTGGAGCGAAAAGGGAAAGGGCTGGAGTCGAAAGCCATCCTTCTCAGCGAAGCAGAGTTGGCCTTGATGGATTCTCTGGCAGGACGGGCGACCATCGGGGCTTTAAAGCAACACGTTCGCGATATCAAGCTAATTCAACCGCAGCTTAACTTTGAAATCGATCTGGGACTTGACTCGCTGGCGCGCGCCGAATGCTTTGCAAGCATCGAGCAACGACTACACATCGAACTAAAGCCGGAAGAACTGTCAACGCTTCAGACAGTGGGTGAGCTGGTTCGGTTAGCAAACGCAAAGATCAGCGGTGGGCCACAACCATTGGCACCGGCGAGCGCGGAATTTCACTGGCGGGATGTGTTGACGGAAACACCTGAGGAATTGCCGGAAGTGGAGCAACTCCAAATTCGCAAACCGGCGGTGGTGCTGTTTGCGTATGTTGTGCTGCGGCTCACTTATATTGCAGCGCGGCTTCTGTTTCGGATGGAAGTTAAGGGCAAGGAGGTTCTGACGCAACTCGAAGCACCATATCTAATCTGTCCGAACCATCAGAGCTATATTGATCCTTTCCTGGTATGCTCGACGTATCCGCGGCGGGTGCTCCAAAACACTTTTCACGTTGGTGCGAGTATGTACTTCACCAACACTGTCATGGCCCAACTCGCACGTCTGATTAACGTTGTACCAATCGACCCGGATGTGCAACTACTACGCGCAATGCGCGCCGGCGCCGCGGGACTGCGTGCCAGGAAGATTCTCAATATCTACGCCGAGGGTCAACGCTCCTTTGATGGGCAACTGCACGAGTTCAAGAAAGGGGCCGCAATTCTGGCGACGGAATTGAAACTGCCAATCTTGCCAGTGGCGTTGGATGGAACTTATCGCATCTGGCCGCGCAAGTCGCGGCGCTTCCGCCTGGCAAAGGTAACGATAAATTTCGGTGAACCGATTGACGCTCGCAAGGTAGCTTCAAATGACACAGGTGAAGAAGTCGCTTACGAAAAAGTGACGACGGTGGTGCAACAACGAATTCAGGAGATGCTCGATGAAATGCGCCGCGGGAAGTGATCGCTAGTTGTCTTAGGGAAGAGCGCGTTATGCAAGCAAACATCAAGCTCGGTCGCATCTTCGGGATTGAAGTTGGACTTCATTACAGTTGGTTGATCATTGCTCTGCTGGTCACTCTCTCGCTCACAGGGCAGTTCCGAGCCACTAATCCGCAATGGGGCGCAGGTGTTACCTGGGCGACGGCGATTGCTACGGCCTTGTTGTTTTTCGCATCAATCGTTGCACACGAACTTTCGCACGCGGCAGTAGCGAAGGCGAACGGTCTGCCGGTAAAAGCGATCACATTGTTTGCGCTCGGCGGTGTGGCGCAGATCGAAAGGGAGGCTGAGGACGCTAAGACCGAGTTCTGGATGGGCATCGTCGGTCCCATTGCGAGCGCCGTCATCGGCTTCGCTTGCCTGGCTCTCATGATGGCTCTGGGTTGGACGCCGGCAGTAGCGCCTGCGACCCCGCTCAGAGCCATGCTGATGTGGCTCGGCGTCATCAACATCGTTCTCGCCATCTTCAATATGATTCCGGGCTTCCCTCTGGATGGTGGGCGCGTGCTGCGCGCGATCGTGTGGTGGGTCACGGGAGACCCAGTGCGGGCGACGCGCATAGCCACGCTCGCTGGTTCGGCTGTCGGCTTCGGATTGATTATTGTCGGTATCCTTCGCTTCTTCGGCGGTGCAGGGTTCGGCGGCTTGTGGCTCGTCTTCATTGGCTGGTTTCTGCTCGACGCGGCGCGCGCCAGTCGTGCCCTCTTGGAGACGAGCGAAAGCTTGCGCGGCGTGCGCGTCGGCGACGTAATGACGCCCAATTACCCAGTGATCGACTCGCGCGACAACCTTCAGACCTTTGTGGACGAGCATCTGCTGCGTACCGGTCGTCGCTGCTTCGTCGTAGAGGAGGAAGGCCGCATCAGTGGAATCATCACGCCGCATGAATTGAAGGGCGTCGAGCGGACGAGATGGCCGTACACGACTGTTGATGCAGTGATGCTGCCGCTTGAAAAGCTGCATACGGTCGACCCGCAGACGCTTGTCACAAAGGCGTTGGAGGTGATGGGACGCGAAGATGTGAACCAGTTGCCGGTAGTGATCAAGGATAGTGTTGCGGGCATCATCTCACGAGGGGACGTGCTGCGACTGCTCCAAACCCGCGCCGAATTGCAGACCATGCGATCAGGTTGACCACATCTGCGCATATTCGACTACTTGACAACTGCCACCGAACAAGGCACTTGCCCGGTCACCTTGGCTGAAACGCTTCCGAGCATTCTGTGCTTCAGGTCGGTAGCACCCGAGGCCCCCAGGACAATGAGGTCATATTCATCCTGTTCCGCCTGTCCCAGAATCTCAGTCGCGGGATTCCCTTCGGCAATAACTGTCGTTACATCGAGGCCATGTCGCGTGAGTTGTTCCGCTGCATCCTCGATTATTTCGTTGGCTTCGCTCTGCAACTCTTCTTCCAACTGAATCTCTGAGCTCCTTTGCTCTCTCGTCTCTCCGCCCTGGTCGAACCAATCCCGCTCGAGGCCGAGATTTACCCAAGGGCTTTCGACCACATGCATGAGCGTGATTTCGGCCGACTCAGTGTTGAGGTAGGTGGTCAACGCACTGAGGGCTTGCCGGGACGCCCGTGAACTGTCAACACAAAGCAAGATTCGCAGGCTGCTCCCTCCGCCTAGTTCCCTGCAGACAAGCACGATCCCCGGGGCATGTTCGACTACTCTACTCGCAACAGAGCCGATGCCCGGCCGTGTTGTGTCATACTGGCTTGTTGCTCCAAGGACAGTGACGTTGTAATCGTCAGCGAGACGCACTATTACTTTGCCTGGCGAACCAGTCTCGGCGCGGGTCTCCGCACTGACTCCCTCTGCTAGCAGAGTCTTGCGGGCACGCTCGAGAATCGTCTCCGTCTCTCGTGCAATGCGTTTCTTATACTCATCGCGAACGCGCTTCTCGTTTTTCTGTCTTCCTGATTCATAAAACTCCGGCGCGACGCAGAGCACGTGAACTTCGTTGTCCCTGGTGCGCAAAAGGCGAGTCGCGGTGCGTAGCGCGGTTGTCGCCTCGTGTGATCCGTCAGTCGCCATTAGTGTTTTCATAATTAGTGGGTTAAGAAAAGAAGAGAGAAGCTGGGAAATGGCTGTCGTGTTCTCGATATTGGATCATTTGGGCCAGATTCCGTCAGGCGGTGACTTGCCTCCGGACTTGTTAACCCGGTTTCGAAACTCTTTTGGAATTGGCTCCATTGCTGAAAAAGTCTCTCAGACCCCATTGAATTCTGCGAAAACATCCGCATACAACTGAGCAAACCTGCGCAAAGAGTTCGCTCAATTAGAGTGTCCTAATGTTTTTTTGCACGGGAATTCGCATTTAATTTTTGGGTACGCCTGTTGCCGTTACAATGATGTCTGTTGAAAGCAATTTTAGAACCGTAGCTCAAAGCAGAGACGGGTCAGTTGTGGAGACCAATGTGTTATGACTGAACCTCAACTCCGGACAGGCAAACACTTATTCCTTTTCGATTTGCACTGCAGTGACCTTGTATTCCGGGCTCTTCACGTACCGATCGCGATGAGGGCTTGTTACGCGATTGAGGAACACTTCTGCGGTGTGATGCGAACAACTCTGCCGGCTTTGCTGATGACGTAATTCGAATCGGGAGGGCCGCCTCGCCATAACGACTATGAACTCTCACATGCTCTCCATTGTAAAGTTGTAGTCGATCTGCATCGTCCGAAGAAATGTCGAGTAGGTCTGTAGCCCTGAGCTCGGCATTAGCTGTTCGCATCGTCATCGTGCCGGCATTGAATTGGTAGAGAGTCCTTCCGGTAATCAACAGAAAAGGAAATTCTTCGCTCGTGACTTCCTTGGTTGCCCGATAGGGAATGCGGCGCAGCGCCGCCGTTTTGCCAATGGGGAAACTTTCCGCGTGCATCACCTCCGTTCCGGGGTGGTCTTCGCCCGGACAAGGCCATTGCAGACCACCATCGTCCAGCCGCACATAACTGATCCCACTGCCGGCTGGCCAGACGGTACGGATTTCGTCCCAGATTTCTTCAGCGGAGTTGTAGTTAAAGAGCTGCGATTTACCCATCGCTTTTGCGAGCGCGCAAATGATCTCCCAATCAGGCTTCGATTGACCGACAGGCTCGATCGCCTTGCGAATGCGCTGAATGCGGCGTTCGGCATTCATAAATGTACCGTCTCTCTCAAACGACGAAGCCGCAGGCAGGAAGACAGAGCCAAACTGCCGCGCGGTTTCGTTGAGAAAGAGGTCCTGGACGATAACTAAATCAAGAGAACGCAATGCACGCTCAGTTCCAGTTGTATTAGCATTGGTCAGGGCAATGTCGTAACCAATGGCCCACAGTGCTTTCAGTTTGTCTGCTTCGGCGGCTCCATCATTTCGAGCATGTTCAGACCATGCTCCTTCGGAAGTGACATGCGCCAAACGCTCTCGAACAATGGCCGCGCGTCATTTAAAGAAATACTGCCGGTGAGAATGCCCGGGTCGCAGCCCATATGCGCTGCGCCCTGAACATTGTTCTGACCGCGCAGCGGATTGATGCCTGTGCCCGGTTTGCCGATGTTGCCGGTGAGCAGCGCAAGATTCACGAGGCACATCACGCCTTCAGTACCCTGTGTGTGTTCCGTAACGCCCAAACCATGGAAACACATCGAAGGTTTACTGCTGGCATAGAGTCGGGCCGCCTGGCGGATAAGATCGGCTTTCATCCCACAGGTGGCTTCAACGTGTTCAGGCGGAAATTCCTTAATGAAGTCGCAGAACGCATCCCACTCAGCCACACGTTCAGTCGCAAATTGCTGGTCGAACAATCGCTCTTCTACAATCGTGTAAGCCAGTGCATTCAGCAGCGGAATGTTCGTACCCGGTCGTGGCTGCAAGTGAATTTTCGCGTATTGGGCCAGCTCGATCTTTCGCGGGTCGATGACGATCAAATATGCGCCATTCAAAGCTGCCTGCTTGATCCTGGCGCCGACTATGGGATGGTTCTCGGTCGCATTCGCCCCGCATACGAGAATCGTTTGGGCCTTCTCGATGTCGTTGTAAGAATTCGTCGCCGCGGCTGTTCCCAGCATGAGTTTCATCGCCGCGGCCGTTGGGGTATGGCAGACCCGGGCGCAGCAATCGACGTTGTTCGTGCCGATCACCACGCGGGCAAATTTCTGCGCGAGATAGTTCTCTTCGTTCGTTCCGCGTGCCGAGCCAAGAACCGCAATACTATCGGGTCCATTCTGCTCGGTGATGCGTTGCAGGGAATTGGCAGTGAAGGAGATGGCTGCGTCCGCGTCCCAGGTTACTTGCTCCCAGCTGTCGCCGTTACGAATCATCGGCTCGGTAATTCGATCAGCCGCGGAGACAAAGTCGAAAGCATAGCGCCCTTTCACGCATAAATGCCCGCGACTTACAGGAGCCTCAAGGAAGGGCTTTATCGATACGATCTGGCTCTCTTTTGTGCCAACGATCATCTCGCAACCCGTGCCGCAATAGGGACACGTGGTTCTAATCCAGTTTGTCGGCTGCCCACGCGCGAGCACGGACTTGTCTTCCAGAGCGCCACTAGGGCAGGTATCCACGCAGGCTCCGCAACTAACGCAGGAACTTTCTCGTAGCGTGGTGCCCGAGTCTGGGACAATTTTCGTGTCGTGTCCTCGATTTCAACACCTGCCAAACAAACTGACCCTGAACTTCGTCGCAGATGCGCACACAGCGATAACACACAATGCACTGCGACATATCTACGTGAATGTAAGGGTGGGAGTCGTCGAGCAGACGCGTTTCGTGCGAACCGTTGAAGTCGCTTTCGGTCAAACCATATTGCAGCGCATAATTATAAAACGGTTTCTCAGGAGCTTGCCGCAGTCCTTCTCCGGGATGATCCTGGGCCAGCATCCGCAGTAATGTGCGTCGCTCGTTTTCGAGCGCTGGAGTATGGGTCGAGATCACCATGCCATCGGCGAGGGGAGTGTTGCAGGCCGTAACAGGACGTGGCTTTCCTTCAACTTGTACGAGGCACATGCGACAACTGCCGATCGGCTTTAGTCGCTCGTCGTGACAAAGGGTGGGAATATTGATACCGATAGCGCCAGACGCCTCCAGAATGGAGACACCTTCCTCGAACTCGTAGGGCTGACTATTAATGACCGCCTTGGCCAATTCTGACCCTTCTCGCTTAGTTAAAGGAGTCAGCCTTCGTAGGCAAGATCGTCGTACTCCTCTGCGCAGACCTCGCAGCGAAACGGATTGTCAAACCCGGATTTTATGGCATCGCTGGCGAAACGATAAGTCTCTTCATCCACAAAGACAGTCCTGGCACACATGCCACAACGAACTTCATGCTCGTTCCGTTCAGTCATGAACGAAGTCGGGCCGGTCGCCATCTGTTGATCTGGATCGATGTAGGATCTTAATGTGGTCATGAGCTTTCTCCTTGCTTACAGCTGATTAGCAGCCTGTTTTTCCAACAGCATCAAAGCAGCTGGCTCAGACTGCTTGATTGGACGTGCTATGAGCACGGGGCATGGCGCCTGCCGCAGAATTCGATCGACATTTGAACCAAAGAGCGTACCCAGGCTGAAGTCGCTGCCGCTGGCGCCCAGGCAGATCAAATCGATTTCGTGTTCCTTCGCGTAGGCAAGCACTTCCTGGTAGGCCTTGCCCCAGCGCACCTCAGTGAGAATCTGGCACCATAGGAAGGCTTCGTTGGCAATCGCGCGCTGTAGTTTGCTGGCTGCATTGGTGTAGGCGCTCTCCGTTCTCTGAATCCAGGCAAGTTCCGGTTCTTCTTCTTGTCCAGCTTTGGTGAGCACGTGTAGCAGGTGCAATTCGGCCTGGTATTCCTGGGCAAGCGAGAGACCGTAGTTCAATGCCACCTCTGCGTCGGAAGAAAAATCGTACGCCACAAGGATCCGTTGAAGATCAATCTCGCCAGTTGAGAACCCGACCCACTCGCGTTCTCGCGGGTGTGTGACAAGCACAGGACAGGAGGCAGTACGACATACAGTTTCAGCAGACGATCCAAGCAATAGTGCGGACTTCGGACGCCTCCGGGAACGCATGACGATCAAGTCCACTCTATGCTTCGCCGCCTCCTGTACGATGGATTTTCCAACGTCCGCTACGTTCTGGGCGACCAGACCTTCCCAATTCAGCTCGGAGAAATTCTTCAAGCCAAGATGCGGAGCGATTGATTCTGTGAACAGCGGGGCCGCCTCAATGCCCGTCGCCTTACGCCCGTTTTCGTTGCGATCAGATTTGACTTCTTTGCAGTAAAGAAGAAAGAGCTTTGCGTCGTACGCGGACGCCAGCGCCACTGCATAGCGCAATGCCTCGTCTGATTCCGAGGACAAGTCGGTGGGACAGAGAACTCGTTGGATATTCATCATTTTCAGATTCCAGTCCTTCACCGTGTCCCCAACGGCAACGCTCGTGCCGTAAGGAATACAAGAGTTTTGACTGGAAAATATTCGGAGACAGGGAAAACGGCACGTTTTTGTGTGGAAATCTCCCCAGTAGTCGACCCAAAGTAAGTTAACCGCAACTCGAAACCCAAACGCTCTTGATAATAATCTTGTTGCAGTGGGAGTTAGGTCGACATCTTGATTAGTGCAAGCGTTTCCACGTTGCGCACGTCTTTGGCAGTTCTTACTTCGAGTCGAACCCCTGTGCCTTCGGCATACTTTTTCGCGCCCTCGATGACCTTCAGAATCGAAGTGGGCAAGTCGCTGTCATAGGCCGCCTTTATGGCCTTCTCGCCCAGGGCAAAGGAGGCCAGGAAGTAGCCCTCGCAGGGAGTCATGTAGAGAATTATTCGCTCCTTGTGCTTGAGCCGCATTCCCCAACCAGTTGTTTTGCTGGTGAACCCCCATTCGAAAGACAGAGGCGTGAATCGCGAGGCGATCCGTTTTTTGAGATCTTTCCAAAAGGCAAACGAACTCTTCAGTGCCCTCGCTAAATCAGCATCCTCTGGCGGTCTCGACTCGTCGTCAAATGCACTCAGTGCCACTCTTCCTCTTTTGTAGTTCACTTCTAAAGCTTGAAACTTACCTAACAATGCGCAGGAGAAATGACTAACCGCGTCTTAACTGCCATATCCCCGACTGCACATTCAAAGAGCAACGCCTATGCCCTTCGACGTCCTCGCTGGACCATTCCAGCAGCCAATAAGATTCAACTCAGCGGCCGACTTGGGCCGCGTCCCGCTATCAAAAACTCGCACGGCTGTGTGAAAATACGCAGTTTGACAACCCCGGACGCTCTGAAGAAGCCCGTAAAAGTACCGAGAAATGGCTGGCATGCTTCATGCAGTCTGGAAGGCTAAACGGTAGCGTTAGTGGATCTCCGCCGATTAGAATCATGACTACGTTTCGACAGTCAAGCGGGTAGCGAAAGGAGTGTCCAATGAAAATCTTATTAGCAGTTGACGGCTCGGCTTACAGCGACGCTGCAGTTGATGAAGTCGTGCACCGGCCGTGGCCGCCACAAAGTGAAATCAAAGTTATTACGGCCGCTGAAACACCCATAATGGTTGGCATAGAGCCCTGGGCGGCATCGCCGGAGTATTTCGAGATTGTGGAGAAATCGGTTCGTGAAGCCGCAAAGGCCTTCATCGATAGCGCGCTGCTGAAGCTGAAGACAATCGAAGACAAGACCTTGAAGATTAGCAGCGAGATTATCCAAGGCCCACCCAGACAAGTAATTGTAGAAGAGGCTGAACGTTGGGGAGCCGATCTCGTTGTCATGGGTTCACGGGGGTTGAGTGCCTGGAATCGACTGCTGCTGGGCTCGGTATCGAGTGCCGTGGTTCACCATGCGAAGTGTTCCGTCGAAATCGTGCGGAAGTACAAAGCCAAGGAACACAAGAAATAAGTTAACGGCAGAAGTTATAGAAGGCTTAATTCTTCACGCGCATGTGTCGCAGGATCTCAGCCCACCGGCCATCCCTTGCCTTCGTTTCCTCTCAGTCCGTCACTGCTAATTCAGTCTGGTCGGGCGTGGCTCGATGGCCAGTCATTCTCTCTATCTTTATGCGGTAGAAAATGGGTGTAACAGAGTGCGGGATATCGCGATGCGCGGCGCCCAAATAGGCAGGCTCCCACCACATAGCATGCTTCCGCCGCAGCAGTTCGTGAGCCTTTACTCTTGCCGCTTCATGTTGAGGCAGATCCGTTAGCTCCTCATATTGTCCAAAAACAATAACGCTCGTCCACTGATCGTGCGCGGTTCGCTCGTCAATTTCGAGGCAGACCTGGGGATTGGAGCGCATCCACTCAATCTTTTGACCGAGGGTGGTGAAAGCGTAGACGTGCTGTCCATCAAAAGCGAAATAGATCGGAATGACATAGGGCTGATTGTCCCGTGCGCATGCCAGCCTGCCAACTGTCGCCTGCTGTAAAGCCTGGTGACATTCAAACTCCGTCATCTCATGGATAAACATGGTAAGGAATCTCCCGCTCTACTCGCCTGCTAGTCAAGGAAACAACTGGCAATAAGCGTTCCGCCTATCATAGAGAATTTCCCTTAAATACTGCGATGTTCGCAGTGTTAGTTGCATCACCGTGAGAAAACTTACGCAGTCCTTGTGTGAAAGCTCGCGACTTGTTGGTTAGCTACGATCGAGCAACCAACTCTGCTGTCCAAAAGCCACCATTCCACCGCATCTTCACCTGGTTGCGGAACTCAATTCGTGGGCACATGCGTTGCCTACTATCCCGGTGAGGAAAAACTTAAGTGCGATCTCGCCTACCGGGTGAGCCATGCGTAGCAAGAAGCCATATACAAACGCGACATTTACCAAACGAGTCGATCACGACGCCGGCCGCCATCGCGCTTCGCGCGCCATGAGCGAGCCCGCAGTTTGTGAAAATTGTGGAGCAGTGTATTCCAACCGACATTGGACCGCCGCCAATTTAGGCTCCGGAAATGCAGGGCACAAACACTGGCGGCCTCCGCAGATGACAGTGTGCCCCGCTTGCGCACAGCAGCGCACCGGCGAGCCGCGCGGATTTGTCTATCTGGATGGCGCCTTTTTTGTCGCGCACCATGAGGAGATTGAACAACTACTGCGGAACGCTGGTTTCTAAAGCACTTGCGTTGATAACAGGGAGGTAATAATGCAATTTGCAAACAGAATTGAAGCGGGACGCTTACTGGCGAAGAAGCTCGATGCATATGCCAACCGTCCCGATGTAGTTGTGCTCGCTCTGCCGCGAGGCGGTGTGCCAGTCGGTTATGAAGTCGCCCGCGCGCTCAATGCTCCGCTGGATGTGTTTTTGGTGCGGAAGCTCGGCGTGCCCGGACACGAGGAACTGGCAATGGGCGCCATCGCCACAGGTAACCTGCTCGTCTTGAATGAAGACCTGGTGGACTACATGGGTATCTCTGATTACCTGATTGATCGAGTTGCTGCACGTGAACAGCGTGAACTCGAGCGGCGCGAGTGGCTTTACCGCGGGGCTGCCAAGCCGCTCAGCGTGCGCGGATGCACGGTCATTGTTGTCGACGATGGGTTGGCAACCGGTTCGACAATGCGTGCTGCTGTGAGCGCTCTTAAGCGTCTCGGACCTGCCAAAATTGTCGCCGCGGTGCCAGTGGCTGCGCGCGACGCGTGCGAGTCTTTCACAGCCGACGTGGATTCAACCTGTGTTTGCGTCATGAGTCCGGAGCCGTTTGAAGGGGTCGGTCTCTGGTACAGAGATTTTTCGCAAACGACTGATGAAGAGGTTTGTTACTTACTGAATCACGCTAGACAACACCTTCGTCAGCAGGTTGCCTAGTTAAGGTGCATCGCTACGGAGAGGATCTGAAAAATGCTAAACGAAACCACTGTTCTACTGTTTGCTGTCAAAGAATTCAGCGCTATCACACCTGTTGGAACTGAGGTGATCATTTACGAAGAGCGCGAGGAGGAGCGATATTCCAGGGTGATGCAAATCTTCTTAAAGTGATTCAGCAAAGCACCGACACTTGAATGTCGAGGGTGGTATCACGGAGAAATAATATGCGAAAGAACATCAAACCTTCACACTGGCAAGCGGATCTGGAAGACTTCAGCAAGCGCAACAAGATGCGGCCGGCAAGGCTGGAAGTGATGGGACCAGATGGGGAAGTGGAATCAGACTTCTGGCTTGAAGATGGGCTGCTGCTCGCAGGAGTAGCTCTAGAGC
>WNGF01003466.1_pt1 | contig 21418 bp, 12 predicted proteins | sample 5400641 | NCBI WGS metagenome assembly WNGF01 (sample SAMN13153371, study PRJNA577476) | soil metagenome | isolation source: 80 cm soil or saprolite under grassland replicate 2 | place: USA:California | collected 2016-06-15 | reverse complement strand
CCGATCGGCTACCGCGTCCTCTCCGGGCGCCGGGCGCTGACCGCGATCGACGTGATCATCACCGCGGGGGCGATCAGCGCGGTAATCGGCCTGGTGCAGTTCGGCATCCTGCAGTTCGATCACCTCGGCCAGCGCCCGCGTGGATCGCTCGGGATGTACATGACGTATTCGGGGCAGCTGATGCTCGTCGCGTGCACGGCGACGGCGCGCATCCTGTTCCGAAAGGACGATCGGCTGTGGACGGCCCTCGTCATGCCGGCGCTCGTGGCGGCGCTCGCGGCCACGCTCACGCGCAACGTCTGGATCGGCGCCTGCGCAGGCATCGGGCTGCTCTTCCTGATCCGCGACTTCCGGCTCGTCGCGCTGATCCCCGTCATCGCGGCGTTGTTCCTGGCGTTTGCTCCTCCGCAGCTGACCGAGCGCTTCTACTCGTCGTTCCGCGTGAAGAGCGTCAGGCACGACAGCGCGGCGACCGAAGCGAGCGTGCTGTCGAACCGGGACCGTCTCGCGATGATCCGATCGGGGCTGCGCATCATCAAGGACAATCCGCTCATCGGGGTGGGACCCGACATGGTCGTCCGGGTGTATCCGCATTATCGCGACCCGCAGGCCGTCCAGCAGCTGAACTCGCATCTCCACAACGTGCCGCTGCAGATTGCCGCGGAGCGCGGGATCCCGGCGCTCATGGTGTGGCTGTGGTTCGTCTTCACGCTGCTGCGCGATTTCTTCAAGGCGCGGCACACGACGCGCGTCCCCTCGGTCGTGACCGCAGCGCTCGCCTGCACGGTCGCCATGCTTGCCGCCGGGATGTTCGAATACAACTTCGGCGACTCCGAGGTGCTGATGCTGTTCCTCGTGCTGGTGACGCTGCCCTACGCGGCCGAGCGGGCCCCCTCGGACGCGGCGCCGCCGCTCTCATGACGGCGCCGGTCGATCTCCCCTCGCGCCTGGCGGGGCGCACGGTCCTCATCATCGGCGACGTGATGCTCGATCACTTCGTCATCGGCCGCGTCGACCGGATCTCGCCCGAAGCTCCCGTGCCCGTCGTCTGCTTCGACCACGAGGAGTATCGCCTCGGCGGCGCCGCGAACGTCGCGCACAACGCGGCAGCGCTCGGCGGACGCGTCGAGATCATCGGCCTCGTCGGCCATGACGCCGCCGCCGACACGCTGCGCGGCGACCTCGCACATGCCGCGATCGGCTCGTCCGGCATCGTCACCGATCCCGCGCGCTGCACGACGCGCAAACTGCGTGTCGTCACCACGCGGAACCAGCAGGTCGCGCGCGTGGATTACGAACAGGACGCCGAGGTCAGCGGCGACGTCGAGGCCGCGCTGATCGGCCGAATCGAACGGCTGGCCGGGTCCACAGATGCGATTCTCGTGTCGGATTACATCAAAGGCGTGATCTCGCGCGGCGTCGCGAGCGCCGCGATCGCGGCGGCGAGGAAACACGGGATCCCGCTGCTCGTGGACCCGAAGGTGCCGCATATCGATTACTACGCCGGCGCCACAGTCATCACGCCCAACCACCACGAGGCGGAGGCGGTCACCCACATGCGCATTCGCACCGCCGCCGAGGCGCTGGCCGCAGCGGCCCGCTTCCGCGAGCGCGCGTGCTGCGAGAGCGTGCTGATCACGCGCGGCGAGCACGGCATGACGCTGCTCGGGCCGGAGGGTGAAGCGGAGCTCCCCGCCGAGGCCCGTGAGGTGTCGGATGTCACCGGCGCCGGCGACACCGTCATCGCGACGATGACGCTCGCGCTCGCCGCCGGCGCGTCGCTCGTCGACGCCGCGAAGCTCGCGAACCGGGCCGCGGGGATCGTCGTCGGGAAGTTCGGGCCGGCGACTGTGTCGGCGAGTGAACTGACCGGCAGCTAGCCTCTTTCAACGGCTCTCGTAGGGCGGCCCTTTATGGGCCGCCACTGTGCCGGGGCATAAAGCCCCGGCCTACGCTATTGATCAGCCGACTGCTCGACTGCGTACAACGGTTCGTTATGAGCAGGACCTCGGGTAAGGGGTCCCGCGCAAGCACCGCTTTGAGTTTGATGTTGACGGTCGGTCTCCGATCCAGCACGCACGTTCCCGGCAGATCACCCGCGAGCTCTTGGTAGTCAGACGCAGACAGCACGGCGTAGACGCGCTGCTCTCCGCGCATCAGCGACAGAAACTTCTCCCGATCGAGCAGGATCTCGATGTGCCTTCCCAGGTAGTACACCATGCTGGGAAGCGCGACCTTGTAGTGCGCGACGACGTCACCCTCGACGATGCGCGCGTTGATCGCGGCGCTGATCGGGGGGACGGGCTTGTAGCGCTCGAAGCTCGGGAGCACGCGAATCACGAACGCCCAGTTCAGGGTGACGAGCGACACGAGCACGACGACCAGCGCGGAGCGTGCGCGGTTGAACACGGCGAGCGCCAGCGCCAGCGCACCGCCCACGGCGGCAACGGCGCCGACGAACGCCGCGCCGTGGAGCGCGTACACCTTCCCCACCGTTTCGAAGATGTAGAACGTCCCCGCACCGGCGACGGCGAGGAGCAGCCCGATCAGCGCAGCTGTCGCGCGCGGCAATGCGGGCCGGACGGGCCGGCCGTCGGCATCGCGCCGCGCGATGAACAAGCCGGCGAGCGCGGCGACGGCCGGCACGATCGGGAAGATGTAGAGATCCTGCTTCGCGGCGGAGAACGTGAAGAAGAGGACGATGACGAGGATCCAGAGCCACAGTAGCGTGCGGATCCGGAAGCCGGAATCTGGCCGGCCATGACCGGCCCCACGCAGAACGCGCCGATCCGCGAACCACAGACCGGCGGCGCCGAAGAGACACAGCGACCAGGGGAACGAATCGCTGAAGACAACCGGCAGATAGAACGACAATCCCCGCCGCTGCTCCACACCGAGTCCTTCGGTGTACCGCGCAATGTTTTCGCCGACGATAAACGACGTGATGTAGGTCCAGCCGTAGCGGTGGTACAGCGCCGCATACCAGGGAACGACGATCGCGAGGACGACGACGATGCCGGCCGGGATCATCATCCTGGTGATGCGCTTCAGCTCGCCGTGCAGCACGAGGTAAATCGCAAACACGAGCGCGGGCAGCGCCGCGGCAACCGGCCCCTTCGTGAGGACTCCGAGCCCGACGCTCGCGTACATCGCCAGCAGAAACGGGCGACGCCGCTCGGGATAGCGCTCCGCCAGCGCGAAGAATAGCAGCGTGAGCCCCATGAACATCGAGATGTAGATGTCGATGAAGATGCGACGGCCGAACATCATCAGGCGCGGCGCAACGGCGAGGCCCGCGGCCGCCCAGAGCGCCGCGTCCAGCCCCGCGCCAGGATCGCGAGCGCCCGGCGGATCGCTGCCGGCGCGCGCCAGCAGGAACGCCGTGAGGATGATCGTCACCGCACCGAGCGCGATCGGGATCCGCTGCACGCCGACCGACACGCCGAGCGCCTTGTAGAACGCCGCAACGATCCAGTAGCTCAGGACCGGCTTGTTGAGGCGCGGCTGGTAATTGAACGTCGGGCTGATGAAATCGCCGCGCTGCAGCATCTCGCGCGGTGTCTCGACGTAGAACGCTTCGTTCGCATCCCAGATCGACGACCCGCCGAGATCGACGAAATACGGAAGGACGGCGGCCGCCAGGAGCACGAACAACGCCAGACGCCGTTTCGAATCACTAATCACTAATTACGAATCCCTAATCCCTGATCGCTGAATCCCTAATCGTTGAATCCTGAATCCTGAATCCTTGAATCCTGAATCCTTGAATCCTGAATCCTTGAATCGCGAATCGCGAATCGCGAATCGCGAATCGCGAATCGCGAACCGCGAACCGCGAGCCGCGGCAGCGTCAGTGCCTGAAGTGACGGCGGCCGGTGAAGGCCATCGCCAGCCCGTGTTCGTCAGCGGCGGCAATGACTTCCGCATCGCGGACGGACCCTCCCGGCTGCACGACAGCCGTGGCGCCGGCGGCGGCGAGCGCGTCGAGCCCGTCGCGGAACGGGAAGAACGCATCCGAGGCGACGACGCTTCCGGTCAGCGGCCCGCCCGCCTTCATGACCGCGACCTTCACCGCATCGACGCGGCTCATCTGCCCCGCACCGACCGCGAGGGTGCGATCCGCGCCGGTGAAGATGATCGTGTTCGACTTCACGTGCGCGCAGACGCGCCAGGCGAACCGCAGCGCGGTCCATTCCTCGGCCGTCGGCTGGCGCTTTGTCACCACTTTCGGGAAATCGCCGGACGGCCATTCATCGTTAGCCTCAGTTACGCGATCGGGATCCTGCACCAGCATGCCGCCCAGAAACGAACGCATCTCCTGCGGGTCCCGTCCCTGGAGTGGCTCGAAGACCTTCGTGAAGTCGGTTGTAACCACGCGCACGTTCTGCTTGGCCGCGAGCACCGCGCGCGCGTCATCGTCGATTGACGGCGCAATCACCGCCTCGATGAACGTGGACGTCAGCGCCTTGGCGGTCGCCGCATCGAGCGGCCGGTTCAGTCCGACGATTCCGCCAAATGCCGACAACGCATCCGCGTCTCGTGCGCGCACATATGCGGCGTCGAGCGTCGCTCCCGTCGCGACGCCGCACGGGTTCGTGTGTTTGATCACGACCGCCGCGGGCTCGGTGAACTCGAGTGAGATCCGGAGCGCCGCATCGAGATCGAGCAGGTTCGTGTAGGAAAGCTCTTTGCCCTGGTGCACCTGCCACGCGCGTTCCGACTCGGGCGGAAACTGGATCCACGCCGCGTTCTGATGCGGATTCTCGCCGTAACGCAGCGGCCGCGGACCACCGTGTGCCGCCTGGGTCGGACGCTTCGCGGCGCGCCGCGTCAGGGCGCCCCCGGCCACGTCCACGTGCGCCATCGTCATCGCGATCATGCCGTCGTACTGGCCGGTGTGCATGAACGCCTTCTTCATCAGCTCGAAGCGGAACTCGATCGAGGGACCGCCGGGACGCGCGAGCTCCTCGATCACCTTTGGATAATCCTCGGGATGCACCACGACCAGCACGTCGCGGAAATTCTTTGCGGCCGCGCGCAGCAGGCTGGGGCCGCCGATGTCGATCTCCTCGACGAGCGCATCGAACGGCGTCTCCGGATTGTCCGCCGCCTTGCCGAACGGATACAGGTTGACGACGACGAGATCGATCGGCGTGATGCCCTGCGACCGAATCGCCTCGAGATCGTCCGGCCGGTTCCGCCTGGCGAGGATTCCGCCGAACATCGCTGGGTGCAGCGTCTTCACGCGCCCGTCCATCATCTCGGGGAAGCCGGTGACGTCGGAGACGTTGACGACCGGAATGCCCGCAGCGGCAATTGCCTTCGCGGTCCCGCCGGTGGAAACGAGCTCGACGTGCAAGGCGGATAACCCTCTCGCAAGCTCAACAAGTCCTGTCTTGTCCGAAACACTCAGAATCGCACGCATATTTCCTGATTTTCTTGACACATGCCGCCCATGCCGCTACTATGGCGCCGACGCTGTGGAGTTAGCGTCGTAAGCCGAGGCCGCGCACTCGCGGTCTTTTTTTATGTCCGGGGCGTGACTTGTCGGGTCCCGGGCAGGTATCACGGCGGCGTCCCGACGCCGCGCCATTGCAAGGCAGGAAAAGTACGATGCGTATCACAGGCAAGGTCAAGTGGTTCAACAACGCCAAGGGTTACGGATTTATCGAGCGCGAAGGTGGCAGCGACGTGTTCGTCCACTTCTCGGCGGTCCAGGGCAACGGATTCCGGACGCTCGAGGAGGGCCAGGCGGTCGAGTTCGAGATCGTTGATGGGCCGAAGGGCCCGCAGGCCGGCAACGTCACCAAACCGAACTAAATCCCCCGAGCGGGGCCGGGAGCGCTTCGGCGCTCCCGGTCTCCGGTCGTTACCCTTTCCCGCCTTTCAACCCCCGCACCGTAAAGGTCACTTTTCCATCTTTCACCGCGACGCGGAACGCCACTTCGGGGCTTCCTGTCTCGCGAAGCTTTCCGACCTGGTCTTTCACGAGCGCCGCAAAGCGGTGAAACGGCACCACGTCGTCGCCGATCTCCCGCCGCGCGTCCATCAGCGTGTCGTAGAGCGAGTGGAGCTTGTCCATCTCGCGCATCGGGTCCTTGAACGCGGTGACGTAGAGCACCTTGCTTTCCGGCGTTTCCGGTTTTTTCGGCTTCCCGCCTTTCGGCAGCGGCTGGAAGAACGGCCCGGGACGTCCTTCTTCGCGCGCGCGCTGACCGCGGTCCCAGAGATCGATGAAGGTCTGGAAGCGCGCCTGCAGCGTGCCGAAGCGAAAACGCTCCGCCGAGGTCTCGATGCGGCCGCGGTCCCACCGCTTCACGAGCGCTTCGACACGCGCGCGCGTCTCCCACGGCGGCCGCGGCGCGCGGCCGGAGAAGAACATGTTGTATTCCGCTTCCAGCTTCTTGAGCTCGGACTCGAGCGTCATCAAGTCGCGATGAATCTCGGATGGGTCGGGCATTATGCGCTCGGCAGGGCGGGTCTTAAGACCCGGCCCTGCACAATTCATCGAATCAGAAACCACAGTAACGGCAGCCACAACTCGCGCGCATAGGGGACAGGGCGATCGTCGATCAGCACCTCGGTCGCGTCGTAGCGGCCGACGACCTCGAACAGGTCGCGCAGCTTGACGACCTCCTCCGGATAGAACCGCGCGCGGTGACGGAGCGTCGCGCCGGCGGTGATTTCCTTGTACTCGGAGGCCGCGCGCGCCATCTCGATTGCGCGCGCGTAATCCGGACCATCGAACCGCGGGAAATCGAGCGACACGGAGAACGGGAGCTTCGGCGTGCCGAACAGCGCCTCGGAGAGCTCGGGGTTGAGCGCCGCGAGCTCCTCTTCCGTCGGCTGCTCGGGCAGATCGACGTACGGCCAGAAGCGTTCGATCGGGCGGTAGTCGGGCACCGGCACGGCTGGCGGCGTGTTGTCCGCTGGATCGAATGGCTTCATGGTCAGGAAAACGGAATATTATCGCACCCTCAGGCGCCATGCGATCGATTCCGTCCATCGAACAATTACGTCAGCGGCGTGCCATTCTGGAACTCGAGCCGCGATACGGGCGTGCCGCGATCGTCGAGGCGCTTCGCGCCGAGGCCGCCGTGCTGCGGAGCGCGCCGGGGGCCGGAGTGGAGGACGTCGCCGGAGCCATCGAGCGTGCGGCGATCGAACGGCTCGCGACGAGCACGGCCCCGTCGCTCCGGCGCGTGATCAACGCAACCGGCGTCATCATTCACACGAACCTCGGGCGCGCCCCGCTCGCGCGGGTCGCGGCGGAACGTGCCGCGGCGCTCGCGGTGGGATACACGAACCTCGAGTACGATGTTTCACGCGGCGCGCGCGGAAAGCGTGACGTGCACGCGGAGCGGCTGCTGTGCCGCCTGACGGGCGCCGACGCGGCCGTAGTGGTCAACAACAATGCGGCCGCAACGCTGCTCGTGCTCGCGGCGCTCGCGGCCGGGCGCGAGGTGATTATCTCGCGCGGGGAGCTCGTCGAAATCGGTGGCGGCTTCCGCGTGCCCGACGTCCTCGCGCAATCGGGAGCGGTGCTCCGCGAGGTGGGCACCACGAATCGGACGCGCGCGGCGGACTACGCGGCGGCGATCTCGGACCGCACCGCGCTCATCGTGCGCGTGCACCCGTCCAATTTCCGGATCGAGGGGTTCACAGAACGACCGCCACTCGAAGAGCTCGTTGCGCTCGGACGACGATTCAACGTTCCCGTCGTCGACGATCTCGGCAGTGGATTGTTCCGTGACGCGCTGGGCGATTCTCCGGCGCTGCGCGGAGAGCCGGACGTCGCGCGCACGATTGCTGCCGGCGCGGACGCGGTCATGTTCAGCGGCGACAAGTTGCTGGGTGGTCCGCAGGCCGGAATCATCGTCGGCTCGCAGTCGCTGCTCGCAAAGATCCGCACGCATCCGCTGATGCGCGCGCTGCGCGTCGACAAGCTGACCTACGCGGCGCTCGAGGCCACTCTCGAGGAGTACGCCGCCGGTCGCGCGCAGTCCAGCATTCCCGTTGCGGCGATGCTTGCGATGCCTGTTGACGAGCTCGATCGACGCGCGCGTGCGCTTGCGTCCGCGCTCGCAGGTGTGACCGCGGTCGTCATTGACGGCGAATCGACGATCGGCGGCGGCAGTGCACCGGGATCAGCGATCCCGACGCGGCTCGTCACGATCACGCATCCGACGCTGAGCGCGGAGCAGCTCGAGGCCGGTCTCCGTCAGCATTCCACGCCGATCGTCGCGCGCATCGCCGACAACCGCGTCGTCATCGATCTGCGCACAGTTGCGACGGAAGACGATGAGCTGATCGCGACAGCGATTCAGAGCTTGACCGATTAGTACTACTTCGTCAGACCGTGAACGAACCGCGGACGAGCGGGGCCGGCGTCCGCCGCCGCTCCACACGCCGGGAAATCGCTCGTGGCTCTTGCCCTGCCGCGCCCGCGGCGACTACGGAGGCTGGATTATCGATTCGCGATTGGGGATTCGCGATTAGTGATCAGTGATTGAAATGCCGGCGGCACTGAAGGCGCCGCCGGCGTCGAACCGCGACTCGCGAACCGCGAATCGCGACTACCAATTCACCCTGAAGACGAACTGCACGAGTCGCCCGCCCGGGTCCTGCGTGCTGTTCACGTCGCGATAGCCGTCGGTCACCTGGTTGAACGTCGCGATCGTGGTCGGGAAGTTGGACACCGGCGTGAAGTTCACGTTGTTGAACGCGTTGATGAACTCCGCGCGGAACTCGAAGTTGCTGCGGCCGACGAGCTGCGTCCGCTTCACCGCGCTGAGGTCGAAGCGCACGAACTTCGGCCCGATCACGTAATGGTGGCGCGGCGCACAGTCGCCGTTGACCACCTGGATGCAATCCAGTCCGCTCGCAGGCGCGAAATACCGTCCGCTCGGAGGCCCGAGGGTGCCGTATCCAGTCGCGGACGTGGCACTGGCGTTGAACGCCTCGATCGTGTTGTCGACGATGTCCTGCGGCAGCATGTAGGCAATCTTCGCGGCGTCATCGAAGCGAAGCTTGTACGCCTTCTGCAGCTCCTTGTCCGACATACCCACGAGCCGGACGTTGCCGAAGTCGCGGATCTGACCGCTCTGGACGCGCCCGCTGCCGTCGAACTCCCACCCGCCGATGATCCGATCGAGCAGCCCGTTCGCGTTGCTCGCAAAGCGCTGACCGCGGCCAAACGGCAGCTCGTAGATCCAGTTCGTTTTCCAGGCATGACGCGGCCCGTTGTCGAGGGAGCCCTGCCTCGGCACACGGAACGAGTACCGCGAGGAGTCGACTTCCTTGCCCAGCACGTAGTTGGTTTCGACGAGCAGCCCCTGACTGAGTCGCCGCCGCAGTTCGAGCTGCAGCGAATCGTACCGGGTATACCCGCCATTGCCACGGAGGAACGCGCCGCCGATCTTGTCGGGGTTCGCGATGAACAAGTTCGGGGCGTACCCTGCGGCGATGAGGTTGTTCCGGAACGTCCCGTTGCCGATCAACCCGAACGTGGTGTTGAGCGACGCGAATCCAGCGGTTGTCCCCGTGCCGCCGTCAATCGTGCCGCCGGGTTTCGGGTTGTTCAGCGACAGCAAACCAACATGTGTGCTGTTCGTCCAGTTTGCACCTGTGTAACCGGCCGGGTTCCCCGCCTGACTCGATGGGAGCACGTTGTACGCGCCGAGGAAAATCGGCAGCGGCGACGTGCCGGGCGCTCCCGTGTAGGCGAAGTTGTTCTGGCACCCGCTCGTGGTGACCCCGCCGATGCAGCCGCGGCCTGGACCGGCTGCGATGTTGGCCTGGAGATTCGCCTGGGCTCTCTTGAATTCGTCGAGGAACCCGCTCTCCTTGATATTGATCTCGTTGTAGTTGTAGTCAACGAAACCCGCAAGGCCGCGCGTGCCGACGTACCGCGCAATCACCGCTGTATTGCGGTTCAGCGCGCGCTGCCAGCTGGCGGCCCACGACTCGATGTACGGCACCTGCAAGTTGCTGACGAAGGAGTTCACCTGATCGGTGACCAGGCCGCTATTGGGATAGACGGGCGTCTCGGGGAAGGAAGGAGGTCCCAACCGCGCCGTGTCACGGAGCAGGACCGGGAGACTGCCGCCATCCAGGATCAGGTTGTTCAACCCCTGCGTGCGGTTCACGGTGATGCTGCGGCCCGGATTGGAGCTGAAGACGTCAGTAAAATCCGTCATGCCGCCGCGGCCATACGCGAGCGAGTACGCGCCGCTGAGCACGGTGTCACCCTCGCGGCCGAGGATGGATCGGAGCAGTCCTTTCTCCGTATACGGCCGCCAGGTGATGCCCAGACTCGGAGCAATGTTGTTCCAGTCGGTCCTGTACGGCTCTGTGTCCTTCGTGAGATTCTGGTACTCGGGAATCTTCCCGGGCATGCTGCCGGGCTGGAAGAGATTGCACCCGGTTTGCGCGTTCACACCCGACCGGCCGCAAATATCCGCTTGCTGATTGGTCGCATAGCTGTTGTTGCGCGAAACAAAGGGGAGCTGCACTTCGTACCGCACACCGTAGTTGATCGTCAGATCCTTCCGCCACCGCCACTGGTCCTGCGCAAAGAACCCGTACTCGTGAATCTGGCCGCGCTGCACACCGCCGCCCAGATACTGATACTTGCCCGTTTTCTCGTCGAGCCTGCCATTGCCGCTGATCTGCTGCACTCGGCCGGTCAGCACTGCGTAAAGCGCCTGCGCGTTCTGCAGGTCCGTGTTCGATGCGCCGGGGAAGTTCGTCCCGTTGAACATGGCGCTCGCGGGATCGCCGGTCGCCATGCCGAAGGCAACCGTTGGAACGACCGTCTGGTCCCATGCCCACAGTCCGATATGGGTGAACGTGCCGCCGAAGCCGATGCTGTGGTTCCCTTTCAACCAGGTGACGGTATCGTTGATATCGATCGTCGGGTTGTTGCGCGAGGAAGGAGCCGTGCGCGACGTCGGGTTGGTCAGACTGTTGAAGGCACTCAGCTGCAGCGCGAAACCGCCCTGATCGGCAACAGAGGTTCCTTTGAATGCGGCCGGCGTGATCTCGGTGAAGAAGTTGACCGTCGATTTCGTAAAACCCGCGACAGCCTGGTTCACCAGGTTCTTGCCGAGCGTTGACCGCGCCTGCACCGTCCAGTTCCACCGATTCGATCCCTGCCCGCCGGAGACGGGGAAGCCGGGGAAGAAAGCTTCGGCGTTATTCAACGTGTCGGGATCGCTCGTGTACTTCTGGAACCAGGTAGTGTAGGTAAGCCGGTGATTGTTCGTCAGGTTGTAATCCAGCCGCCACGTCGGATAGTGGCGCAGCTGTTTCGAGTTCGCGGTGTACACGAAATCCATGGTGTTCGGATCCGTGCGCTGTGTCAGCGTTCCCTGGCTCGTCGAAGCCACGATGTCATTCAATAACTTCGCCACGGTCGGGTCAGGAGTGGCGAGCTGCCCGTTCGCTCGAGCGACGTCGAACACGCTGATCTTCTCCGTGCCGTATTGATAGAAACCCTGCTGTGACAACGGGTTCAGCACCCGGCGCGTCCGGCTCACCGGATTCGGCTGCCGAAATTGTTCGTAGTTGACGAAGAAGAACGCCTTGTCGTGTCCGTCGTACAGCCCGGGCACCTGGATTGGGCCGCCGAACCTGAAACCGGGCTGATACAGCTTCACGAGATCCTTCGGGGCCTTGCCGGTCTTTGGATCGGGAGCCTTATCTCGATTGTTGAACCAGTAGTTCGAGTTGAACCGCGGATCGCGCACGTAGTAATACGCGCTGCCCTGATACCTGTTGGTCCCGGAGCGCGTCGTGAATTTGATCTGAACGCCGCCCTGTCCGCCCGAGTCCGCACCCTGTGCGGCCGTCTGCACGGTGACTTCCTCGACGGCATCCAGGCGCGGGCTGATCAGGGAGAAGAATCCATCACCGCTTCGGTTGTTGTTGTCCTGCGTGTTGACGCCATCGATCGTGATATTGATCGCACCCTGCGGAAGCCCGCTGATGGTTGCACCGCGCGGACCACCGGAGATGTCGACGCCGGGCAGCAGCGTGACGCCGCCCCACAGCGCATCGCGCGTGACGAGCGGCAGCTTCTGGATTTGGGCCGACGTCATCGTCGTCGACACGACCGTCGACTGCGTCTGCACGATGTCGGAGCCGCCCTTCACGACGACCGTTTCCGTCATGCCGCCGACTTCGAGCGTGGCCTTGACGTTCGTCGGCCCGCCCTGACTCACCTTCACATCAGGAACCGCAAATGCCTTGAACCCCATCAGGCTGACGGTCACGGTGTAGGTGCCAACCTGGATCGCGGGGATTTGAAAGACGCCCTTGTCGTTGCTGACCGCCGTGTAGACGGTCCCGTTGTCGTTGTTCTTCGCGTTGACGTCCGCGCCAGGAATGACGGCGCCGGAAGTGTCGGTGACGGTGCCCGTCAGCGACGACGTGCTGGTCTGCGCGTAGCCGAGAGTCGCGATCACCGCGACGAACACAAATGGGGTGACCACACGCATCAGCCTGTGCTTCATCACATGCTCCTTGAAGGAAACGGCGTGCAAGTCTTGCAAATACGAGCGCGTAGCTCGTCTCAATCGCGCGGGATGTGCACACACTACCGCCGCATGTGGTGACGGTCAAGGTCGAAAACGGGGCCTTTCACGCGCTGACGGACATTTTTGGCGATCGCAGAGCCGCGATCCAATCGATTGACTGGGAGAGTGAAAAGGCGCTGCCTGGATTCGCTAGCGCTCGTTGAGCCAGACGTCCTGGAGCACCGTCAGCGGCTTCGTCATTGTCTTGCCGTTCACCGAGAGCGTGACGATGTAGGTGCCGGGATCGACGGTCGCGAGGGCGCCGCGCCCGGCGCCAAAGCCGCCACCAAAGCCACCGGCGCCGCCGCGACCGTCCGCAGGCTGCGGCGCCAGGTTCCAGTTCACCCGATTGATCCCCTGGTCCTTCTTGCCGTCGAGCGTGCGAATGAGACGGCCCGTCGCGTCCGCGATCGTGATCTTCACGTCGCCTGATGCCGCTGATTTCAGGTAGTAGCTGATCATCGTGCCGCGCGGCGGGTTTTCGCCGACGAACGCCTTCTGACCGCCGGTCTGCTGGCCGCGCTGGCGATCCGAGAGATACGCGACCGCGGGGCGGATGTCGAAGAGCACGGCGTCCTGGGATCCTGCCGACGCCATCTGCTGGAGCGGAGAGATGTCATCGGCGATCCAGAGGCTGCGCGCATGTGTCGCGACGATCAGATCGTTATCTCGCGGATGCACGAGGATGTCGTCGACGCGCGCGGTCGGCAGGTTGTTCATGAAGCGCTGCCACTGCTTTCCGCCATCGAGCGATACGTACAACCCGAGCTCGGTCCCGGCGTAGAGGAGGTCCTTGCTCTTTGGATCCTCGCGGACGACCTGGACGTTGCCCCGCGCCGGCAAGTTCCCCGCGATACTCTGCCAGCTCTGGCCGTAGTCGCGCGTCACGAAGAGATAGGGCTTGATGTCGTCGCTGCGGTGACCATCGACGGAGACGTACGCGGTCCCCGCGTCGAAGTGCGAGGCTTCGATCCGCGAGATCCAGTACTGATGATTCGCGGGCAGCCCTGGCATCGCCTTGCCGACTTCGGTGAAGGTCATCCCTGAGTCGCGGCTCACCTGCACGTTGCCATCGTCGGTTCCGGCCCAGATCACGCCCGGCATCACGGGGGATTCCGAGATCGAGATGATCGTGCTGTAGGACACGACGCCGTCATTCTTCGAGAGCTGCGTGCGATCTCCCGGAACGCCCATCAGGGCAACGGTGTTGCGATCGATGTTCTTCGTGAGGTCCGGGCTCGCGACCCACGTCTCGCCGCGGTTGTACGACTTGAACAGGCGGTTGCCGCCCAGCCACACGATGCTCGGGTTGTGCGGCGACAGCATGAACGGCGTGTTCCAGTTGAAGCGATACGTGTCGGCCGGCGACGCGTTCAACACGTTCGGAGGGCCGCCGCGTCCACCGAACGCGCCGCCGGCCTGCTGCTGCGGCGTCACCGCTTCCTGCCCGGCCAGTGCACCGGGCTGCGCGCCCCGTCGAGCGCCTTGTGTACCCCTCGCGCCCTGTGCGCCCTCCGCACCTTCCACACCAGGCACGGCCTGCCCTCGTCCACCGAAGCCACCGCGTCCCCGTTCACCAGGGCCGCGCGGACGAATGCTCATCGATCGGCCGGTGCGCAGATCGTAGCGATTCGCGTTTCCGTCCTGCGACTCGGTGTAAACGATGTTGAAATCGGTCGGGTCGACCGCGGTCTGGAAGCCGTCTCCGCCGCCGATCCCAAACCAGTCCGAATTGAGAATGCCGTTGGCGCTGCGCGTCGCGCTCGGACCGCCCCAGCTGCCGTTGTCCTGCAGTCCCGTGTAGACGAAGTACGGACGCCGCATGTCGGCCGAGACCCAGTACGAGAGCGCGCTCGCCATCGTGTTGACGTAGTCCCACGTCTTCCCCTGGTCCCAGCTGATGTCAAGACCGCCGTCATTGCCGATCATGATGTGCTTCGGGTTCTTCGGATCGATCCAGATCGCGTGCTGATCGACGTGCCCGGGTTCTCCGTGGGCGCCGGCTTCGTCGAGCGTCGCGAAGGTCCTGCCGCCGTCGAGGGATTTCGCGACCGGAAGTCCCGCGACGTAAATGACCTTCTCGTTGCCGGGATCGATCCTGAGCTGGCTGAAGTACATCGGACGCACGTCGCAATTGCTCACGATCGTCCATGTCTTGCCCTTGTCGCCCGACCGGAACACGCCGGCGCGCGCGGGATCGAGGGGCGGTGGGGTCGCCCCCTGGTCGCCGCCGCGGCCGAAGCCGCCGCCGGGGCCCGCGTTGTTGCACCAGTTGTATCCGCCGCGACCGCCTCCCGCCGTTACCGGCGCCGCGGCTGCCGACTGCGGCGCAGGCGCGCCGCCGCGCGCACCAGGTGCGCCTGGAGGTGTAACTGCTGCGGCACCTGGAGGCGTCGCCTCAGTGCTCGCGTTCGGATCCGCGCCGCGCGCCGGCGCCGCGGTCCCGGTGACGCCCGCTTCGACCTGGACGTAGACGACGTTGGGATTCGATCGCGAGACGTCGACCGCGATGCGCCCGAAGGTCCCCGGAGGCAGCCCCGCGCCGCTGATCTTCGTCCACGTCTTCCCTGCGTCACTCGTCTTCCACAGCGCGCTGCCCGGACCGCCACCATTGAAGCAGCAGCCGCTGCGCCGCCGCTGGTAGCTCGCGCCATACAGGATGTTGGTGTTGGCGGGATCGATCGCGATGTCGGTAAAGCCGGTATCGTCGTCGATGAACTTGATTTTGTTCCACGTCCTGCCGCCGTCCGTCGTCTTGAAGATGCCGCGCTCGGGATTGGGACCGAACAGGTGTCCCGGTGACGCGACGTAAACGGTGTCCGGCTTCTTCGGATCGATCACGATGCGCGCGATGGTCTGCGTGTCCTTCAGGCCCATGTTGGTGAACGTCTTTCCGCCATCGGTGGTCTTGTAGACGCCGTCACCGGAGGTGGAGGTCTGCCGGTTGTTCGCCTCGCCCGTGCCCACATACACGATGTCGGGGTTCGTCGGATGGATCGCAATGTCGCCAATGGACGCGCTGCTGTAGGTCTCGAACACCGGCGTGAACGTCGTCCCGTTGTTGTCGGACTTGAACACGCCGCCGACCGCGTAGCCGATGTAAATGATGCTTGGATCGCTCTCCGACACCGCGATGTCGTCGATGCGTCCGCCCATGCTCGCGGGTCCGAGCGATCGGAACCGGAACGTCTTCAGCAGCGGATCGCTCGATTGGTTGATCATCGGCGGCTGCTGCTGACCACCCTGCGGAAGCACCGTGGTGACGAACAGCGGCACGATGACCAGGGGAAGAGAGAGGCGAATGAGTCGTCGAAGCATCAGGAGATCCTCTTCGCTGTCAATGCTGAATGATGAATGCTGAATGTTGAATGTCGAAAAATGTTGAATGGTGAATGTCAAATTCTGTGCTGTCTTCAGCATTCAGCATTCAGCATTCAGCGTTCAGCATTCAGCGTTCAGCGTTCATTATTGATTCAACTGCACGACGGAGAACGACTGCGCGGACCCAAGGGGTGTCACCGTATCCGCGACGAGTTTGCCGAGCGTCGCGCGATAATGGCCGGGCGTCACGAGCGGCCCGGGCTGCGGGCCGCCGCGGCCGCCTCCCCGACCGGTTTGCGGCGGCGCGGTGGCAGAGGGCTCGCCGCGCAGGTTCCACGCAACGCGCCGGAGCCCCGGCGTCTTATCGATTTCCATCCGCCGAATCTGGCGTCCGTTATCATCCGCGATCGTGATCACCAGCTTCGCATCGTCGGGCAGCGCCTGCTTGATGTTGTAGGTGAGCACGGCGCCGAACGGCGGGTTCGGGCTCGTCCAGTTGCCGGCCATCGCGCCGATGCCGGCCGTCCCCGCCGGCGCCAGACCGACCGGATTGAAGAGATACGCATCGTGGAGTGGGAACAGGTGTGCGTCTTCGGCCAGCGTCTGCGGCGTGATGTCGCGCAACGGACTGTAGTCGTCGAGCACGTAGAACCCGCGGCCGAACGTGGCGAGCACGAGATCGTTCTCGCGCTTCTGCACAGCCATGTCGCGGACCTGGATCGTGGGCATCCCGCCCTTCAGCTGCACCCAGTTCGCGCCGCCGTCCACGCTCGTGAACAGCCCGAACTCGGTGCCGGCAAACAGCAGGTTGCCGTTGATGTGATCCTGGATCACCGACCAGACATCGTGCCGGTCCGGCAGGTTACCCGTGATGTTCGTCCACGTCCGCCCCTTGTCGGCGCTCTTGACGATGTAGGGCTTGTAGTCGCCGCGCTGCCAGTTGTTCAGCGCGACAAAGACGGTGTTCACGTCGCGTGGCGACGCGAACACGTCCGACACGTAGGTCCGCTTCGGAACGCCGGGGAAATCTTCGATCCTCCGCCAGTTCTTCCCGCCATCTTCCGTTACCTGCAGCAGCCCGTCGTCGGTGCCCGCGTAGAGGAGCCCTTCCATCAGCGGCGATTCATCGAGCGAGACGACGTTGCTGAGCGCGGTTGTCGACTCGTGATACGCGACCGAGTCGAACGGCCACACCTTGCCCATGATTGGGAGCTCGTCCCATTTGAGCTGCCGCGTGAGGTCGGGGCTGATGCGCACCCAGTTGTCGCCGCGATCGTCTGAGCGATACACGTAATTGCTCGCCCAGTACAACCGCCGCGGCGAGTGCGGACTGATGATGTACGGCGTGTCCCAGTTCGCGCGATCGTTCGTGCCGCCGCGGCCGCCACCGAATCCTGCCTGCCCGCCACGCCCACTGCGCCCCTGAGCATCTTGAGCACCCTGCGCACCCTGCGCACCTTGTTGCGGCGCGCCCGGAGGGTTGCCGCCGCCCGGCGCGCCTCCCCCTTCGTCCGAGCTCGCCTGCGCTCCCGCGACGCGCGGACGGATGCTGCGCGATTCACCGGCGCGCAGATCGAGGCGCGTAATGTTCCCGTCCTGCGACGATGCGTAGACAATGTTCGGATCTTCCGGATCGCTGCGCGTCTGGAACCCATCGCCGCCCCCGACGACGTACCAGTCGCTCGTGCGGATTCCCCAGCGGTTCATCGTGCGCGATGGTCCGCAGTGCGACCAGTTGTCCTGCGCGCCGCCGCACACGTGGTAGAACGGCTTCGCGTTGTCGACCGATACGCGGTAGTACTGCGTCACCGGGATGTTCGCAAAGAACCGGAACGTCTGCCCTTCGTCGTACGTCTCGTACAATCCGCCGTCGTTGCCGATCAGGATGTGGCTCCTGTCGCTCGGATCGAACTCCACCACGTGATGGTCGACGTGCATGCCGGTCTCTTCCCAGTTCGTCTGCTTCCACGTTCTGCCGCCGTCGGTGCTGCGATCGAGGTTGGTGCTGACCGAGTAGATCGTGTCAGGGCGATACGGGTCCACGAACAGTTCCTGGTAGTACGCCGCACCACCGCCGCGATACCAGTCGCCGGCCGCGGCGGCAGCACCCGCTGCTTGCGCACTTCGATCACCCTGCGCACCCTGCGCACCTTGCGCACCTTGCGCACCTTGCGCACCTTGCGCACCTTGCGCACCTTGAGCGGCGGCAGCGACAGCGCCGCCGCGGCCGCCGCGGCCCGCCGACGGAATGGTCCGGCCGATGCGCGTCCACGTCGCTCCCGCGTCGTCCGATCGATAGAACCCTGCTTCGTCGACGGTCGGTCCGGTCGGCGGTGCATCGGGCGCGACCGGGCCGAAGCCGCGGCCGCGCGGCCCCTTCGCGCTGATCAGCGCGTACACGCGTTTCGGATTGCGCGCGTCGACGGCGAGCGCAATCCGCCCGACATCGTCTTTCGGCAGACCGTTGTTGAGCTTCGTCCACGACTTGCCCGCGTTCGTCGTCTTGAAGATGCCCCCTTCGGGACCGCCGCCGATCATCTGGCCGACCGCGCGGCGGCGCTGGTAGGACGACGCATACATGATGTCGGGGTTCCTGGTGTCCAGGACGATGTCGCTGATGCCGGTGTCCGGGCTGATCGTCAGCACCGCGTTCCAGGTCGCCCCGCCGTCGGTCGTCTTGTAAAGACCGCGCTCGCCGCCGGCGGACCACAGCGGCCCCTGCGACGCAACGTAGACGACGTTCGAGTTGCGCGGATCGATCACGATCCTGCCGATGTGCTCGGACGACTTCAGTCCGACGTTCTTCCACGTCTTCCCCGCGTCGGTGGACTTATAGACGCCGTCGCCGAAGTGCGCGCTGCGCTGGCTCGCGTTCTCGCCGGAGCCGACCCACACGACGTTGGAATCCTTCGGGTCGACGACGACACAGCAGAGCGTGAAGGATCCCTGTTCGTCGAAGACCGGCGTGAACGTAATGCCGCGGTTCGTCGTCTTCCACAATCCGCCGAACGCGGTGGCGACATACCAGACGCTCGGGTTCTTCGGATCGATTTCGACGTCCTGCACGCGCCCGGTCGCGAGCGCCGGACCGAGGCTGCGGAGTTCCAGCCCTTTCAACGTTTGTGAATCAAGTGCGCCCGTCGTCTGGCCGGACAGCGCAATGGTGGATGCGACAGCGACTACTGCGGCAATCGTCAGGGTTCTGTTCATAAGATCGAGATTCCGCACTTCAGGCGTTCAAATCGGCGAATTATAGCTTCGAGCGAAGAAGCACCTCGTAATGACCGGTCGTCTCCGTCGCGCACGCCGCCGCGAAGGATCTCCGTCCCAGCACGCGCAGCTGGTGCGTGTCGGGGTCGTGATCGACCTCGACGCATTCTCCGGCTTCGTACACACCGGTCGCCTCGACGTCGGCGAACACGTTCGTGCCGAAATCGCTGTCGGACCGGCTCAGGAGATAGGTCGCCCGTGACATCCGCGCGAAATCCTGGAGGTACGCGCGGCACGCGGCGGGCTCGATGTGCTGGAGCACAAGCACCGCCACGATCAAATCGAATCGGCTGCTCCTGACAGTTTCCCAGTCGTCTTCCAGCGCGTCGGCGCGCTCGGTGGCCAGCCGGCGGCACTGCTCGATCATCGGCGGCAGGTCGAAGCCGGTGACGTGTTGCGCGATGGTGCGGAGAAATGGAAACGTGCGTCCGACGCCGCACCCGAAATCAAGCACGCGCTCGACGTGCCCGGGCAGCGGGATCGTCGGAACGTACGGCGTGAACGGTTTGCCCGACTTGAAGCCGGTGAGGATGTGCTCGCGGATCTCGTCGGGATCGTTCGACCGGCCAATCGAGAGCCAGTGGTCGCGTCCTGCCATTTCGCTGGAGTGTATACGACGGCTACGCGCGGAGCGTTACAGTCTCGCAGAGATCGCGGAGGGATCTCGCGCGGAGATCGCAGAGGGGACAGCGGCCTCGGCGCGAGGCGACTCGGCGGCCTCTGCGCGAGATCCCTCTGCGATGTCCGCCCGTCAGAAGATCGTCGAGATCGAATCCAGCGCGATATCCAGCACACGCGTCGGGAGGATTCCCAGATAGAACACGGCGATCGTCACGAGCGTGAGGCCTGCGACCGCCGCGGCAGGCAGGCGCGGACGCACGACGTCGGCCCCTTCGGTCATGTACATCATGACGACGATGCGCAGGTAGAAGAAGACCGACACGACGCTCGTGAGCACGCCGATGATCGCGAGCCAGTAGTGCCCTTCCTGGAGGGCGGCGCTGAAGATGTACCACTTCCCGACGAACCCGGCCGTCGGCGGAATGCCGCCGAGCGACAGCAGGAAGATCGTCATCAGCCCCGCGAGCCCGGGGCGCGAGCGCCAGAGACCCGCGAAATCGCGCAGCTCGTCATGCTCCGTGTGCTCGGACCCGAGGAGCGCGACGATCCCGAGCGCGCCGATGTTGGTGACGGCGTACGCCAGCAGGTAAAAGAGAATCGCCGCCTTCCCTGCGCTGTTCGCCGACACGATCCCGAGCAGCAGGTAACCCGCGTGCGCGATGCTGGAATAGGCGAGCATGCGCTTGACGTTCGTCTGCACGACGCCGACGGCGGTGCCGACGATCATGGTGGCCGCGGCGATCCAGGACAGCACCGGAATCCACTGCGCCTGGAGCGGCTCGAACGGCGAGAGGAAAACGCGGACGAACGCGGCAAACGCCGCCGCCTTCACGCCCGTCGACATGAACGCGGTCACGATCGTCGGCGCGCCTTCATAGGCGTCCGGCGTCCACATGTGGAACGGGACCGCGGAGATCTTGAAGGCAAAGCCGACCGCGAGCAGCCCGACCGCGAGCAGCGTCAGCGTCGTCGGCGGGCTCGACGCATGCGTGGAGAGCGCGCTGCCAATCGCGTCGATCCGCGTCGAACCGGACAACGCGAACGTGAACGCCACGCCGTAGAGAAAGAACGCGCTCGAAAACGCGCCGAGCAGGAAATACTTGAACGCCGCTTCGGCCCCCGCGAGGCTGTCGCGGCGGATGCCGGTGAGCACGTACACGGCAAGCGAGAGGATTTCCAGGGCAATGAAGATGACGAGCAGGTCGGTCGCCGCCGCCATCATCATCATTCCGCAGATGGCGAACAGCGTCAGCGCGTAGTACTCCCCCGCCGGAATGTGCTCGCGCTCGATCACGTCGTTCGAGAACAGCATCGTCACGATCCCGACGATGCAGAGGATGATGTTGATGAAGAGGGCGAAGTTGTCGGAGCGGATGACGCCGAGGCTGTGCGCGTCGCTGTCCCAGAGCGATATCGACGCGATCGCCGCGCCGCCGAGGCCGATGAGGCCGAGACCCGCGATCGGCATGCGCTCCCCTTCCTGGCGGAACGCTTCGGCGAGCATCGCGGCCACGGCGGACAGGGCGACGATGAGGATGGGAATGATGCCTGCGTACTCGGTCATCGGCGTGCTCCCTGGATCGTGAGTCGCGTGCCGGGATCCGGAGTGCGGGATCCGGGATCCGGGG
>WNGF01003464.1_pt1 | contig 21420 bp, 19 predicted proteins | sample 5400641 | NCBI WGS metagenome assembly WNGF01 (sample SAMN13153371, study PRJNA577476) | soil metagenome | isolation source: 80 cm soil or saprolite under grassland replicate 2 | place: USA:California | collected 2016-06-15 | reverse complement strand
CGAGGTACTTGCGCTCGAGGTCGCGCGTCGCCTGTTCGAGACGTGATGTCGTGTTCATCACGTCGCCGTGGTACACGATCGCGCGCCGACTCCCTCCCACCTCGCCGGTAATTACTGGGCCGGCGTGCAGCGCAGCGCGCAGGTGCGGCACAGTGCCGAATTCGCGCTCGAAGTCCGGGGCGGCCCGCTCGAGCACCTGTTCGATCGCGAAGAAGCAAGCGAGCGGTCGAGCGCGGGCACGCCCTTCGGCGACAGTCCACGTGATCACGATCTCGTCGCCCACATACTGGTGGACCTCGCCGAAGTGATCGTCGATCGGATCCGAGGCGAGTCGGAAGACTTCACCGAGAAAGCGATGGACCGCGGCGGGGCCTATCCGCTCGGCTAGGTGTGTCGAGCCGGCGATGTCCACGAAGAGGAAGAAGCGCTGCTCGTTACGTGACCGATGGTAGCGCCCGAACAGGATATTGCGCAGGGTGCGTTCGCCGAGTAGGCGAACGAGCAGGAGCAGGAGGATGAGAGGGAGCATGAGCAGGAACGTGACCGGAACCATCAGCACCGGCACGCGTTTGAACTGGTCGAGCGCCTGCCCAGGGCCGCCACTGAGCAGCACGACCGTAGCAACCCGCGGCCCGAGTCGGCCTCCAACGACGAGCAGGATTACCGCGCTGTAGGCGAGCCACTTGGCTGCGAAGGTGACGAGCAATGGTGCCCGTTCAAGAAGGTGCCCAAGCCGGGTCTGCGGGAGGAAGATCTCGGCGCCGGCGATCGCGGCCATCAGCGTCATGCCGTTGATCGTGCTACTCAGCGCGCCGAAGAAGGGCCTATCGCGAAACACGGCGCCGACCACGGTCCCCAGCAGAGCGCTGGTCACGACGCCGAGGCCCAGAACGCGAAGGAAGAGACCAACTCGGCGTCGGGTGCTCAGCCGCATCACCGGCGTGTCAGGAAACGCTCGCGAGCGTCGGCTGGTATTCGAGCATGAGTATCATCAGTTTTCCAAGTTCAGCTACGGCCACGCCCGTTGTTGTGCCTCCACCTGTCGAACGCCCACGCTCAGCGGCCGCGGCGCGAGCAACGCGAGCGCGCGGGCCGTTGAAGCGTGATGTTGGGCAGCAGTTGCTCACTCGATCACCTCGTGGACGCGCAGCCGAACCGAGGGCGGGATCGTCAGCCCGATCACGTTGGCCGTCTTGAGGTTGATCACCAGTTCGAAGGTGCTCGGGCGTTCAACGGGGAGATCGGCGGGCTTGGCACCTCCGAGAATCTTGGCGACTTGCACACCGATCCGCTGCCACGCCTCCGGGAACGCTGGCCCATAGGACATTAGGCCTCCGGCTACAGGAAAGGCGCGGAACATGGAGAGGGCCGGAAGCCGGTTCGCTGTGGCGAAGTCGGCGATTCGCTTGGATGACACCAACATGAGCGGAGAAGAGATAACCACGATTGCATTGATACGAGGGCTCCGAGCGACCCGGAATGCATCGTCGAACTCCTTCGGCTCGCGGATGTGCAGAACCTCGAGTCGTAATGCCATTGACTTGGCAGCAGTCTTGATGGCGTTCATCTGAGACACCGCAGTCGTTGGGTCCCACAGGGCGGCGACGCGAGGCGCCGGGACGAGATCTCTCATGAGCTCTAGCCACTTCCCCATTAGCTCGGGGAGATCGAGGAAGACGCCGGTGATGTTTCCGCCCGGTCTCGCGAGGTTGGCGACGAATCCATCTGCGACGGGGTCGCTTTCGAGATCGATCGCGACAATGGGCAGCGCGCCGGTCGTACTCTTCGCGACCCTAAGCGCTTGCGGCCCCACAGCGAAGATCACGTCGACCTTGAGTCGAACCAACTCGGCGGCAAGGCCGGGGAGGCGATCGTGCCGGCCGCGAGCATCTTGCCAGACGATTTCGACGTTCCGTCCCTCGATGTACCCGGCCTGTCGAAGGCCTTCCCGAAACGCTGCGAAGAGAGGGACGAACTCATCGGTCATCGTTTGATACATGAGGATGCCTACCCGCTGGACACTGCCTGCCTGCTGCTGCGCTTCGACGCCGAGTGCCGCTGTGAGTAGCAGCAGAAGAACGACGGTCGTGAGCCTACTCATCGTCGGTGTCACAAGGATCATCCACGTGGACGCCCTACCGCTCTCCCGACAGCCGCAGCGAATCATTCGCTTCCTCACCGGCACCGCACAGGCCGCCGGTCTCCCCGACTAGAATTCGGTCTCGGGCTAGCTCGGTCTGCGTAGCACCCTTGAACCTGCGGGATGTCGCAGCGTAGCTCAGCCCGGCGGACGACTGGAATCGTAGAGAATCGACTTCTGGGACGGCCGCTTACCTGCGGATGGGCCGACCGACGAACGTCCGTGCTATCACGCGACAGCTCGCAGCCTAGCTCGTCGCATATCTCTTTGCATAGCACCGGGAGGACGGCGGGGCTTGAATTCATGGTCCGAACATCGTGTCGATGGGGCTCTTGACCGCTGACGGGCCACGGTTCAGGACGTGGGTGTAGATCTGGGTCGTTGCGACGTCACGATGGCCGAGCAGCTCTTGCACGGTGCGAATGTCGCGGCCGTCTTCCAGGAGGTGCGTCGCGAACGAGTGGCGGAGCGTGTGAGGGGTGGCCCGTTTGGCGATCTCGGTACGGCGCGCCGCATCCTTCACGGCGCGCTGGAGCACGGACTCGTGGAGGTGATGGCGGCGCCACTGGCCTGTCTCGCGGTCACGGTACGCCCGCATCGCGGGAAACACCCTTCCAAACCCATTCGCGCCCAGCATTGGGATACTTCCGGGCGAGCGCCGTCGGTAGTTCGACCCAACCGGCTCCCTGGTGAAGGTCACGCTGGTGCTGCGCCCGGACGGCCTCCAGCTGGCGGGCGAGATCGGCCTTCAGCACGGCCGGCAGCATCGTCACGCGGTCCTTGTCACCCTTGCCTGAACGGACCACGATCTGGTTCCTGGCGAAGTCGATGTCCTGGATGCGCAGGCGGCAGCACTCCAGCAGGCGGAGCCCGGACCCGTACAGCAGCGACGCCATGAGCCGCGGCACGCCGGTCAGAGGTCGGAGGACGGCGGCGACTTCCTCGCGGGTCAAAACCACAGGTAGCCGTTCTGGGCGCCTCGCTCGCACGACACCGTCGAGCCACGGAAGGTCAAGCTCGAGGACGTCGCGATAGAGGAACAGCAGCGCGCCCAGCGCCTGATTCTGCGTGGACGCGGCGACCCGGCCCTCGACGGCCAGCGAGCTCAAAAACCGCGTCACCTCGGCCGCGCCCAGCTGAGCGGGATGACGCTTGCCATGGAAGAAGATGTAGCGTCGGATCCACGCGACGTATGCCGCTTCCGTACGTCGGCTGTAATGGCGGAGCCGCGCGGCGGAGCGAACGCGATCGAGCAAGCGCGGCTTCGCGGGCTGCGGCGGATCTGCCTCGCGACACACGAGGGCGGGGCGGCGTCCACGTCCGCAAGGAACCGTCGCGTAGGCTGGGGAGCGGTGCATCGTTCCGCTATTCCTTCGTGCCGCATGGTAGGACCGCTCCACGGACATGTCCACTCCGTCCCGGTTTCGATACGCCGGCCGGGGCCGCAAAAGGAACGACGAGGAACCGAGTCGCTGTCGAGGTCGGCCGCCGACAGCCTCCCGTGGGGGTCAGATTGCACAGGGTCGACGGCTGGATCAGGATAGCGGAAGCCCGAGGCCAGTGCGGCCAGGAGGACACCGATGCGGATCACCGTCGCCGACGCGATCTCTCCGTCCTACTTCGTGGCCATCGCGGCCGTGCAGCTGGGGTTCTTCAAGGAGGAAGGCGTCGACATGGAGTTCGTTTTCCCACCCGCGGACCCCTCGCAGGCCCTGCGGGAGGGCGTCGTCGACTTCTACGGCGGTTCTCCCTACACCGGCCTGCACGCCTTTCCCGGCTGGCGGGGCGGCGCCGTCTTGTGCGCCCTGTCGCACTACACCTACTGGTTCCTGGCGGTCCGCTCGGATCTGAAGTGCGAGCGTGGAGACGTCAGTGCGGTGAAAGGCTTGCGGCTGAGCGCCTCCGTCCTGCCCGGCCTCACCATGAAACGGCTGCTCGAGGAAACGGGCATCGATTTCCGGCGTGACAACGTCCGCATCGTCGCCAGTCCCCGGCGTACCAGCCAGAACTGGGCCTGGGATGGAGTCGACGCCATCGAGCAGGGCGTCGCGGACGGCTACTGGGGCAACGGCCTGCGGGCGGACCTCGGAGTGAAGCGCGGGATCGCCAAGATCCTTCTGGACGTACGCCGCGGCGACGGGCCGCCCGCGGCCCGCCACTGGACCTTCCCGGCGCTCGTGACGACGAAGCGGTTGCTCGAGGAGCACCCCGACATCGCGGCGGGCGCGGTGCGGGCCATCGTGAAAACGCAGCAGGCGCTCCGGGCCGAGCCGCAGCTGGCCGCGAAGGCGGCGCAACGCCTCTTTCCCGCCGAGGAGGCGAGTCTGATCGCCTTCGAGGTGACCCGGGATCTTCCCTTCTACGACGCGACCGTTACCGAGGAGATGGTCGCCCATGCCAGCCGCTTCGCCCGCGAGATGGGTGTCCTCGAAGGCGAGGTCCGATACGGCGAACTCGTCGCGTCGCAGTTCGCGCCGCTGTGGCGGGGGTAGGTCGTCAACGGTCGTTCGCAACCCAGAAGAACCCGAGCACCGTCCCCGAGTCGGCGTTAAGTTACTCCCACCTGGAGGACGCGACGATGCTGACCGACTGGACCCGGCGCGAGGTACCGTGATCAGCCGGAGGAGGAGAGCCCATGGTCAGCCGCAGAACGTTCCTGTCGGTCGTCGCGGGTAGTGTGAGCATGAGCGCATCGCGAGTCGCGTTCGCCCAGCAGGAGGCTAGGAAGGTCGCGCTCTACGCCAACGTCGGGGCCGATCTCACGCAGTACGACGTCGACGTCGCGGGCGCCACGCTGACCAGGCGTGCCACGGTCACGCTGCCTGCGGGCGTGCAATACGCCTGGCCGCACGTCTCGCGCCGGTATCTGTACGTCGCGACCAGCAGCAGCGCGTCCGGATACGGGCCGGCGGGGACCGAGCATCACGTCACCGCGTTTCGCATCGATCCGGCCAGCGGCGCGCTCACGAAGCATGGTGAGGCGATCCCGCTGCCCACTCGCCCGATCCACATGTGCACGGACATCCCCTCGGAGAACATCCTGGTCGCGTTCAACAATCCGAGCGCGCTGCGCGTGTACCGGATCAACAACGACTTCACGCCCGGCGAGGAAGTGAAGCAACCGGGCCCGATCGACGCCGGCATCTTTGCGCATCAGGTGCGGGTCACGCCCGACAACCGGCTGGCGATCCTGGTCACGCGCGGCAACGAAGGCACCCCGACCAAAGCCGAAGACCCCGGGGCGCTCAAGGTCTTCGACTACAAGAACGGCGTGCTGACCAACGCGGTGTCGGTCGCCCCCGACGGAGGCAAGGACTTCGGACCGCGGCATCTGGATTTTCATCCGACGAAGCCCTGGATGTACGTCTCGATCGAGACCCAGAACAAGATGTACACGTACAAGAGGGAACCCGGCCGGATCAATCCGGAGATCGCCTTCCGCGCGGACACGCTGGCCGAGCCGAAGAACCGCCGATCGCGTCAGGCGGCCGGCACGGTCCACGTGCATCCGAACGGCCGTTTCCTGTACGGGGCGAACCGTGCTCAGGACACGGTGGAGTTCCAGGGCAAGAAGGTGTTCAATGGCGGCGAGAACAGCATCGTGGTGTACGCGATCGACCAGTCCACCGGCGAGCCGACCCCCATCCAGCACGTCGAGACCCGCGCCGTCCATCCACGCACGTTTCACGTCGATCCGAGTGGACGCCTGCTCGTGGCCCAGCACAATCTTCCGGTGGACGTGAGAGACGGCGACGCGGTCCGGACCCTCCCGGCCGGTCTGTCGGTCTTCCGCATCGGCGACGACGGCAAGCTCACCTTCGTCCGCAAGTACGACATCGACGTCGGCGGCAAGACCATGTTCTGGATGGGCATCGTCCAGCTGTAGCGCCTACGGCACCCGGGCGTGAAGGATCCGCGTGAACTCACCCATCATGCCGTCGGGCTGGCCGTCCGAGCCGATCAGGTAGCGCGCGGTCAGCTCGGCAGGGCCGAGGTCGGAGACGACCACGACACCCTCGCGGGTGGCGAACGCGGCGGCCTGGCTCGGGCTCCAGCCCGTCAGAAACGGCTCACCCACCGACGCCACGTAGGCTGCGGTCGTCCTGGCACCGTAGATGCCGCCGCCGTCCGAACGTAGCGCGCCGTCGAGCACGTAGTCGTAGACCACCGAGCTACCGGAGGCCGACCCTGACCGGATGAACTGCAGCGTGCTGCGGTTGGCCGCCTCGGGCAGATACATCGTGACGCCTTCCCAGATGAAGAACGTCCGCTGCGTCCGATCGTAGCCGGCCTCCCGGAGGACCGCGTCGAGCGGGCGCGAGGTGAAGTCGGTTGCCACCAGCACGACGCGGTCCGGGACCGCGCCGAAGATCTTGACGACGCGCTCGCGCTTGGCCGCGATCGTGGGCGGCAGATCCAGCTCGAAGAACCGGGCCCGGGGGAATCGTTCGCGGAAACGGTAGGCGCGGCTGTCGAACCCGGCGCCCAGGTTGACCACCTGCGTGGCGCCCTGGGAAAGGGCCTCGACGAGCAGCGCGTCCATGTGATGGGTGCGCGCGTTGACCCAGAAGTAGTTCGGATTGTGCCGCGCCCGGTCGGGGTCGGCCCGGTATGGGGCCCAGAAGATCTCGCTGACGAACTTCTCGGCGAGGTAATCCGGGTTGCGCACCTTCGGATCGGGATGCTTCGCGGCCGCGGCGCGCAGCGCACACACGGCCTGGGACGTCACCGAGACCTTGCCCGAGGTGGCCAGGGTCTGGGCGCAGCTCGCCAGAAGCGCGCACCCGAGGAGCAGCCACGAGCGATTCGTCATGAACATGTCAATTCCTCGGCTGACCCCCGGTCGAGAAGCGGTCCTGGGTCGCGTGGTCGGCGAGCTCCTCGATCAGCGGCCGCCACCTTGCCATTCAGTCGTCCCATACTCGATGACCTCCCTCTGCCGGGCGTTTGATACAGTGCGCCGGGCTGTGATAGACGTCAACGCACCATGAAAGTCATTCCGACCGCAGCGGTATTCGGCGCGGAGATCGCCGGCGTGGATCTCTCCCGGCACCTCGACGACAGCACGTTCGCCGCGATCGAACGCGCCTACGACGAATACGGTGTCATCTTCTTCCGTGGCCAGTCGATCACGCCCGCCCAGCAGGTCGCCTTCACGCGCCGCTTCGGCGAGATCGACTTCAACATCTTCGGTGAACGCTGGAGCGCGCCCGGCAACCCCGAGGTCGTCGTCCTGTCCAACATCATGGAAGGCGGCCGCCCCACCGGCGTCCGCCGCGCCGGCGAGAACTGGCACAGCGACATGTGCTACACCGCGAGACCACCGCGCGGGACCGTGCTCCACGCCATCGAGGTCCCCGACCTGCACGGGCTCCCGCTGGGGGACACCGAGTTCGCCAGCGCCGCCGCGGCCTGGGATGCCTTGCCGGATGCGATGAAGCGGACCCTGGAGGGACGGCGGGCCGTGTTCGATTTCCGGGGACGCAAGCGGGCCCTGACGCCGACCCAGGCGGAGATCGACCGCAATCCACCGGTTCGCCATCCCATCATGCGAACCCATCCCTCGACGGGTCGCAGATGCCTCTACGTGATGCGCGACGACTGCACCGGCATCGAGGGGATGAAATCCGACGCAGCGGAGGCGTTGATCGCGGCGCTGGCGGATCACATCGTCAAGCCGGCGTTCGTGTATCGCCACCAATGGCGCCCGGGCGACGTGCTGATGTGGGACAACTGCATGGTCCAGCACCGGGCGATCCAGGACTACGACATGCCCCAGCGCCGTCTGATGCATCGCACGACGATGGGCGGCGCGGTCCCCGCGTAGCGGCAGCCCAGATAGGAGCTGGCCCATGTCTCCGAAACGGCGTGAGATGCATTTCGGCGTGTTCGTCCTCGGCACCGGCAACCACTCCGCCGGGTGGCGCTACGAGGGCGCGGCGACCAGCAACAACGACCTGTCGGTCATCCAGGAGATCGCGCGACAGGCCGAGCGTGGCAAGTTCGACCTCCTGTTCGTGTCCGACGGGCTCGTGATGGACCCCGGCGACCATCCGTCGTTCCTGTGCCGGTTCGAGCCGACCACGCTCATTTCGGTGCTGAGCGCCTCGACGCGGCATATCGGCCTCGGCGCGACCGTCTCGACCAGCTTCGGCGAGCCCTACCACGTCGCCCGGACCTTCGGCTCCATCGACCACATCACCAAGGGCCGCGCCGCCTGGAACGTGGTGACGAGCTCGGCGGGCAAGGCCGCGCTGAACTTCAGCCGCGAAGCGCACATGGAACATGACCTTCGTTACGAGGTCGCCCAGGAGTTCGTCGACGTGGTCAAAGGCCTCTGGGACTGCTGGGAGGACGGCGCGATCGTGGCCGACAAGGCCACCGGCGTCTTCCTCGACCCGTCGAAGGTGCGTCCGCTGAACCATCGCGGGCGCTTCTTCCAGGTGAAGGGCCCCATCAACATGGCGCGCTGTCCTCAGGGTCATCCGGTCATCATCCAGGCCGGCGGCTCGGAGGCCGGGCTCGAGCTGGCGGCGCGGACGGCCGACGTCGTGTTCTCCGTCGTCCAGGAGCTGTCGGCCGCGAAGCGGGCCTATCGCGATCTGAAGGACCGCATGGCGAAGTACGGCCGCACGCCGGATCAGATCACGGTGCTGCCGGGCGTGATGCCCATCATCGGAAGCACGGAGGCGGAGGCCAGGGACAAGCTCTCGCTGCTCCAGAGCTGGCTCACGCCGACCAACGCGCTGACACTGGTGACCAGCCGGATCGGCTACGACGTGACGGGCTTTCCTCTCGACGGGCCCGTGCCGGCTCCACCACCTGACGCGAGCAGCCAGACGTTCTCACGCGTGCTCTACGAGATGGCGCGGCGGGAAAACATGACCCTGCGCGATCTCTACAACCTGACCGCGGCCGCCCGCGGCCACTGGGTCCTCTGCGGCACCCCCAAGCGCATCGCCGACACGCTGGAGGAATGGTTCGTCGAGGAAGCTGCGGACGGTTTCAACGTCCTTCCCCCGTACTTCCCGGACGCGCTGGCCGACTTCGTCGACCTCGTCGTGCCGGAGCTCCAGGCGCGCGGGTTGTTTCGGCGTGAGTACGAGGGCACGACGCTGCGCGACCACTTCGGGCTGCCGCGCGTGCCCGCGCCGGCGAGATAACTCCGCAAGGACGGTAGGAGGTTCGCAATGAAGATCGTCGTCATCGGCGGTACCGGCCTGATCGGCTCGAAGACCGTCCCCATTCTGCGCCAGGGCGGCCACGAGGTCGTCGCCGCGTCGCCCAATACCGGCGTCAACAGCATCACCGGCGAGGGCCTCAAAGAGGCCGTGGCCGGCACGCAGGTGGTGATCGACCTCGCCAATTCGCCCTCGTTCGAAGACAGGGCCGTGCTGGAATTCTTCGAGACCTCCGGCCGCAACCTTCTCGCGGCGGAGGCCGCAGCCGGCGTCCGCCACCATGTCGCGCTCTCCATCGTCGGAACCGACCGGACGCCCGACAATGGCTATTTTCGCGCCAAGGTCGCCCAAGAGAAGCTGATCGAGGCCTCCGGCATCCCCTACACCATCATCCGCGCGACCCAGTTCATGGAATTCCTCGGCGCCATCGCCGCTTCAAGTGCTGACGGGAACGTGATCAGGCTTTCGCCCGGCCTATTCCAGCCCATCGCGGCGGACGACGTGGCTGTCATCGTCGCCGATGTGGCGCTCGCGGCGCCGCGAAACGGCATCGTGGACATCGCCGGGCCGGAACGAGCACCGTTCAACGAAATCGTCGCTCGCTATCTGAAGGCGGTCGGCGACCCGCGTCAGGTCGTACGTGACCCCGAGGCCCGATACTGGGGCGGCCTGGTCGAGGAGCGCTCGCTCGTGCCGCTGGGCGAAGCGCGCCTCGGCCGCATCGGTCTCGACGAATGGCTCCGCCGCTCACCGGCAAAAGCCTGACCCGACGACAATCCTGAAAGGAACAACATGAAGAAACCCCACTGGTACTTGCGCGCTTACTTGGGGGCACTCCTGATGCTCGCGGCCGTCCCGGCCCAAGCTGCAGACGTGAAGGAACTGTTCGCGATCGATCTCACGGACTACCCGGGCAAGGAGGGTCGCATGGTCGAGGTGTCGTATCCGCCGGGCGCACGAGACATCGTCCATCGGCACGACGCCCATGCGTTCGTCTACGTGCTCGAAGGCCAGATCGTCATGCAATTGAAAGGCCGACCTGCCGTCACGCTCAAGGCAGGGCAGACGTTCTACGAGGGTCCTACCGATGTTCACGTCGTGGGGCGCAACGCCAGCAACACGGAGCCGGCCAGGTTCGTCGTCGTGCTGATAAAGGCCAAGGGGACTCCCGTCCTCACGCCGGCGAAAGAATGATCCACGGCACCGTGCGCCCCACGCGCGTGCCCGCGCCGGCGCGACGCGACTGATCCTGAGGTGAGGCGGGACGACATAGTCCCAAGGAGGACGCGTGATGGAGAGCATCCTGGAGCGGCTGACGGCACTCGAGACCGCGCAGCGGCGAAGTGAGCGGGCGCTTCGGTTCTGGCGAGGTACGGCCCTCGGGCTGGTCTTCCTGTCGGTGGCCGGCAGCGCCTTCGTGGCCGACGGGCGCGGGGAAGTCCTCGATTCCATCGATCTGGGGAACAGGCTGACCGCGCTGGAACAGACCGTGGGCCGGCACGATCTGGTGGTGCGCCACTTCGCGCCCGGAAAACCCTGTCCCGCCAATCCTCTGTCGTGCATCCCCGGGGTCGCAGGGGATACGCCCTCCACCGGCGATGTGACCATCACCGGCAACCTGTATGTCGTCAACGGGCTGGGAAGCACGGCCACGACCAACTCGAGCGGCAACCTGATCGTGGGCTACAACGAGACCGGGAACACCAGCGGTGACACGCGCACCGGTTCCCACAACATCATCGTCGGGGCCCAGCAGAGCTTCAGCAGCTACGGGGGGCTGGTGGCGGGACTGGACAATACGATCAGCGGCCGGTACGCCTCGGTCAGCGGCGGGCAAAGCAACATGGCCAGCGACTTCGTGGCCTCGGTCACCGGCGGGTTTAGCAACGTCGCGAGCGGCCCCCAGTCCTCGGTCACCGGCGGGAGTGAGAACACGGCCACTGCCCAATGGGCTTCGATCAGCGGTGGAGGCGGCAACACCGCCAGCTACTACAGCGCTTCGGTCAGCGGCGGGTCCAACAACACCGCCAGCGGCGAGGCCGCTTCGGTCAGCGGCGGCTACCAGCAGACCGCGAGCGGTGCCAACAGCTGGGCCGCCGGCGGTTGCTTCTGCGGGCTGTAGACGTCGCGTCAACCAGGTGACCAGGTTCGATTACAAGGAGAAACGACATGTACGCGGTCCCCGATGTCGACGAAGTCGTGGCGGTGGCCAGGGAGCTCGGCATCCACCTAGGTGCGGACGAGGCGGTCCTCTATCGCAAGCACCTCGTCCAGCAGCTGCGCGAGCTCGATGCGTTCGTGCAGGCGCGCCTGCCCGAACCTCGGCCGCCGATGCTATCTGCCGCCCGGCAACCCGGTCACCGGCCCACGCCGGAAGAAGACCCGCTCAATGCCTGGATGTGGAAGTGCCGCATCGAGGGCGCACGCGAAGGACTGCTGGCGGGCAAGACCGTCAGCTTCAAGGACCACATCGCGGTGGCCGGCATGCCCATGAGCCTCGGATCGTTCGCGCTCGACGGCTTCGTCCCCGACTTTGACGCCACCGTGGTCACCCGAGTGCTCGAGGCGGGCGGCACCGTCGTCGGCAAGAACGTCATGAACGGCCTCAGTGGCGGCTTCGGTACCGGCGGCGGGATCGGAGACTACGGCCGGCCGCTGAACCCACACAACCGCGAGCACGTCACGGGCGGGTCGTCGTCGGGCTCCGGCGCCGCTGTCGCCGCCGGTGAGGTCGACATCTCCTTCGGCGGCGACCAGGGCGGCTCCATCCGCATTCCGGCCGCGTTCTGCGGGGTCGTCGGCCACAAGCCCACGTTCGGCCTCGTGTCGCACTTCGGGATCGGATTCGGGTCGGACCAGAGCATCGACTACACGGGCCCGATGGCCCGGACCGTCGAGGACGCGGCGGCGGCGCTCCAGGCCACGGCGGGATACGACGCCTACGATCCGCGCCAGACGCGCGACGTCCCCGAGCGCGTGGACGTCCTCGGCCGGCTGGCCGACGGCGTGACCGGGCTTCGCGTCGGCGTGCTCCAGGAAGGGTTCGACGAGGCGGAGCGCGACGTGCACGACCTCGTCCTGGCCGCGGTCGACGTCCTCGCCCGGATCGGGGCCGAAGTGTCGAAGGTCTCCATTCCCGCGCACCACGCCGTCCGCGCCGCACAGGCTGCGCTCAACGGCGAAGGAAACCTGGCGCTGTTCAGGACCGGCTTCTTTGGCGCCTTCACCCGGACCTACTACCCGGCCTCGCTCATCGCGGCCATCAACAAACTGTGGGCCGCGCGGGCCGATGTCCTGGCCCCACGCACCAAGCTGTCGCTCATCGCCGGCGAGTTCAGCCGCCGCAACTATCACGGCGGCGCCTACGCCAAGGCCCAGAACGTGCGGCCCGCCTACATCAAGGCCTACGACGCCGCGCTGGCGGACGTCGACGTGCTGGTGATGCCCACCTGCATCATGACGGCGCCCAGGAACCACCGGCCGGGTACCCACCTCGAGGCCGTCGAGGACAATCTGCTGTCGGCGAGCCGGGGTGGCAACCGCAACACCCTGCCCTTCAACTTCACTGGCCATCCGGCGCTCGCCCTGCCCGTGGGCAAATCGTCAGCTGGCCTTCCGGTCAGCATGCAGATCGTCGGCCGCTTCTTCGACGATCCGCTGATCATGCGGGTCGCGTACGCCTACCAGCACGCCGTCTGACCGACATGGGGGGCCCCGAAATGGCCCCCCAAACCCCCCAGCGCTCGGAGCGCCCCGGGAAACCCGGGGCGCTCCTCGAAACACGCTTCTAGCCGCGGCCGGCGGCGAGCGGAGGCGGGCCGAAATCTCCCTTGAGCGGCATGTCGAGCAGCGCGTTCACCAGATCGGCCAGCGCGCGGCGCGACGGCTCGTCGGTGAGCGCGCCATCCCGGAAGTGCGCGCTCTCGAGATAGACGCTGGTCGGCACCACGCGGGCGCCGAACCACGCCAGCACCGCGCGGAGCTGCCAGTCGACGCCCAGGTAGTGATGCGCCGTCGCGCCCATCGCCACGATGCCTAAGGGCTTGGCGCGCAGCGCCTCGATGGGCGTGAGATCGAGCAGGTTCTTGAGCGCGCCCGTGAAGGTGCCGCGATACACCGGGCTGGCCAGCAACACGCAGTGGGCCCCGGCCACGCGGGCCACGACCGTGCCGGTGTCGTCATCGAACTTCTCGGCCGGCCGGCCGTCGGCGAACGAGATGCGGTGATCGGCGAGGTTCAGGAGCGAGGCGGAGACGCCGGGCCGCGCCGCCGCCATCTCCACCGCGGTCGCGATCGCCGCGTTCAGACGGCCGGGCGGGGTGACGCTGCCGACGACGGCGAGGAACGTGGTCACACAAGCTCCGAGGCGTCGCGGTCGCGGCGGGCCACCTCGGCGCGAACGAGGGGAATCAGCTCGCGGCCATACTCGAGCGCGTCGTGCAGCGGATCGAAGCCGCGGATGAGCACCGTGGTACAGCCGATGTCGTAGTAATCCAGCAGCGATTCGGCCACCTGCTCCGGCGTGCCGACCAGCGCGGTCGTGTTGCCGGCGCCGCCCATGGCCGCGGCGATCGGCGTCCACAGGCGCTTGTCGTGCACCTCCCCCTCGCGCGCGAACTCCACGAGCCGCCGCGCGCCCACCGCCTGCGGTCGGATACCCGGGCCCTCGCCCACCACGCTGGGCCGCGTCTCCAGCACCCGGGCGAGGATGCGCCGCGCTCGGTCCCACGCCTGCGCCTCCGTGGGGGCGATGATCGGGCGCAGCGAGACGCTGATGCGCGGGCGCCGGCCGAACACCGCGGCCTTGTCGTGGATGTCGGCGATGCGCTGCTTGACGGCGGCGAGCGGCTCGCCCCACAGCGCGTACACGTCGCAGTGCTTGGCCGCGACCGTGGCGGCCGGACCGGAGGCGCCGCCGAAGTAGAGCGGAATCCCGCCGGGCCGAAGCGGCTTGACCTCCGAGAACGCGCCGGCGAACCGGTAGAACTCGCCCTCGTGATCGAACGGCTCGGCCGACGTCCACACGCGGCGCAACACGTGAAGATACTCGTCCGTGCGGCGATAGCGCGTGTCGTGGTCGAGCCAGTCGCCGTCACGCGTCTGCTCGATGTCGCTGCCGCCCGTGATGATGTGCAGGGCGACGCGCCCGTTCGTCACGTGGTCGAGCGTGGCGGCCGCGCGCGCGGTCACCGTGGGCGCCACGACACCGGGACGGTGCGCGATCAGATACCCCAGCCGCTCGGTATGCGCCGCCGCGTACCCCGTGACCGCGAACCCGTCGGCCGACATCGACGTGTATCCCACGAGCACGCGGTCGAAGCCGGCCTGCTCGTGCGCCCGGGCGAAGTCGCGCACCCATCGGGTGTCGACCGCCCCGCCGATGACGTGCACGGCCGCGCCGTCCGCGCCCTCCGGCTTGACCCCGATCATCCCGATGATCTCGACGGGCACGGTGGGATGCTATACCCGGCGTGAGGACTCGTTCAATCGCGACGGTGCAATGCCGCGATTCACTCGATGACCTGGTCCGCTCGGAGTCGCATCGAGGGCGGGATCGTCAGCGCGAGTGCCTTCACGGTACGGAGGTTGATGACCAGCTCGAACGTGGTCGGCTGTTGGATCGGCAGATCGGCGGGCTTCGCGCCTTTGAGGATCTTGTCGACGAGGACGGCGGCCCGTCGATGGAGATCGGAAAAGTTCGCCGCGTAGGACATCAGGCCGCCGGCCTCGACATACTGGCGATCTGGATACATCCCCGGCAGCCGGTGCTTGGTTGCGAGGCCGGCGATCTGGGTTCGACGAGTATTGGTCACCGCGTGCGGCAACACGATCAGTCCCTGGGCACGGTCCTTGATGAGGCTGGCGAAGGCTAGCTCGACCTCGTCGGGCCCTGCGATCTGGTACCGCTGGGCAGTCGTCTTCAGCGCCCTGGCAGCGCCCTCGATCTCTCGCCACTGGGTATCGGCTGCTGGAGTCTGGGAGACCGTGAGAACGGCGACGCGAGAGATCCTGGGGACTGCCTCCATGAGCAGTTCCACCCATTTCCTGCCCAGTTCCTCCGAGAGGCCGGAGAACCCGGTGATGTTGCCGCCCGGCCGAGCGAGGCTGGCGACGAAGCCGCTCCCGACGGGATCGCCCATGTTGGCCACGACGATCGGTATGGTTCGCGTCGCCTGCTGGAGCGCGGCGACCGCCGGGTTGTTGTAGGTGACGATCGCGTTGACCCTGAGCTCGATGAGCTCCGCGGCGAGCGCTGGGAACCGATCGGGTCTTCCATCCGCCCAGCGGTAGTCGATCGCGATGTTATGGCCCTCCACGTAGCCGAGGTCGCGGAGACCTTGCCGGAAGGATTCCAGCAGGCGGGCGCCGGCGGAAGGCGAGACGGGGCCCAGGTAACCTATCCGCCGGAGCTTCCCCAACGGCTGCGCGGCGGCGGCGAACGGCGCCACGGCAACCACGATGCTTCCCGTGAGGAATGTGCGACGACTCGTCACCAGCGTTGAGACTTCAAACAGTGATGCCAAGCTCTGCGCGAACGTCGGCCAGCACCTCGTTGTCGAGCATGAAGTGCCTCGGGACTGAGCTGGCCGTCTGTTTGTCTGGGACATGACCTGCATCGTAACGTAGTTGGCGTCCGTCGTAGAATCCGTCGCACGCAAGGAGGACAGGCATGAGGATCGAGCGATGATTCGCGTGTTGACCGGAGCCACGCTGATCGACGGCACGGGCGCCGTACCGGTGCCGGACGCCGCGGTCGTCGTCGACGGCGACCGTGTCGCCGCGGCGGGCGCGCGGGGCGCGCTCTCGTGGCCGGACGACGCCGAGGTCATCGACGTGCGCGGCCGCACGATCATCCCCGGGCTCATCGACGCCCACGACCACATGGCGGCGCACGGCTACGGGCTCGCGACGCGTCTCGGCCTCGACGAGCCCGCGAGCACGGCCCACCTGCGCACGGCGCGCGTCCTCGCGGACACGCTCGCGATGGGGTACACGACCGTGCGCGACGGCGGCGGCCTCGACACCGGGTTCAAGGCGGCGATCGAACAAGGCCTGATCCCCGGGCCGCGCCTGGTGCTCGGCATCCAGATCGTGTCGCCGACGGGCGGCATCGGCGATCGGGTGAGCCCGTCCGGCCACACGTGCTGCGCCGTCTACGATCCCCTCCTGCCGAACAGCGTGGCCAACGGCGCCGACGGCGTGCGCGACGTCGTGCGCACGATGGTCCGCGCCGGCGCCGACGTGATCAAGACCGCCACCACCGGCGGCGCGAGCTCCCGGCCCGGCCACGGGCCGCTGGACCCGGCCTTCTCGCTCGAGGAGATGCGGGCGCTGGTGACCGAATCCCACGCGCTCGGCCGCCGCGTGATGTGCCACGCGCTCGGCGGTCCCGGCCTCGACGTAGCCCTCGTGGCCGGCGTCGATTCGATCGAGCACGGCTGCTACCTCGACGAGAACCCGGAGCACCTCAGGCGGATGGCCGGCGAGGGCATCTTCTTCGTCCCCACCCTGCTCGTGTACGTGTATCACCGCGAGAGCGCGTCGCCCCACGTGCGGGCGCGCGCGCACGACCTCCAGAAGCACCACGTGGCGAGCATCCAGCGGGCGCTCGAGCTCGGCGTCCCGATCGCGGCCGGCACCGACGCCGGCGGCCACGGCCACCCGAAGAACGCGGGCGAGCTCCGGCGCCTCGTCGACGCCGGGCTCACGCCCATGCAGGCGCTGCGCGCGGGCACGCAGTGGGCCGCCCGGTGCCTCGCGCTCGAGCGCGAGGTCGGCACGCTCGAGAAGGGCCGGCTCGCCGACCTCGTCGTCGTGCACGGCAACCCGCTCGACGACATCGAGGTGCTGCTCGATCCCGCCCGCATCGAGCTGGTGCTCAAGGGTGGTGCCGTCGCCGTCGACCGCCGCGCGCAGGCCGCGCGATGATCACGCGGGCGCGAAGGGACTGGAGGATCGTGATCCGCGGTGCGCGCGCCGCCGCCCTCGCCTTTGCTCTCCTCACCGCGCCGCTTGCCGCCGGCGCGCAGCCGGCAGGAAAGGTGTACCGCATCGGCATCTTGGCCGACAGAGCCACGGACTCCAACGAGATCCTTGCCTGGCAGACCTTCCGCGCGGGGCTACGAGAGCACGGCTGGAAGGAGGGCGTGAACATTCGAATCGAATCCCGGTGGATCGAGGGCAACGTCGCTCGACTGCCTGAGATGGCGGCCGATCTCGTCCGGCTCAAGCCGGACTTGATCGCGACGCGGGGCTCGCTCTTCACGGGAGCCCTGAAAGCCGCGACATCCTCGATTCCGATCGTGTTCCTCGGCCATGCAGATCCGGTGGGGACCGGCCATGTCGCGAGCCTCGCCAGACCCGGAGGCAACATCACGGGGATGGCCGTGCTCCAGACCGAAATTGGCCCCAAATGCCTCGAGCTTCTGCACGCTGCCGTTCCGGCGGCCACTCGGGTCGCCGTTCTCTGGCACTCCGGCTCTCCGTCCTCCATACCCGGGCTCAAGGCGCTGGAGGACCCGGCGCGGCTGCTCCGGTTGGACCTGCAGCCTGTCGGAGCGCAGACTGCCGCGGACTTGGAGGGCGCCTTCTCGACCATGGCCCGACGAGGTGCGCAGGCCCTGCTCGTGTTCAACACCGTACCCTTCATCGTCGCGAGACAGCGCATCGCGGACCTGGCCATGACGCACCGGTTGCCGACCGTCGTCCAAGGACGGACCTTCGCGGAGGCCGGCGGCCTGATCAGCTACTACCACAGCGGCGAGGAGACGTGGCGGCGCGCGACCGTCTACGTGGACAAGATCCTCCGGGGGGCAAAGCCGGCGGACCTTCCCGTGGAACAAGTGACGAAGCTCGAGCTGATCATCAACATGAAAACGGCGAAGGCGCTCGGCCTGACCCTCCCGCCGTCGCTGCTGGCCCGAGCGGATCAGATCATTGAATGACCGGGAGCATTACGTAAAATACCCACCATTCCGGTTCCCACGGAGAGCACGATGCCCAGAGTTCTCGTGATCCACGGCGCCGGCATGAACATGCGCGGCAAGGTGCAGGTTGACGTCTTCGGCCCGATGACGCTCCCCGAATACGACGAGCGCATTCGCGGCTATGCCAAGGAGCTCGGCGTCGAGGTCGAGATCTTTCACTCGAACGTCGAGGGCGAGATCGTCAACAGGCTCTACGCCGCGAACGATCAGGGCTTCGATGCGGCGATCTTCAACCCGGCGGCATTCGGCACCGGCTATCCCGCGCTCGTGGCGGCCATCTCGCAGGTGAAGTTCCCGACCGTCGAGGTGCACATCTCGAACCCGATCCGTCGCGGGCCCGCGTCGCAGACCGCCGCCGTGAGCCAGAGCGTCGTGGCGGGATTCGGCGTTGCCGGGTATGCGCTGGCGCTACGCGGAATCCGCGACATGGCGGCGACGAAGAAGTAAGCCCTTATGGAGGATCACATGGCTGACCGGCTCATCTCCTGCGACGATCACATGGACCTCAGCCAGCTGCCTGCGGATTTGTGGACGACGCGGCTGCCGGCGTCGCTGCTCGACCGCGCGCCCCATGTCGAGGAGCGCGACGGAGGGGCGGTGTGGGTCTGCGACGGCAAGGTCTGGGGCCGCTGGGACGGTAAGCCTCCTGCGACCGGTGCGGCGCGTCCGGTCAAGGCGCTCTACAACGCCTTCGACCGTGCCGAGATCTACGACCAGAGCGCGCGCCGCCCGGCCAACCCGGAGCTGCGTCTCGCCGACATGGACCGCGACGGCGTCGAGACCCAGGTGATCTTCGGGCCGATCTTCCAGATCTCGACCGACGATCCCGTCCTGCGCTCCGCCTGCTACCGCGTCTACAACGACTGGCTGCTCGATTTCTGCAAGGCGGCGCCGGATCGGCTCATCGGCCTGCCGATGCTGCCGGAGACGCCCGAGGCCGCGCTCGCCGAGCTCGAACGCCTCATCGCGAAGGGCGGCGTGCGCCAGGCCAACCTCATGATCGCGAACGTCAACCCCAAGCTCGACGACCCGGCGTGGGAGCCGCTCTGGCACACCCTCGAGCAGAGCGGCGTCATCCTCTCGTGGCACATCACGGTGTTCGTCGGCAAGCCGGGCGACCGTGTCGCCGGCAAAGCCGCGAGCGTCTTCGAGAACACCAAGTTCTTCCTCGCGAACTTCCTCGAGCCCTTCGTCGACCTCTTCGCCTGGGGCATCCTCGAGCGGCACCCGAAGCTGCGCATGGTGATGGCCGAGGCCGGCACCGGATGGCTCCCCTGGCTCGTCCAGGAGCTCGACTGGCGCCACTGGCGGCTCTGGGAGGCCAAGGAGTTCTGGGCCGACAAGGGCGGCAGCGCCCTCGTCACGAAGCCGAGCGAGCTCTTCAAGCGGCAGATCTACGCGACGTTCCAGGACGACCACGTCGCGATGGCGCTGATCCCGTTCTTCGGCGAGGGGCACCTCTTGTGGGCCTCGGACTATCCGCATCCCGACAGCGTCTGGCCCAACTCGCGAGCCGCGATCGAACGGCAGATGCGGCACCTGTCGCCGGAGATGCGCCGCAAGTTGACTCACGACAACGCCGCGGCGCTCTACGGGCTGGGGGGAACGTAACGGCGCCTGTCCAACGGCGAGTGCGTCACCGACTCAGCGGCAGCGTGAAGGTGAACGTCGACCCGACGTCGACCTGGCTCTTCACCCAAATCCGTCCGCCGTGGAGGTCCACGAACTTCCGACACAGCGCGAGCCCGAGGCCGGTGCCTTCTGCCTTCTTCTCTGCCTTGCCGACCTGCCTGAATTCCTCGAAAACGGCGTCCTGATCCTCTGGTGCGATTCCGATACCGGTGTCCGTCACCGAGATCTCCACCGTTCCGTTCGACATCGCCGCCCGCACGTCGATGCGTCCGCCCTCGGGCGTGAACTTCACCGCGTTCGAGAGCAGATTCAGCAGCACCTGCTTCACCTTGCGCTGGTCCGCGCGAACCTCGCCCACGCGCTCGTCGACGTGGCGCTCGAGCGCGATACCGCGCCTTCCGGCCCGCTCGCGCATGAGCAGCATCGCGTCGTCGATAGCGGCGGGGAGATCGAATGCTGCGACGTCGAGCTCCATGCGCCCGGCTTCGATCTTGGAGAGATCAAGGATGTCGTTGATCAGCGACAGGAGATGCTGCCCAGAGGCGAGAATGTCGCGGAGGTACTCGGTCTGCTTCTCGTTCGTGTCACCGAACATGCCCTCCAGCAACACGTCCGAGAAGCCAATGATTGCGTTCAGTGGTGTCCGAAGCTCGTGCGACATGCTCGCGAGGAACTCGGACTTGTGCTGGCTGGCGACCTCGAGCTCGCGGCTCTTGATCTCGATCTCGCGGAACAGCCGTGCGTTCTGAATGGCCAGCGCGGACTGGGTGGCGAACGTCCTGAGCAGCTCGACGACCTCGCCCGTGAACTCGCCGGGCGTACGACGCGTGACGACGAGCCCGCCGACGAGACGCGTCTCGTGGAGCAGCGGGATCGCGAGCACGGCGTGCGTCCCCGCCTCGAGCAGCGCGCCGCGGAGCCGGCCCTCGTAGGCACCTTCCGCCGCGATGTCCGCGATCTGCAGCGGCTCCCGCGTCACCGCCATCTGGCCGACGGCGCCTTCACCCCGACGCAGGCGCGTCGCGCGGAGCATCGCGGATTGACCCTCGTCCGCATTGAGCGTCGCGCGCGCCGAGAACTCTTCCGCGCTCTCGTCGTACTCGAAGATCGTGCCCCCATCCGTGCCCGAGAGCTGGACCGCACGACCGACGATCGTCGTGAGGACGGTGTCGAGATCGAGTGAGGAGCTGACGGCGCGCCCGACGTCGCCGAGCGCCGTGAGCTGGTCGACCGAACGCGTGAGCTCCTGCGTCCGTGCCTGCAGCTCGCTCAGCAGGCGCGCGTTCTCGATCGCGATCACCGCCTGATCGGCGAAGGTCTCGAGGAGCGCAATCTCGTCGTCGGTGAACCCGCCGGGTTCGCGGCGCGTGACGGCGATCGTGCCGATCGCCTCATGGCGACGAAGCAGCGGGACGATGATGAGGCTTCGGTAGCCGAGGATGCCAGCGTGGATACGCCGTCGCTCCGACATGATGGGGTC
>WNGF01009241.1_pt1 | contig 21431 bp, 11 predicted proteins | sample 5400641 | NCBI WGS metagenome assembly WNGF01 (sample SAMN13153371, study PRJNA577476) | soil metagenome | isolation source: 80 cm soil or saprolite under grassland replicate 2 | place: USA:California | collected 2016-06-15 | reverse complement strand
GGCAGGTAGCAGGCCAACACCGCCACGCCCGCGAGTAACACAATTACAGCGACGAACACCGGCGTCGCCGCCGGCGTCAGTCCGTAGAGCACCTTGGTGAGGATCGCCGTGAATCCCAATGAGACCAGCAGGCCGATAGCGAGGCCGATCAATGTGAGCCTGAAGCCGTCGCGGACTACCAGCCGGAGGATGTCGAAGCGGCGCGCGCCGAGCGCCACACGGACGCCTATCTCGCGCGTGCGCTGGCTGACGACGTAAGAGACGACGCCGTAGAGGCCCATCGCCGCGAGCAACAAGCCGAGCAGCCCTTGCGCGCCTGCGAGCACGGCGCCAAATCGCAGCGGCATCACGGCGAAGGCGCTGTCATTGAGGTGCTCTTCCATCGTGCGGACGTTGTAGATCGGCAGGTCCGCATCCATTTGGCGAAGGACGTCACGCACGGCCGGGGCGCCCGCGGCCGGGTCGCCGGCCGTCCACAAGTGGAGCGTCACCGGCGAGGCGTGGCGCTGCGCGAGCGGAGCGTAGAAAAACGGCCGAGGCTCTTCCCCAATCATGACGTATCTCGCGTTGCGCGCCACGCCGACCACCTGCCAGAATTCGGCGTCCGCGCCCCACTTGAATCGCCTGCCAAGCGCATCCTGCCCCGGCCAAAGTCTCTCGGCCATCGTGGCGTTGATGATCGCGACCTTCATCGAGGCTTCGCTGTCGAACTGAGTGAAGTCGCGGCCACTCAACACGGCGCCTCCCACCGTGGTCAGGTATTCGGGAGTGACGTAGCTGGCATGCGCTGTCATGAAACTGTCTTTATCGCCCGCCTTCTCCTCAGGCGCGATTAGGGCGATCTCGAAGTCGTAGCCGAAAGGCACGTTCGAGGCGAGGCTTGCGGAGCGGACGCCGGGCAAGTCTTTCAGGCGGTCGAGCAATTGCCGGTGGAACTGCTTCTGGCGCGCCTCGTCGTAACCTTGCAGGCCGAGGTCAAGTGACGCCAGCAGCAGATGGTCGGTGCGGAAGCCGAGGCTCGCGCCCGCCACCTGCTGCAGGCTTCGCACGAACAGCCCCCCGGCAATCAGCACCACGACGCAGATCGCAACTTGCGAAATCACCAGGCCGCTGCGGAAGAGGCGGCGGCCCGACGCGAGCAGCGCGCCGCCGCCCTCCTTGAGCGTGGTCTGAAGGTCGAACCGGGTCGCGCGTAGCGCGGGCGCCAATCCCGTCAAGACGCCGGCAAGGACAGACATCAGGAACGTAAAGGCAAAGACGCGCCAATCCCAGTTACTATCGGCGCGGGTCGGTATGCCGCCAGCGCCCGAGGGCATGAGGGTGAGCAGGCGCCCGCTCCAATGGGCGAGCACAGAGCCGATAACGCCGGCTATGACCGCGAGCAGGATGCTTTCCGCGAGCAACTGGCGAATGAGCCGCCAGCGGTTCGCTCCGACGGCCGTGCGAATCCCCATCTCTTTTTGACGCGCGACGGCGCGCGAAAACATCAGGTTGGCGACGTTGGCGCAGGCGATCATCAATACCAGGCCCACCATTGCCATGAAGACGGAGCCGACCACCGGCATAAATTCCACGAAGGTCGGCTCGGGCCGGCAGTACTGCTCGCGCGCGACGAAGACCTTCGCCTCCTTGTGTTCATCCGGATATTCACTGGCCAAATGTCTGGCGACCTTCTCCACAGCCGCGCCGGCCTGCGCCACTGTCACGCCAGGTTTCAATCGGGCCATCACCTTGAAGACTACCGCGGCGCGCCCCTGCAGCCACTTGTCGCCGTCAGGGTGTATCTGGCCCATCATCGAAGCTGGCACAAAGGCCCTCGGCGCCAACCTCCATTGCGCGCTGCCGAAGGTTTCCGGCGTCACCCCCACGATGGTGAAGGGATGGCCGTTGACGTTGATCGTCTTGCCGACGGCCGAAGGGTCTCCGCCGAACTTTCTCTGCCAGTAATCATACGACAGCACGACGATCGGATCGGCGCCGGGCTTCTCGCCCTCCTCGCGTCGAAAGAGCCGGCCAAGCTTCGGCTCGACGCCGAGCATGGAAAAATAATTGCCGCTGACCGTCTCGACCCACTCGCGTTCAGGCTGATGTCCGGCGACGCTCAGGTGAACCGGGTTCAACGTGACGGCCAGCATGTCCGAGAAGACTTCCAGGCGTTCCCGGTAGTCGCGAAAGTCCAGCCAGGAATGGCCGTGCGGCATGTTCCAAACGGCGCTCTTTTGCAACACCAGAACGAGTTGGTCCGGGTCTTTCACTGGCAAAGGCTTAAAGAAGAAGTCGCTGATGATCGAGAAAATCGTGACGTTCGCGCTTATCCCGAGCGCGAGCGTGAGGACCGCCGCCGTCGTGAAGCCCCGGCTTTTCATCAATATTCGCGCGCCGTAGCGCAGGTCTTGCCAAAAGTCCGTAATCATATTGATCCTCTTGTTGGTTCCGAACACGATAGGTTCTTGCGGCGACGGGCGCTCGACCCGCCGCAGTTCCCGCTGAAGCGCCTCGCTGGCGCCCAATTCCTCGAGCGTCAGGCGCTCGGATTCCTCCGGCGTCGCGCCGCTCGAGAGCGCCTCCTGGTAGCAATCGTCGAGATGCTGCGAGATCTCACTGACGATAGCCGCCTCGCGCGCCGGCTCCAGCTTCAGCTTCGCCAGCAATTGACTGATCTCTTCATCCCATTCACGCATGTTTGACCTCCTTCTCCGAAAACCCCTGGGTACGCATCGCTTCCAGCGTGCAGTCTCAGCGAAAGACCTATCGAGCGGGAACTCTCGCGTAAATTTCATCGAATCCCATAATGCGACCTCATTTCTTATGAGTGGCGGAGGCTACCGTTATTCATCCGCCCCCATTCCCCTGAACGGATCAGATCAGTAAGCAGCGCAAACTGGACAGCCCGAATCTACGGGTAAGAATGTACAGCGGACTGTCCAGTCTGCTGAAGTCTTTGCAAAGGGCCGATTGAGAGAGACTTCAGCAGACTGGACAGTCCGCTGTACATCGCCGCGGCTTCACTCAACGGGTGAAGAACCAAATTCGCGGAAAGCCGCTCCCGAAGCCGATGAATATTGGTTGAACTCGTTATCGCCCATTTCTTACCCGTGGATTCGGGCTGGACGGTTTGCGCTACGCTCTATGATCAGTTCCCGGCCGAACGAATGTCGCATGAGGAATCACTCGGCTCTAAGCGCTACCATTGGGTCCACGCGCGTGGCGCGACGGGCGGGAAGATAACAAGCCAATAGCCCTACCATCGTCAGCAGCAACGCCACGCCCGCATAAGCCAACGGATCGGTCGCGCTCAAGCCGAACAGCAGAAACTTCACCACGCGCGTCACCCCCAGGGCGACGCCTGTCCCAAGCGCAACGCCGAGCAAGACCAGTTTCATCCCTTGCCTGAGCACTAGCTTCATCACGTCGCCGGCCTGCGCGCCCAACGTTATGCGAATGCCGATTTCGCGCGTCCGCTGGCTCACGGTGTAGGCCATCACGCCATAGAGGCCGGTCGAAGCCAGCAACAATGCGAGCAAACCAAACAGGGCGGTCAGCCACGACGCCGCCCGTGTCTCTCTCACCTCGCTCATTCCATCAAGGAAGTTCTCTAGTGAGTCCGCTTCCAGCTTGAGCGCCGGGTCGAGAGCCTGCGCCGCCGCTCGCGCCAGCAGCAAGTTGGCGACATTGGAGCAGGCGATCAGCAGAACCAAGAGCGTCGCGCCGAGAACCATTCCCCCGCCCTGCCAATCGTCTCGATCCATTCTCGCAATCGGCGCTGTCGAGAGCACATTCGCGCGGTCTTTGGCATCGATCTCCGGGTAGGCGCTGACCAGTTGACTCATCAACAAGTCCGCCTCTGCGCGCGATTGTTCCAGCGTCACACCCGGCTTGAGCCGCCCGTACACGCGTAGCCAGCGGTTGTCATGCGCTCCAATCCCATCCTCCTTTTTGCGGGCGCTCACCCACTCCGTTGTAATTTCGGCGCGCATGAGCAGCGGCGTCCAGACATCGGGCGCCTCGAATCCGAGGCCGACGAAACCCCGCGCGGTGACGCCAATGACCGTGAAGCTCTTGCCGCGGAAGCGCAGTGTCTTCCCTACGACTTGCGGGTCGCCGGCGAAATGTCTTTGCCAGAAGTAGTAGCCCAAGACTGCAACGGGATGCTGCCCCGGCGCGCGGTTCTCTTCCGCAGCAAAGGCGCGACCGAGACTGAGGCTCGCCCCTAATTCGGTAAAGAAGTTGTCGGAAACAAACATTGCAAAAACCCGCTGCGGTTCCGGCGACTCGCTGTCGAGTAGGAAGACATTAAAGTCCGAGGCGATCAATCCGGCGTAGGACCTGGCGTTGTCACGGAAGTGAAGGTAGTCAGGGTAGGAAAAGGCCCCCTCGCCCCATCTGGTCGCTGCGCGGTATTCGAGACGAACTATCGTGTCTGGGTCTTTGACCGGCAGCGGGCGTAAAAACAGGTTGAAGAAGGAAAAGATGGTTGTGTTGACGCCGATGCCCAGCGCCAGCGTGAACACGACCATGGCGGTGAAGCCAGGCCGCTTGCCCAGCAGTCGCACGCCATAGCGCAAGTCTCGCCAAAAGTCCGCAATCATATTGCTCCTCCCGTTTGCTCCCAATACGACAGGCTCTTGTGATACCTGGTTCTCGACTTGCCGTAGTCCCCGCTGAAGCGACTCGCCGTCGCATAACTCCGCGAGCGCCGCGCGATAGGCCTCCTCCGGCGTCGCGCCTCTGGCGAGCGACTCCGCGTAGCGATCCTCCAAATGCTGCGAGAGTTCCTCGACGATCTCGGCCTCGCGCACAGGCTCAAGCTTTGAGTCTGCCAGCCGCTGTCTGATTTCTTCTTTCCACTCAGGCATATTTGATTGCGGATTGCGGATCACTGGATTGCGGATCAGTACCGCGAGCGGTAGCGAGCGTGGCTCAATAAACGATGCCACGCTCGCTACCGCTCGCGGTACTGATCCGCAATCCGAAATCAAATTACTCGTGGCGCAATGCAGTTAGCGGGTCAACCTTCGTTGCCCGGCGCGCCGGCAGGTAACAAGCCAGCAGCGCCACTGCCACCAAAAACAGCGACACGCTTACATAGGCGATTGGATCGAACGGACTCAGTCCAAAGAGCAGCGCCCTCAGCACGCGAGAGACCGCCGCGCCGCCCGCCACGCCCAGAGCCACACCGATGCCGACCAGCCGCAAACCCTGGCTGAAAACGATCCCCAACACATCGCGCGGCTGCGCTCCCAGCGCCATGCGAATGCCGATTTCGCGCGTGCGCTGCACGACCGAATAAGCCATCACGCCGTAGAGTCCGACCGCGGCCAACGACAGGGCGAGCAATCCCAGACTGACCGCTAACACTGCGAGGATGTGGACGGTCTTGGCAGTCGCCACGACCTCGAAGTATTCGTCAAGATCCGATATCCGGAGCAGGACCGTCGGGTCTATCGTGCGGGAGACGGAGCGCACCGAAGATCGCATCTCTTTAGCTTCGCGGGAAGTTCTCACGAGCAAGTCGCCCGGTAGTTGCGGCGGAAGCGGCGCGTACATGAAAAGAGGTTCGCTCTCAGCATTTGGCGCCATCAATGCCAAGGCGTCGCGCGCCACACCGACGACCTGGTGTGAAGTGAAAGTCCACTCCCCCGACTTCGTCCCCCAATTCGCCGGCAATTCCACCATCACGTTTTTGCCGACCGGCTCCTGGTTGGGCCATATCTTCCGCGCAGTCGCTTCAGTCACCACCACGACCGCCGCCCCGGCGCGCGCTTCGCCTTCGCTTATCCCACGCCTGCGAACAATGGGGATGCCGACAGTGTCGAAGTAGTTTGGCGCGACCAGATAGTACCAGGTGATGACTCGCTGCCCATCTTCTCTTTTCAGGATCAGCGTCACCCCGCGCGGCGGCTGAAGCGCCATGGTCACCGCTTGCACGCCGGGCGAGCCATCCAATCGAGCGGCCAGGTCCTCGCAGAACTGTCGCGCCCGAGTCTCGTCATAACCAGCCAGGCTCGTGCCCGGACGAACGAAGAGTAGATTCCCGGTCTTCAATTCCTCGACCATCACTCCGGCTCGAATGAATCCGCGCAGCAGCAGCCCTGCGGCAATGAGCAGCACAAGACAGAGCGACACCTGCGCGACGACCAGCCCGTTGCGCAGTCGGGAGCGCGCCATGCGTTGACTGAAGACAACGCCTTCATCTTTGATCGTCGCAACCAGATCGCTGCGCGTCGCATACAGAGCGGGAACCAGGCCGAACGCGATGGCGCTCAGGAACGTAAGCAGCAGCGTAAAACTCAAGATGCGCCAGTCCGGATTGACCAGATGCTTAACGGCGTCGATGGTCATCGGGGACAGCGGGGAGAAAGAGAGCGCTGAGGCTAAAAACGCCTTGAGAGTCCACCAGGCGAAGAGCAATCCGGCGCCGCCGCCTAAGATGGCCAGCAAAATACTCTCGGTCAATAACTGCCGGATCACGCGACTGCGGCTGGCTCCCAGGCAAAGGCGCACCCCGATCTCTTTCTGGCGCGCGGCGGCGCGAGCGAGTTGCAGGTTGGCGATGTTAGAGCAGGCGATGAGCAGCACGATCAGGGTCGGAGTCAAGACGCTACCCAACACGACCCACTGCTTGCCTTTAGATTGGAACCGCCCGAGCAGCGCCCTCAATGGCGTCACGATCACTTTAGCTTTGGAGCCAATCTCCGGGTAGGCGCGAGCAAGCTGACTGAGGAGCAGCGTCATCTCTGCCTGCGCCTCTGAGATTGTGCGGCCCGGCTTGAGGCGGCCAAACAGATTCAGCCCTCCAGTCTGGCGCGAGCTGAAGAAATAATCACGAAGCTGAGGCCACAATTCGCGGGCCATCATCACCGGCAGCCAAACGTCGGGTACCTGCTTATTACGCACACCCAGACCGACAAAGCCGGGCGCCATCACGCCTATCACCACGAAAGGCTTGTTATTCAGCCGCACGGTTTGGCCCAGAATCTGCGGGTTGGCGCCGAAACGCCCTTGCCATAAGTCATGGCTTAAGACCACGAGCGGATATTCGCCTGGCGTGCGATTCTCTTCAGGCGTGAAAGTGCGACCTAGTATGACGCCGCCTCCTAGGACGGAGAAGTAGTTGTCGGACACGAGCTCTCCTGCGATCTCCTGTGGCTCTTCTGAGTCGGTTTGGCCTCCCAACATCAGCCTGGTGTGGCCGCTCGCGATCAGATCCGAAAAGACTCGGGTGTGGTCGCGTAAGTAAATGTAGTCAATAAAGGAGTAGCCGTCACTGCCCCCGTATTCGAGATTGACTAGAGTCTCAGGGTCCTTGACCGGCAACGGACGCAGCATCGCCAGATCAAAAAATGTGAATATCGCCGTATTGACTCCGACGCCGAGCCCGAGCGTGAGCACAGCCACGATGGTGAAGCCGGGACTCTTCCGTAGCATTCGCCATCCATACCTCAAGTCTTGCCACAGATCGCCGATCACATTCATTCTCTTTCGACCCAGGACTACCGGCTCACGATAAGGCTGAGGCTCAACCAGCCGTAGTTCCTGTTCGAGTAATTCGCCGTCGCTCAACTCCGCGAACGCGGCGCCCGTAGCTTCTTCATCGGTCGCGCCACTTGCCCGCAACTCGGCATAGCGGTCATTTAAGTGCTGCGAGAGTTCCTCAACGATCTCAGCTTCGCGCGTTGGCGTAAGATTCAAACCTGCCAGTCGGTTTTTGATCTCGTCTTTCCACTCAGGCATGTTCAACATCCTCATCAGTACCGCGAGCGGTAGCGAGCGTGACTTGCGGCAGTCAGCCCATTGATGGGGCCGCGCTCGCTACCGCTCGCGGTACTGATATCGCGCATCACTCACAGCGCAATGCGATCATCGGGTCCACTTTCGTCGCCCGCCGCGCCGGTATCCAGCAAGCCGCAATCGCCACGACGAGCAGCAGCAAAGCGATCCCAACAAACGTCAGCGGGTCGGTCGCGCTCACGCCGAACAACAAGGCTTCCATCAAGCGGGTTAAGGCGAGCGACACGGCCAAACCGAGGGCCACGCCGCAGAGCGCGAGCTTCAAGCCTTGTCGGACGACCAGCCTCAACACGTCGCCGCCTCGCGCGCCCAGCGCCATCCGAACGCCGATTTCATGCGTGCGCTGCTCGACGGCATAAGCCATCACGCCGTAAATGCCGGCCGCCGCCAGCGCCACCGCCACCGTCGCGAAGACGCTCAGCAGGAGCAGCGCCAGCCGCCTGAGCGCGATCGAATCGGCCACGATCTGCCGCAGTGGTTTGACGTCGAAAATCGGCTGGTTGCGGTCCACCGCCAGCACAGCGGCGCGCACGCTCTGCGTCAACGCCGACGGCTCGCCCCCGCTCGCGCGCACGGCGAACGAAAGGTTGTACATTTCGTCGGCTTCCTGGAGAACCGGGAAGTAGGCTTGCGGCAGTGAAGCGATGTCCAGCCGTTGATTGCGCACGGAACGCACGACGCCGACGATCGTCTTCCAGGGGCGCGTACTGCGAGGGCCGCCGCGTTTGATGCGTTTGCCGATGGGGTCTTCGTTCGGATAGAAGCGGCTCGCGAAGCTTTCGTCCACGATGGCCACGGGGAGCGTTCCTTCAGCGTCGGCGTCGTTGAAGTCGCGGCCACGTAGCAAGGCGACGCCCATCGTTTGAAAATACGCGGGCGAGGCCCAGCGCATTTCAACCTCACCCAGAGGTTCGTTCGGCCCTACGGCGGAGTTTTCGCCGGTCATCGTGCCGGAGTTGTTCCCAGGAGCCATGGGAATGCGCGACACTGCGCCCGCCGCCGCCACGCCCGGCAAGGCGCGTAGGCGTTCCAACACCTGCCGGAAAAATGCGGCGCGCTCGCTGATTTGAGGATGCGTCGTGAACGGCAACATCAACCGCATCGTCAGCACGCCGTCGGGATTGAAGCCCGGATCCACCGCCTGCAGCCGCCAGAAGCTTTTCAGCGTCAGCCCTGCGCCGGCCAGCAGCGCCAGCGCCAGAGCGATCTCGGCGATCACGAAGGCGCTGCGCAAACGCTGCCCACGCGCGCCTGCGCCAGTCCGCCCGCTCTCGCGCAGCGCGTCATTCAGGCCGGGCCTCGACGCCTGAAGCGCCGGCGCCAGGCCGAAGATAACGCCGGTCAATAACGACGTCAGCGCCGTGAACGCCAGGGCGCGGCCATCCAAACCGACCTCGCTTAATCGCGGCAGGTTGTCGGGCGCAAAGCGCAACAACAATTGCGCGCCCCACGTCGCCAGCAACAAACCCGCCGCGCCTCCGGCGAGAGCCAACAAGACGCTCTCGGTCAACAACTGCCGCGCAAGCCGCCCGCGTCCCGCGCCCAGAGCCAGCCGCACGGCCATCTCCTGTCGCCGCGTGGCGGCGCGCGCCAGCAACAGATTCGCCACGTTGGCGCAGGCGATCAGCAGCACGAAGCCGACCGCGCCGGCGAGCAGCAACAGCGCCGGCTTCAACTCGCCGACGTAATCTCCAAGCATCGGCGCCACTATCATTCTGAAGCGACGATTGCCATTGTAATTCTGCGGATACTGCGCGGTGAGCTGCGCGCCAAGCTGATCCAACTCCGCTTGCGCCTCGACTGATCGGACTCTCGGTTTCAGCCGCGCCAACACCGCCCGACCGCGAGCGCCGCGTCGCTGCTGGTCATACATTTCTTTCGGGAACCAGAGCGGCTGCCAGATTTCGGCATTCGGCGGGAAGGCGAAGCCGGGCGGCATCACGCCGATGATGGTGTAGCTGCGCCCGTTGATCGCCATCTTCTGCCCGAGCGCGTCGGACTTGCCCGCATAACGCCGCTGCCACAAACCGTGGCCGAGCAGGACGACGTCATCGCGCCCTTCTTGCGCCTCTTCCGGCGCAAAGACGCGCCCCAGCAGCGGCGCGACTCGCAAGACCGCGAACATCTCCGGGGTTAACATCGCCCCTTCGACGCGCTCCGGCTCGCCGCCCTCGCGCGGCGCCAAATTCGCGCTGACCCCGTCGAATACGCCGCTGGCCGCGAAGCTCCGCGTCTGCTGTCGGAAGTCGACGTACTCCGGCAGGGAGATGCTCATCTGACAATCATCAACTGTTCCGACTCGGGGTATGGCAGCGGCTTGAGCAGCACGGCGTTGACGACGCTGAAAATCGCCGTGTTCGCCCCGATGCCCAGGGCCAGCGTGACGACGGCGATCAAAGTAAAGCCAGGCCGCTTCATCAATATGCGCGCGCCGTAGCGCAGGTCTTGCCAAAGGTCTGCGATCATATTCGTCCTCTGATTCGTTCCGAGCGCGATTGGTTCGGGCGCGACTTGCCTCTCCACGTGGCGTAGTTCACGCTCGAGCAATTCACTCTCACCCAACTCCGCCAGCGCCTGGCGTTCGGCTTCGGCTTCAGTAGCGCCGCCTGCGAGCGACTCGGCGTAGTAGTCGTCCAGATGGGCGCCGAGTTCTTCGGCGATGGCCGATTCGCGGGCCGGATCAAGGCGCAAGCTTTGAAGCCGCTGTCTGATTTCCTGTTTCCACTCAGGCACGTTTGATCTCCTTCCGCGCTTTTTTGCCTGATTCAATTGCCCGTCACATCGAATTGAGAACCGACAACGCCTCGTCTATCTCCTGGCGCGTGTTATAGAGGTGCGGCGAAAGCCGCAGCTTGCCGGCGCGGTGCGCAATGAAGATTTTCCGGGCGCGGAGTTCTTCGTAAATCGCGTTGTTCCGCTCCGGCCGCTTGTGAGAGATGAACACGAGTGTGGAGCGTGACGGGCCGGAGCGTGGGCTGTGCAAGGCATAGCGGACCGGATCGAGCCCCTCGACCAGTCTGGTCACGAGCCGCTGGTCGTACTCTTCGATGTTCTCCAGTCCCTGACTGAGCAGATACTCGATGGATGCGGTCCACGGCTTGAAGTTGAAAAAGTTGGCCGTTCCGAAAACGTCATAGCGGCGCGCGCCGAGATCGGAGCGCAGGACGGGCGCGCCCGGCTCCTTCGCCAGGTCATCCGCCGTCTGCATCGACAGCCAGTAGGCCTGGTTATATTCGAGCGACTCGCGCAACTCCGGTCTGATCCAGCAGAACCCCGTCCCGTATGGCCCGCACAGCCACTTGAAACCGACGCCCGTCACCGCGTCGACCGGCGCGCTCGCCACGCTGAAACGACGCGCGCCCAGAGCCTGCGAGATATTCATGACGAAGGCGACGCCGTGGACGCGACAGATTTCGCCCAGCGCCTCGGCGTCAACCGCATGCCCGGAAAAGGAGTGCGCGAGAGTGAGGCAAAGCAGCTTCGTCGAGCCGGTGATATTTCCGAGCAATTCTTCCGGATCGAGCACGGCTCTCTTCGGCCGGATCAGGCGAACCCTGACCCCTCTTCGTTCGAGCCCCAGCCAGGGCAGTATGTCGGAGGGGAAATCTCCGTGCATAAGCAATACTTCGTCGCCGGCCTGCCAGCGCATCCCGTTCGCCATCAGGTGCAATCCGTATGAAGCGCTGTTGCCCAGAATGATCTCTTCAGCAGGCGCGCCAATCAGCCTGCCCAGCGCCTGTTTGAGACGCTGCGGAACGGAACTGAAGCGTTCCGTCGTCAGGTTCCAGGGCGCGCGTTTCCAGGCGATAGCTTCTTCCGCCTCAGCCGCCGCCACGCGCGGCAATGCGCCCTGATGAGCGCAATTGAGCCAAATCGCTCCCTCAAAAGGTCCGAAGTCTTCCGCGTAGTTCTCTTTCATTGGGTTGTGCTACTCGCTCCTTAACGCAATCAGTGGATCCACTTTCGTCGCCCGCCGCGCCGGCAGATAACAAGCAGCCAGCGCCACTGCGGCCAACAACGCCGCCACGCCCACAAACATTGACGGATCGGTCGCGCTCACCTCGAAGAGCAAATTCCGCAGCAATCGCGTCAGGCTGAAAGCCGCGACCAGGCCGACCGCCACGCCCGCCAGGACCAGCTTCATGCCTTGCCCGATGACCAGACTCAACACGTCGCGCGGGCGCGCGCCCAGCGCCACGCGGACTCCGACCTCGTGCGCGCGTTGCGCGACCGCATACGACATCACGCCGTAAATGCCGCCCGCCGAGAGCAGCAACGCGACGACGGCGAAGGCGGAGAACAGCAGCGCGTTGAACCGCTGCCGCGCGATGGAATCGCCTACCAGGCTTTCGAGCGTGTACACGTCGCCGACCGATTGTTGCGAGTCGAGCGTTTGAATCACCTTGCGCGCGGCTGCGGCCACCGCCGGCGCATCGCCCCGCGTACGCATCACGAAAGTCATGTAGCCATACGGATATTGAGCTATCGGCCAGTACGACATCGGCCCGGTTTCCTTGTCGAGTTCCTTATGCTTCGCATCGCCGACGACGCCGATAATTTCATTCGGCTTCGTCCAACTGGAGAGGCGTTGGCCCAGCGGGTCTTCATTCGGGAAATACTTCCTGGCCAGCGCTTCATTGATGACGACGACGTTGCGACTCTCGCGGACCTCCTGTTCGGTGAAGAGCCTCCCGCGTTTGAGCGGGATTTGCATCGCGCCAAAGAAGTTCTGATCAGTGACGCAAATGCCAGTAGTGTACGGCGGGGCGCCCGGAGCCGGTTTCGGGCGGCCTTCGACGCTGAAACCGTCCTGAGTGCCCAGCCCGAGGAATGGCGTATGGTTGATGGCGCCCGCCGCGTCGACGCCGGGCAGTGTTCGCATTCGTTCGATGGCTTGCGTGAAGAAGTTGACGATCTTCGCGTCCTGATCGTAGCGGGCGCGCGGCAACGTGACACGCATCGTCATCACGTTCAGCGCGTTGAAGCCCGTGTCCACGCCTTGCAACCGCACGAAGCTGCGCGCAAGCAATCCAGCGCCCGCGAGCAGCGTGAGCGCGAGCGCGATCTCGGCGACGACCAACGCGCCGCGCAATCGCCTGCTGCGCGCGCTCCCCGTCAGGCTCCGGCCCGCTTCTTTGAGCGTATCGTTGAGTCTGACGTTCGAAGCTTCGAAGGCGGGAACCAGACCGAAAATGACGCCGGTCAACAAAGTCACGACAAACGTGAAGCCGAGCACGGGCGCGCTGACCTCTACGTTCTGAAAATCGCCGAGTTCCGGCGGGCTGAGGCTGACCAGCGCCGTCGTACCCCAACGCGCCAGCAGCAACCCGGCCCCTCCGCCCATTGCCGATAGCAACAAACTTTCAGTCAATAACTGCCGTACGACACGCCCGCGGCTCGCTCCCATCGCGGCGCGCACGGCGATCTCTTTCCGCCGGGCCGCGGCGCGCGCCAGCAGCAGGTTCGCAACGTTGGCGCAGGCGATCAGCAGCACGAAGCCGACCGCGCCCATCAACACCAGCAACGCCAGACGAATTTCGCCGGCGAATTGCCATCGCAGCGGAACCACGTCGGCGCCGAAGCCGGCGTTAAACTGTTTGTATTGCTCGGCCAGGCGGCCCGCGACGGCGCCCATTTCAGCGCGAGCTTGTGGGAGCGTGACGCCGGGTTTGAGTCTGGCGACAACCCCGATAAAGCGCCCGCGATTCTGCCTCATTTCGTTTGTGATGGCGGGAACCCAGAGCTCCGCCGTCTGGCCCGTCACCGAAAATTTTCTGACGTGCCATTTGACAGCCTGCGGCAGCACGCCGATGACCGTGCGCTCAACCGCGTTGAGGATCACTTTGCGACCGATCACGCGTGGATCGCCGCCGAACCGGCTTTGCCATAAACCGAAGCTGATGACGGCCACGTTATTCTGTCCCGGCTTGCCGTCTTCCTCGGCGAACGTCCGGCCCAGCAACGCATTCACGCCAAGCACGGAAAACAGATTGGCGGTCGTTCTCTGCGCCGGAATCTCTTCCGGCTCTCCGTCGCCGATGAAATTGACCCGCGTGTCGGCATACGCGGCCATGCCATCAAAGACGCCGTTCTGCTCCTGCCAGTCGAAGAAGTTGGCCGGGCTGACCGTATTCTGCTCGCCCCGTACGGTCTCCCACACGATCACCAGGCGGTCGGCGTCGCGGTACGGGAATGCGCGAATTAACACCGCGTTGACCACGCTGAAAATCGCCGTGTTCGCGCCGATGCCCAACGCCAGCGTGATGACAGCAATCGTCGTGAAGCCGGGATTTTTCAACAACATTCGCGCGCCGTAGCGCAGGTCTTGCCACAGGTCCGTGATCATATTTCTCCTCCGATTGGATCCAAGCGCGATTGGTTCTTGCGCGACCCGCCGCTCCACGCGCCGCAGTTCACGCTCAAGCGCTACTCTCTCACTCAACTCCGCAAGCGCCGCTCGGTACGCTTCTTCAGGCGCCGCGCCGCCAGACGACAGTTCCGCATACTGATCTTCCAGGTGCTGCGCCAACTCTTCGACGATCTCGGCCTCGCGTGTAGGCGCGAGCTTCAATGGCGCCAGCCGCTCTCCGATCTCTTTTTTCCATTCAGGCATATGCGATTCGCTTGTCATATGGCATATGGCAATGGCGCCTACTCACAGCGCAATGACGCCATCGGGTCCACTCGTGACGCGCGCCGGGCCGGGACATAGCCCGCGAGCAGGGCCACAATCAGCATGACCAAGATTCCTGCGACGATCGTGAGCGGATCGGTTGGCGCAAGCCCGTATAACAGGTCGGCGACGAAACGTCCGAGGATGAAGGCCAGGGAGACGCCGAAGGCCAGCCCAAGGCAAACCAGCCGGGTAATCTCTTTCAGGATCATGGCCATCACGTCACGCGACCGCGCCCCGAGAGCCATGCGAACGCCGATCTCCCGTGTTCTCCGGGCGACGGTGTAAGACAACACGCCATACAGCCCGACTGCGGCGATGAACAGCGCCAATCCGCTGAAACAACTCGAAAGAAGAGCGACCAGACGCTCCTGCACAATCCAGGCGTCCACCTGACTGGCGAGCGTCCTGACATTGGCGACGGCCATTCCATTGACTTGACGCTCGACCTCGCGCCGCACGGCAGGTATTACAGCGTTCGGATCTCCTGTGGCGCGGATGGCGAATTCGCTGCCGGGCGCCGGCGATTGAAAAGTGTTCAGATAGAGCGTGGGAGCGATCTTCTCGCGAATCTCCAGATAGTGTGAGTCTCCCACGACGCCGACGACCTCTCTGACGTCATTATCCTCGACTCTGATTCGCTGCCCGATCGGGTTCGCGCCGCCGAAGAACACTCGCGCCATCGTTTGGTTGAGGATCACTACTCGGGGCGAATCTTGCGTGTCGTGAAAACTGAAGTCTCGTCCCGCGATCAATTGAACGCCCAGGGTCTCGAAATAGCGCGGCGCGACCCAGTTCACGTAGATTTCACGGTTCGCCTCAGGTCCCGGGACGCGGCCTTCCACGGAGACGGTTCGCGACGATCCGCCGCCGGCCACTGGCGGATTCCAGGAAAGACTGGCAGAACGGACTCCAGGTATCGCCTGAAGTCCCTCCAACAATCCGAGAAATGAACGTCGCGTCTGTTCCGGCGTGTATCCGCTATGGGAGGGGTCGAGCGCTACCAGCAGGACATTCTCGCGCTCGAATCCCAGATCAATGGAATGAAGGTTGCGCAAGCTGCGCAGGAAGAGGCCGGCTCCCACCAGCAGGATGAGCGAGAGGGCGATCTGCGCGACGATCAAACCCCGGCTCAGGCGCTGTCGCGATCCGCCGAATTCGAGGCCGCGGGCGCCTCCCTTCAAAGCCGGGATCAGATCGGTTCTGCCGGCCCGCAGGGCAGGCGCCAACCCGAACAGCAGAGCCGTCAAGACTGACAGCAGCCCGGTGAAAACAAGCGCGCGCGCGTCGGGTTGGACGTCGAGCAGGATCTGTGTCCTCCCGCTCGCCAATAGTTTCAACAAGTATTGCGCGCCGAAGTTCGCCAACAGGACGCCGGCGGCGGCCCCGATCAGAGACAGTAAGAGGCTCTCGGTCAACAACTGCCGAATCAACCGCGCGCGCCCTGCCCCCAAGGCCAGCCGCACGGCGATCTCTCGCCTTCTGGTTGCGGCGCGGGCGAGAAGCAGATTGGCCAGGTTGGCGCAAGCGATCAACAACACCAAACCAACGATGGCCATGAGGACGGCCAGCGGCTTTGAGAATTGCTCGCGTAATTGCGAAAGCCCGGCGCCGGCTGGCCCTACTTTGAGTTTTGCGTTGAGAATCCACTGCCTGGTTTCAGGTGTGATTTGCAGCGCCAGATCCGGCTCGATCACGGCCGGGCGGAAAAGGAGGTCCAGATCCGCCCGCGCCTGATCGAGCGAGACTCCGGGTTTCATACGTCCCACGAGTTGTAGCCACTTGTAGCCGGCGGAACTAGTAAAGCTGCGCCGCCGCATCAGGGGCTCGGTTGCGAGCGGCGCCCACAGATCAACGCGGCTGCCGACTTGCAGGCCGAAGAACTCCGCCGGCGCAACGCCCACAATCGTGAGCGGAACGTTCTCGACAATGATACGTTTTCCAAGCGCGGCGGGGTCTCGCCCAAAACGCCGCGACCAATAGCCGTCACTGATCACCGCCACCGCATTCGGCGCTTCGAACCGATCGTCGTCCGGAGTAATCGTTCGACCGATCGCCGGAGAGACGCCCAACACGGAGAAGAAATCGCCGGTCACATATTGCCCCGCAACCCGCTCCGGCGCGGCGCCTTCGACGACGCAATAGAACCTGCTGTTCGAGCTGGCGATCAGCCCGCTCAAGGATTGATTGCGCTGGCGCCAGTGTTGGAAGGCCTGCCAGGAGAAAGAATTGTAGGCCTTCCCGCTAACCGTCATTAGTTCGATGAGTTGTTCCGGCCGTTTGACCGGTAGCCTCTTCAACAAGACCGCGTCTATCATGGTGAAGATCGCGGTGTTCGCGCCGATGCCGAGCGCCAGCGTGAGCGCGGCCACAACCGTAAACCCGGGATTCTTGCGCAGCATCCGTGTCGCAAAGCGTAAGTCTTGCCACATCCCTATAAACATATTGCCCCTCCAGTTCGCTCCTAATACTGTAGGTTCCTGCGGCGCCGGACGCTCGACGCGCCGTAGTTCCCGCGCCAGCAATTCGCCACTGTTCAACTCCGCGAGCGCCACGCGATACGCTTCTTCCGGCGCCGCGCCACTGGCCAGCGACTCCGCGTAGCGATCCTCCAGGTGCTGCGAAAGCTCCTCGACGATCTCGGCTTCGCGCGCCGGTTCTAGCTCCAAGCTCGCCAGTTGTTCTTTGATCTCGACTTTCCACTCAGGCATGTTCGACTACCTTCGGATTGCGTATTCCCGCGGCTACGCCACCCGATGTGCGGAAGTGGCTATGCCCTCCCGGAAGCCTCAGGATTTTTATGGGGGCTGCTTCCAGCGCGGGCCAGTCTGCAATCTCTTCCAACGCGCGCCTGCGCCGCTTCCGGCGTCAAGCCGCCAGCGAGGGCCTCGCTGTAGACAGACTCCAGGTGTTGGGCCATCTCCTCGGCGATCTCCATCTCACGCTCGGGCGGCAACCGCAGCCGGGCCAGATGATGATGAATGAGTCGCTTCCACTCAGGCATGCTCGGTTCCGGTGATGCGACTGATCGCGGCCACGAAGGACTCCCACGCGCTGCGCTGCGCCTTCAGCACTTTCTTCCCTTCGGGCGTCAATTTGTAATAGCGCCGCCGCCGCTGCCCGGCCTTCTCCACCCACTGCCCCTTGATCCAGCCGCGCTTCTCCAGCCGGTAGAGCAGCGGATAGAGCGAGGCGACGTGGAAACTCAGCGCCCCGCCCGAACGCGCCTCTATCAGCTTGGAAATGTCGTAGCCGTGCCGGGGCCGGACTTCAACGAGCGAGAGGATCAACAACTCGGCGCTGCCCTTCTTCAATTCGCGGTCGAAAATACGAGTGTTTATATTTGTCATAGCCATATATTATGCAGACTCATATACGGCGTCAATAGATAGCGAGTTCCGGGGAAAAATTTCGCCCCGCGCCAAAGTCGGCGCCGCGGGCGGTACTGATATGAAGGCGCGTTCGGCGCCGTTCGCGGCGCCGCTTATGCCTTGTACTTCTACACCTGTTTGTATAATATGTAGAAGAAGGAGGTAACAGCGATGAAGCAAACGAAATCGGATCTTCCCCAGGGCACGTTGGACCTGTTGATCTTGAAAGTGGTCGCGCTAGGCCCAGTCCACGGCTATGCGATAGCGCAACGCCTAGATCAGGTGTCGCGCGGCGTGGTTCAGGTTCCGCAAGGCTCGCTTTATCCGGCATTGCACCGGCTCGAAAACCGCGGCTTATTGGCTGCGGACTGGAAGGCGACCGAGACCGGGCGTGAGGCTAAGTTTTATCGCCTGACAAAGCAAGGGCGGACGCGCCTCGAAACGGAAGCCGCGAGCTGGCAGCGATTGACTGAAGCCGTCGGTCTAATTCTCCGAATGTCTGAAGGAGGCGCCAAATGAGCTGGTGGCGTAGATTGAGGCTCCGAAGGAAGATGGAAGAGGAACTCGAAAAAGAACTGCGCTTCCATCTGGACCAACACACGGCCGATCTCATCGCGCAGGGCCTCGATCCTGAGGAAGCGCGACGACGGGCTCGGCTTGCTCTCGGCGGCCCGGAGCAGGTTAAGGAGAAGCTCCGCGACGTACGCGGGACGCGGTGGTTGGGGGATCTGGCGCAGGACCTGCGGTACGCGGGACGGATGTGGCGCCAGAGTCCGGGATTCACGCTGTTCGCGGTATGCGGGCTGGCGCTGGCGATCGGCGCCAACACCTTCGTGTTCACGATCGTGAACGCGGCGCTTTACCGTACTCCTTCGATCCCCGGCATTGACCGGCTTGGATTCTTCACTGGCATCGATAAGGCGCACAGCGCCGAAGAGCCGCTCGATACTTTATCGTATCCCGATTATCTTGATTTCAAAGAGCGGCTGAAGTCGTTCGAAGATATCGCGGCCTTTCAGTTCAGGTCTGTCGACTTGAGCGATGAGGCGAACTTTCCTGAGCGCCACCTCGCTGCGCGAATGACGGCGAACACCTTGTCCGTCCTTGGCGGGAAACTGGCGCTCGGGCGCAATCTGGAACTTGCCGATACGCAACCCGGAGCGCCGCCTGTCGCGCTGTTGGCTCACCGCGTCTGGGAAAGCCGTTACAACAAAAATGAGTCGGTAATTGGGAAGACTGTGCGCATCGACGGAGCGCCTTACAACATCATAGGCGTGACGGCTCCAGGCGTACGGTTGGTGCAAAATATAGATCTCTGGCTTCCGTATATAACGCCGCAAACCCCGTCGAGGGGAGATCGCGAACTGCTGGTATTCGGCCGGCTCGCCGATGGAGTAAGTATCAGTCAAGCGAACGCCGAAGCCGGCGCCATCGCGCGCCAACTGGCGGCCGAATTTCCCTCTACCAACAAAGACATCGGCGCAATGGTCCTGGATTTCAACGGAGCCTTCATCAGAGTTCAGTTCCGTCGGGTCCTGCAAGCTTTGTTGGGCGGCGTAGCCTTTGTGCTTCTGATCGCGTGCGCGAATGTCGCCAACCTGCTTCTAGGGCGGGCGGTGATTCGCTCCCGCGAAATGGCGATCCGCGCGGCCCTGGGCGCGGGGAGACTGCGTGTCATACGGCAACTGCTCACGGAAAGTGTTCTGTTGTCGGTTATGGCGGGAGTCCTTGGCGCCTTTCTCGCATATTGGGGCGTGAGGGCCTTCGATGCGGCTACGCCTAAGCCTGATTACATCGTGCTTTCGGTGGATAAAAACGTGCTTCTATACCTGGCGGCTATTTCGATTGGAACAGGGATCGTCTTCGGCCTCGCTCCCGCGCTGCGGATGTCCAGGATCGACCTGAGCGGCGCGTTGAAAGAAGGGGGCCAGGGCGCCGGCGCCGGAGTCCGGCGGCGGTTATTGACGAATATCCTGGTTGGGACCGAGGTGGCTCTTTCCGTTGTTCTGTTGATGGGCGCGGGGCTGATGATTCGGAGCATGGTGTACGCCGGAAACATGAAGCTGGGCGTGAACACCGAGAACGCGCTGACCATGGGATTCGATTTGCCGCCTGCGAAATACCAGGAGCCTCAACAACAGGTATCGTTTTTTCAGGAGTTGATCGCCCGACTCGAATCGCTGCCCGGCGTCGAGACGGCGGCAATCATGTCCGAGTTGCCCGGCAGCGGGGCTGGTCTGGGACGTACGATACCTTTTCAGATTGAAGGATCGCCGATAGCCGATATGCGCGATCGGCCCAGGACAGCCGTGTTGACCATCGGCCCCGGATATTTCCGATGTATGCAAGCGCGATTGATAATGGGACGCGAGTTCACGGAGATCGACGGGTCTCCTGGCCACGAGGCCGCGATCATCAATCAGAGCTTCGCCAACAGGCATTGGTCCGGCGAGAATCCGCTCGGAAAACGCATTCGCGTAGATGGTCGGGGATCCGAAGCCTGGGCGACGATCGTCGGCGTCGCGGCTGATATCATTCAGAACCGCTACAGCGAGGGGCTTCCCCGAGTATATCTGCCGTTTCGGCAGAACCCTGGTCGTAACATGGTCGTCACGGCGCGGACGCGGGTCGCTCCGGAGAGCCTCGCCCCCGCCTTTCGGCAGAGCGTGAAGGACCTGGATGCGAACCTTCCAGTATTCGGCGTGCGTTCCCTCGCCGATCATGTCTCGTCGGCCAACGCCGACATGCGCTTGTCCAGCGCGGTGTTTACCTTCCTGGCGATTTTCGCCCTGGCGCTCGCGTCTATGGGGCTTTACGCCGTGATTTCCCAGTCCGTGAACGAGCGCACCCGCGAGATGGCCATACGAGCCGCGATGGGCGCGAGCGGATCTCGCTTGTGGCGCCTCATGTTCTTTCAGGGCATGCGGCGGTTCGCGATAGGACTCGTGATCGGGTTGGCTCTGTCGTTCGCCGTAGGCGGCGCGCTGAGTTCGTCGCTGGTAGGCGTCTCTCCCAGGGACCCGGTGACCAGTCTGGTCGTAGTTTCAGTGTTGACGATTGTGGCGGCGCTCGCCTGCGGTTTGCCCGCGCGTCGCGCCGCGCGGTCCGACCCTGCCGCGTTGCTGCGATTCGAGTAGAGGCGAAGCAAGGGTGGGACAGACTTATTGCTCTGCTAACTATGTTGTTTAGCGTTTTCCCTTATCGAAACAAACGGCATAAGAGCCATTCGGTTTAACCACAAACGCTCACGAGAGAGTGTTTAGAGTACCGGCCTCAGCCGGCAGTGTTGGGGATCCAAGCCAGGCCGGCTAAAGCCGGTACTGCGGAACGCTCTCATTCGAAGGTAATAAAAAATCGAAAAATTTAGTTAGCAGAGCGCTTATTACTCTGTAAATTAAGTTTTTTGGTATTATGCAAGCCCGCGGAGCGGGCGGCAGAGTAAAGCCTGGGGTGGAGGCGAAGGCGGAACCCCAGGCCAGGGTCGGAGCGCCATCAAGCCCGTGAAACGGGCGGCAGCCATTGACTGTCGCCCACTTCGTGGGCTCTGATCGCTTTGCTGCCGCTCTCCTGGGGCTTACGCCCCAGGCTTTATGCTG
>WNGF01014955.1_pt1 | contig 21445 bp, 26 predicted proteins | sample 5400641 | NCBI WGS metagenome assembly WNGF01 (sample SAMN13153371, study PRJNA577476) | soil metagenome | isolation source: 80 cm soil or saprolite under grassland replicate 2 | place: USA:California | collected 2016-06-15 | reverse complement strand
CAGCAGTTCGAGGAACCAAGCGAGCCGCGCGCGCGGGCACTGTTGGAGCGGTACATCGCCGGTTTCGAAAACGCGGATATGACGGCCCTGGAAGGGGCACTGCGCACGGACGCGGCCATCGAGATGGTTGGAGCACGCACGTGGTTCGCCGGCCGCGCAACCTGCCTGCGCTACCTTGAGCGCGTGGTCGGCTCGCCGGGGGACTGGCGCATGCTCCCGACGTTCGCCAACGGTCAGCAGGCCGCGGCCGCATACCAGCGCGACAGTGCTGGAGTTCACCGCGCGTTCGGACTCGGCGTTCTGACGGTGACACCCACGGGCATTGCCCGTATCGTCGTCTTCGGCGACGCCACCATCGTCGCCCGGTTCGGTCTGCCACCAGTCCATCAGGACACGCGCGCGGATCTCAGTTGACGCACGGAGGCTATCTGCGGCAGCACGAGCGGCTTGCTTTCCAACCGAACCCGAACGGGTACTGAGCGCAGAGGCATGGCGGGGCTGGCGCGAGAAGGTTATTCGAATCGGACAGTCCAGCTCGAAAGCTTGCTTCATGCAAGCACAGTACACAGTTGCATGATGCAAGTCGAACGTTTATCTTGTGCACGTGCTCGGACGCCTTTACGCGAACCAGAACTGCTCCGCCGCCAGCGCACTGGAGCTGGTCGGCGAGCGCTGGAGTCTGCTGATCCTGCGCGACGCGATGTTTGCTGGCTGCGCGCGTTTCTCGGAGTTCCAACACAGCCTGGGCATCGCCACGAACGTTCTGGCCAAGCGTCTGGAGGATTTCGTCGCCGCTGGGCTCATGGAGCACCGGCCGCCGCAAGCCGCCGGCGAGCCGGCCGAGTACGGGCTGACTCAGAAGGGGCTGGAGCTGAAGCCGGTCATCATTGCGCTGACGGCGTGGGGCGACAAGTGGGTGCGGCCAGGACCGGTCGTCTACCAGACCCGGTCCGACGGCCAGCCGGTCGAGCTCCAGCTGCGGCGCGTGGGCCGGCATGCCCAGGTCTCCGTCGCCGACGTCGTCGCCCGCCCGCGCCGGGCCGTTCGTTCCGGGAGCTCTTCGACCATGACCCGAGCGCGACGCGCGCGATGAGCGATCGCTCATCAGTTGAGGTACGTAACATCCCACCAAATCGACGCGGGTCACCGCTAACTCTGTGTCCTCGTCGCGTGAGCGACGCACTCACCCGGCCAGCACGCGCATAGGCTGGCTCGCGTACCAGGTCACGGCGATGAACAGGATTTGCAATGGCAGACGAAATATCAGGGGTGTGGCACTCTTGCCGCGCAATGGCAGGTTCTCGACGGCGGCCTTGACATTGGCTGGGAACATGGCCATCAGCAGTAGCACAAGCCCGATGCCCGCGAATGGTGCAACTATGGGAAGAAGCAGACCCACGGCCGCTATCAATTCCAGGACGCCTGTCAGCGTGACCAGTTGGGCGCGCAACGGCAGGCGTGATGGGACCATTCGAATAAGCTCCTGGCGAGTCGACGCAACGAAATGTGCCGAGGCCGTCAGCACAAGCATCAAGGCCAATGCGTAGCGGGCATCAGTCGGCCAATCTGCGAAGGCGGGGACCGCCAGGCCGAGGAGCCGCAAGGTCAACAGGGACGCAACAAGAACGATGAGGGGTGCCATAAGAACTCCGTCTACTTTCTGAAGATCTAGTCAGCCGATTTCACGTATCCGCGACCGATCGGGTGACGAGTCGGGCGACGACACTGCAATGACCTGCTTGACTGCCGGTCGGAAGGCTTCAAACCAGTAGGCCCAGACCGAGCGAAATGACGCCCAGTGCTAACGCGATGGCGCCGGCGTAGACCAGGATGATCAGCTGGTTCGGCCGGTTTCGGTCTCGTCCGGTGGCGGAGAGAAAGAAGCCGGCCGGCATCAGGATCGCCGCTGCCCAGATGCCATTGCTGAGCAGCGCGGCCATGCCGCTCAGACTGGCGGCGCCAGCCAGGAGCTGAGCCACCAGCGACAAGATCACCAGCACACCCGCGTGCGCATGGCCAGCACGGAAGAAGGCTCTTTGAAACTCGGTGGCGGGCCGCTGCCCGCGCATCACACGCAGCATGAACCAGCCGCCGGACTCGACGGCGACGAGAGTCAGCAGGAGCAATCCGGCAGTGCTCCGAGCTTCAGGGGTTAGCAGGAGCGGCACGATAGGGGACCTCCTCAATCTTTCCACTGACAAGATACGCCCGCGGCGAGAACTTGTCAATGGCAAGATTAAGCCGGTAGGCTGTTGGTGTGCCCGATCCCGCACGCGCCTACCACCACGGCGACCTGCGGCGTGCGCTGATCCACAGCGCACTCCACGTCATCGAACGCGATGGACTCGCGAACCTGAGTCTCCGCGATCTCGCCCGCCAGCTTGGCGTCTCCCACGCTGCGCCAGTCCACCACTTCGGCGACAAGGCTGGCCTCCTGACGGCCATTGCCGCCGACGGATTCCTCATGCTCGCCGAGGAACTGCGCCGCGCATATGCGGCTACTGGCAGTTTCCTCGAGGTGGGCGTTGCATATGTGCACTTCGCGGTGTGCCAGCGAGCCTATTTCGAGGTTATGTACCGACCCGAGCTCTACCACGCCGACGATGCAGCCTTGGAAGCCGCGCGCCAGCAGGCGCGCGCGGCGCTCTACGGGCCACTCGGTGACCGACCCGATGTGCCGCCGCCCGAGGCGGGCAACGCCGGGCTCGCGGCGTGGTCGCTCGTCCACGGATTGGCCACACTACTCCTGACGGGCAACTTGCCACCAGACGCGTCCCGCGACTCGGAATCGCTCACGCGCTCGGTCGCCGGCTATCTATTTCAGCAACCCGCTCAGCGGCGCGGTGCCCAACGCGGGCCGCGCCGGATTTGATGAAGCATGCTCTCCGGCTTGAACACCACCGAGTGTCGCAATCTGCGGCGACAGCGCCGCAGCGCCGCGGACGGCCACGTGAGGAGCAAGCCGATGCAATCGAGGCGCACGTCGTGGCCTGCCCTGTCCACTTGGCGCCGAATTCGCGCTACCTCGCCCACAAGCGTTCTGTTGCGGCGGGGGGCTGCGGTCCTTACCCCTCGCCGGCTGTGTCTGGACCGCGATGGCGAGCAGATCAATTTCCGAACTCCTGCCGCTTGAGGCGCTCGACAAGACGTCGAGCAAACAACAGCCCATCAAGCGCGCGTTGATCGCTGATGAGCATACGGTGTAACGCGCAACCCTCCAGTTGCACGCCCATGTCGTCGACCTGGCACTCGCAGTTGTGCGCGATGGTGCGCAGGAGGTCCATCCGTTCGCTCTGAGTGCCGTGCCATGCGGCGTCGATGGTCGTGTGGTGTGTCATGCACTGAATGTCCCGCAACTTCCGCATTTCGTCGTGGGACCTGAGTCTGATAGTTGCTTGCGGAGTAGCGACTGCACGTCTTACCCGGGGTAGATGCCAGATCAGCCTCGAGGCAGACGCGCCACAGGCGCTCCCGTCGTAGCTTCGTGCCATACGAAGGGAGATCTTCCAAATGGCCGTTGCCCAGCCAATCTCGATTCCCGACCGCCCGGTCGAGCAGCGCATCTCGATCCGCACCGCACGATTGGAGTATCTCGACGCGCTCAAAGTGGTGCTGACCGCTCTGGTCATTGCGCATCACGCGGGTCAGCCATACGGACCGACCGGCGGCCGCTGGCCCATCTTCGAGGCCGAGCGCGCGGCTGTTCTCGGTCCGTTCTTCTCAGTGAATGCTGCTTTCTTCATGGGCCTTTTCTTCATGATCTCGGCGTACTTCTTGCCGAGCTCGTTCGACCGCAAGGGCCCGTGGACCTTTCTGAAGGATCGCGTCCTCCGCCTGGGCATGCCGGTTGTCGTGATTGGACTGACAATCGGCGCGCTCTCGAAGTCCACGTTCGATCCGGCCCACACCTGGTTTATCGCGCACCTGCTTGTCTACGCGACGCTGTATGCCGTGTGGCGTGCGCTGCGAGCTCCGGGGCTGTACTTACCAGTGCCGGGTCACAGCGCAATTCTTGGCTATGCACTTCTGTTGGCGGGCGTGACCGCCATACTACGCACGGCCGGCTTTCCAGTCGATCGCTGGGTGACGCTGCTGGGTGTCATTCCGGTCGAGGTTGCGCACCTTCCACAGTACGCATCGCTGTTTGTCATTGGCCTGCTGGCAGCGCGCGGTCGCTGGCTTTCGGAACTGCCGACGCGAACAGGCATGGTCTGGCTGGTGGTCGGTCTGGCGTTGAGCCTTGCCCGCTTCGTGTACACCGCCACACCCGGCGGTGCCCCGCAGCCAATGCTCTGGTGCATCTGGGAGTCGTTCATTTGCGTCGGCCTGTGTGTTGGACTGCCAGTGCTGTTTCGCGAGCACTCAATGCTCCCAGGAAGCGTGCTGCGGGCGGTGGCGCCGAACGCGTTCGGTGCGTACGTGGTTCACGTGATGCCCGTCGTTGTCGGCCTCCAGTTCGCGCTTTCTCAGGTCAGCCTCGATCCGTTCACGAAGTTTGTGCTGGTGACGCTCACGGGCGTGGCGCTCAGCTTTCTGCTCTCGGCTGGCCTGCGGCGCCTGCCCGCAATTCGCGCGGTCCTGTAGGCCGCGGTGGCTTACGCTGTGCCTGTGCGCATCCTGCGCGGCATACCCCAGCGGCTGCGCGTTCGAATCGCGGTAGCCGCCGCCGTCGTCGCTGTGATCGCGCTAACCCTGGCGCTCAACAACTGCTGGTGCGACCAGCAGCGCTGGGTCACTCGCGTGGCTCTGCTGAGCCTGGTCGGAATCAGCTTCGCTGTCGAGCTGCTGTGGCGTCGCTTGCCGCGCTGGGCGTTCGCGCTCAGCGTCGCGGCGCCGGTCGGCTGGCTCATCGTCACCAACAATGGCTCGGTCGCTGGCTTGCTCTTGCTGTTCATGGTGGGATGGATCGTCTACACCGGCACGCTTCACGACGGTCTGCTGGCGGCTGGCCTCGCAGTCGTCGCGGTTCTGGGGTACGTGCACTTCGATTCGCCCGATCGGTGGCTGCCATGGATTGGCGGCATCGCGGCAACGTGGCTGATGATGCGCCTCGTCGTGGCCCAGCAGGGTCTGGTTCAGCAACTGCGCGCAGCCCAGGCTGACCTGGAGCGCAACGCGGTCGCGGCTGAACGCCGCCGCATCGCAGGCGAAATCCACGACGTCGCCGCGCACGCGCTGGCGCTCACGGTCCTGCATTTGACGGGCGTGCGGATGCGGGTACAGCGTGAGGGCGGTGATCCAGCGCTGGTGGAGTCGCTCGCGGAGGCGGAACGCCTGGGACGTCAGAGCCTGGACGACGTGCGGCGGACCGTTGGGCTGCTGCACGACGAGACGTCTGGTATTGCTCCTCCGCAACCTGGTGCCTCCGACATTGCACCGCTTGTAGAAGAGTATCGAGCGCGTGGACTGGACGTCGCACTGGAGCTGCACGGCGAACCTCCGACCGTTGCGCCCGCCACAGGTCTTGCGCTGTACCGCATTGTCCAGGAGTCGCTGGCAAACGCGGTCAAGCACGCGCCCGGCGCCAGCGTGTGCGTCCAGCTCGAGCTGGAGGACAGCGTGAAGCTGACCATCCGCAACGCGGTCACGACTGGCACGCGCTCGAACTCCCGCACCGGCCACGGTTTGTGCGGCATGCGCGAGCGAGCGGAGCTGCTGGGCGGCTGGCTCCGGGCTGGGCCAGACGGCGAAGGTTGGCTAGTGGAGTGCTTCATTCCGGGTGACGCACGCGGGTGATCCGGTTGCTGCTGGTGGACGATCAGCCGCTCGCGCGGAGAGGGCTGCGCGCGATCCTGTGTGAGGAGGAGGGTTTCCTTGTCGTCGGCGAGTGCGCGGACGGTGACGAAGTGCTGGACGCGGTGCGCCGTCAACGTCCGGAGGTCATCGTCATGGATGTGCGCATGCCGCGGATGAACGGCGCCGCTGCAACCCGCCACTTGCGAGAGCAAGTTCACGAGCCGCCGCCGGTGCTCATCCTGACGACGTTCCAGGACGACGAGGTATTGTCATCGGCGCTGCGCGCGGGCGCCGCCGGGTTCCTCCTCAAAGACGCGCCCGGCGAGGAGATCCTGCGCGCCGTTCGGACGCTCGCCGGGGGTGGCGCCTACCTGGATCCGGCGGTCACCGGTCGCGTGCTCGCGACGTACCGTGAATCGACTCCAGCTCGACCTGAACCGACCCTACCGGACCTCACGCAACGTGAGCTCGAGGTGTTGCGGCTCGTCGGGCGAGGTCTGTCGAATGACGAGATCGCCGAGCAGCTCGTGATCGGCGAAGGCACGGTCAAGACGCACATCGGGCGTATCTTCGACAAGTTGGGCGTGCGCGATCGGTCTGCCGCGATCGTCTTCGCGTTCGACCACGGTGTTGTGCATGCGGAGTCGTGATGTTCACTTCGTCCGCGGCACCTTCCTGGCCCGGCAGGACGCCACACGCAGCGGCTCGCCCGGCATCCTCGCATAGACCGGCGGCCAGCCGGCGTCGGGTAAATCGGCTCGCCCGAGAGACGTCGGCCAGTTTTGTCGCCTTCGACATCCTCGCCCGAGGCGAGGAGAACTATACGCAGCGGCCGTTCGCCGAGTGCCGTGCGCCGCTCGTCGAGACCTGGCAACTGCGCAACCGCCGCTCCATCTCACGCCGACGACTACGGATCGCGCCTTGGCGGGGCAGTGGTTCGAACAGTTCGAGGGCGCGGGTCTGGACGGCCTCATCGCCAAGCCGCTTGACGGCACCCACGAACCCGACAAGCGCGTCATGTGCAAGATCAAGCACGCGGACGGCGGACTGTGTCGTCGCGGGCTGTCGCGTGCAGGTCAAGGACACTGAAGGCATCGGCTCGTTGCTGCTGGGCTTGTACACCGACGACGGCGTGCTGCAATCGGTCGGCGTCGTCGGGGCGTGGGCTGCATGACTGAGAAACACCGGCAACTATGACCCGGAAGCGGTACTACCGATCGCGACCGCCACGGAGACCGAGCTCGCGACCCGGGTGCAATTGCAGATTGGCGGACACCCTACCCGAGTGCGTCGCACAGGGGTGTGCTCTGGTTTGGGCAGGCGACGAGGCCGATCCAGCCGCGCTTGGCGAGCAGCGCGCTGCCGCTGGTTACTTCGAGCTGGCCATGAGCTCGTAACGCGAGACTGGCGATGTTTCGGAGTCCGCGCAATCTGCTCACCCGCCATGACGGTTTTGAGCTTGTCGAGCGACGCCCGGATCAGTCGCGACAAGTCGCGCGGCCTGGTCCCATTCACCCAGCGATCGAATGCGACTCTGAAGACGGCGACCCCTGCTTCAGCGGTCAGGCTCGCGGCGGGCTCTCTGACGCCGCGGCGCAGCAACGCATCGGCCACAGCCGAGGCGAGCGATGCCATCTTGATGAGCTCGCGCTCTTGAAGCTCCGTGTCGGCAGCAATGACCGTCTGACGGCGTCGCCCGTACTCCCAGCCCCGGCGCTGGTGGAGAACGATGCCGGCAGTGTCAAGTCCGGCCGCGATCGCGTCGATCGGCGCCGCCAGAGGGTTTGCCTTGCCTCGTGCCTCGTGCAACATGTATGGCTGCATACACGGTGAGAAGGCATCCTGACCCGGTTCTAAAGAAGCAGATCGATCCGAGGTGAGCCGACGGTGGCTATGTTCCCGACGATGGTTTGCGTAGACGTAGGGCTGAGTCGGCGACAACCTGGCTCAGCCCGGCGTCGGGCTCGCGGAGCCGACCGGCGCGTGAACAGGGGCCGATTCTGGTCCCGCAAGCTCGGCGACCGAGCGCGCCAGCTCTTCGATATCAAACGGTTTGCGAATGTGTCCGCGAATACCGCAGGAGGCATCTGGCAGCTCGGGATTTCGAGCAGCGGAGACGACTACGATCGGTATCGTCGCACCACCCGCGACCGCGCGACAGCGATTGGCGAGCTCCCACCCGTCCAGGCGCGGGAGCATCAGGTCCAGGACGATCACGTCCGGCCGGACCTCGCGTACGTGTTGGAGCGCCTCGATGCCATCCTGTGCGGTTACGACCTCGTACCCGCGGTCGACAAGGTCGTCGGCAATCATCCACTGGATCCACGGGTCATCGTCGACAACCAGGACGCAGGTCAAGGCGGTACCTCACGGTTATGACTCACCGGTCGCGCTCCGCAGGCGGGCTACTGATCCACACTATCGCCGTTCGCCGGCTCGCGCAATAGCCGAGCCGCGCCGACATCACGAGGCCTTGTGTTCACGTGTAGCGCCGTTGATGTGTTCGGCCGGAAGCGTCGCGCGACTGACCTGGCTGGCGGGTCGGATAGGAAGCCTGGGCTCGTGCTCCACCGGTACCTGAGACGTGCGGTCGGTTTCACCGGCCTACCGCGCGCTCAGCTCGCCCTGGCGCGGCAGGTGTACTCGGCGCTGGGCGACCTCTTACGCGCTTCGGATCGGAATCCGACGGGTGTCGGCGCGCTCGAGGAGGAGCTCGCGCAGCTCGTCGGCCGCCACCTTGAGGCCGCCGACGAATGGCCGCCAGAGATCCTCGCCGCGGAAGAGCCGGGCCCGAGTTAGCTCCGTCTGAAGCGGGGGCATCCCGCTCACGGACGAGAAGCTCATGAGCGGTCGCCGCTCCTGGTGGACTGGCGTGTCGCTGAGCACGATGAATCTGCGCCACTCTCGTGGGGTTTCAGCATGTACCTTCAGGTTCAGGCCACATCACTGTAGAGCGCGACGCGCCGAGCAGAGCTCTGGCCTCGCGGCTGTAGTCGGTGTCGTTGTCGGTTGGAAGGTGCTCATACACCTTTTGCAGCAGCTTCGGACCCGCTTCGCCATGGCTCGACGCGGTACGCGCAAGTCCGAGCGCGGAGCGAACAGCAAGAGCCCATGACCCATGCTGCCGAGCGGTACGAGCAGGTCGATGGCACGGGAGAAGTGCTCAACCGCTCGCTGGTTGGCGGAGAGCCTCATCGCATGGAGTCCGGCGCGACGCAGCGCCTCGATCGCACGCTGAACCAGGGCGACGGTCTCTTCAGGCTGGCTCTGTCCGTACTCCAACGCAGCGGTGTAGTGGTGGGCCAGGAGCTCGGCGTGGTCCTCGGGCCGGCCCAACGCGTCGATCCATTCGGCCGCGCGGCGGTGGCGTTCGGCGCGGCTGGCGCGCGGGATCTCACCATATGCGACCTCCTGCAGCAGCTCGTGGGCGAAGGAGTACTCGACGTCGGCTGGCCACCGACGAGCGGCGGCCCCGCTGGACGAACTGCCTGCGCGCCAGACCATGCAGAAGCTCGCCGGCATCAGGCCGGGAAAGGCCGCCAATCGCCTCGAGTGCACCGAGCCAGAACACCTTGCCAATAACCGCCGCGTCCTGCAGGAGCCGCTTCTCGATGTCGGTGAGCAAATCCAGTCGCGCGGCGATGATGCCGTGAATGGTCTCCGGTACCTTCGCGAGTTGGCCGTGTTCGAGCAGGATTCGACAGAACTGCTCGGCGTACAGCGGGTTGCCCCCGACGCGGGCCAGCAGCGCATCGTCCGCCACCGGACGAAGCACCGGCCGCTCCAGGAGTGCAGCCACAAGTCGCGCGGTGTCGGTCTGCGTCAAAGGAGCAAGCGATATCGTCAGGGCGTTGACTTTGCCACCCGCAAAACTGGGCCGCCGATCGAGCAGCCGAGGCCGGACGCTCAGGTGCGTCAGCCAGTGTGTAGGTCAGTGTGTCAGCTGCGCGTAGAACGGCCCCGTCCCCGGGCGCACACTCAGCGCATTACCCCGCAAACAGGGGGACGCCCTAAATGACCGGCACTACAGCGTTTGGCTTAGCGCACGGCGAGTGCGTGCGCATCGCGTGCATATTGCACCTCGTTCGGGCCGACTCGCGGCTCCACGCTGGCGAGCGATGAAACAGGAGGTTTTCCGGATGAACCGATTCAGCTCACTCGGTGGCTGGTCGCAGATGCTGCGAAGGTTCGCACCCACGGCTGTGTTTGCGGCTGCTGTGGGCGGATTGGCCTTCGGGTCCGGGCTTGTGTTCGATCGATTGATACCTGTCTCACCGGCGGCAGTGGCGAGCAGCGTCACGAGTTCACCGCCGAACAATCTGGAGCTGGCGCTGCGCTTCACGGCCGCGCTGAACGCACACGATGTGGACGCGCTCGTGGAGCTGTTCACCGACGACGACGAGGACAACGGTGCGACCGTGCACGCGGACCGATACGCCTGGAACAAGTTCGAGATCCGCGCGTGGGCTCAGCGGCAGGTCCGCGCAAACACTCACATGGATGCACGCGATCATCGAGTCACCCAGAATGGCGCGACGTGGAACGCGGAGGTATACCGCGAAGACTGGCGGCAGCTGGGCGTCGACTCGCTGAGGGTGCTGAACTCGATCTGGGTGCACGATGGCAAGCTGGTCGACTTCACGTCCAAACCGTTGGACCAGCACGACGCCGAGCAGCTCGGTCGCCTGTGGCAGCCGGGCGCGAGTCCTTGATCGCCGCCCGATCCGCGCCTGGGCCGAGGCGCACAATGTGGAACTGGTCGCCTCCCGACGTCCGCGAGCTACCTGAACCGCATCCGAATCGGTCAGCGGACGTTGCGCTTCGTGACGGTGGTGGCGGGGGCGCCGTCCCTCGTCTCACTGAGAGCACACCGGAGCGCAGTGAAGAAGCTCGGCAGCCGCAACTGTCCACCGAACTTCTGCACGCCTGGCCCCAAGAATCTGGCTAGTGTTGACTGGTCAGCGCATTGGCCGGAGCCTGGATTGGATGTGGCGAGTCGATTCGCGCCGCGATATCGGCGACGACTCTTTCGGCATCGGGCCCAGCGCCAGGAATGAATGACGAGCCTCGTGAGGTGAGCCATGGCAGGCCGACAAAGTACAGGCCAGGCTCAGGCGTGATGCCACCCTTGTGCACTGGGAAGCCCTGTTCGTCGAACTCCGCGTCGAAGATCCAGCCGAAGTCCATGCGGTAGCCGGTCGCCCACACAATTGAGGTCACACCTGCTGCTTCCAGATCCAACTCTCGAAGTGGTTCACACGTGTCTGCGATCGGGGAGTCACCAGGTTCCACCGGCAGATCGAGCGCGTTGGCTTCGATGTAGGCGTCGATGCGCGCCTTGATCAGCGCGACAAACGCATCACCAGCGGCAAGCGTTGCCCCGAGGTCGTCGGCGAAGCACAACTGGTTGCGGTTCGCACCGGTGAGTCGAGCGGTGATGACGATGCCCTCGTCGCGCAGCGTCCGCGGCGTCATGTCCTCGCCGGTGTCGCTGCCCGTCAGCATGGGCAAACACTTCAGTCGTGCAGCGGGATCGTCCAAGGACTGAACGGGCTGCGTGCTAAACCCAGTTGCATCGTTCCACTGGGTAATGTCCCGTCCACGGTAGCGTCGCGGCAGCCAGGTGCAGCGCCCCAGCGCCAGGTACACCGTGCGTCCCGCCCGCGACAGGTCCGCCGCGATCTGCCCGCCCGACGAGCCACCGCCCACCACCACCACGGCGCCTTCGGGCAATTGCTCGGGATTGCGATATCCATCTGCATGCAATTGGGACACAGACGGCTCGATCTCAGTGGCAAGGTGGGGAGTATGCGGGCGTTGATACGCGCCAGTCGCCACCACGACATTCGCCGCCCGAATTATCTCACCGTCAGCGGTCAGGATTTCCCAATCGCCGCTCAGGCCGCGACGCAGCTCAGTCACCGCGACGCCCTCTCGCACCGGCGCGGCGGATGATCGGGCGTAGTCCTCAAAGAACTCGACCACCTCGTCCTTCCACATGAAGCCATCGGGCTCGGTACCCGCGTAGCCGAAGCCGGGCAGCTGGCACATTCGGTTGGTGATTAGCAGGCGGAAGGAGTCCCAGCGGCGGCTGCGCCACGTCTCGCCGACGCGACCACGCTCCAGGACGATGTGCTCGAGACCGTGCTGCTTGAGGTGCCAGCTGGCAGCGAGCCCGGCCTGCCCGGCGCCAATCACGATGGTTTGATACTGCTCGTTCACGGCCTCGCCTGCGCCGGCGCGGCGTGGGTGCCGCGATCGACAGCCGCCGTCCGCTGCTGGACGATCGTCGTGTAGAGATAGGTGCCGATGACGGCTGCGCCGACGATGAGCGTCAAATGGAATGTCCAGTCGATGAGCACCAGGCCCTCAAGCGTGGTGTTGGCGCGGTGCATATTGGAGTGTGGCCACCAACTCACCAGCGCCCACGCCGCGCTAACGTAGGCCGCCACGGACAGACGGTCTGCCTGGTGGCGCACCAGCGCACGCCCCGCGCTGATGAGAAACGCGACGCCTGCGCCAAATGCGAGCGCCTCGAATATGGCTGGCACCATCAGCAACGGCAACAGCCCCGGTGGCGGAGCCGGCGTGCCTGGCGGGTCAGGCCATATGACGCGTGACAGGACGAAGCCCGGGACCGCCAGTCCGACCGTTAGTGCAACGATGAATCGCTTGCTCATGCCTGTCCTCCTGAAGTGGATGCGTCTGAACGTAGCGCCGAGCAGGAGGTATGAACGTCAGAAGGACTACGTAGCGCGCTACGTAATTTTGGCCCGTGGTTCCTGGACTACCCAGGCGGTGAGCTGCGAGCGTGTGTGAAAGTCGAGCTTCCCCATGATGCGGTCTACATGCGTCTCGACCGTCCGGACTGACAGGACCAGGCGAGCCGCAATCTCCCGGTTCGTCAATCCTTTGGCGACCAGGCGAACGACCTCCGACTCTCGACGGGTCAGCTTTTCGAACTCGCCGCTCAGCAGGCGCGGTCGTCCTCCACTCTCGGCCGCCTCGCTGCTGCTGCCGTGCAAGCGGCGCGTGACGGCCTCACATGCCGCAAGGTCCGGCACAATCCCGAGCCGCTCAAACGTGGCCTGCGCCGCCTGGAGTTCGACGAGCGCGCCAGCCCGATCCCCCGAGCCGGCCAGGGCACGCCCCAGGTCCAGTCGCACCTGTGCGCTAAGCAGCGGGCGGTCGCGATGCATCAACAGCATCAGCGCGGTCTCGAGATCCTCGATCGCCGTCGTGTACTCCAGTTTGTAGATGGCGATGCGACCCGACGCCAGGCGTGCCATCGCCCTGATCTCATTGCTACTGCACTCCTCCTCGAGAGCCAGCAGCTGGCGGCCAGCGGCACTTGCGGCGCCGACGTCGTCGCAGTGCAGGTACAGCTCAACCAGCAGTGCGAGGGCCGGTGCCAGGCGCATACAGTCGCTACCGAGACCGCGTGTGTACGTCTTCAACACGGCCGCGGCTCGAGCATGCTCGCCGTTCGCCGCGTACAGACGTGCGAGCGCCTGCGACGCTTCGAATTCATCCTCATAGCCGCGGAGCAGCTCTGCCGCTTCCCGGAAGCGACCCTGGTGAATCCACAGTTCTGCGAGCCTGGCTCTGGAAGCGGCCACGTGATAACGGGTGGTTAGGTGGGCACCGATCGCCTCCTTGAGCCGGGCCTCGGCGTTGGCGAATCGTCCTCGCATCACCTCCATCGCACCGAAGGCGAGATGGCAATGCGTCACCAGGATCCCCATTTCGCGCAGCGCGGGAGTGTGCTCGATCGTCTGCCCCCAATGCTCGGCTCGCCCATAATCGCTGCTGCGTTCGCAGGCGGTAAGCAGCGCGCACAGCGTGACGCCTCTCATCTGTTCATCGGGAATCTCGCCAGCCACGATGCCGACCATCACCTCGTCGAGCAACACGAATCCCTCATCAACGCTGCCCGAAGAAACCAGAGCCAGACCTTTGTCGGCAGTCGCACGCAGTTCGAGCGCGCGATCGTCGAACTCTCGTGCGACGGTGAGAGCCAAATCGGCTAGCTCGCGTAGCTTGTCTGCGCTTTGGATGTCACACCCAACATACGCAAGGGCGTGGTAGCCGCGTTCGGGACATGGCCCCACCTCCTCCAGGTGCTGCCAACCACGTCGCAGCCACGCGTCGCCACCAGCCCGATCGCCGAACATCATGCGCAGCGCAGCAATCTGTGTGGTGCATCGAATGGCACGAATGCGATCGCCAGCATCCACGAAGGCGCGGTAGGCACGCTCGGTCGCTTGCAACGCCTCCGAGAAGGCGCCCGTGTACTTCAACGCTTGAGACCACGCGACCAGGAGTGATCCCGACGGCGGGGAAGCACCTTCCACGAGCCTGGCATACACGACACCTGCCGTCTGCCAGTCGCCGTGCGCGCCAGCGGCTTCTGCTTCAGCCAGCAGCCTTTCCTTGTCCACGGGGTTAGCGTGACTCGAGCGCAGCCACTGCTCTTTCCAACGCGGCCTCATCCGGTTGCGCATAGATGCGGATCGTATCGAGTCGGCTGTGGCCCAGCAGCGCGGCAACGGTCGGAAGATCCACAGTTTCGACCAGGCGGCGAGCAGCGTCTTGCCGGAACCGATGCGGGTGAACATGCGCGACATCGGCGCGACGACCGAGCACAGCCAGGAGGTTTCGAATGCCGCGATCCGTGTAAGGCCCGCGCTTGCCGCGGAAAACGGGCCCTTCAGCGATCGACGGCCGAATCGCTCGGAACGCCTCACGTACGGTTGCGTTCAGCGGAACCATGCGAGCCTTATCGCCCTTACCTCGTTTTATGAAGGCTTTTCCAGAGCGAGGCTGCAGCACCAAGTCGGACCACGTCAGGCTGACCAGTTCGTCGACGCGCAGGCCCGTGTTCAACAGCGTGGTGACAATCGCATCCGCCATGGCTCCAGCCCGCTCGGCTTCGCGGCGGAGCCGTTGACGCTCAACAGGACTGAAGCCCCTCGGCGCCAGCGGTTGATTGGCGATCGGCTTGATTTTGGCCGTGGGGTTTGTCTTGGCGAAACCGGCGTACTGAGCCCAGCCATAGAAACGCTGCAGCGCCGCCAGTGCGGCGTTCACCGATGCCGCCTTCTGCCGGTCAGCGAGTCGGCCCCCGGTACTCGCGCAGGTCGTGGCTGGTCGCGTCGATGAGCTGGACCCGGTATTGGTCCAACAGCCAGGCCGCGAATCTGCCAAGGTGGCTCAGGACAGGCGATCTGTTCGGGCGGAGACTTGCTCCTGCGCCAGGAAGGTCAGAAACGCTGTCAGACTCAACGGCGTCGCGGTAGAAGTGCGGCGCGCGATTCACCAGACCAACAGACTCGAGCGCTGACTGACCTAACCGACGCTGTACGGTTCGCAGACTGACCCTCCAGCGCTCGGTTAGCTCATGCTCGCTAATGAACGCCGTAACGTTGCGCTAACCGACGTCGTCCTACTGGTCACTTTGGCATCACTCTTAGCTGCTGCACTACCGTCGGGTGCAGCTCACGATTTCATTCGCCTCTACTACACGTACTCGAACCTACACCGAACGCGTTGCGACTCGGTGGTGGGGCGCGGCCGGCGCCTGGGATGGTTTGTCGGTAGCGGCCGCGCGCTGGCCCGCCGACGCGCTGATGACGTCGTCCGGGACGCGCTTCTCCACGGATTGGCCGCTGCTGGTGGAGTTCGCAGCCAGACAGCGTCTCCCGGCGATCTACTACACCAGGGAGTTCGCCACTTGGCGGCCTAATGACGAACGGGCCCTTGTCGTCGACATGCTTCGACGGAGCGCGACGCATGTGGACAAGGTGCTCAGGGGTGCAAGCCCGGTCGATTTGCCGGTCGAGCAGCCCAAAGCGCATCGAGTTCCTCGTTAACCTGCAGGCCGCCCAACGCCTCGGCCTGGCCATCCGGCCCGACGTGGCGGCCCAGGTCACGGAGTGGCTCTCGTGATCAGGGGACTCGGGGTGGCCTACTCGGGTATGACGAGCAGAGCAGGAACATAGCGAGCGGCAATCGCGCTTGCTTCCTTTCCGAGCACTTCGGCAATCTCGGCACGCGACTTCCTTTCGGCCTGTCGGACTTCGTCCACCCATGCCCGCCCGACTCTGACCGTCCAGTCCGATGGCGCGTCGTTTCGCACGCTCGGAATGTTGGAAACGGATTGGAAACATCGCGCACGCAGCGGCAACCGCCGCCAGGGAAATGACTCCCTACCCCGGCTTCAGCCGGTGCGACCCCTGGTTTGCGGGATGTACGGCCGAACTACGCGTTCGACGACGAGGAGTGCCATGAAGCGGAATTCCGGCAGGCGCACGCGGTAGCCGCCGCGGAATCGATCAACAGTGAGCTTTCGTCCAGTGACGGCGTCGAAGGCGCGCAACCTCGGAAACGGGAGCCAATCCCAGGTCTCCGGCAGCCCGTGGCCCTTGCGCCAACTCGCCTCGACGCCGCTAACCGATGGTGCCGGGTCATTAACGACATTCGGCACGTTCCTTCTATTCGTGATCTGCACCCAGCGGAAGTCGTTCGTGACCGCGACGACCAGGCGTCCGCCGCTGAGGTAGGCGACGGAATAGCAGCCGTCGGGCTTGCCAGGAACGTAGAGCGGCGGCGCTGCAAGCCGCTGTTGCAGTGCACGGCGAAATCCGGCGAACGCCGCGTCGCGCGTTCCAGGATCGGCCCAGCCCCACGCGGGATCGTTCTTGAGCACGATCCCGCCGCGAGTCCTGAACGCGGTCACGGCTTGCTGCTGCGCCGGCGTCAGGTCCTCGGTCGGCAGGACGAGCACGCGGTAGCCCGCAAGCGCACCGCGCTCGAGCTGGTAGTCGTTGACGATGCCGACGGGAAAGCCGTCTTCGGACAGAGCTTGGAAGGCGCCGACGAGCGGCCATAGCACCTGCTCCCACGCCTCGCGGTATCTGTCGTCGTGGTCGTTGCGCGCACGCTCGGGGAAATGCACCGCAGCCCAGCGCACCGGTTGCGCATCGGCGAGGTACGGGGACGTGCGGCGGCCGAGATCGAACGCCGCCTCGAGCGCGTCCAACGGCGTCTTGCCGTCGCGCGGCGGGTTGTTCCCGAGGATGCTCGGCTCGTCCACGTCCATGTTCGCGATACAGCCGAACGTGAGGAGGCTGCCGGCGGCGCCAAGCGCGTGACGCTTGTCCGGGACACCACTCACCCAGATCTGCGGCGGCCGCGCGTCGGCCGCGTCGCGCAACACCGTCCATCCGATCGCCTGTCGCACGTGGTCGGCGGGCGCGAGCGACAGGTCGTCGTCGAACACATGCTTGTTCAGGTTCGGGTTGAGCGCGAGCCGGTACTCGTTCTTCGACGAGTCCGCGATGCGCGCGAGCCGCGTCGTCATCTCGCGGTCGGTGAGAGCAGGGATCGTCGTCGTGCTGACGATGAAGACGATGTCCGGATGCTTTGTCTTCACTGCGTCGAGCCAGTGCGCGAACGTGTCCTCGATTCTCCGCGCCTTGAAGTCGATGTACCGGCGATACCGCTCGTCGGCATCGTCGATCGCTGGCGGCGGCGGCTCGTTCATTTCGTCGCGCCAAGCGACCTCCAGGGCCGAGGCCCAGGTGCCGCTCGGCGGCAGGTGCCGCTCGTCGAACATCAAACCGTCGACGCCGAGGTCCGCGAGCTTCTGCAGGCGCTCGAGCACCGTCTCGCCATACGGGCCGGTGATGTCGAGGTAATAACCGCGCTCGTTGTCGATCCACATCCCGTTCGGCTGCTTGCACACGAGCGCTTCGTCGTCGTTCTGACTCTTTTCCGTCTGGTGCCAGTAGTAGCCGACGACATGGAGACCTTCGGCGTGCGCCTCGTCGATCAGCGCCTGCCACACCTCGCGCGGCCACGGATCCTCTTCCGACGTCTTGACGTGACGTGTGAACGCGCCGGCGCCCAACGCCTTGAAGCCCGCGGCGGCGTGCGCGAACTCGTCGGTTCCGTACCAGCCGCTGAAGGACAGGCGCGTGTGCCCCTTCACGCGGTTTGCCTTGAACCAATCGGGCAGCGTCCGCGGCGTCATCGAGCCGCGCGACCGGGCTGCTGAACGACGAGTCGGAGTCTCCACGCCGCCCCCCACGCGCATCCCAAGCCTAACCGGCTGATCACTCAAGGTGCAACGGTTCGCCGAAAATGACTACGTGGTTTGCGCACTGCCAAGTTCCGCCCCGAAACCGAGCGTGAGCACGTCCGCCTGATCGCTCGTCGGCACGCGGGCTGAAGGACGTCTCGGGCGAGCTGGGAGTGCCCGTGCTGGCGCTGGTGCAGCTGAATCGCAACCGGGCGACCCGCCCTGACAAGCGACCCCAGTTGACCGACCTGCGTGAGTCCGGCGACCTGGAGAACACGGCCGATTCGGTGCTGGGGTTGTACCGCGATTAGATGGACCACCCGGGCAGCGACGACAACAAGAGGTTAGCCGAGCTGAGTGTGCTCAAGAAGCGCCAGCTGGGGGAAGAAGTTGGGACGATGCGGAGGCTGGTGTGGGTCGGCGAGAGCTACAAGGACTTTGCATCCCACCCCTGATGACGGGATCCAGCTGGTGCTCGTGACAGGGAGGTTTGCCGAGCTGCCCACAACGGATGACCGACGTGACGGATAGCGTACGGCTTCGAGCGTGGCAGCATGCCGCGGTGGTGCGTTGTCTGGACAGCCAGTCGGCCGATTTTCTGGCTGTGGCGACGCCCGGGGCCGGAAAGACCGCCCTTCGCGCTTGTGGCGGCGCGGATGGTGCTCGCGGAGCAGCCGACGCGCGTGGTCGTCGTCACGCCGACTGCGCATCTGAAAACATAGTGGGCACAAGCCGCTGCGCGGCTGCACTTGCATCTCGACCCCGCCTGGTCAATAGGCAACGGCACGTTGGCGGCCGACATGCACGGCGTGGTGATCACCTATCAACAGGTGGCGCTCAACCCGGCGGCCGTTCGGCAGCTCGCGCGCGGCGCATTCGTCGTCCTGGACGAGGTCCACCATGGTGGCGAGGATCGCGCCCCAGGGCGCGGCCCTTCAGGAGGCCATGGGCGTGGCAGCGCGGCGACTGAGCCTGTCGGACACGCCCTTTCGGAGCGACACGCGGGCGATTCCGTTCGTCCGCTACCAGGGTGACGAGGCAATCCCCGACTTCGAATACCGGTATGGAGATGCTCTACGTGACGGCGGGGTGGTGCGGCCGGCCTACTTCCCGGCGGTCGGCGGCGTGATGGAGTGGAGCGCGTCGGATGGCGTGGTTGGCGCGGCGTCATTCGACGATGCGCTGAGCACAGAGCTCGCCAATCAACGGTTGCGTACAGCATTGTCGCTTGACGGCGACTGGCTGGCAGGTGTGCTGAGCGACGCCGTCTATCGACTCAGGGAGTTGCGTAACATGGCCGCAGAACCAGCAGCGAGGGTGGCACAGGCATGAACGAGGATGACACCACTTCGGCCCAGATCGCGCAGCTCCAGCAACAGCAGGCATTGTTGACGCGGGCGCTCCGAGCAGCGGTGGAGGGCCGCTGGCGGGGTGAGGACTCCGTCGAGGCGTACCTGTATGCGCTGGACCCGTCATTGCAGTGCCAGGTCCAACCGGACCCGCCGAGCTACGCATGAGCACTGCCGACGCGCTCAGTCAGCTCGAGGACCAGCAGGGTCTGTTGACCGCGGCGCTGCGGGCGATGCTCGAAGGTAAATGGTGCGGCGAAGGGTCCGCGGCGGCGTTCCTACAGGCCATCGATCCCACGTTGCCGGACCTCGAGTGCAGTCCATCGATTCTGACTTCGACCAGGCCCGCGGCGGCTGACCCGACGCTGTCCGCATACGAGCCCGAGACGCAGATGCCACGCCAGAGCACGAGCTGGACGTGCTCGGCGTGCAGTCTGAGCTGGCTGCTGCGTGCGCTGCAGATGGCGCCTGACATCGATGAGTCGCGGGCGGTGGCCATGATTGGCAGCCCCAACAACATCAATGCCACGTACGGGCTGATGGACGGCTCGGGCGCCCAGATCCGGCGGGTGCTGAGCGACCACGGGTTAACGTCGAGCCAGGGCTGGTTGAGCTTCGACCAGGCGTACACGATCTACGCGACGGCGCCTGGCTGCATGAGCGGGGCCACGTGGTACCACTGGGTGGCCGTCCGCGGCGTGTCGGGGGCCAACCTGAGCATTGCGAACTCCGCGCCGGGCTACAAGGGAGTCTTTTCTACGCTGTCGCGGGAACAGTTCAACGCGCTGGGGCCGTTTTCGTGCATCTGGATCACGAAGTGAAGCGCCTGCGCGCCGCCGACGCCCGCGAGACGCCTGTGGCCTAGTTATACCCGCCAGCCGACCTAGCTACACACAGGTCCAGCCACTGCCTGAAACGGATACGCGAAGCACGAGAAGGGCGGTGTCACGTGCTGAACGTGCTGAAGACCAGCGATCGGATTGCCTCGAGCGCCGCGCGGGGCGAAGCCTTTCACGGCTATCGAGTTCGGCTACATCACGGCATAAACGCTGACGCACGCGTATATGTCTCATCTTCTCGACTCCGCGCTGGCGCGCCAGGACCCGACTCGACATCACCGACGTGTACGTGTTCCACGGCAATCTCGGGACTGTTCTGGTCATGTGCCTCAACAACTCGGCGGCCAGCATCGACTCGCCCGGCCCGTTCCGTCCGAACGAACACTGTGACTTCCGCGTCGACGTGAACGGCGACGCCGTCGAGAACCACGCGTTCCAAGTGGTCTTCGGCGAGTCGGCAGCGAGTCGGCCTCAGCCCCTGGAGCTGCGCATGCTCAGTGGCGCCGACGCGCGAGATCACCACACGTCTGGGGACCTCATGGCCTGGTGCACCGTGGACAAGACCATCAGCGGCACCTACGGCCTTCGGCTGTGGCTCGGGATGGCGACGCAGCCTTTTTACGTTGACCCCACCGTCCTGGAAGCGGTCCGCCACGCGGTGCATACGGGAGCCTGGTCGATCTCCGAACTTCGGTCCTGCGTTGAAGAGCGTAAGCTGCACGGTCCTCGCGGCGCCCGCGACGCCGCCACCGAGGAGCCCGTTCGGGAAGCCGTCATGGGCGACCAACACGGTGTCGCCCACGTTCGCGCCGGTCACCTCGACGCTGCCCGTGCACTACGCGAGCGCCTCGAGACTTGCCGTGGGGCTGATTGGCGCTCGCGAACGCCTGACCTTGGCCCTGCGCTGCAATGGGCGTGGCGGGGGTAAGAACGAGCGCGGCGATAACGGCGAGCGCGGCATGTAGCCTCCTTATAGGGCGTAGCGCCAGTGCGGGGGCGGCGGTCAGAACGCGTCACCGGCGTCCAACGTTTCCCGCGCAGCCCGTTGCGTGTCGTCCCGGTCCGGGCAATCCCAGACACCGACGTTGCAGAAGCGGCAGTCGGCAGTGGCGGAAGAGTTTGTCGCGTGTGGGTATGGGTGAGGGCACGCCGCAGGGAGCGCCACAACCACTCGTTTCGGTTGGACTCCGGGTCATAGGCCAGCGTATGGACCAGCACGAGTTGACCACGCAGCTCCGTTAGCAATTGCCGCAACAGGAGCGAACCTTTGGCAGTGTGGATGCCCAGGTTGTCGAGCAGAACCATGGCGATCCGTCCGCGTGCCTGAGAGCGCTGCACAGCGCGGCGCAGCTGCGCGCACAACGGTGCAGCCCGACGGCCAAGCGCACGCTCCCAATCGAGCCAACCATCCCGCCCGTCGACCAGACCAAAGCCGTACT
>WNGF01004201.1_pt1 | contig 21451 bp, 22 predicted proteins | sample 5400641 | NCBI WGS metagenome assembly WNGF01 (sample SAMN13153371, study PRJNA577476) | soil metagenome | isolation source: 80 cm soil or saprolite under grassland replicate 2 | place: USA:California | collected 2016-06-15 | reverse complement strand
CGCGCAGCGCGCCGTAGGGAGACGGCGCCTCGCCGTCCGATTCGCCGTCCGATTCTTCTCTCCCTCGCCCCCGCGTGAGCGGGGGAGAGGTTCGGGGTGAGGCGGCCGTGCCCGCGCGCTTCAGGAACGCGCCGAACTCCTTCGCCGACCCGAGCAGGCCCGGGTTCACGAAGTCGAAGATCGACCAGAGATCCCCGGCACGGTTCTCGACCGGCGTGCCGGTGAGGGCGAGCCGCACGCGCGACCTGAGCGCCTTCACCGCGCGAGTCTGGCGCGCCGCGGGGTTCTTGATGGCCTGCGCCTCGTCGAGGACGACGAGCCCGAAGCTCGTCGCAGCCAGCCACGGGAGGCGGTGGACGGCGCCGTAGCTCACGACGACGAGGTCGTGCGCCGCGAGCGTCTCCGGCCCGAGCGCGGCCAGCTCCTCCCTCGGCGTCGCCGACGGGTGCGCGACGATGACCCGCAGGGACGGCGTGAACCGCTCCGCCTCGGCCTTCCAGTTCGCGAGGAGCGAGGCGGGGACGACGAGGAGATGAGGCCCCGGGATCGCGCCATGCCGCTTGAAGAGGAGCAGGAGGGCGAGGACCTGGACGGTCTTCCCGAGCCCCATGTCGTCGGCGAGGCAGCCGCCGAGGCCGAGCCGCGAGAGGAGCCAGAGCCAGCGGACGCCGTCGCGCTGGTACGGGCGGAGCGCCGTCCGGAGCGCCTCCCCCGGATCCGCCTGGGCCTCGAGCCCCGGGCCACGCGCGCCGCGCAGCTCGGCGAGCGTCTCCGCGAGCCACGCCCCGGCCTGGATGCCCGCCCACTCCCGGTCCGCCTCGGCCTCCGGCTTCGCGTCCGCCAGCTCGGCGCCCGCGACGAGCCGCATCGCCTCGATGAACGAGAGCCCCTCGCCCGCGCTCCGCTGCGCCTCCTTCCAGCGCCGGAGCACCTCGTCGAGCTTCTCCCGGTCCACCTCGACCCAGCGGCCCTTGAGGAGCACGAGCCCCTCGGACCCCTCGCGCAGCTTCCGGAGCTCGGCCTCGCTGATCTCCTCGTCCCCGAGGGTGAGGCGGACGGAGAAGTCGAGCATCGCGTCGAGGCCGAGCGCGGCGGGCTTGCGCTCTCCCACCGAGACGGTCACGCGCGGCCGCGGGGCGCGGCGGCCGCTCCACCAGCCGGGCACGCGGACGACGACGCCGCTCTCCTCGAGCGCGGGCACCTCGCGGAGGAAGCGGTGCGCCTCGGCCGGCATCCAGGCCTGCGGCTGGAAGAGCCGCCCCGAGTCGGCGAGCGCCTTCACGAGCGCGCTCCGCTCCGAAGCGCGGTGCACGGGCTGGAGGAGCGCGAGGAGCCGCCGGCGATCGGCGGCCGAGGACGCCTCGCGCACGGCGTCGCCGAGGGGCCGGTGCTGTGGCTTGCCGTTCGCGGCGAGGCCGGTCGTGTAGGTGGCGAGGAAGGCGAACGGGCGCTCGGGATCGCGCCGGTTCTCGGCGAGGTGGAGGTGGACCCGTCCGACGACGCTCCAGGCCGGGTCCTTCGCCCCGAGCCACTCCTGGACGGTGCCGGTCGACGCCGCGAGCTCCTCGCGCCACGCCCCGAGGACGCTCTCCCACAGGGATCGGAGGACGTCCGCCGTGAGGTACTCCGAGCCCGGCATCGGCGGCGCGGCGGCGACGAGCCGCTCGAGCTCGCCCTCGCGCGGCGCGGGATCGGCGGACTCGCGCCGCTCCTCGAGGTCCGGCAGCGCGCACAGCGCCGCGACGAACGCACGGCCGAAGTCCCGCCAGAAGGCAAAGGCAGGCGGCAGCGCGGTCCGAGCCTCGGCCGCGCCGAGGTGGAGGAGGCCAGCGGCGTGGCCGCGCTCGAAGGCTGCGCGGATCCTGCGCGACGCCGCCAGATCAGGGACGTGCTCGTGCAGCTCGGCCGGGAGAAAGCCGACATGGCCGGCGGGCGTGAGGGCGATGGTGAAGCGGTCGGTCACCGGGGCCGAACATCATAATCGAGCCCTCGGTCGGGTGCGGAGCAGTCGCGCACTGCGCACCTGGCTCGAAGCCTGCCGGCCGGACTCACTTCTTGATGATCGCGAATACGGAGACGGGCACGGTCCACTGAAGCATCGTTGGGGGGCAGGCATCTCAAGGGATCGAGAGCGTCGCCGTCCAATAATAGACGTCGACGGGCGCAGGCGGCTCGCCCGCGTTCCACACCATGCCTACCTCGTTCGCCGCCCGCGCGACGAGGCTGTAGGAGGGGCCGTCATGGGTCGCCGAAGGAATGCGCAGCGGAGCACTGAACGAGGCGCCGCCGTCCGACGAGAAGGCCAGGAGCGAGTCCGGGGACGGGTTCGAGGGATCGCCGAGCTCAAGCGCGACGTCGTACGAACGCTCCAGACGAGCGAAGGAGACGCTCCCTGCGGTGAGACAAGTTCGTGCGCGTTCGTGACACGGAGCGCCCCACCGCCGGCGTGTTGCCCGGCCTCCGGAAGACGATGCGCCGAGCGTAGCGCACCGATGGTGTGGAGCGCGAGCGGGTAACGAGCCGGAGCGCGCGAGGCTGCCCGTGAAACGCCCGATCGTCGCAGTACCGACGAGGGTCCCCGCCTGGCCGGCGGCGCCGGCGGGTCGGTTCCCTCACGCGCGGCGGTGAGCGACGCGTCCGGGCGGCTTCTCGTACCAGGGCAAGTCAGCGGCGGCGCTGGCCTCGAGCTCCGCGATGAGCTGCGCGCCGAGCAGCAGGATGACGAAGACGATCTCGAGATACAGGAGCACCACGATGACCACGGCGAGCGAGCCGTAGATCACGTTCACCATCGAGATGTTGGTGAAGAAATAGACCATGAACCTCGCGACGAGCCGCCACAGGATCGCCGCGGACAGGCCACCGACGAGGGCACGTCGCAGCGAGATCCGGACCACCGGCACGACGCGATAGATCGCCGCGAACAACAGGACCAGCCCGACGAAGTTGGCGACGCGCAGGAGCCATGCGACCGCGTATTCGAGGGAGCGGTCCACGGCGAAGACGCGGACCGAGCGCTCTCCCAAGGCATCGAGGCTGTAGGTGAGCAGGGTCATCGCGAAGAGCGCGACCATGAGGAGCAGCATGAAGAGGTACGGCAGCACCGCGGAGACCCAGAGGCTGCGGTGGGCGCCCTCGAGTGAGGTGTGGAAGATCGCAGCAACCGCCTCCTCCAGCATGCGGAACGCCATCGAGCTGAAGAACAGCAGCAGCGCGACGCTCACCACGTTCGTCGTGGCCTGGTTCCGCAGGAAGGTCTGCGCCGTCTCGAGGATCGTGTCCGCGTGCTGCGGGACGAGCTCGGTCAGCTCGGAGCGCAGCATCTCGAGGATGCGGGCCTCGTCGAAGAACACCGAGAGACCGCCGACCGCGAGGGTGAGGAAGGGCACGAGGGACAGGAGGGCGTTGTAGCCGACGCCGCCGGCCAGCAGGATGCCGCGGTTCCGCAGGAACGCGCCGAGGACCCGCCCGGTGAAGCGGAGCAAGCGCCTGGGCCAGCTCCACGGTTCGCGGAGCGGTTCCATCACCTGTTCGCCTTGTCGCGGCATCGCTCCGTGAATCCATAACGGGCGTCCGCGGTCCGATCGCTGGGTGCGCCCTCGGGACGCCTGCCATATCGGCCGCCGCACGGACGGTCGGTGCCGCACAGCCCGGTGGAGCCGCGTGCGGGCGCCCCGTCCCCACTCGTCGCGCTCGCCCGGTCACGCGGTCACGCGCAACGCACAGTGAATAGATCCATCCATCAGGGAGGAGCATCTCATGGCGACCTACGTCAGTCTCATGCACTTCACCGAGCAAGGAATCCGCAACATCAAGGAGGGGCCGAGCCGGCTCGATGCTGCCAAGAAGGCGTTCCAGGCTGCAGGCGGTGAGTTGAAGCAGTTCTATCTCGCGATGGGAAAGTACGACATCGTGCTCGTCGCCGAGGCGCCGGACGACGAGACGGTCGCCCGGATCGCGCTGTCGCTCGGGTCGCTCGGGAACGTCCGGACGCAGACGATGAGGGTGTTCAGCGAAGCCGAGTACCGGAAGATCGTCGGATCGCTCAAGTAGTGATGGGGCGCTCGCGCCCGCACCGCCCCGGAGCGCGCTCGGCGAGGGGTCCAGGGTGCGGGCGCGAGCGACTCGAGCTGTTCTGCTCGCGGGCGAGGCGGGGGCGCTCGGGGTCGTCGACTAGGCGTTCGCCTTCAGCACGACCTTGAGCGCCTTCTCCTTCGCGGCGTTTCCGAACGTGTCGTCGTAGGCCTTCAGGAACTCGTAGACGAGCTCATGGGTGATCTGCTTCGGCGCGGGCGTAGGTCTCACGGGAGCCACGGCACGTTAGCCTGGTGGGTCCGGACCTGCCCGAGTCTTCCCGCGCCCCAGTACGACCCGGGCGGACGGTCCCCCGGCCGGTGGGCCTCGTAAGAGCACACGACCGCACCCGGATGACGAGCGTAAGTGGAGCACGAGGAGGAGCAGCCATGGTCGGGAACTGCGAGGTCTGCGGAAACCAGTACGACAAAGCCTTCGAGGTGATCGCGGCGGGAACACACCACGTGTTCGACAGCTTCGAGTGCGCCATCCAGGCGCTCGCGCCGCACTGCGAGCACTGCGGCTGTCACGTCGTCGGGCACGGGGTGGAGGCCGCGGGCAAGTTCTTCTGCTGCGCGCACTGCGCCCACACTGCCGGCGCGAAGGAGATTCGCGATCGCGCGTGAGGGGGCGGGGCGAGGCTCGGACGCCGAGCGCCTCGCCGCGGCGCCCGAACGCGGCCGCGACGCGGCGTACCCGAGCGAACAGGGCCATCGACCCGCTTTCCGCTGCGTGAAAGCCTCCGCTAGGACGTGAGCGGCCGTACGAAGGCGCGGCGGCCGCGCTCGGCGCGCGCGCGGAAGGCGCAGCCGGCGAGGTGGTCGTTCACGATCCCTACAGCCTGCATGAACGCGTAAATGGTGGTCGGCCCGACGAAGGTCCAGCCGCGCTTCCTGAGATCCTTGGAGAGGGCGATCGACTCGGGCGTCGTGCTCATCCGGCGGAGCGTCGCCCAGGTGAGCCGTCGCGGGCGCGAAGCGGGGTCCGGTTCGAAGCGCCAGAAGAACGCGACGAGGGAGCCGACCTCATCGCGGAGCTCGCAGGCGCGGCGAGCGTTGTTGATGGTGGATTCGATCTTGCCGCGGTGGCGCACGATGGCGGCGTCGGCGAGGAGCCGAGCCACGTCGCGCGCGCTGAACCGGGAGACCTTCTCGAGGTCGAAGCCGGCGAACGCGCGGCGGAACGCGTCGCGCTTGCGGAGGATCGTGAGCCACGAGAGGCCCGCCTGGAACCCCTCGAGGCAGACCATCTCGAAGAGCCGGACGTCGTCGGCGGTCGGGTACCCCCACTCTTCGTCGTGGTAGCGCAGGTACTCCGGCGCGGAGACTCCCCACACGCAGCGAAGCTTCCGGTCGGGTCCGGCGAGGAGCGCGCGCATGCCGGGGGCGATCGTAGGTCCCTGCCATCCACGTCGCAACGGGACAGTTCCGCATGGCCCCGACGCGCTGAGGCTAGTCGTCGCCGTCGCTACCGGACGAAGAACTCCTTCCCCAGCGCCTCCAGAGTGTCGACGATGCCCGTGTAGGAAAGCTCGGCTTGAGCAGCCATCGTCGGGCCGATGAAGCCCTGGCGCCGCCACTCGTCCGTCTTTCGCTGGACCTTGAGGCGCGTGTGGTCCCACGCCGGGCCCGCGAACATGTCGACGTGTTGACGGCTGAATGCGCCGGTCGCATCCATCGAGAACGCGAGGCACGAGACGATCGGCAGGCAGTAAGGGCCCGTGACCGTGGTGTTGACTGCCACCGGCATGAGCGGCATCACGTGCGAGCCGCGGCAATCGCCGGCGACGAAATGGCCGAGGAGGTACGGCTCGACCGCCTCCTCCGGCGCGGGAAAGATCCCCTGGGTGCGGACGACTGCGACCGGATCGTCCTTGCCGGTGTACGTGCCGGCGATGTTGTGGAGCCGCGTCGCGCTCACCGCGACGATCTGCTCGTCGGGTTTGTGGCGGGAATGGATCGCCTCGATCGCGAAGCGGTCGGGGTTCTGGAGCAGCGCCGCAACGTCCCACACCCGCTCCGGGACCTCGAGACGGATCAGGCGGTCCCGATCCTTGTGATCCATGTCGATGATGGTGAGCGTGAATCCCTTGTGCAGCTTCGGATTGAGGAGCAGCCCGCCGTCGTGCATCGGATCGCAGAACACCGTGTAGAGCGGGTAGTTGAACGCGCCCGGGCTGCACTTGTCCGCGGCGAACACCAGGATCGCCTCCGCGGGCCGGTCCTTGCTCCGCGGATCGCGCTCGAATTCGATCTCCGCCACGCCGGGTCCGGCGCCGCGGATGTTGCCGGAGGGTGCATCGACCAGGAGATCCTGTCCCGCGCCGTACAGCCCCTCCTTCTTCGCAATCTCGGTGCCCGCGACGAAGCAGCTCCAGGCGAGCTCGTGGACCGCCTTGGCGCCCGCGCCGTGCGTGTGGGTCATGATGAGCGCGATGTCGTCTCCGGTGTGCGTGACCATGGCGTCGATGAGGAGCTTGCGGGGTCCGGCGCACGCCGACCCGAGCCTCTCGCGGAGCGCCGCGACCGTCGCCTCTGACGGCCTGGTGTGGCCGCCGATCGAGCCGATGTCGGCTTTGATGACCGAGAAGGTGATCTTCATCGCTGTTCCTCCTCTCGACGGCACGAGCGGCGGGCGGTCCACGCGTCGGCCGGTACACCCGCGCCGCGACGACCAGCCAGGCGACAAGCACCCCGCAGGATCCTGAAGGTCATGCCGCGCCTCCCTCGATCAACGGTGGAGCCGCTCCCCTCGCTCGTCAAACAGGTGCGGCGCTCGACCGTGCCCAGATTCTGATCTGGGGGCCGAACGCGCTCCTTGGAGGGGCACCGATGAGACGACAGGCGATGACGTGGCTCGCGCTAGGCGCTGCGCTCGTTGTTGGCGCGGGCGCTGCACGGGCGGACGACAAGCAGAAGACCCGCGCGGCGACACCGGAACAGGCGGGGGAAAAGGCGGCTTCAAAGGAGCTAAGCGGTCGCGTGGTTCAGGCAAGTCCAAGCAAGCTGTTCGTGGAGCACATGGGCGCCGTGGTGGAGTTCAACATCGCCTCGGACGCGCAGTTCTCGGGCGGCAACCTCCGGAGCGGGACGGATCTCAAGGAAGGGCAGGAGGTCCGGACGAGCTTCACCGTCGAGAACAACACCACGAACGTCGCGAAGCGCGTCACGCTCGCGCGCGAGGCGGCTGGAACGCCGGGGAAGGCTCCGGAGCAGGGATCGGCGATGCCGCCCGGCTCCCCGAGTGCTCCTCCGAGTAGCCCGCCACCGCTCGAGCCGGGCACGCCGCCGGCGCCAAGGTGACGGCGCCGCCGCGGACTGGCTGAAACTCGACGTTCAAGGTCCGAGTGCGGCGCTCACGCGCGGGTGGGCGCCGCGCATGGCGCTGCCGATCGCGCGCGGATAAGTCCTCGCCATGTTCATCGCCATGAACCAGTTCCGAGTGGCCCCCGATCGGTGCGAAGACTTCGAGAGGGGCTGGAGCGAGCGCGAGACGTACTTGAAGGAGGTGCCCGGGTTCGAGGACTTCCACCTCCTCAAGGGACCGGAGGAGGATGGCGCGCGACTCTACGCGTCCCATAGCGTGTGGCGCGACGAGGCCGCGTTCACGGCGTGGACGGAGTCCGAGGCGTTCCAGAAGGCGCACCGGCAGGGCCGCTCGACCGCGGGCACCATCCTGGGCCCACCGAGATTCGTGGGTTGGCAGGTGGTGCTGTAGGCCGGGGCGGGGAGCTCCGGGACGTCCTCGCGCCCGGGCTGCGCGTCCTGTTCGTGGGCATCAACCCGTCGCTCGAGTCGGCGCGGGTGGGACACCACTTTGCGGGCCCGGGCAATCCGTTCTGGCGGCTCCTCCACGCGGCGGGGTTCACGCCGGAGCTGCTCCGGCCCTCGGATGACCGGCGGCTCCCCGAGTTCGGCTTCGGCATCACGAACCTGTGTCCGCGGGCGACGCGCACCGCGGCGGAGCTGACCCGGCGCGAGTACGAGCGCGGTGTCGGGGAGCTGGTGCGGAAGGTCGAGGCGACCCGGCCGACGACGGTGGCGCTCGTCGGCGTCACGCTCGCGCGCATCGTCCTCCCCGGGAGTGCGGAGGCAGGACCGGGGCCGCGGCTTTCATCCTTCGCAGGGGAGCGGGTGTTCGTACTCCCGAACCCGAGCGGCCGGAACGCGGCGTTTCCGAGCTTCGAGAGCAAGCTCGTGTGGTTCGTCAGGCTCCGAGAGTTCGAGCTGCGGGAGGCCGCGGGCGGTAGAGGTGGGTCTTCGGATTCTTAGCCTCGTTACGCGAACGTCTTCAGCTCCCAATGGTTCGCCGGGTCGTCGCACCGCAGGAGGTAGACCGCTCCGTCATCGCCTCGGACCTTGAAGTATCGGTGGTCCGGGGCGAACCAGCGGTCGATCACCTCGACGACCTCGACGCGCCGACCGTCGATCTCGAACCGCCGCGGCGTTTCTTCACCGCGGTATCCGGCGTAGCAATCGACCTTCACGTCCATGGACGCGCCCGCTCCGCGAGGAGGTCCGAGATGAGCCGCTCCATCCTTCGGTGGTGCGAGCCCGCCCAGTACACGCGCCTGCACGAGGGGCAGCGTCGAAACGCGTCGTGGCGCTCCCGGACTCGGGGTGGAAGATCGTCGGCGACGTCCCGCTTGCGGACGGTCTCGAGGAGATCGTTACAGCGGAGGCAGCGCTGGAACGGGGCCATGGAGCGGAGTAGGTCGAGACGATCGACGACCTCGGCGAGCTGGCGCCGGGGATCGACCTCCCGAACGCGATATCCGTGACTCACTATTCGTCGCTTGAGCAGGCCCGAATCGCGGGTCAGGACGATCCGGCGCTCGGTCGCTGCCATGCGGGCGATCTCATCGTCGCGAGCGTCATTTCGCCAGCGTGCGTCGAAGCCGAGCATTCTCAGGTATCGCCCGAGGCGGCCGAGGTGGCCATCGAGGACGAACCGGACCTCGCGAAGGGGAGCGGGGCGGACGCGCGCGAGCCGTGCGATGTCGATCGACTCGAAGACGGGATAGACACTCACCCGCGCACCGTCATGAAGGATCCACGAGAAGTCGACCGACTCGCCCTCCGCGAGGATGAGGTCGATCTCGGTGTGGGGGACACCGAGCGATTCGATGACGTCCTTCACAGATGGGCCGCCGCGGAACTCATGGGGGAACGCGACGCCCCGCCTGAGTGGTGGGAGGAAGTCGTTCAGCTCGGCGTAGAAACGGAAGTATGCGCGCTTCATCGTGCGCCTTCGGCGTCCTCGGCAGAAACCAGCTCGCTCGTCTAGGCGAGCGGCGCGCGGCCATAATTCAGCACGACCGGCGCTTGGACCCGCACGCCGGGCGGCGTTTGAGGTTCGGGGGGGCTCGGCCGGGCGAGTACCCGTGTACGACGATCTAACCAGCGCCCTCGTCGAGGCCAGTGGCGCGGGGGCGCGGCCGAGAGCTCCGCAGGGAGCGGATCGCCGCGACGACGCGACCGGTGAGCGGGAGCTGCGGGAGGCCGCCGTCGGGAGAGGCGGGCCTGCGGAGTAGTGGTCAGCTGCCCGGTACCGACATCACCCCAGGCGGCATCGTAGGGGGTACCGACTCGAGCCATTCCGGGACGGGAAGTCGCTTCGAGCGCAGAAAGGCAGGATTGAAGAGGCGCGACGCGTAGCGCGTGCCCGAGTCGGCGAGAACGGTGACGATGGTGTGCCCGCGCCCGAGCTCGCGTGCCAACCGGACGGCCCCGGCGACGTTGATGCCGCTCGAGCTTCCGAGCACGAGCCCCTCGTCGCGCACGAGATCGAATACCGTCTGGACGGTCTCCGCGTCGGGGATCTGGTAGGCGAAGTCGACCGTGAGGCCCTCAAGGTTCTTCGTGATGCGGCCTTGGCCAATCCCCTCGGTGATGGACGAGCCATCCATCTTCAGCTCGCCCGACGTGAAGTAGCTGTACAGCGCGGCGCCCGGCGGATCGGCGAGGCCGATCTTCACGCGCGGGTTTCGCTCGCGAAGCGCGGCGGCGACGCCAGCGAGCGTTCCGCCGGTTCCGACGGAGCAGATGAAGGCGTCGACGTTGCCGTCGGTCTGAGCCCACACCTCGGGGCCGGTGTTCTCGTAATGACCCTGGCGGTTCGCGACGTTGTCGAACTGCTGCGCCCAGATGGCGCCGTTCGGCTCGGAACGCGCAAGCGCCTCGGCGAGGCGTCCAGCGACGTGCACGTAGTGGTTCGGCTCGCGATACGGGACGGCGGGGACCTCGTACAGGGTCGCTCCGCAGAGCCGGAGCGTGTCCTTCTTCTCCTGGGACTGCGTGTCCGGGATGACGATGACGGTGCGGTAGCCGCGGGCGTTGCCGACGAGCGCGAGGCCGATCCCGGTGTTGCCCGCGGTCGCCTCGACGATGAGGCCGCCAGGGCGCAGCGCGCCGCGCCGCTCGGCGTCGAGCACGATCGCCAGCGCGGCGCGGTCCTTGATCGACCCGCCCGGGTTCAGGAACTCGGCCTTCCCGAGGATCTCGCAGCCGGTCGCCTCCGAGAGTCGCCGCAGGCGGATGAGTGGGGTGTGCCCGATGGTGCCGACGAACCCTGTACGAACATCCGTGGCCACGTTGGATGCGCTCCGTGCGAGAGGAGGTGGCATCGTAGATGACGGGCGGAGTTCCTCGCAATCGGCGGAGTGCGCGTTTCGACCCGCCCGTGAGGTGCCGAATGACGAGAGTCCTAGCGAGCGTCTCGAGCGCGCTCGGTGCAGCAGGGACCGGGTGTCTCGTCGCCTGCGTCGTCACTGGACTCCTGCTCCTGCCGCGTGCGGCCGCTGCCCAGCACGAGGGACACGGAGGGGCCGCCCCTGGCCCGGGGAGCGAGAGTCCGGAGCGTGCCGCGCCGCACGCGAACATGGGCATGGCGTCGCCGCCGCTCGGGATTCCTGCCTCCCGCGAAGGCTCCGGCACGTCATGGCTACCCGACGAATCGCCCATGTACATGCTCGGATGGCAGGCGGGCCCCTGGGAGCTCGACGCGATGTGGAACGCGTTCCTCCAGTACCTCCACGACGGGAGCTCGCGCGGAGAGAGCCAGCTCGGGAGCGTCAACTGGGTGATGGGGATGGCCCGCCGGCCGCTCGGTGCAGCGCAGATCCGTGCGCGCGCGATGCTCAGCCTCGAGCCGCTGACGGTGAAGCGTTGCGGCTACCCTGATCTCCTGGCGACGGGCGAGACGTGCCGCGCGGCGCCGCTCCACGATCGGCAGCACCCGCACGACATGTTGATGGAGCTGTCGGCGGGGTACGCGCATCCGGTCTCGAGCGCCGTCGCGCTCGACTTGTACGCGGCGCTCTCGGGAGAACCGGCGCTCGGCCCCGTCGCGTTCCCGCACCGCATCTCGGCGATGCCGACCCCCATCGCTCCCATGACGCACCACTGGCTCGACTCGACGCACATCAGCTTCGGCGTCGTCACGGCCGGCGTGTACGGCCGGCGCTGGAAGCTGGAGGGTTCCGCGTTCAACGGTCGCGAGCCCGACGAGCACCGCTACGACCTCGATCTTGCGCCGCTCGATTCGTTCTCGGGTCGAATCTGGCTCCTGCCGGATGCGCACTGGTCACTCCAAGTATCAGCCGGGTTCCTTCGCGAGGCGGAAGCGGGCATCGCTGGCGCGCCGCGAACGGATGTCACCCGGACCACCGCGTCCGCGACTCACCACCGCGCCCTGGGCCGGGGGGGCACATGGGCGACCACGGCTGCGTGGGGGCGAAACGCCGAGCACGGAAAGGGGACGAACGCGCTCCTCGTCGAGAGCGTGCTCGATCTCGACGAGCGGAACGTGCTCTTCGCGCGCATCGAGGCAGCCGAGAAGTCGGCCGAGGCGCTCGCGATCTCCGGCGGCAACGACGCGGTGCGCTGGGTCGGAAAGGCTGCGCTGAGCTACGTCCGGCAGCTGCCGATCGAGCTCGGCCCGGGCCGAGAGATCCTGGTCGGCCTCGGCGCCGGCGTGTCGGTGAATGCAGTCCCGAGCGCCTTCGAGATGGCCTACGGCAGCAGATGGCCGCTGGGGTTCTCGTTGTTCTTGAACACACGGCCAGGCCGGATGGAGATGTCGGCGAGGTGAACGTTCGGGGTGACTGGGTTACCGTACCGATCGGTACACGCTCGTACGCCGCCGGACGCGCCGCCCCTTCGCGGCGACGCAACCACGCGAGATCACGTGGGCACGGGTGTTGCTCATGGAGGCGAGCGAGCCGCATGGAGCGGCACGGATGGGAGACGAAGATGGGCAGGAAGACAATGTACCCGCTCGCAGCCGTCGGGCTTCTCCTCTGCACGCCCGCCTTCGCCGAGGACCCGGCCACGACGGCGCACGAGGCGATGCACGAGGCGATGCACGAGCAGATGGCCATGCCGGAGCACCAGCCGATGATGCCGGACCGGTCGATGGCGGGTCCGGTGAACGCGGCGGCACCGACGCAGGACGGTGACCACGCCGCTCGTCACCACCAGGCGCAGCGTGAGGCGCAGCAGGCGGGGGCGCACGCCCAGGATAGCGTCCATCACCAGCAGCAGGCCGAGCACCACGCCGAACAGCACGCCACGCACCGAGGGATGCACGCCGCGGACGCGAACCGAGCCGACGCGGCGAACCGCGCCGCGATGGGCGCGATGGGCGCGGGCATGGGAAGCGGCATGGGGGATGGGATGATGGGGGGATGCGACGCGCAACGCGCCGCCGAGCAGCAGCACACGTCGGACATGCACCCGGGCGGCATGATGTCGGGCGGCGGGACCACGCCCGGCGGCATGCACTAGCGGAGACTCCTTGATCCACGCGGGTCTCGTTCTGCTCGGCATCGTCCTCTCGGCGGGCGGCGCGGGCGCCAGCGAGCACATGCTCGCCGGCGCCCGGTTGTTCCGCGACGGCCGCTTCGCGGAGGCGCTGGTGGAGTTTCGTGTCGCGCGGAAGCTCGGCGCGCCTGAAGCGGATGGGTACGCCGGTGTCGCGCTCGTGAAGCTCGATCGTCCGGAGGAGGCCATCGAGGCTTTCGGAAGTCTGGACGCGCCCGGGCCCGACCCGCTCCTCGACTACTACCGCGCGCTCGCCGCCCACGACGCTCGCCTGTACCTTGCCGCAGACCGCCTGCTTGCGGGCGCGGCCGGCCGGGGTGGACCGCGGCTCGCGGAGCTCGCGGCGAAGCTGAGGGCCCGGATCGCGCCCGTCATCGCGCAGGAGCCGACCCAGGTGTCGATCGACTGGTATGCGTCGCGGTGCGCCGCGCTGCGAAGCGAACGGCGCACGACGCTTGCGCACGCCTTCTGCACGGAGGCGGCTGCGCTCTCGGAGCGCCGCCCACATCTCCCTCGTCGAGGCGACGGCGGGACGAGCGCGCGCGTCGCGGGGCCGGGAGGGCAGCCATGATCGCCGCGCTCCTCGCGCTCTCGCTGGTTGCGGTAGACCCCTGCCTCCCCGTCGAGCCCGCGGCCGCGGCCGATCCGCAGGCGGCGGCCATCTATCGCGAGACCGGTGACGCCGAGCGCGCGGCGGGGTCGCGCGAAACGGCGGCCGTGGCGTACCGGGCCGCCGCCGCGCTCGACCCGAGCGATCGCGCCTCGCGCGACGCCCTGGCCGCGCTGTGCGCGGGATCGCGCCCCGCGGCCGATTCCTTCCAGGAGGGGCTTCGCCGCATGCAGGCTGGCGATCTGCGTGGCGCGATCGCCTTGCTCGAGCCGCTCCGGCGGGGAGGAGACCCGTCGGCGGCGCTGCTCGAGGGAATCTGCCGGTTCGAGCTCGGCTCGTACGCCGAGGCCGACCGGCTCTTCGCCCAGGCCGAGTCCGCGCCGGAGCACCAGCACGTGGCGCGGCTCTACCGCGGGCTCATCGCTCTTCGACGCGGAGAGGGTCCCGAGGCGTCGGCGCTCTTCGACGCCGCCTCCGTGAATCCGGCCCTCTCGAGCATGGCGACGGACCTCGCCCGGCTCGCGCAGCGCGACGGCAAGCTCGTTCTCTCCTTCCTCGCCCAGGGGGGGCTCGACTCGAACGTGCGGCTCGCGCCGAGCGGCGCGTCCTCGGGGGGCGGCGGAATGATGGGCGGCAGCAGCACGATGAACGGCGACGGTCTCTACGGCCTCGGCGCGACCGCGCTGTACCGCCCGCTCGGCGTGAGCGGGCCTTACCTGCGCGGCGTGGGATTCCTGAACCAGTACCCCAGGGACAGCTCGTACGACATCGGAGGCGCCGACGCCGCTGCCGGGTGGCGGCTCGACAGGAGCGGGCGCGGGGTCGCGGCGGAGTACGCCTACGTCTACCGCGCGTTCGGCGGCGAGCCGTACCTCTCGGCGAACCGGCTCCTCGGCACGGGCTGGATCACCTCCGACGCGGTCACGTGGAGCGCGACGTACTTCGCGCGCTTCGAGGACTACCGGTCCTCCGAGTTCTCGGCCTTCTCCGGGATCCTGCAGCGAGCGGAGGCGAGGGCGACGTGGGCGCTCGGCGCCCGCGCGTGGCTGGGGATCGCTTACGGCGTGGCGCGCGAGTCGGCGAAGGTGAATATCACGAGCTTCACCGAGCACGGGCCGCTCGTGGACCTTCGCCTCGTGCTCGTTCCGCGTGCGCGCGTGGGGTTCGCCGCCGGCCTGTCCTTCCGCGGCTACGACGCGTTCGACGCCGCCCTCGGGGCGCGCCGGCGGGACACGTATGTGGATGGCGCAGCGTACGCGGAGTGGGACCTCGCGCCGAGGTGGACGGTGCGGCTCTCGCTCGACGGGCGGAAGGCGGTCTCGAACGTGGCGGCCTACGAGTACGACAAGGTCGTGCCGATGTTCGGCCTCGCGTACGTCCTGGGGATGTGAGGATGCGCCGCGCGTTTGCGCCGCTCGCCGCGGGGCTGCTCGGGCTCACAGGGGCGCTCGCCGCGACCCTGTTCCTGTACCGAGCCGCGGATCGCGCCCTCGTACGGATGCTCGACGAGCGGCTCCGCGGTGCAGGCGAGACCGCGGCCGGGCTCCTCTCTCGCGCGCCCGCGACGCCCGAGGCGCTCGGTGCGATCATGCGGGCGAACGAGCTCGAGGGCGCGTACCTCCTCTCGCCGACGCTGGAGGTCCTCGCCGACGCGACCGGCCCCGCGGGCGTCACGGCCGACCTCCTCCGGGTCGATCACGCGCGGGTCGACCGTGCCTTCGTGGGCGAGCCCACGATCGCCTTCGGATACGCGCTCGGCGACCAGCCCATCGCGACCGGGTATTTCCCGGTGAACGGGCCGGAAGGGAGCGTGCGGGCGGTGCTCGCGCTCGAGGCCGGCCAGTCCTTCGCTGCGGGACGCGCGCAGCTCCGGCGCGCGCTCTGGATCGGCGTGCTGCTCTCGGCCCTCGCTGCGTTCGCGCTCGCAGCGGCCGCGCTCCAGTGGGCGCGGAGCGAGGCGCACCGGCGCGAGACGGCCGAGCGCGCCGCGCGTGGCGACGCGCTCGCCCGGATGGCGGCGATGGTGGCACACGAGGTCCGGAACCCGCTCGGCATCATCAAGGGATCGGCGGAGCTGATCCGCGCGCGGGGCGCCGCAGCGCTCGGGCCGGAGGACGACGAGGCGCTTCAGGACCTTCTCGGCGAGGTCGAGCGGCTGAAGCGCCTCACGCAGGACTTCCTCGATCTCGCCCGCGAGCCCGTGCTCGTGACGTCTCGCATCGACCTCGCCGAGGTCGCCGGCGAGGCGCGCCGGGCGCTCGCGCACCGGCACGCGTCCGTGGCGGTCCGGCTCGACGTGCCGCCCCTGCCCGTCGAGGCCGACGCAGACCGGCTCCGCCAGGTCCTCGCGAATCTCCTGCTCAACGCCGCGCAGGCCGGCGCGAGGGAGATCGCGATCCGCGGCGCGGCGACGGAAGGGTTTGCCCGGATCGAGATCCGCGACGATGGTGGTGGGGTCGACGCGGCCCTCAAGACGCGGCTGTTCGAGCCCTTCGCGACGGGTCGAGCCGAGGGCACGGGCCTCGGCCTCGCGATCGCGCGCAGCATTGCGGTCCGTCACGGCGGCACGCTCACCCTGGTGGAGGACGGCCGTCCGGGGACGGCGTTCGCCCTGCGCCTCCCGCTCGCGCCCGGATAGGATCACGCCCATGAGCCGGGTCCTGGTCGTCGACGACGAGCCCAAGCTTGCCAAGGTCGTCGCCCAGATGCTGGAGCTCGACGGGCACGACGTCGCCCGCGCCGGCAGCGGGCGCGAGGCGCTCGCCCTGCTCGCGACCCGCGCGTTCGACGTGGTCGTGACCGACCTGCGAATGCCCGAGGTGGACGGGCTCGCGGTGCTCGCGGCGGCGCGGGCGACCGAGGCGGCGCCCGAGGTCGTGCTCATGACTGCGTACGGCACCGCGGAGAGCGCCGTCGCGGCGATGAAGGCCGGCGCCGCCGACTACGTCACGAAGCCCTTCTCGATGGACGAGCTGCGGCTCCGCGTGGCGCGCCTGGCCGCGCAGCGGACCGCCGAGGCGAAGAGCGACCGACTGCTCGCGCGGCTCACCCCGGACCTCGTCGCGGAGAGCGCCGCGATGACGGCGGCGGTCGCCGCCGCCCGGCAGGTCGCACCGACGGATGCGACGGTGCTCCTCCTCGGCGAGAGCGGGACAGGGAAGAGCCAGCTCGCGCGGTACATCCACTATCAGAGCAAGCGCGCCGCCAGCCCGTTCGTCGAGGTCCACTGCGCCGCGCTCCCCGAGACGCTCCTCGAGGGCGAGCTGTTCGGGTACGAGAAGGGAGCGTTCACCGGAGCGACGCAGCGGAAGGCGGGCCACCTTGCCGCCGCGGAAGGGGGCACGCTCTTCCTCGACGAGATCGGCGAGCTCACTCCCGCGACACAGGTGAAGCTGCTCCGGTTCCTGCAGGACCGGCGCTTCGTCCCGCTCGGCGCGACGGAGGAGCGCGCGGTCGACGTCCGCGTCATCTCCGCGACGAATCGCGACCTCGCTGGCGCCGTGAAGGAGGGCGCGTTCCGCGAGGACTTCTACTACCGCCTGAACGTCTTCGCGATCGAGCTGCCGCCGCTGCGGCAGCGGCCCGAGGACGTCGTGCCGATCGCGCAGCGATTCCTCGCGGCCCGGGGGCTGCCGGCGGCGAAGCTCTCCGCGCCGGCGCGCGACCGGCTCCTCGCTCACACCTGGCCGGGAAACGTCCGGGAGCTCGAGAACGCGCTGGAGCGCGCCCTGATCCTCGCAGGCGAAGGCGAGCTCCGTTCCGAGCACGTCGTGCCGCCATCCGGCACCGGTCCCCCCGGCGGGAAGGCTGCGGAGCAGCTCGTCGGTGAGGGGTTCAGCCTCGACGGGTTCGAGCGGGAGCTGGTCTTCGCAGCGCTCAGGCGCGCGGGCGGAAACAAGACGAACGCCGCTCGGCTCCTGGGGGTCACGCGGAGGCGGCTCTACTCTTTGCTGGCGAGCCTGGGCGAGGAGGGCGGCGAGGACGCCAGCTAGACGGTCCGCGGCGTGGCACCGTGGAGCGGCGGCGAGATCACTTGGGCGCGACGATGATCGATGCCCGCGCGTCCTCGTTCGCGCACACGAGGTCGATGGTCTCCGCTCGGTCGAGCTTCAGTGTGACCGGGATGGTTTCACCGACCGGGAGTTGCACGAGGACCTGCCTCGTCGGGATCGCGAGGCCTGCGTTGCAGTGGGAGGGGTCGCTTCGCCGCACGCTGAGAACGATCTGCTCGCCCTGCGCCGCTTTGATCTCCTTCGGCGAGAAGCCGTAGGCGACGACCAGCACCTCGACCTGACGGGGGCTGCCGGGCGGCAGGATGCCTCGCGGCGCGGCGGCAGGAGAGGGGTCGTGCTTCTCTCGTCGCTGAGGCAGGTCCATCCCGCCCGCACCGTGGGAGTGCTGCGCTCGGGCGAGCATGGGGACACCGACCGCAACTGCTGCCGCGAACAGGCTCGAGCGTAATCTCAAATCGGATCTCCTCGGCGCCTCGGAATAGCACATGCCGTGCCACCGCTGGGCGCTAACGTGCTTGCTCGATACGGAGTCCCGGGATGAGCGGTACCGGAGCGAACGTGACCACGGAGAAGATCACGATGTGACGGAGCTCGTCACGTACCGGCGTCGCGCCTATCCGCTCCGCGACTCGTCGTTTCTGACGTCCGGCTACCCGAGTGCGCGCCCGGGAGCGCGGTTTCAGCGAGGCTTACAGCGCGAGGCCGACCCGGAACGTCGGCCGCAGCTCGAACCCGTGGACCGACTGCAGGAGCAGGTCCTTGTCTTCGTCCCCGCCCCTGTCGATCACCGAGAGGGCGGAGTGGATCGAGTAGTCCCCCGCGCGCACCTCCGCGAACAGCAGGTCGCCGACCGTGAGCCGGATCCCGAGGATCGACACGCCGGCGCCGGCGAGGACATGCGTCACGCCGCCGACCATGTCCTCCGGCTTGAACTTGCCGTAAGCGAGCCGGACGTAGAGCTCGGGCCAGGAGATGCCAAGCCGCACGTCGCTCGCGGTGTCGAGGATCGCCCAGGCGCCGAACCCGCGGGAGATGATCGCCTCGTAGGTCTTGGCGGTCAGGGTGAACGGGTTCCCGAGATCGTCCGTTCCCCAGCGGATCTTGCCGTTCGCGGTCGCGGCGGCGATCGACCAGTTCCCGTACTCCAGCCGCACGCCCGGGTAGCTCGCGGTGTAATGGCTCTCCGGGTATTCGAACTTCGCCTTCGTCCCGTCCGGCTGGTCGTACTCCGTCATCCCCTTCGCCTTCGGGAGCGTGAGCTCGAGCGACTGGAACTGGAAGAGGACGGTCACCTTGTCCTTCGTCCAGGGATCGAACTCGCCCAGGATGGAGCTGTTCCAGCCCCGGTCGCCGGGGCGGTCGCGCTGTCGTTCGCGGGTGGCGTCGCGGCCGCACTCGGTCCAGGCGCGGGCGCGCCGCCCTCGGCCGGAATCGCCGCCGCCGCGTTCGCCGGCGCCGCTGCCGCAGGCGCGGCCTGTGGCGAAGGTGCCGCTGCCTCCGCCTGGGATGCCGCGGTCGGCGCTTCCTCTGCGCTCGCCCGCCCCGGCGCCACCGCGCCGAGCACCGCTGCCACTACGAGAGAAACGGTCAGGATGTCCTTGCGCACGTTCGTCTCCTCATCCCGCCGTGGTGAAGCGCGCGACGACGTCTGCCGCGATCGTGGCGGCGAGCTCGCGCAGCCGCGCCTGCACCGGATCCGCGGGGCTGGCACGCGCCGCCGCCGCGTCGTTCGCTCGCCAGCCGCGCGGTGCAACCGGCCTCCAGGTTCCCCGCCTGCCTCGCAGGAGCATCCGGGATTCGAGCGCGCCGGTGAGCGAGTCGGAGATGCGTCCGCGGTACGTCCAGAGCGGATCGCCGCCCGAGGCCGGCACAGCCGCGATCTCGATCGTCGCGCGCACGCCCACGAGCATGCCGTCGGGATAGTGCGACGCGACGATCGTGCGGATCGTCCTGTCCGCCTTCGGCGGGACGACCTTCGAGCCCGGCGTCGGCTCGCCGCGCGGCGTCGCCCGCGTCAAGACGACGGCGCTGCTGTCCGCGGCCGATACGAGCAGCGGCTCGGCCACGAGCTCCTTCACGACGAGCACGAGGTCCGCGCCGGCCTCCCGCGCAGCCGCGGCGCCTCCTTCCCGTTCGCGCCGCGCGAGCTCGCGCCAGCCGACGACCTTGTACTGGAGCGCCAGCGCCCGCTCGAGCTCGCCCACCCAGGTGTCGCAGCGCGACTCGAGCACCGTCCGGCTCCGCAGCGCGACGCCGCCGCCCGCGGCGGAGAGCGACGCATCCGGCGTGCAGGCGGAAGGCGCGCGGATCGCGACGGTCCGCAGCGTCGCGCGCGCCGCGTCGAGCACCGGCGTGCCCGAGGCGGTCGCCTCGGTGCCGGCGTCCTGAGGCGCGCGGAACGAGACCACGACGTAGGACTTGAAGCAGCCGGTCGCGCTGAGCAGCGCGGCAACCGACAGCGTCGCGATCGAGAAGCGGGTGCGGACCATGAGTAACACCTCCAGCTCCGAAGCTAGCACGCACGATCGCATGCTCACGGTGCGGGGTCCGTCCCGTCATCGCGGGACGAACGCGGCGGTCGGCCGCGTACACGCGCCGCTTCCCGCGAGCCGCAGCTCGTGCGCGAGATGTGCCGCGCATCGAGTTCGCCGCGCGCGACGGCGCTCGCCCAGAACGGATTGCCCGAATCGAGGCGCGGCGGACCCCGCGGCGCGGGATCTTTACCGGCTCGTTGCGAGGGACCGAGAACGCGTCCTCACCGCGAAGGGATCGTCGCTCACCGCCGTGAGGCTCCTCGAGCTGTTGCCTCGCCGCCCGGTCGTGACCATCCCGCGCGTGGTGGAGATGCTGGAGACGACCAAGCCCACCGCCACCAAGAGCGTCGCCCTGCTCGAGTCGCTCGGGATCCTGCGGGAAACGACCGGGCGGAAGCGGGACCGCACGTACCGGTACGCGGGTTATATCGACCGGCTGCGCGTAGGGACCGAGCTCATCGCGCCATGTCGAAGGGAATCACGCTGAGGGCGGGCCCCTCCCGGTGGAGCGGCAGGGCGTGCCTCGCGCAAAGGCGGGTGTCAGATCAAGCGCGGGCCGCTCGCGCGCGACCCGCATTCGGGGTCCGCTTGGCGATTCGGCGGCCAGCGGTGGCGCGGGGGCGCCGCCGCGCCGGCTGGTTCGCAGCGCGCCGAGGTCGCTTCGCAGCGTTGGCCGCTGCAGCGGGGGCCGGGGCCTCCATCTCGATCCCGAAGATCTCCGCCAGGTGGTCCTTGCCGATCGCACCGTCGCCGGGCGCCGCGCGCGCGAGCGCTCCCGCCTTCCCGGCGGCCGCGACGAGCTCGGCTCCGTCAACGCCGCGCAGCGTGAAGAGAAGCTCGGGCGCGTGGTCGAGGCGCGCGCCGACGCCGTAGAGCACCGCGGCGAGGTGCTTGCAGAGCCAGGCGCCGTCGGGGCACGAGCACGACATGGCGATCTCGCGTGTCCCGGGGAAGAGTCCCTTCTGCCTGTGGCAGAGCACCTCCATCACCGCCGAGGAGAACCTTCCGGCGAGAAGCTCCACCACCGTGCCGACCTGCCCGGCGCACTCGCGGCGGACGGCCTTCCACCGCGCCGCCACGAGCGGCTTGATGCCCACCTTCACCTCGTAGATCTCGCTGCCCGATACGAGCGCGCGCAGCTCGCCCTCCGCGATCTGCAGGTCGATGACGGAGCCGTTCCGCACGTAGGTCCGGCCCCGCGGCAGACGGCTCGCGAAGTCGGCATGGGACTCGAGGTGATCGCACCAGGCCTTTCCCCAGAACGTCGTGGCGATGGCGCGGCCGTCGATCTCGACCGGCTTCGGCTCGTGCCCCTTCTTCCGGAGCTGGGCGAGCTTCCGCGCGGCGCGCTTCCGGCGCTCCGCGACCGACACGTAGGGCGCGAAGCCATAGTAGTGA
>WNGF01003455.1_pt1 | contig 21456 bp, 13 predicted proteins | sample 5400641 | NCBI WGS metagenome assembly WNGF01 (sample SAMN13153371, study PRJNA577476) | soil metagenome | isolation source: 80 cm soil or saprolite under grassland replicate 2 | place: USA:California | collected 2016-06-15 | reverse complement strand
CGTGTTGAAGCAGGGGGTGTTCACTTTTATTTTCCATCCGCACGGCTGGATCCGGCCCGAACAACTGGTGGACTTCATCGATCACGCCGACAGGAAATACGGCAGGAAAATCAAATTCCTCAACTTTCGCGAAGCGCAGGAGCGGCTCGACAAAAACCTTTTGTTCTCCCGCCCGTTGCGCGCGGCCAACGGCCAGGATAACGGCGTGCGCTTGCTCGACCTGAACCACGACGGGTACCTGGACGTGATCTCTGCCGGCGAACAACCCGGCCAGACGCGCCTCTGGAATCCGCAGAAGAAGAAATGGGTCGCCGGCGGTTTTCCCACGCCGCTGATCACCCTCGACAGGCAGGGAAACCGCCACGACAGAGGCGCCAAATTCGGGATCGTTCACCCTGATGGCCGTGTCAGCGTGCTGCTCCAGGACGAAGCGGTCGCAAAAGCGTGGAGCTTCGACGGCGCGCAATGGGTGGAAGACAACTCCCTGCTCAACGGGTTGGAGATCGACGGGAAACGGGTTCTCACCGCCACCGGCGATTCCATCCGGGGAATACGCGACCGTGGCGTGCGTTTGCGCGATCTGGATAACGACGGCCGTTGCGAATTGATCGTCGCCAATGAATCCCAAAACGCCGCGTTTTCATGGTCGGAAGCGGAAAGATCGTGGAAACAATTGCCCTACGCTCTGCCGCCCGGGACCGCCATCGTCGATGCCCAGGGGCGCGACAACGGCCTGCGCTTCGCCGACATCAATGATGACGGCTACGACGACTTGATCTTCTCGAATGAAAACGAGTTCTCCCTGCACCTGTTTATCGCTACGCCGAAGAACTGGCTGGGCTGGGAACGTGGCTGGACGTTCAAGGTTGCCGGCGGCAAACGCGGCGAGCCGGGCGAGATTCCAATGATTGTGCGGGGCGGCACGAATCGGAACAACGGCGTTTGGTTTCATGCCCGTCAAATGTTCGTGCAAAACGAGGAGACGGCGCATCTCCCCGAGAAGGTCGAGCGCCACTCGTTCACCGACCTTTTGACCATCGCCGAGCCGCGCGCGAAATCGCCGGAAGAGTCCCTGGCCTGCATCCGCGTGCGGCCCGGCTTCAAAGTCGAGTTGGTGGCAAACGAACCGTTGGTGGTTGATCCGGTCGCGTTTGACTGGGGTCCGGACGGGAAATTCTGGGTCGTCGAGATGCGGGACTACCCGCTCGGCCTCGACGGCCACGGCAAACCGGGGGGCGTCATCAAGTATCTGGAGGACACCGATGGCGACGGTCGCTACGACAAAGCGACGGTTTTTCTCGAAGGCGTTAACTTCCCGAATGGCATCATGGTTTGGCGCAAAGGCGTGCTGGTCAGCGCCGCGCCGGAGATTTTCTACGCCGAAGACACCGATGGCGACGGCAAGGCGGATGTGCGCAAACCGATTCTCGTCGGCTTCAATCAAGGCAACCAGCAACATCGCGTCAACGGCTTTGAATACGGGCTCGATAACTGGGTCTATGCCGCCAACGGCGGCAGCGGCGGCGCCATTCGTTCCGCGTTGACCGGGCAGACGGCCGATTTGCGCGGCCACGATTTGCGCTTTAAACCTGACACCGGCGAATTCGAGCTTGTCGAGGGACAGACGCAGTTCGGACGCCGCCGCGATGATTGGGGCAACTGGTTCGGCAATGAAAATCCCACCTGGCTGTGGCATTATTTTCTTCCGGAACATTATCTGCGCCGCAATCCCCAACTCGCGGTCACCACGACGAAACAGGTATTGGCAAATTATCCCGACGCAACGCGGGTTTTTCCCCTCAGCCGCCCGCAGCAGCGCTTCAACTGGCCCGACGCGGCCAATCGTTTGACTTCGGCCAACAGCGCCACGCCCTATCGGGACATGTTGTTTGGCCCCAATTTTGAGAGCAGCGTGTTCATCAGCGAACCCGCCCAGAATGTGGTGCATCGGGAAATCCTCGAGCCGAACGGCGTCACTTTCACCAGTCATCGCGCGCCGGACGAATCCGATCGCGAGTTTCTTGCTTCGAGTGATAACTGGTTTCGCCCCACTCAACTCAAAACCGGACCCGACGGCGCGCTCTACATCGCCGACATTTATCGGCTCGTCATCGAGCACCCCGAATATTTCCCCGAAGAACTGAAAAATCGGCCGGACCTCCGCGCCGGCGACGACAAAGGGCGCATTTACCGCGTCTATCCCGAAAGCGCGAAGCTGCGTCCGGTTCCCCGGCTCGACCGGCTCGGCCTGACGAATCTCATACAACGACTGGCCAGCACCAACGGCTGGGAACGCGACATGGCGCAACGGCTGTTGGTCTGGCGCGAAGAAAAACCGCCGGAGACCGAGTTGCTGCGCGTCGGCGCGAACGATTGGAACCCCAAAGTGCGCATCCAGGCGCTCAGCACCCTGGCGGGCCTGGGCATGTTGACACCCACCATCGCGTTTTACGGACTGGGAGATCATCACCCTGCCGTAAAGGAGTTTGCCGTGCGTCTGGCCGAACCGTTCCTTCGTGTGCCATCGGGAAATGGCACCAACCTTGCCGAGGCGCTGCTGCGGTTCGCCGCGGATTCGAGCGTGCGTGTGCGGTATCAGTTGGCCCTGACGCTCGGGGAATGGAACGATCCGCGGGCGGGCGACGCGCTGGCGCAAATCGCCCTGAAAGACCGCGATGACCTCCGCGTGCAGATGGCTGTGCTGGGCTCCGCCGCCCCGCACGCCGGGAGAATGCTCGAGGTGATTCTCGCGGAAACCAAAAGCGATCCGCCGGCGGAATTGCTGGCCCAATTGCTCAACCTGGTCGTCGCTTCGCGCGATCAGGCGTCCGCCGTGAAAACCTTCGAACGACTGGGCCAACCGCAGGGCGACAAATACGCGGCGTGGCAATTGGCAACCACCGCGGAATTTCTCGATGCGTTGGCCCGGCGCGGCGGCGGCTTGAAGAGGCTTCAGGAGGACGCGTCGGCGGAATTGAAGCAAGCCATCGAAACCCTGGGCGGATTGTTTGATCACGCGCGCAAGACAGCGGAAACGGCGGACGCCAGCGAGTCAGACCGGCTCTTGGCGATCCGGTTGCTGGGCCGCGGACCGGCCTCGCTGCGGGAAGACGCCGCCCGACTGGAAGGAATTTTGCAGCCCAAATTCTCCGCGCCATTGCAACAGGCGGCCCTGGAGCGGCTGAAGCAAATCAATGATCCGGAAGTCCCCAGGGCGCTGCTGGCCGGCTGGAAGAATTACGGGCCCGCGTTGCGCACCGAGGTCTTGAACGTTTTGCTTAGCCGGCCCGAATGGGCGCGCCAACTCCTGGAAGCCATTCAATCGGGGACAATCGCCGCCGCCGAAATCGGCCCGCTGCATCAACAACGCCTGGCGCGCCATTCGGCGGATGATATTCGTGGAAAGGCGCAGAAACTTTTTGCGGCCAGAAACCCGGACCGCCAGAAAGTCATCGCCGAGTTCGCGTCGGTAGGCCGGTTGACCGGTGACGCCGAGCGTGGCTTCGCGTTGTATCGACAGGATTGTGCCGCGTGCCACCGGTTGAAAGGGGAGGGGAACAACGTCGGGCCGGATCTGGGAACCGTTGCGGACAAGCCCGTCGGCACATTGCTCGTCGCCATTCTCGACCCGAACCAGGCGTTCGAGACCAAATACATCAACTACACCGCCATCACAAAAAGCGGGCGCGAGCTCAGCGGAATCATCGCGGCGGAAACGCCGAACAGTATCACGCTGCGCAATGCCGGCGGAACGGACGAAACGATTTTGCGCAGTGACATCGATGAGCTGACGAGTTCCCGGCTTTCTCTGATGCCGGAAGGTTTTGAAAAAGCACTCAAGCCGCAGGACATGGCTGATCTGATCGCCTGCATCAGGAGCCGATGATTTCCGCGCGCGTCCCCCTCACCCGTCCTTCGGACACCCTCTCCCCCAGTGGGGGAGAGGGACGGTGTGAGGGGGTGCGCTACTTCATGAACAGCCCTCTTTCGTTTTTTCGCAGGCATTGAGACCATGAACCGCGGAGGTGGATGCGCCGTCGCGATAGCGTCTTGGAGTGCGGCAGTCCACTGCCGCTTTTTTGCGCCGCCAGACCCGATCGGAAAGCGCCAGAGGACTGGCGCAGTCCAAAACCTGGCGGTGCTTCGGCCGGTTCATGAAGAGCTCTATTTCGTTTTGCCGCAGGCATTACCATGAACCGCGGAGGTGGGTGCGCCGTCGCGATAGCGTCTTGGAGTGCGGCAGTCCCCTGCCGCTTTCGCGCGGCCAAACCCGATCGAAAAGCGCCAGAGGACTGGCGCAGTCCAAAACCTGGCGGCGCTTTGGCCGGTTCACCCTGCCCCGGGTGGGAGAGCGACGGACGGGGTGACGGAGCGCGCTGCTTCAGGCAGAGACTGGCCGAAGGCCGGGTAAGGGACATTTAACGAGTTCTTCCATTGACGGCAGGGCCCCGACGCTTCGGCAAGCCCAAATTTTTAGTTGACCGGTTGGATAAGTTGATTCATGTTGGGCGCGCCATGCCGAATACGGCGAAGCATGAACCGCGAAATCATCCAAGATTATGGGCAGAACCAGTGATGCCAAAGACAAACTGTTGCAGGTGGCTTTCGATCTGATTTGGGATAACAGCTATGGGGCCGTCAGTATCGATCAGATCTGCCAGAAAGCCGACGTGAACAAAGGCAGTTTCTACCACTTTTTCCGCACCAAAGCCGATCTGGCGATTGCGGCCTACGAAGTTCATTGGAGACAAAAGCAGCCGGAGATGGACCGTATTTTCTCGCCTCAAGTTCCGCCGCTCGAACGGTTGTCCCGCTGGTGTGACTATATCTACCAGACGCAGAAGGTAAAAGCCGAGAAATATGGGCATATTTGCGGTTGTCCCTATGCCAGTGTCGGCGTCGAGCTGGCGACTCAGGACGAGAAGGTGCGGCGCAAGACCGAGGAGTTGATCGAACGAAACAGCAAATACGTGGAAAGCGCCATCGCCGAGGCAAAACGCGAAGAGTTGGTTTGCGTGACCGACCCCCGGACGGCGGCTCAGCAGGTTTACTCTTACGCGCTCGGTTTGCTGTTGCAGGCCAAGATTCGCAACGATCTGAAGATGCTTCGCAATCTGGCGCCCACCATCATGAAAATGCTGGGCGCAAAAGAAGTGGTTGCGTAGAAATTTTCCCGCCGGCACCCGATCAACATCAGAACTCTACCCGGAATTTTGTTAACCGGTTGGACAATTACACGACAAAAGTAGCGGAATCGACCATGAAAAGTCAACCATACCGAATAGTTGGCGGGAAGACGTCGAGTCTGTCCTCGGAACCCATGCCATCGACACGGGCGTCAGTCACAAATACCAAACATGCCAAACGGCGGCGTTTGTTGCGCCGGTTCGCGGGACCGCATCTCCTGTCGCGCCGCCGCCGGAATTCCGCTCCGCAATCAGCAAACCACTCATCTTCGCCCGTGAATTATGTGGATTGTTAAGCTGGCGCTTCGTCGCCCCTACACCTTTGTTGTTGCAGCGCTCCTGCTGTTGCTGCTGACGCCGTTTGTGCTGCTGCGAACGCCCACGGATATTTTCCCGAACATTGAAATACCGGTCATCAGTGTCATCTGGCAATACGCCGGGTTGAGCGCGCAGGAAATTGAGCAGCGCATTATCTACACCCACGAACGCACGCTCACCGCCACGGTCAACGACATCGAGCACATCGAGTCCAACTCCTACAATGGCGTGGGCGTCATCAAGGTGTTCCTCCACCCGGGCGCTTCGGTGGATGCCGGCGTGGCGCAAATCACGGCCGTCGCCCAGACCATCCTGCGCCTGCTCCCGCCGGGTCAGACGCCGCCGTTGATCATCCGTTACAACGCCTCCACCGTTCCCATCCTGCAATACAGTTTCAGCAGCCCGAAGTTGTCCGAGCAGCAACTCTATGATCTGGCTCAGAATCAGGTTCGCGTCGGTCTGTCCACGGTGCTGGGCGCGGCCGTGCCCTGGCCTTATGGCGGCAAGACCCGGGTGGTCTCGGTGGACCTCGACCTGACCGCGCTCAAGGCCAAGAACCTGTCCGCCCAGGATGTGGTCAACGCCGTCAATGCGCAAAACCTTATCCTGCCCGGCGGCACGGCAAAAATCGGCGCGACCGAATACAACATCGAAATCAACAGCAGCCCGCGGATTCTCGAAGAACTCAATGACCTGCCCGTCAAAACCCTCGCCGGCGCCACGATCTTCCTGCGCGATGTGGCCCAGGTGCGCGACGGGTTATCAACCGCAACAAAACATCGTCCGGCAGGACGGCGTGCGCGGCGCGTTGTTGACCATCCTGAAGAGCGGTTCGGCTTCGACGCTCGATGTGGTGCGCGGTGTCAAGAGGGTCATGCCCTCCATCCTGAACACATTGCCGCCTGATCTGCAGGTGAAGGAATTTGCCGACCAGTCGCTTTTCGTCCGCAGCGCCATCAACGGCGTGGTCAAGGAAGGCGCCATCGCCGCCGCGTTGACCGCGTTGATGATCCTGCTTTTCCTCGGCTCCTGGCGCAGCACGTTGATCATCGCGCTTTCGATTCCGCTTTCCGTGCTCAGTTCCATCGCCATCCTCTGCATTCTCGGGGAAACCATCAACCTGATGACCCTCGGCGGCCTCGCCCTCGCGGTAGGCATTCTGGTGGACGACGCCACCGTGGCCATTGAAAACATCCACCGGCAGATGGCGTCGGGAAAATCACTCGAACAGGCCATCCTCGATGGCGCCCGGGAAATCGCCCTGCCCGCGTTCGTCTCAACGTTGTGCATCTGCATCGTGTTCGTCCCGATGTTCTTTCTGACCGGCGTCGCGCGCTTTCTGTTCGTCCCGCTGGCGGAAGCGGTCGTCTTCGCCATGCTGGCCAGCTACCTGATTTCCCGGACGCTGGTGCCGACACTGGTGATGTGGTTCTACCGAAACGTCCGGTACAAGGCCGAACAGGCCGACCAGATGCCCGCTGCTCGATGGGTTCGACCGTTCCTCAGCGTTCAACGTGGTTTCGAACGCGGTTTTGCCAGGTTCCGCGACGCTTATCGCGCCTTGCTGGCCGCGTGCCTGCAGCGCCGCATGACTTTCGCAACCTGTTTCCTCGGGTTCTGCGCGGGTTCATGGTTTTTGGCGAGCCAGTTGGGCGAGAATTTCTTTCCCACCGTGGATGCCGGCCAGTTCCGCCTCCACGTGCGCGCTCCCACCGGCACGCGCATCGAGGAAACCGCGCAACTCGAAGCCGAAACCGGCGCGCTCGCTGCAGCCCGTCACACCCTGGAAATCGCAACCAATCGCTATCAGGCGGGCCTCGTCACCTATCTCGAAGTCGCCACGGCCCAAAGCGCGGCCCTGGCGCGCGAACTCGCCGTCACCCAACTCGAGGGTGAACGGCTCGTCGCCGCTGTCAACCTCATCAAATCCCTCGGCGGTGGCTGGGCGCAGGATCAATTCGTGGCTGGCGAAAAATCGAGTGCTCCTCGATAATGACTCCTGAAAATACCCAACACCGCGACGAATGAAAGCCTTCGAATATCGGCAGTTCGGGTTGGAAAACCTGGTCCTGGTCGAGCGCGACCCGCCGCAAGCCGCCGCGCACGAAGTCGTCGTGAAATTTCACGCCGCATCGTTGAACTACCGGGACCTGTTGTTTGCCAAAGGCATTTATAGCCCGAGCGCCGGATTCCCGGTCGTGCCGCTTTCGGACGGCGCGGGTGAGATTGTCGCGCTGGGCGACGACGTGACGCGCTGGAAAGTGGGCGACCGTGTATGCCCAATCGTCACCCAGGCCTGGCTCGATGGTGAGCGTTCGCCGTTGAAGGATCGTACCTCTGTGGGATGCGGCGATCTGGAGGGCGTGTTGCGCGAACACGGCGCATTCAATGAGAACGGCCTGGTCCGAATCCCCGGACATCTTTCGTTCGAGGAAGCGGCCACGCTCCCTTGCGCGGCCGTGACGGCCTGGAACGCGCTCATTGAGTCGGGACGCTTGAAAGCGGGCGACACGGTTTTGACGCTCGGGACAGGCGGCGTTTCCCTGTTCGCATTGCAATTTGCCAAAATGCACGGCGCCCGGGTAATCGCCACCTCGAGCAGTGACGAGAAGCTTGCCAGGGCCCGCGAATTGGGAGCCGATGAACTCATCAATTACCGGAAAACGCCCGACTGGGACAAAGAGGTTTCCCGCCTGACGAACCGAATCGGCGTCGATCACGTGATCGAAGTGGGCGGCGCGGGTACGCTGGCGAAATCGGTCAACTCCGTGCGCATCGGCGGTCGCGTTTCCGTCATCGGCGTTCTGGCGAGCGGGAGCGGACTCGATCCGGTGCGCGTCCTCATGAAGAGCGTTTGTCTGCAAGGCATCTTCGTCGGCTCGCGCCGGATGTTCGAAGACATGAACCGCGCCATCACAGTGAATCGGCTGAAACCGGTGATCGACAAAATATTTCCCTTCGAAAGAGCGCGTGAAGCGCTGGAATACATGGCAAGCGGCGCGCACTTCGGCAAAATTGTTCTCAATTTTCAGGCAGACCCCGCCCGCCGATCATGAATACGGGCAGACGATAAAAGGAATCAGTCGGAGCCGTCATAGCGGTTGAAAATGTCCCTGCCTGCTGGTTCGATCTGGACGGGACACCGGTGGACGGCGTTTATCGGCACGTCTGGTGTTGGAGTCCGAAAACCAAACTATGGAACCCCAATCATTGACACAAAGTCCGTTCGCGGTGTTGACCTTCATTGCGGCCCCCGCGTTGTTGACGAACGCCTCGAGTGTGCTGGCATTGAGCACGATCAACCGGATGTTGCGCACCCGGGACCGCATGCACGAGTTGTTCGCGAGGTCCGAAGCGGACCCGCAGTCAGAGACTGAAAGGGCTCGCCTGATCCGGCAGGTGGATCGTGTCGAAAAACAGGCGATTCTGCTCTTGCGTGCGCTGCATTCCATCTATGTTGCGCTGGCCGCTTTTGCCGGCGCCACTCTCGTCACATTGTTGGGAGCCGGAATCGCTCCTTTTTTTCATGGCGCATTCTGGCTCCATCTGCTGGTGGGACTTGGTGTCGCGCTGGGATTCGTCGGCGTGGGAGGCCTTGTTTTCGGATGTGGAAATCTCTTTCATGCCACCCAGATTTCATTGATCAACATCCGCGATGAAGCCGCCCTGGTACGCGCGCGTCAGACGCGGCCAACGGCAGATGCGGCCGGATCAGGCGATGCCCGGAAAGGGGTCGGGGATGACTAATGGTATATTTTTAAGTCATCTTCTTGTCCCGAACTCCCGCATCGCATTGGCGGCTGTTCGCCAGTGCTCCATTGCGAGATGCTCCGCTATCCACGCCCATGTCATCGTCGTTTCCCCACGCAAGCGCGTCGCCATTCGCGCTTTCTTCTGGTCGCCTCTCCTGCGTTCGCGCAATTCCGATTCCTTCCATCCAGCCGCTCGCAACGTCTCTCGGATCAGTCGCTGCGCCTTCTGTTCGCCAGATTCTCTCAGCTCCCTTTTCAGCCCCGACCCCTTTTCAGCCCGTTTTCCCCGCCAGCACCGCCTGGGCTTTCTCCGAGGCGCTGTGGGCCGTGGGCCGGTGGCGCGCCCGGGCTTTGATCGGTTTGCTTGAGGTCATAGCGGACCTTTTCCATGGCAAATGCGTTGACGAAGCGGCGCTCAAAATTTCCGAGGCATCGCTCAGAGCCGTGATTTTTCCGGGAAACGAAATCGTTGGTTCCGTCCGCGCTGCTCAAAGAATAATTTCAATTAGGATTAGGATTGAAGATGCAGTTCAGAAGAGTAAATTGCCGCCAGCATGATCGCTTCGCAGCTCTGGGCAGGTTACGGCGCGGCCGGCCGCGTTATTGCCGGGGCGCCGCAGGGCCACGCGGCCATTGTTTTGCTGTTGCTGCTGCTTTTGGGAACGGTCCTGCTGCTCGGAGCGTTGTTGATCGTGGTTATCCGCCGTTATCTGCGGGGACACCGAATGGGGCGGTTGATGGCCGCAAGCCGGCATTCACCGGGGGGATTTCGCAGCGAACGCTCTTTTCCGTCCTCGCTTTTCCAGTGCCCCAGCCGCTGGGTGGCCGTCAAGAGCGTGCGTCCGCAGGCGGTCCAGGCGGCGCTGGGACTGCACAATCCGACGCCCTGCTCCTGGACGGACGGCATGGCGCGAGTCAGCGACCAAAAACTATTTATTTCACCGCCGGTCAATGGGTGGATCCTGGTTGTGGGCTCCCTTTTGCCCGAGCCGGGAGAGGACGTGGACGCCTGTTTCCGGTTCTTGCAACGGTTGAGCCGCGAGCTGGGCGAAGTGCAGTTTTTCAGCGTGAACCGGGCCGTAGGGCATCATGCCTGGGCGCGGTTCGAGCGCGGCCGGGCCGTCCGCGGTTACGCGTGGGCCGGAGAAACATTGTGGAATCAGGGCCACAAGACCTGGGCGGAACGAAAACTCGGTCTCAAATGCTATGATTATTGCGAAGGCAGCGGGCGAAATCATTTCGCGCAACTGGAACGGGGCCGCGCCAACTCCGAGAGAATCTCGCTGCTGGCATCCATTTGGAGCCTTGATCCGTCGTCGATTGACGATAGCGCGTTGACCGATGCTTTCGGCATTGCGGGCGACCTGTCTTCGGCGAAGCGGCGCTGAGTCTTGCGGGTCGGGGGAGTTTGGCGCAGAATCGCGACGTCCTGAACCCGGAGCAAACTATGCTGGATTCCATTCTCGAGAATTATCCGAAAGAAATCTCATTGAAGGACGGCTTCAAATCCGTGCTGCGCCCGCTCAAGCCGTCCGATGAAAAGGCGTTTCACGACTTTTTTCTGGCCGTGCCCGAACAGGAGCGAATGTTTATCAAGCATCGCGTCACCGAATTGGACGTCATTCGCGACTGGTGCCAGAACATCGACCTAGGCCGCAACCTCCCGTTACTGGCGCTGGCGGGCAACCGGATCATCGGCGACGCCACGTTGCACCAGCAGTTGGGCGGCTGGAAGCGGCACATCGGGCGGGTGAGCGTGCTGGTTCACCCGCAATACCGCGGTCGCGGCCTGGCCAAGGCCCTGGTGGTGGAAATCATCGAGATCGCCCGCAACATCGGCCTGGAGAAACTCGAAGCCGAGTTCATCGGCGAACAGGAAGCGGCGATCAAGATGTTTGGCCTGCTGGGGTTTGCTCCGTTGCTGCGGCTGGCCGACTACGTGCGGGACATGAAGGCCATCTCGCACGATTATGTGTTGATGGGGCTCGGGCTCGAGACCGACGAGGAATACGCGGGGATGGAGTAAGCCGGTTCCGACCCGGCGCGCCGTCTCGACGGCAGTGTCGATCGACCAATGACTCCGGAAATTTGCCCCCATTGCGGCGCGGATGTCCCCCGCAACGCCAAAGCCTGTCCCGCCTGCGGCTCCGACGAGGAGACGGGCTGGTCGGAAAAGGCCGCCGCGGCGGATTTGGGGCTGCCGGATGACTCGTTTGATTATGATCGTTTTGTCCGGGAAGAATTCGGCGGACGCCGGGCCGCTTCCGGGTACACCGCCTGGTATTGGTGGGCGATGGCCGCGGTTGTGGTTCTGGTGCTGGTCGCGGTTCTGTTAAGGTGAGACATCTTACACTTCATTCTTGATGATTGTTCGCGGTCGGAAAGGCTTTGGTTGGGCAGTCGCCCGGCCGAAGCGGTATTTCCCGCAGAGCCGTTTTGTCGGAGGCGTCGTGAATAATCGAACTGTCCTGCCCTCGGAAGCCTCCCCGTTGAAGTGGCGGTTTGCGGCCTGTGCCGGTCTGCTTTTCTTTCTGGCCCGGGGACCGGCGTTTGCGGCGGACGATTCCGATACCCAATATCGCTTCGACACCTGGAGAGCGGAGCAGGGACTGCCTCAAAACACCGTCAAGGTGATCACCCAGACGCAGGATGGTTATCTCTGGTTCGGAACACGATTCGGCATCGTGCGTTTCGACGGGGTGACTCTCCGACCGTTCGATCGGGTCAAGACCCAAGGTCTCGCCTACGATAATTGCATATCCATTGCCGAGGAACAGGACGGCACGGTGTGGTTCGCCACTCCCTATGGGGCGGCCAGCTATCGGGACGGGACATTCACCACGCACACGCTGGGCCAGGGAAAAGGCGAGGACCGGGTCTATGCCATCTGTGCCGCCAGGCAAGGGGGCATCTGGATCGCCGCAGCGGGCGGTCTGCACCACCTGAAGAACGGCCTCTTCACGCGTTATCCCCTCGACGAACCTGAGCGGGTCACTCCGGTCTTCTCCGTCCTGGAAGACCGCGACGGGACGCTGTGGGCCGGAACGACGGAAGGATTGCAACGACGCGATCCCGCCGGCGGGAAATTCGTGGTCGCATGGTCGCCGAACGACGCGACGAACAACAGGGTGCAATGCATCTTCAAAGATCGCGCCGGCAACCTTTGGATCGGCACCGAGGGCGCCGGGTTGCAGCGATGGAAGAATGGCAACTGGACCGGATTCACCACCCGCGATGGACTCACGGAAAATCGTGTGGACGTTGTCACCGACGATCACGAGGGAAACATCTGGATCGTCTCGGGCAAAGGAGAACTGGTCCGATTCAGAAATGGTAAATTCACTCCCTTCGGCCGGAAAGAAGAGTTGTCCGAGGACGTGGTGTTGTGCGCGCACGAAGATCACGAAGGAAATCTTTGGGTGGGCACCGTTTACGGCGGGCTGAAGCGGATGCAACCGCGGCGGATACTGGCTTATTCAACCCACGATGGATTGGGTCACAACGATGTCTGGAGTATTTGCGAAAGCCGTGATGGCGGCTTATGGATCGGCACGGCCGCCGGGATCAGCCTGTTCCGGGACGGCAAATTCGTTAACTACTCTTTGGAAAAGGAACTGCGCGATCCCAGGGTCAAATCCGTCTTCGAAGACAAAGCGGGCAATCTGTGGATCGGCGCGATGATGGCCGGGTTATTAAGGCGTTCCGCCAATGGCAAGCTGACGGCTTACACCGAGAAGGATGGGCTGGCCAATTACCAGGTCAACGCCATCTCCGAAGACCGCGAGGGTTCGATCTGGATCGGCACTGTCGAAGGACTCAACCGTTTCAAGGACGGCCTGCTCACGACCTACACGACTAAAAATGGGCTGGCAGCGAATGACGTTCGCGTCATCCACCAGGACCGGAGCGGCGATCTGTGGATCGGCACCTACGGCGGGGGCCTCAGCCGGTTTCACGACGGTCGGTTTACCCCGCTAACCACGCGGGAGGGGTTGTCGGATAACTTCGCCTGGTGCGTTTATGAAGACAAAGAAGGTACGCTTTGGATCGGCACGGAAAACGGTTTGAACCGACTGAAGGACGGGCGGGTGTCCTGGTTCAAGAAGGATCAAGGACTGTTCGACAACGTCGTCAACGATATCCTGGAGGATAAGCAGGGCAATCTATGGATCAGTTGCAACCGGGGCATCTATCGGGTTGCCAAGGCGCAGTTGAACGCCGTGGCCGAAGGGGCCACCAATGCCGTCGAGTATGTCTCCTACGGCATCTCCGACGGCATGTTGAGCAGCGAGACCAACGGCGAAAATCAACCGGCGGCCTGCAAAACGCGCGATGGCCGCCTCTGGTTCCCCACCACGGACGGCGTGGTGATGATTGACCCGGACAAAATCACGCACAACGACGTGCGGCCGCCGGTCGTCATCGAGGAAACTCTGATGGACAGACTTTCCTTGAACCCGAACCGGCCGGCCAGACTGGAACCGGGGCGCGGCGGGGTCTTCGAAGTCCATTACACCGCCAACAGCCTGGTGGCGCCCGAAAAAGTCCGCTTCAAGTTCTGTCTTGACGGCTGCGACAAGAGTTGGATTGAAGCAGGGAGCCGGCGCGTGGCCTATTACACCAACCTGCGTCCGGGCAATTACACCTTCCGCGTCATCGCTTGCAACAATCACGGAGTGTGGAACAATCAGGGCACTTCCTTCGCGTTTTATCTGGCGCCGCATTTTTATCAGACCTGGCCGTTCTACGCGCTGTGCGGCCTCCTGGTTGTCCTGATTGGCTACAGTATGCATTGGATCAGACTGGGCGTGGTCAGAAAAATCGAGCGCCTGGAAAAACAACACGCGCTGGAAATGGAACGCGCGCGCATCGCCGGTGAAATGCACGATGACCTGGGGTCGAGTCTGACGCAAATCGCGCTGTTGGGCGAACTGGCCCACCGGGACATCTCCCACGCCGACCGGGCGGGCGATCACCTCCGGAAAATCCTGACCACCACGCGCGAAGTCTTCCGCGCGATGGACGAAATCGTCTGGGCGGTCAACCCCAAGCACGACACGCTCTCAAGTCTGGTCGGTTACCTCAGCAAATACGCCCAGGATTTCCTCCGTCCGGCGGGCATTCGCTGCCGCTTTGATCTGCCCGCCAGCGTGCCGCCCTATCCGCTCACCACCGAGGTGCGACACAACCTCTTCCTCACCGTCAAGGAGGCTCTCAATAACATTGCCAAACACGCCGCCGCCTCCGAAGTCTGGTTACGCCTCTCCCTGGACACCACTCGCTGTCGCCTTACTCTCGAGGACAACGGCCGCGGGTTCCCGCCAGGCTCCACGCGACCGGGCGGCAATGGCCTGAGCAACATGAAAGAACGACTCGCCGCCATCGGCGGAGAGTTCAACCTGGACAGCCGCCCCGGCAGCGGAACAAAACTTGAACTGATCGTGCCACTGAAACCAGACCAGCAAAATGCCTCCAACCAGGCGAAATGAGGACTCGGGTTCGCCAGCCGTCGCGGCCGGCGTGATCCAATTCGCGATCACCTGTTCCGCGCCTGCCAAGGCCACAACCCAACCCGGCCCGCCCCTCGTCGGCCTACCTATTTTGGGGTATTCCCTTATCGGTCCGCCTGGCGCAAAGTGGTCCGTGGTTTTACAGTAGCAGAATGTGGCGGCAAAAATTTTAACCGTAACCGGGCAATGCCAATCAAAGTTTCCATCGTAGAAGACAATGATCGCGTGCGGGAAAGCCTGACCTCGCTGATCGACGGCGCGCGGGGTTTTCGCTGCGTTGGCGCTCACCGCAGCGCCGAAGCCGCGCTCAAACTGGTCCCGGACGACGCGCCCGACGTCGTGCTGATGGATATCCACCTGCCGCGCCTGTCCGGCATTGATTGTGTCAGGAAGCTCAAAGCGACCAAACCGGATTTGCTGATCATCATGTTGACCGCGTATGAAGATGACGATCTCATCTTTCAAGCGCTCAAAGCCGGCGCCAACGGCTATCTGGTCAAACAAACGCCGCCGTCCGAGATCCTGGCCGCGGTCCAGGAAGTCCACGAAGGCGGCGCGCCCATGTCCAGCAACATCGCCCGCAAGGTCATTCAATCCTTTCATCAATCCCAGCCGGGCGCGTCGGCCACCGAAGCGTTGTCTCCGCGCGAACGGGAAATCCTCGTCCTGCTTTCCCGGGGCTACTTGAACAAGGAAATCGCCGACTCTCTCTCCATTGCCTTCCAGACCGTCCACACTCACGTCCGCAACATCTACAGCAAGCTTCAGGTCCGCTGCCGCACCGAAGCCGTGGCCAGATATCTGCGCCCGCAGTGAATGCGCCGGGTGCCCGCCGGATTCCCGCACGCGTGGGAAGCATCAGGGCTGACGGCCGCGCCCTTTTCCAAACAACAGTTGCAGGCTGTTCAGCACCACCACCACCGTGCTCCCTTCATGGCCGATCACGCCGAGCGTCAGCGGAATGCCGCCCAGGAGCGCGAACGTGACCAGCACACCGACCGTGCCGAGCGAAATGAACAGGTTCTGCCGGATCACGCGGCGGGCGCGTCTGCTGAGCCGAAAGGCGGTGAGAAAATTTTCCAGCCGATCGTGCATTAACACCACTTCGGCCTGTTCGAGCGCTGCGTCGGATCCGCGCGCGCCCATCGCCACACCGACGTGCGCCGCCGCCAAACTGGGCGCGTCGTTGACGCCATCGCCCACCATCGCCACAAGCCGTTTCTGTTCCGTGAACGAGTGAATGACGGAGACCTTTTGCTCCGGTTTCAGTTCCGCGCGAACGTCGTCGAGCTGGAGTTGTTGCTTCAAATGTTCGGCGTTGGGCCGGCGGTCGCCGGTCAACACCACGGTTTGCAACCCTTCGCGGCGCAATTCTTCGATGACGGCGCGCGCCTGCGACCGTAGGTCATCACGCAGCAGGACGCGGCCGACCAAATCGCCGTTGACCAGCCACACCTCGGAGAAACTGGCGTCGGTCGGCGGCACCCGGGCCAGGACGCTCGCGATCGCCCCTTGACTGAGCCATTCGCGCCGTCCGAGCACGATAGTGCCGCCCCGGTATCGGGCTTGCAGTCCAAGACCGGTGACCGACTCAAAATGGTCCAGCGCCACGGCGGCCAACTGTTGTTGTTTGCCGTAACGCGTGATCGCGCGGGCCAGCGGATGCGTGGAAAGCCGTTCCAGGGAATAAGCCAGTTGAGCGACCTTCTGCTCGCGCCCCGGCGGGAAGCTTTCCACGCGTTCCACCTTCAACTCGCCGGTGGTGAGCGTGCCGGTCTTGTCCAGCGCCACGAGGTTGACCTCGGCGAGCTTTTCCACCGCCGCGCCGCCGCGGAACAAAATGCCGCGCCGGGCCGCCCAGGCGATGGCCGCCAGCACCGCCGAGGGAATCGATAGCACCAGCGCGCACGGCGAGGCGACAACCAGCAGCGTCATCGTTCGGTAAAACGCGCTCCTGCCCGATTCCGTCGAGACAAACGGGTGATAGCCCATTCCCAGCCACCAGACGAAGAACATCAGCAGCGACAGGCTCAGGATCGCGTAGGTGTAACTCGTGCCGAATTTGTCCGTGAACCGTTGAGAAGGCGCTTTGAGGTGCTGGGCTTCCTTGATGAGATGAATGATTTTTTGCAACGCGCTTTCCTGCGCGCGACGCAGCACGCTCACTTCGACGACACCCCAGAGGTTCAAAGTGCCCGCCAGCACCCCCTCGCCGACGGCCTTGTCCACCGGCGTCGCTTCGCCGGTCAGATTGGATTCATCCGCGGCGGTTTTGCCTTTGACGATCTCCGCGTCCGCCGGGAATTGCTCGCCCGGTTTGATCAGCAGCCTCATCCCCGGCTGCAACTGTTCCACCGGAACCGCCCGCTCGCCGCCGTTGTCCTCGACCAGCGTCGCCACTTTCGGCGCCGTCTTGAACAGCGACCGGATTTCGCGGTGGGTGCGGCCCATCGCGTAGTGTTCGAGCGCGCCGGAAAATGAGAAGAGAAACAGCAGCATCGCGCCTTCGCCCCACGCGCCGATGCTCGCGCTGCCCAGCGCAACAACCAGCATAAGGAAATGCACGTCCAGCGCGCGCTTCTGCAACAGTTCCCGGATTTCGTGAACCGTAAACCAGCTTCCGGCGATGTACGCCAGAATATAAAACGCCAGCCCGGCCGGGTTTGCCCGGAGAAAATAGGCCGTCAGACCGCACGCGCCGCACAACGCCGCGGCGAGCAGTTGCAGTTTCCATTCGCGCTCGTGGTCCGATTCGTCCGGCAGCACGACCTTGCGCGGCACCAGTCGCGGCCAGGGAATGTCCCGCCACCGCCAGAATTTCGGCGCCGTCACGCAGGTGACCCGGGCAATTGTAGTGGTGTCGCCGTCCTGCCGGACGGTCAGTCTGCCCCGCTCCGCGGGCGGCTGCGGCATCGGGCAGGTCGAGCAATCCGCGGCGCCATCCAGCAAAGCGCACCGCTGGCCCGCCTCCGCCTGTTCGATCTGCCGGATCTGCGCGGTGAGATAGCCCTCCAGATCGGGCGTTTTCGGCCGGCCCAACGTCGCCACGGAAATCGACCGTTGCGCGCGGTTGATTTTCACCGCCTCCAGTGCCGGCTCGGATTTCATCGCCTCGGCGACGGTCTGCGTCAGGCACCAAACGTGGTCGGGCCCGGCGGCGGTCCCGGATTTGGCCTCGGTCTTCATGAGCCGTTCCACTCTACGCGCTTCTCTCGCTCGGGCAAAGCGGCGTTTTCAGGCGGGTCCGGTCCGGCTTTCGATCGGCCGCGCCTTCTTTTGACATCGCCGGCAAGATGGCGCACAAATCGGGACAAGAGCCGGTCGAACGACGCGAAATCATTCGGCACCGCGCGACTTGATGGGACGCCCGGGATTCGGACGCACGAAATATGAAAATTGGTTCACGCGAAGCACCCTCGTCGGGGACAGGCGCCGCAAATCGTGGGCCGCACCCGTTGGATCGGCTTTGGGCTCCATTCCTTTCGGCCCTTCTTCTCGGCGGCTGCGCGCATTATCCGGTCAATGCGCCTCTGACACACGGCGCGACCGGCGCCGGCTACCGCTTTAACAACCTTACCCACACCAATAACTCGGACAGTCTGTTCGTGGTGCTGGCCTTTTCCGGCGGCGGCGCGCGCGCGTCCGCGCTCTCCTACGGCGTGCTCGAGGAACTGGCCAGGACGCAAATCGTCTGGGAAGGAACACGCCGCCGGTTGCTCGACGAAGTGGATTTGATCTCAGCGGTGTCGGGCGGCAGTTTCACCGCGGCTTACTATGCCCTTTACGGCGACCGAATCTTCAACGATTTCGCCTCCGTTGTTCTCAAGCGCAACATCCAAGGCCGCTTGCTGGCGCTCTATTCTTCGCCGGTCAATTGGGCGCGCCTGGCATCGCCGAAGTTCAGCCGCATTGACATGGCCGCCGAGTATTACGACCGGCATCTCTTCGGCCGGCACACGTTCGGTGATTTGCTGACGCAGGGACGGCGTCCGTTTCTGATGATCAACGCCACCGACATGTCGCTCGGCTCGCGTTTCGAGTTCACTCAGGACCAGTTTGATTTGCTCTGCTCGGACCTGTCGCGCTTCCCGCTGGGCCGCGCGGTGGCGGCTTCCTCGGCCTTCCCGGTTGTGTTAAGTCCCCTCACGCTGCGGAACTACGCCGGAAGCTGCGATGCGCCGGAGCCGGGCTGGATCCAATCCGCGCTGGCCGATGCCTCGGCTTCGACGCGCCGCCGCAATCAGGCCCTGGAGGCCCGCGCTTATCTCGATTCCACGAATCGCCCGTTCATTCATCTGCTCGACGGCGGCCTGGCGGACAATCTCGGCCTGCGCGGCCCGCTGGACGCGATCCTGGCGCGCGACAACGTGTGGCGCACCCTGCCGCGGGTTCAAATGGATCAAATGCGCAAAATCGTGCTCCTCGTCGTCAACGCCAGTATTCCGCCGGACGGCAGCGCCGATCGCCGGGAAAAGTCGCCCGGCCTGCGGGAAGTGGTCGAGGCCGCCGGGCGCGTCCCCATCAGCCGTTATTCGTTCGAGACGGTGGAACTGTTCAAGGAAAGCATTGAAAAATGGCAAAGGGAAATTAACGACCGCCGCCGCTCCGCGAACGGGCCGGTCCCGGCGGCTTCCGGCGGCAATGCCGGCAATGTGCCGCCCGACGAACTTCAATTCTATCCCATCGAAGTGAACTTCGACGCGCTGCCGGACGAAGCCGAACGCAAATTTTTCAAATCGCTGCCCACCTCATTCAAACTTCCGCCCAAGACAGTGGACCGGTTGCGCGCGGTCGCCGCCGCGCTGCTCCGCCAATCGGAGGGCTACCGGAAACTGCTGCACGACTTGAACAGCCCGGCGATGCCGTGACTGCCGGGACCGCCGTGCGCCTTTGCGCCTTTTGTGCCTCTTCGCGGCCGGAGAAGTTTGGAGCGGTTTGGTTTTTGGCGTGCGGTCGGAGATTGTGTCGCGGGCGGCTCGCGCCAGTTGCGGCAGACCAGGATTTCAGGGTAATCAATACTCGGAACCGACCCCTGTGCAAGAATCAGAGCGTAAACCGCTCCTGGCGATCTTCCGGTTTTTGACCGTGCTTGGTAATTAAGCAGGGCCGCGTTGACTCGATCGACGGGCTGAGCATTTCCGGCCCCTCCACCTGAAAATCTTTTGCAAACGGATACTCAAGCTTGAGACGGCGGAATAGCCGACAAATTTTTGTCTCTACGCTGCCCAAAACGCGATTCCCGACCAGTTTCACCCTCCAGGCATTCCCGTCTTGAGGAGTGGGCACTGATAACAGGCGCCCCGACCTGGGAGCTAAATCGGTGGCAGCGGCGGAGTCGCTGTGCTGCACGAACGCGCTCTGCCAGCGGCCATTGGCGAATACCTCAGTCCAAAAGACGTAATGGTAATGGCGCCGACTCGCGTTGGTCAGGAGCACCCGACTCAGGCTGCTCCCCGAATCGCCGTTCGTCGGGTCCACGACGAGAACCGTGATGGGTGGCGGTGATGGCTTATGGAACAGGTTCAATCCCTGACAAATAACGGCGCCGATCAACGCAACAAAGGTGATAAAACTCAGAACGGAAATGCACGTGCCAAACCGGGCCTTGACCTTCCCACAACTCGGTCGTGCCGGCTTCCCAATTCTCTTCGCAATTCTCATGGCGATGAATCAAAGCGGATGTCATGCCATGAGACAGTCGTGCCCTGATACTGTGCATTTTTGTGGGTAAATTCATTGGCACCAATACCTTGTATGTCGGTGCATGAACGAGAACCAAGGCGGCATGAAGGCGTGCCGCCTCGTCCCGCTGAAGGCGTTGCGGCTGCGCCCGGGCACGATCTGGAACCCGGTGCTCACCGTGAACGATGAGCGCATCGAATTGCCGGCCGAACCGACGTCGGGAAGTTGCCGGAGGTCGTCGAGGGCCGCGCCGTTTACCGGGCCACGCCCGAATCATTCGCCAGCCATGCCCGGGCATTAATCGAAGCCGGCGCCGGTTTCATCGGCGGTTGCTGCGGCACGAGTCCGGAGTTTATCAAGGCGCTGAATCATCAGCTATCGCACTCGCTGCGCGCCTGTTGGTCCACGCCGATCATGTCCCCGGATGGAGCTGTATTGGGCGCATTCGCGATTTACTGGCGCCAACCGCACAGCTCGACATCGCAAGACCAGAAGCTCATTGAACAGACCACGGACCTGGCTTCGGTTGCAATCGAGCGTAAGCGCACGGAGGAAGCCTTGCGAGCGAGCGAAGAGCGCTTTGGCCGGATGGCCGATACAATTCCTGAAGTGATCTGGTTTACCTCTTTGGAGCCGGAAAAGGTCTTGTACGTCAGCCCGAGCTTCGAGCGTATCTGGGGCCATCCGGTTGGAAACCTTTACGAGAATCCTCGCCTTTGGACTGAAGCGATTCATCCGGACGATCGCGAACGGGTGACCGGCATTTTTTCAAGCTGGGTCGCCGGTGAGCAGGTCAATTATCACAATATGGAATATCGCATCGTCCGACCGAACGGCGCCATAAGATGGATTCACGAGCGTGGCGTGCGTAAAATCTCAGGAAGCAATCAAAGAAATTCCATGCCGCGTTGTTGGAATTCCCCAAACAATGAAGATACAATTATGGCAGCTATGATGAGTCGCGAAATCCGGCTGGTCTCCCGCCCCAAGGGAATTCCAACCGCAGAT